>Ga0209353_10000122_pt1 | contig 45155 bp, 69 predicted proteins | sample LauGreSpBDMM15SD_2_FD_187561 | JGI IMG/M metagenome (GOLD analysis project Ga0209353, IMG submission 187561) | Freshwater lake microbial communities from Lake Michigan, USA - Sp13.BD.MM15.SD (SPAdes) (version 2) | ecosystem: Environmental > Aquatic > Freshwater > Lake | place: Lake Michigan... | reverse complement strand
CAGGCAATGGTAATTGGTATGTAAAACACTATGCGTCAGGGTATGATGTAGTAGGTTTTGATAATGCAGAAGAAGCATTAGCAGAATTAAAACATTGTATGAAGCAAGGTGTGGCGGAAAACACACAACAAGTTGATTCACTTGTGACGGATGCACTAAAAATAATGCGTGGGTCAGAATCAAATGATGCGGTAGCCGCACTAAAGACTGTGCTGGGAGACAGAGAATACAACGGCCGTCGTGGTTTTTATAATTTTTATGTTCGACAACTGATGGATATGTACGGTCAGCAAGGTATGGCGGAAGAACGCACTGAAACTAAAAATGAAAAAGGTGAAGTTACCAGCTGGAGAGATGAGTCCGATTGGCGCAAGGTTAGCAAAGAAAAAGACGGTCGTGGCAGGGTAACAAACCTAAGTGACAAGGCTCGCAGAGAAACTGAGAAACTGAAAAAAGAAAAAAGTGTAGACGAAGGCTGGAAGTCAGCACTGGGTGGTGCGGCCTTGGCAGGTGCTATGGCACTAGGCGGTAGTGGTGCCCATGCACAAAGTACTCCATCTGGTGAAGATTTCTTACCAGAGATCGTTGCTCATGTTACATTTAAGGTTGATGGCAATACTGTCACCAAAGACATCAACCTAGGAAACAGTTTTAAATCTCCAGGGCAAGCATCAGCTGCACTAGAAAAGTTTTTAAAGAGTAAAGGTATTAAATTTTATGAATTTAGTATTGAGCGTGTGAAACCTAAAAACCCTGACTATTTAGAAAAAACTCCAGCGTCCGATACAGGACATTCTGGTTCTATGGACAGTGGTCCTTACAGCGCAAGTGGTTCATCAGACAACTACATGGCCAAAGAAAGCATCGACGAAGCAGTAGACCGTGCAGCAAAATCCATGATGGAAGACGGTTACGAATTTAAAGAAGGCTGGAGTCGAAAGTACAAGAGCAGTATCAATTGCAGTCATCCTAAAGGTTTCTCACAAAAGGCACATTGTGCCGGCAAGAAAAAACACAACGAATCCATTGAAATGGAAATGGTCTGTGAAGACTGTGGCATGTGTGAGTCACATGGTAATCTCAACGAGATCGCAAAAGGTGCTAAGGATTCAAACGGCGTAACCAAATGCTGGCCTGGCAAACATGCCGAAGGTACTAAAAAGGGTCGGAATGGCGGACAAGTGCGTAACTGTGTGCCCAATGAAAGCGTTGAAGAAGAAGCCAAGCACGGCCTTTACTACAACGTGAACAAGCGAAAAAAGGCCGGCACCAGCAGGCCTGCCAGCAGTCCCAAAGCACCCACAGCTCAGGCCTGGAAAGATGCAGCCAAAACTGCCAAAAATGAAGATATAACAGAAAGCATGACACCAGACGAGCAGTTTGACATGATTGAACACATGGTTGAAAGTCTTGCACTGGCTCGTGGTGTTGATGCTGAACAGATCTGGGAAGATCTTGAGTCCTTTGATGATACCGTCTTGCTTGCTGAATCCGCCGCCTGGCGTCGTAAAGAAGGAAAAAGCAAAAAAGGTGGACTCAACGCAAAAGGTGTAGCCAGCTATCGTCGTGAGAATCCAGGTAGTAAACTACAAACAGCGGTAACTACCAAGCCAAGCAAACTCAAACCAGGATCTAAAGCTGCCAAGCGCCGTAAAAGTTTCTGTGCAAGAATGTCAGGCGTTAAAGGGCCTGCAAAAAAACCCAACGGCAAACCCACACGCAAAACTCTAGCTCTGCGCAAATGGAACTGCTGATATGAGAAGCTATATTAGTCTAATAGAAGCGGTTAGCAAAGGGTGTCCTATTGCTACTCATGATCTAGAAGTCAATGTAAAGAATCGTCAAGTGGCGATTGACCAGCATCACTATGGTCCTGCCAACCCTGACAAACCAGGTAACTACTGGAAACAGTCAGCCCGGCAATGGAAGATAGATGAAAAAACAGCACAGACCATGAAGTGTGAGAATTGTGCTGCATTTAATATTTCAGACAGTATGTACAAATGTATCCATGACGGCATGGGTACACAAGCATATGATGCAGAAAAAACACGTGAAGCAGCCGACCTAGGCTATTGTAATCTATTGCACTTTAAATGTGCTGGATCACGTAGCTGTGAGCTGTGGATCACAGGTGGTCCTATAGTAAAGGATTAGGTAAAGAACACAGCCTTAGGACCGTGTGCGCGGCTGCTGCGCTAGACAAGGATTCGCTACCCTGAAACTATTAAGTGAGCATAAATACTAGATCATGGATAAATTAGTTAACGCATTGAAGATAGCATTTACAAGTGAATTCAGTTTTTATCTGAAGGCGCACAACTTCCACTGGAATGTTGAAGGCATACACTTTGCAGAGCTACACGATTTATTTGGAAACATCTACCAAGAAGTATACGGCAGTATTGATCCATTTGCAGAAAACATACGCAAGCTGAATGCATACACTCCTGCAAGTTATGGTCGTTTCAGCATGCTGAGCCAGATTGATGACGAATCCGAAATACTACCACCCCAAGCAATGCTGTCAGAACTGTTGGCCGATTCGGATAAAATGACCAAACTACTAAAGTTGACTTTCGACATTGCCACTGCCGCAGGAGAAGATGGTCTTGCTAACTTCCTAGCAGAGCGCATGGATGCACATCGCAAGCATTCATGGCAGTTGAGAGCCACACTGAAATGAGTTGCTCCAGACGATTCTCAACCCAGTGCAGCTGGTGGTCTAGATACACTGTGCTCAGTGTAATGGTTATAGTAGTTGCATTTGCTATACTCGAATACAAAAACTTCGTCGGCTGGGATATGGCAGTTAAAGTTATCATTACCTGGGGGGTTGCAACCTGCATCATATGGTGGATGTGGATCCTGAAAAAAATATACGACATAGCAACATGGTGGCTCGAACTACATCACCATCTAACCATTGCTACTCAACTACTGCATGAAACCAAAGCAGATATCAAAGACATTAAGAAAATAGCTGCACCTGCCAGTTAATTCTTAATGCGGCACGATAGGAGCCTGCATGCGAGATCTCACTCTTACCACGAATCAATTTAATCCAGAAGGATACTGGATCAATTCGATTGGTAAACTGGTGTTTAAACCTACTGCGGATGACCTAGCATTGTTTGATCAAAATGGCTACGACCTTACTGATCTAGAAAAAGAATTCGCTGGTGCAAACGAAAACACACCCAAGCCACATCGTAGTCATCGGACTGCACTAAAACAAGATTGGTTCGCACAAGAAGAAAAACTAGAAGGGGCTGTGCTAAACCACAGCCTGCTGTTTGAACGAAAAGGCTATCGAGAAGGTGCATTGGCACAACTGCGCTACTGGGCCGGTGACCTTCCAAGAGTACATCAGCTGTGTGCTATGCGTCCCAAGTGGGGCCTAGACTTTAGCATGGACTGGGTAGATCGTGAAGGTAATGCATTTGAAATACTGCACTGGGAGTACGATTGCTTTGACTACACCGAAGCCGCCGAGATAAAAGAGTCAGTACAGCCAAAATTAAATAGTATAGACTGGGACGACGCGGCACAACAGCTACTCAAGCGCAAGGATGAATGGCATGGTCTAGATTTTTTTGCACAAAGCGACTGGAAGTGCAACTACTTTCGCATTGTAAAAGAAAGATTTAAAATGGTGATATGGAAATGAAAACAGTGTACATACATGGTGCCAGCGCCACTGGCGAGAGTTTTAACTATATTAGATCTCAGATGCCCGGTGATGACATTGTGCTAGAATATGATAGTCGCGATGGGTTTGATCACAATCTAGGCATCATGATCGAACAACTTGGATCGGTTGATTCAATGTTTTTTGTTTGTCATAGCCTTGGTGGTATCTATGCACTGCATATTGCAGATTACTATCGAGATCGTGTGCAAGGTGCAGTCACACTAAGCACACCCTATGGTGGTGCAGAAGTGGCAGATTATGCCAAGTATTTTTACTTTTTCAGTCGATTACTCAAGGATATAGGCCCAAGAAGTGAGCCTATGAAACAGGCTGAAAAAATTCACATAACATGGCCATGGACTAATCTTGTCACTACCAAGGGGTCAGCACCCTGGATCATTGAACCCAATGACGGTGTGGTCACCCTGGCAAGTCAACGTGCGCACAAAGATATGGAATTGGTTGATGTTGATTATAATCATTATGAAGTTGTGCTCAGTCCACAAATAATAGAAATCATCAAAGAAAGAATCCCTTAATGTATCAATGCATATTGCTATATGGCAATGACGAAATGCACTTATCTAAAACTGGCGGGCCTTTCAGAATAGCCACTGAACTTAGAAAAAATAACTACAGCGTTCTTTGCATTGACCTTACAGCATTTTCAAATTCAACCACTAGACTAGATTCAACGTTAAAACTAATACTTTCAAAAGCAATTGGCAGGAACACCCTTTGGATTGGCATCAGTGGGTCGTTCTTGTGGCACATATTTGGCTTGCCATACTATGCAGAAAAACAATTGGTGAAGGCAAACTACTCTCATGACACACTAACACAAGGAATAAGATCTTTTGTAGATTTCGTTAGGTACTTAAAACCTAACATTAAATTCTTGATTGGTGGGTCTCGATCGTGGGACCTTTCTGCATTTGGATTTGTGCAGTTTGAAGGGTATGTTGACCAAGAGATTATAACCTATACCAAATGGGTGAATAGTGAGAAGACTCCTATTCCGTTAAGTTTTTATAGTAATTACATAGCCAATAAAGAATACGATCAATTTACAACTTCGCAAATTATCTATCACGAAGATGACATAGTACTTGACAACGAAACTTTAACCATTGAAACTGCTAGAGGATGTATATTTAAATGTAAATTTTGTGGATTTCCGTTGAACGGTAAAACCAAAGGCGAATGGGTCAAGCAAGCCGCGGTATTAAAAGATGAACTGAGTCAAAATTATCAAAAACATGGAGTCACAAGATACTATTTCAGTGATGACACATACAATGACAGTGCAGATAAAATAAAATTTTTATACGATGAAGTTTATAGCAAGTTGCCATTCAAGCTAGAGTTTACAAGCTATCTACGACTTGACCTAATGTCTAGATTTCCTGAGACTGCAGAAATTTTAAAAGAATCAGGACTGAAGTCTGCTACGTTTGGTATAGAAACACTGAATACAAAAAGTGCAAAGAGCATCGGCAAAGGCATGGATCCATATGATCAACTTGATTTCCTTCGTGGGTTAAAACAATCATCATGGAAAGATATTACCACACACTCTGCATTTATTTTTGGATTACCACATGACACCGAAGAAGACTTTGAAAAGTTTGATAAATGGGCAACAAGTGATCAAAACCCGCTGGACGACTGGAAGATTGAACCATTGTACATTGTTCCAAAGGAATTCTTTAATGTTTATTATGTCAGTTTTTTAGATCATGAATATGCCAGCCATGATTACGAAATTTTAACTAACGAAACATCTAGATTGTCGGACACTCTAGTTACTCTGCATCCGTGGCGCAACTCTCGAACAGGATTAGATTTTGAAACTTGTTTTAAAAAAGCCAAAGAATTAAACGCCAAACATTGGCCTGCACGTAAAACTGCAATGTGGGCATATTTTTATTACCAACGATTTGGAGTGCCTGCGGGAGATTTGTTGACTAACACAAATCATGAGATAGATCAAAAATACAAAATACTTCCTGCTCTAGAAACTGAAAAAACAAAGTACAAAGTTAACCTTCTTAAAAAAGTAATGGCAAAGCAGAAATAACGGTTAACCATTTATCCCAATAAATATTACAATGAATCCACTCTTATATACTCTAGTGGTAACCCATATCACTATTGTATGTGTTACCTTGTTCCTACATCGTAGTCAAGCACATCGCGGAGTAACATTCCATCCTGCGGTATCTCATTTCATGCGCTTTTGGTTATGGATCACAACTGGCATGATTACCAAGCAATGGGTGGCCATACATCGCAAGCACCATGTTCACAGTGACCAACCTGGCGATCCACACACGCCTCATGTGTTTGGTATCTGGCGTGTGTTGTTTGGTGGTGCTTTATTATATCATGCTGCCAGCAAAGATACTGCAATGCTGGCGCAGTATGGAATGGGCACACCAGATGACTGGATGGAAAACAATGTGTACGCAAAACACAGCAGACTAGGCATCATGATCATGTTGCTGATCAATCTCTGGTTGTTTGGCATCTTAGGATTAGTACTATGGGGCATACAGATGCTCTGGATCCCGTTCTGGGCCGCGGGAGTTATAAATGGTCTTGCACACTGGTGGGGGTATCGTAATGGACAGACTAGAGACAGAAGTAGAAATTTGGTTCCTTTTGGCATTGTCGTTGGCGGTGAAGAGCTTCACAGCAATCACCATCTTGACGCTGCTAATCCGCGGCTGAGCAGACGCTGGTTTGAACTTGACATAGGCTGGGTCTATATCAAGATTCTTGAAAAGGCAAGATTGGCGAAACTGCGAGTTGCTAATTCTTAAAACAAACTGTATAATTAATCAACTGGAGGATATTCAATGTCAGCACGTATGTTCGGCTCAGCCGAAAAAGCAAAACTTACTCAACTTATCAATGAAGGCATGCAGGTCATGCAAGAAGTTGAAACTCTCAACGAAGGCCTTAACGACACAATTAAAGCCATTGCAGAGGAAATGGAAATCAAACCTGCTGTGCTAAAAAAGGCAGTGCGTATTGCACACAAGGCCGAACTGGGCAAACACAACCAAGACCACGAAGAGCTTAACACTATACTTGAAACCGTAGGCAAGACTCTTTGAAATATTTTGGTTATCACTTGATGCTTGATTGCAGTGGATGTAACGAAGGTATCAAAAGCCGTGAGAACATTGCGGCTTTTGTTAAAGATCTTGTGCAACGGATAGACATGACACCTCATGGAGATCCTATAATTGAATTTCTATTACCCAATGATCCTAAACAAGGCTACAGCCTAATGCAGTTGATAACAACCAGTAACATTACAGGGCACTTTATTGAGCCAAACTATACCGCATACTTTGATGTGTTTAGTTGTAAAAAATTTGATATTGAAACAGTCATCCAGACTGTAAAAGAATATTTTGGCGCTCAAAACATTAGAACTAATTTTATCACAAGGCATGCAGATTAATGAATGATATATTAAGTGGAACCGCTAACTGGATCCGAGAAGATTACAAAAGCGATCGAGTTCGTTTTTGTTTTGAGGTCCTTGCTTGGGCTATATCTATTGGCTGTTCTATCACTATGGCCGCGACCGTGCCTAATCCACCCCTTCTTTACATGTACCCAGTCTGGATTGCAGGTTGTGCTATATACGCTGGGTGTGCTTATAGTCGCGGTTCCTTTGGTATGCTGGCTAATTACATCCTTCTTACCACAATCGACTCAGTAGGTTTGGCAAGAATGTTAATGCAATAAATAATTTTGTCGCGCCGGACATGAAACGGCAGGTAGAGTGTGTGTGAGCTCAAAGTCGCACAAAGGAGAAAAATATGAGTTATGTAGACGCTCTCTACGATCGAGCAAAAGATCGTATACATGTGGTAGAACGTGTGAACGGCAAGAGGGAGTATAGAGAATACCCAGCCGAATACATATTTTACTATGACGACCCTAGAGGCAAGTTCCGCACAATCTATGGAACACCTGTAAGCAGATTCCACTCACGCAACAACAAAGAGTATCAAAAGGAACTGCGTGTCAACAGCAACAAACGCATCTGGGAAAGCGATATCAATCCCATACACAGATGCCTTGAGACCAACTACTTAAATTCCACAAGTCCCAAACTGCAAACAGCGTTCTTTGACATTGAGGTGGACTTTGATCCACTGCGAGGCTTCTCAAAACCAGAAGACCCATTCAATGCTATCACTGCTATTTCGTTGTACTTGGACTGGATGGAAAAACTTATTACTCTGGTGATTCCACCCAAGAGCATGAGCTGGGAAACTGCACAAGAGATCTGCGATCAGTTTGAAAACTGTTTCTTGTTTGAACGTGAAGAAGATCTACTGAACAGTTTCTTGGATCTCATTGACGATGCAGACATCCTGAGTGGTTGGAACAGTGAAGGCTTTGATATTCCCTATACCACAATGCGTATCACTCGTGTGCTCAGTAAGGATGACACACGCAGAATGTGCCTATGGGGGCAGGTGCCTAAGCAACGTATGTTTGAACGCTTTGGTGCCGAAACACTCACGTTTGATCTTGTGGGTCGTGTGCATCTTGACTACATGCAGTTGTATCGCAAGTACACATACGAAGAACGTCACAGTTATAGTCTGGATGCTATTTCAGAGTATGAACTAGACGAGCGCAAGACACAGTATGAAGGCACACTGGATCAGCTGTACAACAAAGACTTCAAAGAGTTTATTGTGTACAACAGACAAGATACCATGCTGTTGAACAAGCTGGACAAGAAACTAAAGTTCTTGGATCTAGCCAACGTGCTGGCACATGAAAATACCGTGTTGCTACAGACCACCATGGGTGCTGTGGCAGTTACCGAGCAAGCTATTATTAACGAAGCACATCAACTTGGGTTGATTGTACCTAACAGGAGAAATAGAGATGATCAAGGTGACACGCAAGCCGCAGGTGCCTATGTTGCTTTCCCCAAAAAAGGAATGCACGACTGGGTTGGCGCAATTGACATTAACTCGCTCTATCCCTCGGCTATTAGAGCCTGCAACATGGGCCCAGAAACGATTGTTGGCCAACTCCGGCCGATAATGACCGACAAGTATATCAAGGACAAGATGGACTCGGGTTCTAGCTTTGCTGATGCCTGGGAAAACATGTTTGGCACCCTTGAATACACTGCTGTGATGGAAACACAGGCAGGCACAGAAATTACCATTGACTGGGAAGGCCAAGCGCCCACAGTGCATAGTGCGGCAGAAATCTGGCGGCTGATATTTGACAGCAACAGACCCTGGATCCTTACTGCCAACGGCACTATCATGACCCATGAAAAGAAAGGCATTATCCCAGGTTTACTAGAACGCTGGTATCGTGAACGTCAAGAGATGCAGACCAAGAAGAAGGATGCAACTACAGATGAAGACAAAGCATTCTGGGATAAACGACAGCTGGTCAAGAAAATTAACCTTAACAGTCTCTACGGAGCCATCCTCAACCCAGGTTGTCGTTTCTTCGATAAAAGAATTGGTCAGAGTACCACACTCACTGGACGAATTATTGCTAGGCACATGGATGCTTATATCAATGAGTGCATCTTTGGGGAATACGATCATGTGGGCAAGAGTATCATCTATGGAGACACTGACTCTGCGTACTTCAGTGCGTGGCCGGCGATCAAGGAAGATGTTGAAGCTGGCAGGATGGAGTGGAACAAAAGCATCTGTGTTCAACTCTACGACAATATTGCAGATCAAGTGAACGCCTCCTTCCCTGCTTTTATGGAACGGGCCTGTCACTGTCCACGTAGCATGGGTGAGCTGATCAAAGGTGGTAGAGAACTGGTGGCTGAGAAAAGTTTGTTTATCAAGAAGAAACGCTATGCACTATTGATCTATGACCTTGAAGGCAATAGGCTGGACACACATGGCAAGCCAGGCAAGGTCAAGGCCATGGGCTTGGATCTGAAGCGTTCAGACACTCCCAAGGTTGTGCAAGACTTCTTGAGTGAACTGCTGTTGGATGTGCTAACAGGCGGACAGAAGGAAGGCATCTATGACAAGGTGCGTGACTTCAAGATTGCTTTCCAAAGCCGGCCTGCGTGGGAAAAAGGCACACCCAAACGTGTGAACAACTTGACCAAGTATTCAGCCGAAGAAGCAAGGCTGGGTCGTGCCAACATGCCAGGGCATGTGCGAGCAGCCATGAACTGGAACAACCTCAAACGCATGCATGGCGACAACTACAGCCAAAGCATTGTTGATGGCATGAAAACCATTGTGTGCAAGCTCAAAGACAATGCATTGGGCTATACGTCTGTGGGCTATCCAACCGATGAGTCACACATTCCTGCCTGGTTCAAAGAACTGCCGTTTGATGATGCGCTGATGGAAACAACCATTGTGGATCAAAAGGTAGAAAACTTGCTGGGTGTGTTGGACTGGAAGATTCCAGAGAACACAGATATTGCAACCACATTTGATAGCCTGTTTACATTTGAATAATTTACTCAATGCCGTTGACAAATCTAAATACATCATCTAAAATCAACCCTATAGGAGAATCTCAATGAAAGATTATTTACAAGACATCGTACAACATACACACAGCCTAGGTTTTATTGACCTAGTTAAAGTAACTGGGGATGCTAACACAACCACCCTTGACTCACTGAGTGAGGATCGTAGTGTTATCGTACAAGCACAATTTAACAATCCTGTACCAGAGTTTGTGGGCACATTCGGTATGCCTAACCTGGGCAAGCTAAACACTATCCTTGGTATTCCTGAATACCGAGAAGATGCCAAACTCAGTATCAACACACAGGTCAAAGGACCAGACACTGTTGCCGTTGGTATCCACTTTGAAAACAAGAACGGTGACTTCAAGAATGATTATCGCTTTATGGAAGCGGCAGTTGTTAACGACAAACTAAAAACAGTAAAGATGAAGCAGGTCAAGTGGACTGTGGAAATTACTCCAACTGTGGCAAGTTTCCAAAAGATGAAATACCAAGCGGCAGCAAACAGTGAAGAAACAACCTTTGCACCCAAGATTGAAAACAACCAGTTGAAGTTCTACTTTGGTGATCACTCAAGCCATGCAGGTAACTTTGTGTTTGCTGACGGGGTAAGTGGTACATTCACTAAAAACTGGTGTTGGCCAGTTGGCGCTGTGATCAGTATCCTTGGACTGGCTGGTGACAAGCATCTCAAGATCAGCGATGAAGGTGTGCTACAGATCACTGTGGACAGTGGTATCTGCGCATACACATATCTGCTACCAGCACACCAGAAATGATCAAAGGCTTGCAAGGCGTTGGCGGCATAACAGTAACTGGTGGTAATACCAGTGTTCCGTATGTTAGCCCAAACGTAAACAATCCCATGCAAGGTATGATGCGCATCAATGGAACAGACCTGCAGGTGTTTGACGGATCAAGCTGGCTCAACTTGAGTACCAGCTATGCCACAGTAGGACTAGAGCCCACTGCCGAAGAAGCCATTAAATGGGTTAGGTACAAGATGGAAGAAGAACGTGATCTTCTGCAACGCATGGAACGCCATCCTGGTCTTAAACAAGCCTACGAGCAGTTTAAGATCATGGACATACTAACACTAGAAGAAAAAAAGAATGAGCAACCAGCCTAATCAAGATAATTTCACTGCCAAGCAGAATGACTATGCTGTGTTCCTTCCGGCTATCTCTGGTTTCTATGCTACCTTTGTGGGCAAGCAAAGAGATCTAGTAAACGGTCCTTATGTAGAACCCACACGTATGCCCACAGGCATGCCAGACATGGAACAGATGAACTGGCTCAACAGTTCTAAAGCATTGTTTCCATACAAGTGGAGTTTGTATTCCGGTGGACATGCTAACCTAGACCTAAACAAACAAGACTGGTCTGAGGACATGGTACGAGCTCGCGAGCCAGGCACGTTCATGCTGGGTGACTCGGGTGGATTCCAGATTGCCAAGGGTTTGTGGGAAGGCGACTGGAAAGCCAACTCGGGCTGTGCCAAGGCAGAAAAGAAAAGATCAGCTATTCTCAAATGGTTAGACGGTATTAGTGACTATGCCATGACCTTGGATATTCCGACCTGGGTCATCCATGACAAGAAAGCCAGTGATGCTTGTGGCATTAAAACACTATCACAAGCAGTTGATGCTACCAAGTACAACAACGAATACTTCATGAAGAACCGTAAAGGTTACAAGAATGGCGGCACACGTATTCTAAACGTGCTACAAGGTGATAATCATCCCAACGCCGATGCCTGGTACGATATCATGAAAGAGTATTGTGATCCGGTGAAATATCCCGACACACACTTTGATGGCTGGGCCATGGGTGGACAAAACATGTGTGACATACAGTTGATTCTCAAGCGACTGGTTACACTGCGCTACGATAATCTACTGCAAGAAGGTGTTCATGATTGGATGCACTTCTTGGGTACTTCAAAGTTGGAATGGGCTGTGCTACTCACCGTGATTCAAAGGGCTGTTAGGAAACACGTTAATCCGAATTTTACTATATCCTTTGATTGTGCCAGCCCATTCCTCGCCACAGCCAATGGTCAGGTGTATCACGAGATTGATCTCACACACCAAGGCAAGTGGTCCTATAGGATGAGTCCTATTGTGGATGACAAGAAGTATGCTACCGATACTCGTGGCTATCGTGATGCTATCCTACAGGACAAACTGATCCACTACTTTGATGAGTCGCCGATTAGTGCGCTGTGTCAAATGAAAGATATCTGTGTGTACAATCCAGGTGATCTAAACAAGAATGGCAAAGAAGGCAAAACGTCCTGGGATAGTTTTAGCTACATGCTACTGATGGGTCATAATGTATGGACTCATATTGAAAGTGTACAACGTGCCAATCGTGAATTTGATGCTGGGCGTTATCCTTACATGATGAGACATGAGCTAGACACTGGTGATGGTGAGTACTTTACAGACATTGTGGAACGTATATTTTCTGCGCCAACCAAACAGGCTGCATTGGATATCATTGAAACTCCCATGTATTCAAGCAAAACAGGATACTGGAATCAGATCATTGGAACTCGTGGATTCAAAGGCGAAAAAACATTTAGCGCAAGACCCATGTTTGATGTATTATTTGAAGTGGTAGAGGAGACTACAAATGAGGAAGTGGAAGAAACTTTGGACGAAAATGCATTGGAGAACCTTCTTGAAAGAGCAAACAGAGGAGATTGAAATAGAATCTTACGAAGTTAGAATCAAACACCTACAAGAAGCACACAGAGTTCTAGAGCTACAACTGCATGAAATGGAAAAACATCCACATGCGGACGAATCAAAGGTTGCAGAACTCAAGAAAAAGAAGCTACAATACAAAGACGAGATTGCCCGCCTTAACAAACTAGAGCAGGAAGAAAAGAACAAATGAATAGAGATGGACACGACAGTGTAAAGTTTTTTGTTGGTACCGAAGTAGAACACAGCCCTGCATATGGCATGCGTACTCTGTTTGTGGTTGGTGTTCAGGACTCAACAGAAATCACAGCGGCCGCACAGAAAAACAACTGCGAGCATATCTACTTTGGTGCTAATCAAAGTTTCCCCAATCTAGCAGTTAACAACAGTGACGAATGGACACGCTGGGAAAACATGATTGGTGTTTGCCTCATGCATGGCGCCTGGTGTACCTTGGATGTTGATGTGAGTGCGGCAGAAGGTCTACTAGAAGGCACATTGATTGACCACGATCGCTTTATTCCAATGATCAGTGTAAAATTACCCTATGCTAAACTCTACAATTATAACACAACTATCAAGATTGACGACAAAGATTTCCAGGCAACTAATCCTGGTGTTTGGTGTCATAGTTTGCACGAACTAAAAAATCGTGCTGTATTCACAGACTGGTCTAAATACACACAAGATGAGGTAATCAAATGAAAGAGTTTTATATAAGAGACGAAGAGGCTTTTAAACTACATGCAAAAGTATTCAACTGCGTGAGCCCAAGCACTCTCAAGTGCCTAGAGTTCACTGGAGAGTGCTACAACGACCAAGGTGAAGTTGTAAACACGAGCACCTATCAATTCTTTTTAGAAGAAGCACACATCAAAACCATGTGCGAAGGACTGTTAGCATGACCACCCAGTCAGACCGAGAACAAACCGGCATCAACAGTCACATGGCAGATCGTATGATCTGGGTGAGATTCCAAAAAGAAGGCATACATAAGTATCCGGCAGCAGCCACTGATCCACAACTGGCTGATGTTGCGTTCCTGGCTAATCCTCATCGCCATATTTTCCATTTCAAGGTGGCCATCTCTGTGTTCCATAACGACAGAGATATTGAGTTCATCCAATTCAAGCGATGGCTCGAGGCACTGTATAATGGTAACGGTTCCGTCCTAGCACTTGACTACAAGTCATGCGAAATGATTGCAGACGACCTATATTCCCAAATCAACTTGCGTTATCCTGGCAGACATGTTATTATCAGTGTTAGCGAGGATGATGAAAATGGCTGTGAGATTGTGTACCGCGATCCACGTACCCCCGAACAAACACTTAACGCCTGATAGGAGAAACTAAAATGGCACAACCAAAATGGCTCAACAAATATCTACAAATGAAGCCAGAAGTATCGCAGATCTACGATGATCTTGAGGACCTACGCACCTTTTGTGTAAACTACGGGTATATCTTTGATGAACGTGATCTCTACAACGAACGCAGTATCACCTATCAAGACTTCATGCGCAAGCGTGATGGCAAGTATGTGAAGAATCGTTGGTTCCAAAAGGAAGACGATCGTAACAAATTCAAACCACGTGATACCAATGGTCCTCGTGGATACAACAACTATCGTTCAGGAAATCGATAATGCGTAAGCTATACTACATGGGCCTGGAGAGCTACAAGGCTCGATATACTCTGCAACTCACAGAGTGGAACCGGCGTGTGTTTGATGCACGTGGACTAGATGTGGTCTATGTGCCCGGCGAGACCCTAGACAACAGTCAGCAGATTGTTGTGGGTCAGGTGCTGGACGCACATGGTCGCAGTTACTTTAGCATGAGCCAGACGATGAACCTGGTTCGTATGATGCAACAAGGCGAAGTAACTGGCGAGGATGTGATCTACTTTGAAGACATGTTCCAACCAGGCTTTGAAAGTCTTGGCTACATCATCAACCAAGTTCCTGATAACCTGCGTCCCAAAATCTATGTGCGCTGTTTGGCACAAGCAATTGACCCAGATGACTTTGTACACGTTTGGGGCATGGGCCGGTGGATGATGGACTATGAACGCATGGTCAATGATATTGTCACAATCTCTGGTGGTGCTGTACTTGCTACCAACGAAGAGATGGTCATGCACATGAAGGTGGCAGGCTGGACTGCTCCTATCTACAACATCTCCGGACTTGCGTTTGGCAAGAGCGAAGTACGTGAGCGTGTGCCAGGCGGCGAGCTTCGACCATTTGATCAACGTGCATTCCGAGTGGGCTTTGCCGCACGTTGGGATCAAGAGAAGCAACCAGACTTTTACATGGATCTAATTGAACTGTGGGCAGAACGCCATCCAGGTGAGAAGCTGGAGTTTGCCTTGTTCTCTGGTGCCAAACTAAAGAGCAACAACGACAGCTACATGGCTCGTACAAGAGACCTACAAGCACGTGGCTTGCTCACAATCTATGAGGACCTGGAGAAGAATGATTACTATCGTCTCCTTAATGACACTCGTGTGCTTTTTAATTGCGCTCTGCAAGATTGGGTCTCAAACACTGTATCAGAAGCGGACACTCTTGGTTGCAATGTACTTTATCCTGCTTATCGTAGTTTCCCTGAAACCTTTGCAAACTGTCCTGACAGACTTTATATTCCTTGGAGTCTAGAGGATGCTATCACCAAGCTGGAAAAGCTGATCCGCAGGCCGCATGCCAACCAAGGCCGTATCAGTGATCACACCAACAATACAGTTGAACGTATCGTGAACATCATGCAAGGTAAAGGCGAGCGTATGCGGCGCATGAGCACAGACTATCGCAAGCACACACATGAAACAAAGTTCTGATCAGGAACTATGGTCACAAATGTTAATAGAGTCTGCACCCATAGTTGATCATCGCACCACACAAATATTGTATCATCGTGCGGCAGCGTCATGGGCATATGGACAAACTCTGCAGATAGCAGATGGGCTAGGTGGATGGGTCGACTTGACAAAACTGTTTGAACAGTATAGAATGCTACAAGTACTTAAAGGAGAATAAAATGTTTGGTACAAATTATACAGACGGCGGGGTTATTGCATACCGTTCAGCCGAGGAAATCAATTCAGCAATGGGCCGTGTTTACGGACACATGAGCCTGGCTGTTTTAGTTTCCATGATTGTTAGTTACTTTGTGGGCACCACCCCAGAGTTACTGGCATTCTTTTTTACAGGTGTGTTGAAGTGGATTGTGATCTTTGCACCACTTGCGGCTATCTTTGGCATCAGCTACGTGCTGGGTAACAATCCCAGCAAAGGTACTGCACAGTTATGTTTGCATGGATTTGCGGCCTTAATGGGCTTGAGCTTTTCCATGATATTTGCTGTGTTTACCATGGGATCAATCGTGAGTGCATTCATGGGTGCAGCCATATTGTTTGGAGTGATGAGTGGCTATGGTTACTTTACCAAACGTAGCCTGGACAGCGTGGGCAAGTTTATGTTCGTAGGATTGATTGCTATTGTTATTGCCAGTATTGTTAATATCTTCATTGGTTCAACAGTTATGCAAATGGTAATCTCAGCATTAGCCATCATTATCTTTTTAGGACTCACTGCCTACGACACACAAAAGATTCGTGAAGAACTCAGTGTAGAGGCCAGCAATGTTGCAGAAGTGCGTGGCGCATTAACACTGTACATGGACTTTATCAACTTGTTCTTGAATTTATTACAACTTTTTGGGGATAGGAAATAATCATGGCAACAGCTAAATCAGTAAACAAACTCAGCGACAAGCTGACCAAGGTAAATGAATCATTTACTGTCAACATGTACGACAATGGCTTCATGCTAGAAGCTGGTGGGCGTAACAAAAAAGGCGACTATGTGAATGCCAAGATCCTGTGCAACACGCTGGACGAAGTATTGAGCTTGGTCAAAGAAGCAGGCGAAATGGACAGGGACGTTTAAGATGATTGCTGTGTTAGTAACAGGAGCAACTGGCTACATTGGTAGTCATGTGTGCAAACTTCTTAAAGATACAGGATATGCTGTGGTTGGCGTTGATCGGGTAAGGCGCGAGCATGCAATAAAACACATGCACGAGTTCATTGAGACTGACTATGCAAGTGATGACTGTTTCAAATTACTCACAGAATATCAAGCTATCAGTGCAGTTGTACACTGTGCAGGCACCAGTCTTGTTGGTCCTAGCGTACTAGATCCAGCAGAGTACTACACAAACAATGTGGCCAAGACAGCTATGTTTTTGTCTGTACTAAAGAGTTTACCACATCCGCCTGTTGTGATATTCTCCAGCAGTGCCGCTGTGTACGGTGAGCCCGACGTTGATCTCATTGAAGTGAACCAACCTTGGAATCCACTCAGTCCATATGGACAAAGCAAGGCCATGATTGAGCTCATGCTAACTGACATGTGTCGTGCATACGGACTAACTGCTATGAGCTTGAGATATTTCAATGCATGTGGAGCAGATGCAGATGGTGAGCTAGGACAAGCACCAGGTGCAACTCATATCATTGCTCGTTTGCTAGAGAGTGTGAGAGACCATAAAGAGTTCACACTATATGGCACAGATTATCCTACTGCTGATGGTACCTGTGTTCGAGACTATGTACACGTAGAAGATCTAGCAGAAGCTCACATGATGGCTATCCAATACTGCATGAGCTTTGGTGATAGCCAACGTGGCAATCATTATATGTTGAACCTAGGCACTGGAAGAGGCTACAGCAACCAGGAAATCATTGATGCAGTAAAACAGTATGTTGGACCTGTAGAAGTAGTGGTCGGAGATCGTCGAGCCGGAGATCCAGCTAGATTAGTTGCTGGAACTGTGCTATCCAGCAGTACACTAGGTTGGAGTCCAGAACGCAGTGACCTAGAAACAATCATCAACAGTGCATGGAAATGGTATAATAACCTGCCAGAATCTGTTGACAGCTCGTCTAAATAAGTTTACAATTAACAATTGACATCCACGTCATTAACTCGGAGAAAATCAAATTGACAGATAAAAAAGAAACAGGCCTGGACGCAATGGCAGGCGATGGCGGATATTCGGAAGGTTACCTAGGTGGATACCTCCGTGCTAAGATGAAACGTGATGGCAGACGTTTCTGGGCAGGCGACAACATTAGTGAATACGTATCAGATGTTACAAAAGATAAACTGATTGATGAAGCCACCGTGGCATTCGAAGGTGTGCTAGACGCACTGCTGATCGATCGTGAAAACGATCCTAATAGTCAAGGTACAGCACGTAGACTGGCCAAGATGTACTTTAACGAAATAATGGCAGGAAGATATGAACCAGCACCAGACGCAACAGCATTTCCAAATGATTCAGCAGACCGCTACGAAGGAATGCTTGTGGTACGCAGTGAGCTTCGCAGTATGTGCAGTCATCACCACCAACCTGTCAGTGGCGTTGCTTATATCGGGATTATTGCCGCTCAAAAGCTCATTGGTCTTAGCAAGTACACTCGTATTGCTCAGTGGTGCGCTCGTCGTGGTACTCTACAGGAAGAACTCTGCAACGACATCGCCCGAGAAATAATGGCAGCAACAGGATCCAAAGATGTTGGCGTGTACATACAGGCCATACATGGATGCTGTGAGAACCGTGGCATCATGGCTCACAGTTCGTTGACACAGACCACTGTGTTACACGGAGCATTCAAAGAGGATGCTGGTGTTAAGAAGGAATTCTTTGACAACATCAAACTACAACAGGACTTTGCACCAAGATGAATATAGACGTTCAACCCAAAGATACCAGCCGAGGACACTTTTATGTGAGCCTGGCAAAAAGCGGATTACGAATTGTGGCAGGAGTTTTTCTAATTGATGGAAACTTACTGATTGCAGGGTCATTGCTAATTCTAGCAGAAGGATTAGGAATTGTTGAGGAGATAGTATGAAAAATGCTGCGGAGTTCGCACAAAATCTAATCGAGAGGGCTCGAAGGATGCAGGAATTTCGCATCATTAAATCCGAGCCTGAGAATTTTATGTTCAATGGTAAGGTGCCATTTGATGTTTCAATTAAAAACGGTATGGTGACATTTATCGTACATGCCGTAGATCTTGCAGAAGCAAATGCAATGGTAGACAAATATCTAGACGACAATTCAGCCACAGAGTGGTAACATGGGAACCAGTATGCCAAGTAGAGAAAAAGACCAGTCAGATTTTGACCTAGAAGCATTCATTGATTTATTTGATGAAGCAATTGCCAGTGACGATCCTGGCGTACAAAAGACCTTACAGCATTTAATGGTCATTGCGGCTCTGGCACGTAATCATACACAACACGATCGACGTAATGGTCCATTGCGCCGCATGTTTGATGATCAAGCCACTATCCTCCGGAGGTTGGAAAGACTTGAAACTGATCAACAACAAAAACGAGTCTACCCTGGCGGAGGTCTGGGAGGCGGGAGCGTTCCGCTTGGCCCTTATGTACCACCACCCCAGTGGCCACCTGGTGGAGGCCCCAATTGGCCGCCGCAACCTGGAACTTATCCTCCGGGAACAATCTGGGCACAAACCCAAACATCCACAGGCACGACACTAGACCTAGGATACGGTGCTGTTCCTCCGCTGACCGCTACACAAGTGAATGATTTGTTAAAAGATGACAACTACAAAGGCTCCAGTGTGGGAGGCATCAATGTTAAAATTGCGTGATGATCTTATGGTCCAGCAACAGATCAGCGGAGCATGGCAGCACATGGTTGGTGTGATCATGTTGAATCAAACAGGCAGGAAACCAGTAAAAACGGTCTTGCCTGAATTCTTAAGTCGTTGGCTTGATCCTGAATCGTTCCTAACAAGCACACCCGAACAAGTGATTGAAGTGATTACTCCACTAGGCATGTACAACAAACGGCAAAACACACTGCGACGAATGAGTCAAGACTTCTTGACTTGGGATCATGATGATGCTACAATGCTGTATGGAATAGGCAAATATGGTTCCGACTCATATGAGATATTCTTCAAATCCAACTACACAGTACAACCCACGGACAAGGAATTGATCCGCTATTTGAAAGAAGAAGTAGATGCTGTTGAAACTGCTTGATCGGCTAGGACGCAAACGTATCATCACAGATAGGCTTGACAACGAGCCGTATCTAGAACGCTACTACTTGTTCTTGAAAGAACGAGAGCGTTTTCCGTTTAACATATTTCTGCATAAATTTCTAAAGGGTGATCCAGATGATGTGCATGATCATCCCTGGCCTTATGCTACATTGATTTTGAAAGGTGGCTACTATGAATGGATTCCAGAGTTTAACATCCTTGGTCACAAGATTGGCGAGATTCGTCACTGGCGTGGGCCTGGACACTTTCGCACTTGCAGTGCTAACAGTTATCATCGGATTGAACTGGATCCTGGCGTGACTGCCTGGACCTTGTTCATGCCCGGACCACACACTCGCGCATGGGGATTTTTAGTAGGTAGAGATCCACGAACAGATTGGGAACACAATGAAGATTATCTCGCCCGGCGTAGTAGCACTAAATCCGTTTAAGGTTGTATGTCACGATCTCACACAAGAAATGGCCAGACAACATTATTAATCATAACATAAAGGTACCAAGAAATGAAACTATATCACAATGACAAACATGTAAGAACATGGATACACAAAATTGTAAGAGACATGGCACAGGACAACTGGCGGCCAGACTACATTGTAGGAATCACACGTGGCGGACTTGTGCCTGCCACTATGTTGAGTCACTATCTCGACATTCCTATGCAAACACTAAACGTCAGTTTCCGTGATGCTGACCTTGGACCTGAAAGCAATTTGTGGATGGCAGAAGACGCATTTGGTTATGTTCCATACGAAGGCACTGAGCCTCCTGCGGTTCGCGACCCTGACCGGATCACATCTAGCCCTGCACTTCGCAAGAACATCTTGATTGTGGATGACATTAACGATAGCGGTCGTACACTAAACTGGATACAGGAAGATTGGGCAAGTGGATGTTTGCCCGATGATCCTGTATGGGGAGGTATCTGGAACAACACTGTTCGCTTCGCGGTTCTAGTCAACAACGAAGCCAGTGAATTTAAGAACGTGGACTACGTAGGGCTAACTATTAACAAACTTGATGAACCATCATGGGTGGTGTTTCCTTGGGAAAACTGGTGGGAGAACTGAAATGATAAATGGAAAAAGAGTTGGCTTCACAGCCTCAACGTTTGATCTTCTACATGCAGGTCATATTGCTATGCTTCGTGAAACAAAAGAACAATGCGAGTACTTGATTTGTGCTTTGCAAAATGATCCAACGCTGGACCGGCCTAATAAAAATCGTCCGGTACAGAGTGTGGTTGAACGACAACTGCAACTGGTAGGCTGTAAGTATGTGGACGAGATCTGGGTGTATAACACAGAAAAAGATCTAGAAGACCTCTTGCTTGTTTTACCTATTGATGTACGCATACTCGGTGTGGAGTACGAAGGTCAAGAATTTACAGGTCGTAATATCTGTATCAAGCGTAATATTGATCTGTATTTTAACGGACGAGATCACAGTTTCAGTTCCAGTGAGCTTAGACAACGTGTTGCAGGTGCAGAGGAACTGAAACAAAGAATGGCCAAGGAAGGCTACTTTGATCAGGTTCCCGACGACCGCATTGGCCCTAGCAATAAATAATTCTCTAAGCGGTCTTTGAGCATCATCCCGCTATACAAATTCTGCTGCCTATGCTATAATCTAACATAGGAGAAAATCATGGCAAGACGATTCAGTACAAAAACTTACGGTAACGACAGAGGCTTTAGTTGTTGTTTTAGACAACACAAGGCCACACACTCACATTGCTCAACCATCCACGGATACAGTCTAGGATTCCGCTTTGTATTTGAAGCAGACGAACTGGATGAAAATAACTGGGTACAAGACTTTGGAGGACTCAAGGAAGTCAAAGCATGGCTAGACAGCATGTTTGATCATACCTTTGTTGTGGCAGAAGATGATCCTCACCTGGATTTCTTCAAGCAAATGAATGACATCAAAGGTGGATACAATGACAGCGGTGTTTGTGATCTACGCATTGTTGCTGGCGTTGGTTGTGAAATGTTTGCACAAATAGTCTATGAGCATGTTAGTCAGTGGTTGCATGATCTGCCAGACAACAAATACAAAAACTTGCTAGGCGACGAGTTTCCTCGTGTGCGTCTAGTAAGTGCTGAGGTATTCGAACACGCTGGTAACAGCTCAATATACGAAGGGTGATCAATGAAGAAGGTGTTTGAAACCATTCCAGACAGTCGAGAAGAAGCCGGTACTCCCTGGACCACTGTGGTACGTGAAGATTTTCATGTTACAGTGTACCTAGACAAGTATCCATGCACCGAAGGGCACATGTTGTTTGTTCCACAATACAACACAGTAGATATTCTACAAGAAGCAGTCATGGATGCTATTAACCATGGAATTGATCAAGTAAATGCAGGAGAGTGGGATGGTTTCAACATTGGATTTAATTACGGCGAAAGTGCAGGTCAAACTGTGCCGTGGCCTCACATCCATCTTATTCCCCGTCGCCAGGGTGACGTCGAGGATCCGGTGGGTGGTGTACGACATACAATTCCGGGCCGTGGCAACTATAGAACGGCACCAGCGGGAACGTGGCCGTGGTTGGACGAGGGAAGATGATAATACTAACCGGTGATCGCGGCTTTATAGGCAGCGAACTTAAACAATACCTTGTGGATCATGGGCACAAGGTACACAGCATGGATTGGGCAGATCGCGGCAAAACCTGGACTGCCCAAGAACCTATTGAATGGGTTTTTCACATGGGTGCAATCAGTGAAACTATTGCAGACAACTGGGATGATCTTGTTCGCAAAAACATTGAAGATACTCAACACTGGATTCACTTTGCTGAACAACACGGTTGCGGAATTACCTATGCTTCTAGTGCCAGTATCTACGGACCATGGAATGGTAGTTCTGAATGGGGACCTGTGCAACCACAACACCTATATGGTGTAAGCAAGTTAGCTGTGGACAACTGGTGTGCTGTACAAGAATTCACAGTGCCAGTAATTGGTGTGCGTTTCTTCAACGTATATGGACGCAACGAAGGTCACAAGCAACAACCAAGTCCTATACGCCGTTATGTTGAACAAGCAATCACACAGCGTAGGCTCACTGTGTGGTCGCACCAAGGTCGCCTGGGTTCACGTGACTTTATCAGTGTTGACGATTGCATTGATGCAATAATGAAATTGAAACAAGCACAAATTAGTGGTGTTTACAATGTTGGCACAGGCCTCCAACTCACATTTAAAGATATTGCTACCAGCATACAACGCAAGGTAGGCGTGGAAAATGCACAGATAATGGTTGTACCCATGCCCGAACACATGGTAGAGAAATATCAATGGGAGAGCTCCGCAAACCTAAATAAGCTAAAGAAAGTCATTCCAGACTGGAATCCACAAACGGTAGATGACTGGCTAGACAATAACTTTGACAATCTATACAATAAAGTATCTAAGGAAATTCTAAAATGAAATTTAAAATCAGCGAACTTTTTTATTCAGCACAAGGCGAAGGACGCTTTGTAGGAGTGCCCAGTGTGTTCATGCGCACATTTGGTTGTAACTTCAAATGTGCTGGATTTGGTTGCAAGCCAGGTGAAGTCAGCACAGAACGTGAGCAGGTACTGGAACTTGTACGTGCAAGTCCAGACAAATATCAGAAATTTGAAGACCTGCCTCTGGTAACCACAGGCTGTGACAGCTATGCATCATGGGATCCAAAGTTCAAAGAATTCAGTCCATCCATGGACAATGATGCTATTGCTGTTCGTATGTTGTCTTTGTTGCCTAACGGTGACTGGAAACAGCCCAACGGCAATCATGTGCATCTTGTGATCACCGGAGGTGAACCTTTACTAGGTTGGCAAAAGAACTATCCTGCACTACTGGAACATCCTGGTCTGAGAACCCTGGCTGACATTACATTTGAGACCAATGGTACCCAGATGCTGGATGAAGACTTTCACGGCTGGATCCAGAACTGGCACATGGATCCAGACTTCATGGAAAGCCATATTGGTAAATGGAGAGAAATGACTTTTAGTGTGAGTCCTAAACTCAGTGTAAGTGGCGAAAAATGGTCGGAAGCAATTCAACCTGACGTGATTAAACAGTATCAAGAAATTGGTATTACCTATCTTAAATTTGTTGTTGACAAGGTTGAAGACTTTGCAGAAGTCGATCAAGCCGTGAGCGAGTACCGTGGTGGTGGCTTCTTGGGTCCTGTATACATCATGCCAGTTGGCGGCACACTTGAAAGCTACAACACCAATCGTGTGCGCATGGCAGACGAAGCACTCAAACGTGGTTACTACTACAGTCCCCGCTTGCATGTGGATCTATGGGGCAATGGCTGGGGCAAATAATGGCAACTTCTAAAAAACCTGTTGCTGTAAAAACTCCTGCCAAGAAAGTGGCTGCAAAAACTGCACCAGTTAAAAAACCTGCAGAACCAAAACTCAAGGTTGGTGCCAGTGCCAAAGCGGCCGCTACTAAAAAAGGCGAACCATATGTTAGCGTGGTCAGTGTTGAGCTAGATCCCGACAATGTGCAGAATGGTGCATTTGAACTGGATTGGAACGATATCTTTGTGTCCAAGCTCATGAAGGCCGGCTACCAGGGCAAGGATGATGCACAGATTGTGGATCAATGGTTCCAGGATATTTGCCGTAATGTTCTCATGGAAAACTTTGAACAATGGGAAGCAAACCAAACTCCAGAGAATCGCGTGTCACGCAGAAATCTAGGTGGTGGCAGAACCGAGGTCAGCTGATGACGCACACACTACACACTCATATTAAAACAAAGAATTTTGATCAGGACGATTATAGAGTATATCTCACTCGAGATATGACCTGGACCACTCGTAATTCACCACAACAAAAAATTCCTTATGAGCCCACGGGTGCCTGGGGAGCAGGTGATCTAGAGTTTGATCCTGTGTTGATGAAACGCTTATCTGCATTTATTAAATCCAGCCAATGGCTTAAAGAGTCTGGACACATGTGGGGAGACATTGTTCAACAACATCAATTCTTCCTGGACTGGATGCGCAATGGAGAACTAGAACAAGCACATGAGCATCTGAACCTCATGCACCAGAGTCCTCTCATGCATGGCATCAGTCAAGGCAGTGGAGAAACAGAAATCATGAAAGAATATCCCAAGGCACAAGAAATGCGACTGCTTCGAACCTGGGATGTTTTTTTAGGCGTTATGGAGTATGTTGGAGTAATCAGTCCACAGAATCATGAACAAGGTGCTTCGTTTCTGGCCGTAGCCGAGGATACTCTACTGCAAAGTGCTCCTAATACCATAGTTGCACCACGGTGGCAAGGCGGTCTATGGGGTATAAAAACCTCTAGGGGACTGTTCAGCGACCGAGATCTGATGTCCTTGTACATTGCACTCAAGATAACAGAAAAATATCCTAAAGAAACACGCATACTAGAAATTGGCGGTGGTGCCGGTTTTACCGCATACTGGTTGCATAAACTTGGATTTACCAATCTATTCATGGTAGACATTCCCAGTGTGGCCACATGCCAAGCGTACCAATTGGCTGCAAACATCGGAGCAGAAAATATCAGCTTGCCAAACGAAAGCCATGAAGCTGCTGTGAAGTTTATTTCTCCTGAACAGATTCCTCATCGCATTGACCAGTTTGATCTGGTTGTGAACTGTGACAGCATGCCCGAAATGGATAAAGAGTCATTGAACACCTATCTAGATTTTATTTCTAACAGTGCCAGATCATTCTACAGCGTCAACCAAGAGTGCCGAGGAACCTATAATGGTGTTATGCAACACGTGGTTCGTAGTGTGATCAAAAACGAGTACAAAGATAGACTTACTCGAACTGATCGCAGTCGTTTTTGGCTACGTGATGGTTATACCGAAGAATGGTACATTAACCCAAAATTCTAAATAAACGAGAAAACAGTGGTTGACCTGGGGTAAATAATATGCTATTATTACTCTATGAACTATCTAATCGTTGATACAGCAAATACATTTTTCCGTGCTAGGCACAGTGCTCATAGAGCGGCCACGAGTGAAGAACGAGTGGGCTTTGCTATCCATGTAACACTTGCCAGCATCTACAAAGCCTGGCGCGATCAAAAGGCAGACCATGTGGTCATCTGCCTCGAAGGTCGTAGCTGGCGCAAGGACTTTTACAAACCCTACAAGGCCAATCGTGCTGTGGCTCGTGCCGCACTTACTGAAAGTGAACAAGAAGAAGATCGGATGTTCTGGGAAGCCTTTGATGACCTTAAAACATTCTTTGTAGAAAAAAGCAACTGCACAGTACTGCGTCACGAGAACCTCGAAGCAGATGATCTAGTGGCGGGCTGGATACAGAGCCATCCCGATGATCACCACACTATCGTGAGTTCAGACACAGACTTCTATCAGTTGCTGGCAGAAAACGTTAATCAGTACAACGGTATCAGTGATGAACTGCACACACTAAAAGGTATCCTGGACAAGAAGGGCAAGTTGGTGATCGACAAGAAGACCAAGGAATCTAAAGTGATACCTGATCCTAAATGGATCCTGTTTGAAAAGTGCATGCGTGGAGATCCCACTGACAATGTGTTCAGTGCATTTCCAGGTGTGCGTACCAAGGGCTCCAGCAAGAAAGTTGGATTGCAAGAAGCCTTTGCTGACATGGACAAGAAAGGATATTCTTGGAACAACATGATGTTGCAACGTTGGGTGGACCACAATGGCGATGAACATCGTGTGTTGGATGACTATGAACGCAATGTGACACTGGTGGACCTTCGAGCACAACCAGCAGATGTCAAGATCAAGATTGCACAAACCATCGCTGAAGGCAGTACTCCCAAGGACATTGCACAGATTGGTATCAAGTTCATGAAGTTTTGCGGCAAGCATGATCTTGTGAAGATTGGCGAACAGGCACAGAACTATGCAGAGTTCTTGAGTGCCGCATATCCAGAGGCAGTTGTAGCATGAATGAGCTAGAAGCAAAACTAAAAGATCTACAAGAAGGTCGCTTGTTGATTATTCCACACGACATTGATCATGCTCACCAAATGTTGCACGTGGCCATGTGCTATATTAACCAAGATCGGCAAGATGTGCTGGATGCTCTCTCAAAGGATTACGCATGATTGAATTAGCATCCAGCCCAGACCGCGGCACCTTCCAAAAAGAAGGCTACATCCAACGAACTCTTGAAGCAGGCAAGAGCCTAGACGATCCAGAAGTACAACGTATGATCAAGTTCTACGATGACTGGAAAGCTCGTGCAGATGAATTAGAAGTAGATCCAGCCTGGCGTGAAAACAATCTAGAGTGGGATCTGCGTACCACTCGCTGGGTAATTGAAAAGTGTCGCAGTGATGGCTATGCACAGAATCTTTATGCCGCACTGTGCAACATGCGTTGGCAGAAGCGTGAAATAATTACTATCCTCAAGGACGAATACTGGTCATGTAGCTGGCGCTCTGCAGGCGGAATTGTCGCAGATCTGCAGGGCAAGGGCGACTATATTGACTGGTACTGCTCTGGTATAGGAAATCACATGAGTGATGACGACGAGGACGACGGCAGTGCAAATCTTGAAGCAAAAGGGTTCGTACCAGAAGGTACTGTAACGGAAGAGATTGAAAACGATCTCTATGTGTTGGGTTGGGTTCATAGTAAATGGAAGGATTAATCATGAACAATTTATCAGCATTATTATTTGCGTTGGTATTAAGCAGTGGCAGCGCACAGGGCGCTGACCCGCAGACTCTTGCCGCGAGCAAGGGTTGTTTGAGCTGTCATGGCGTAGACGCCAAGATTCTTGGCCCTTCATACAAAGATATTGCCAAGAAGTATGCCGGTGACAAAGCCGCAGAAGACAAACTGGTTAAGAAAGTTGTAGGCGGCGGCAGTGGTGTATGGGGTACTATGCCCATGCCAGGCGGTATAGCAAACGAAGCAGAGTCTCGTGTGCTGGTTAAATGGATACTGGGATTAAAATGAGCAAAAAAGACCAAGCACAAGGATTCACTATTCCCTGGGAAGCCGCGGATCAGATCACACTTGCCAGTCTTATTAATCATCGCGGCTACTTGAAAACGGAACTCAAGCAGTGGAAGAAAAATCCCAAGACTGACGATAATCCAGATGGGTATTGGCTACATCCAGAAGATGTTGCCAAGAATACGATTCTAATAAGGCAACTGGACTCAATAATTGAGTACTATGGAGGCTAACATGAAGGTATGGTATTTTTTACAATGGCAGTGGCGTCAGTTTGATGCTTGGCAAAAATGGTGGATGCTGGGCATGTGCTTTCTTGGCGCAGGTATCGGAGTCGAATCTGGCAGTACCCATGAGAGAGTCTTGTATAGCATTGCACTTGTGATTCTAGCTGGTGGCATGTTCAAGATGGTGTTCTGGGATGGTATCAAGAATCAATGGATTCGGTTTAATCAAGAACAAGAAAAGATTGTTAATATTATGAAAGACGCAAAATGAGCAAGAAAGAAAAAGACTTTATACCAACGAAATATTCCACACCCACAGTGATACATCTCACACGCAAGCAGATCAAACAGATGTGTGAGATGGCTGAACACTTCAAAGACATCAACGATTTTGAATTGCATATCAGCAACGAATCAGGCATTGGCCAGAGCATGAATCTGCGTTTCACTCTTGACCTGGCCGGAGATAGCACTGAAATTAAAACCGATGTTACTGACGTTTCCAAATGGTGATCATATGAAACAAGAACTAGACCAAAAGCTGTGCGAGAAGTATCCACTGATGATGGTGAACCGTAACGGCGCTGTGACTGAGACCTGCATGTGTTGGGGCGTTGAATGCGGTGATGGATGGTACAACATCTTGAATTCTCTCATGAGCAATATCCAACATCACATTGACTGGAACAACACGAATGTTGAAAAAGAATACACTCAGTACAAACAAGTACCACAGGTGATCTTGGACCAGGTCAAAGAAAAGTTTGGTACACTGCGCTTCTACTACACAGGCGGCGATGACTACATTCGCGGACTTGTTAGTATGGCAGAAAGCATGAGTGCTATCACTTGCGAAACATGTGGCAACCCTGGCGAACAAACTCACAGCGTCTGGATCAAGACCACATGCAAACCATGCGAACGCAAACGTGCAACAGAAGATGCCAGGAGAATAGCAGAATACGAAACAAAAAAGGAAACTAAAAATGAAATCAGCTACCAATTTATTGGAGAGGACACCGGTGAACATGACTGAACTAAAAGCTCGTCCAGTGATTAAAAACAAATTCTGGATTGTAGAACAAGACGGAGAAAAGATTGCTACCATCCAGGCCATTGACGAAGGCGGCTTTGCCTATGTTCACGAGAACAAACGTGAAACATTTCCCACAGTCAAGATGTTAAAGAGTCAGTACAACATTGTGTTTGACAAAACCGAACGCAAACCCCGAGCAGAGTCAGAAGACCACGAAGTCTACGGCTGGCCCAGTGGCTTCAAACCTTTCAACAAACTCTATGATGTAACACGCAGACTGCCAATCTTTACCAAGGGTGTGAAAAGCAAAAGCTATTTCTGCGCAGGCTACTACATTGTTAAGTTCAACAGTACCTGGACCAGAGCATTCTGTCCTAAACTGATCACACTACAGCGGTATGAATTTGCAGGACCTTTCCATACCAAGGAACAGATGTTTGAACAACAAGGAATTGCAAATGGAGAATAATCTTGCTTATCATGTACAGATGTTCAACGACCGTGTACGTGCAATGAATCAAACACACAAAACAGAACTGCGACTTACCGCAGTTGATGCTAACAATCTACTCAGTGATATTTTTGCAGTTCTAGCACAAAATACCAGTCTTGTGCAACAGCTAGAACAAGCAGGAAACGCCACAGTTGAAGTTGTTATGGATGGTGGCGGGTTTAAATAATATACCCACTTTATCTCATAAATAATATACAAGTTAGGATCAATAATGAGTAGACCAAAACCCAATGTACTCCTAGAGTACGTGAACAAGAGCAACTACAAGAGTGAACAAGTATTGAGCTCTGAAGGCATCTGGGCGGTTTTCTACGATGGCAAACCAATCAACCTCAAGAACCAGAATGTACTGGTTGCATACCCAGGCCCAAAGTATAAAAAAGTAAGTTTTTCAAATCCAGGTCATGCAATCAACTTGGCCAAGAAACTCAATGCCCTGTTCAAGACCGACAAATTTAGTGTAGTGATACTCAAACAAGGTGACCAAATCTATCCCAAGTCATAGTCAACAGGCACAGTGGCAGCGACACTTCGCCAGCATCGCCCCTGTGCCTCCTACGTTCAAGGGTGGAGAGCATACCCAAGAATCATTTCGTCATAGCCTCTGGCATAACGTATTAAACCCAAACAGTCTCAGACTGACCAATGGTGGGTATGCCTGGGTAATCAAACACTGTAACATGCCGGCCTGGAACATCAAGGTTGACAAGCGCATGTCAAACCAAGTACTATTACAACTTGACCACATGATGACTGCACCTTACTGTTTGGTCAGCAGAAATGCAATCAAATTAGTTGGCGAACAGGATGCAATCATGTTACAACTGCATGCAGGCAATCTAGAACAATTTTTGAATAACCTGGAAATATAAAATGCACTACGACTATGTTGATATTGGAACTTCAAATTGGGGTACCAGCTGTGATCACATCACTGAAACAAACAAACCACAGATACTGCTGGTCGAACCAGTAGCACCTTATCTTGATCAATTGCCTGTTGTTCCACATGTGACCAAGTGTTATGCCGCAGTGGGCAGCCATAATGGTCAGAGCCAGGTATACTATATACCCGAAGATGTGATCAGAAATCAGTTGCCAGCTGACTGGGGATTTTTAAACGGGTGCAACTCAGTTGGTGACTACCATCCTACCCAACGCGATGTCTTGCTTAAAAAAACAACGCTAGGATTGGGTACAGTAAAAATTGATCCTGTTGAAATACTCACATTCTCTAGCTTATGTGACAGGTACAGTATAAAATCAATTGGACGTCTTAAGATCGACACCGAAGGACATGAAGTGTATATTATGCCTGGTGTGCTAGGAATGGTACAGCATGGCCTTGTGATAGAAAACATTGAATTTGAATATGCTTTCAGCAACCCGTCACAACATGTTGTGCTCAATGATGTAGCAGACCAGTTGGAATTACTGGGCTACGAACGTTACTGGGTTTCGAATCTAGATGGTACGCCTGGTAGCAACGATATGGGTTTGAAAAAAATCCATAAATAAATTACAAAACAGGTTGACAGCAAGGCTAAATAAATATACAATACGACATAGGTTGCAAAAGCAGCCTATAAAAAAGAAAAGTTATTAAAATGCAAACATTCTCTCTCTTTAGCAAACACACATGCTCACTAGGCTATAATATGCCAGTGGCCTTGTGGTCTGCGACTGAGATTAGTAATGATCGCACACCACAGGAATCAAGGGTCCAGGAGACCATGTATAGTTAACAACTAACTAAACGCAAACTCCAAGGACCCTAGGATTAAAAACCCTGGGGTTTTTTGTTTTTAAAAGTTAGAAAGTGTGAGGGAACGCGACCCTGCCTGCACTCAAAACATGGGCTTAATGTGGGCGGAACTGGGGATGGTAAGTCAGTGGCGACAACGCTGATGTGTAAAATCCAGTTATAGTAAAGTGTTCTCTAGCCTTGTCACAAGCAAGGTGACCAGTGGGCTCATGCTCATGTAGAGCACTTTACTATCTACATTGGATGGCCAAGCCTAAGCGACTGTGAATCGCCAGGCGGCAGGTTGCGGACGCAAACACCAGTGTAGTATTTTTACAACAGTTGAAAAAAGTAATTGACATTTATCCAAATGATGTTATACTTGTGGAACTGTAGCAAACATCGTGTTGCTAATAACACTGCATATCCATGCAGACGAACATGGTTCTTTTACAATTTGTTGTAACATTTGCTCCGGTGGCGTAATTGGTAGCCGCGCTGGTCTTAGAAGCCAGTACCTTGTGTGTGTCAGTTCGAGTCTGACCCGGAGCACCATATTAAAATGTATTAGAGGTTGACAGCACCGCTAGGTGCATGATAGAGAGTACTACACCAGCTGACGGGCTGGCTCGCTATCATGTGCATGAAAGTTGAGGGGAAACCCAAGTATGACACGGTGGAACAATGCTGAACTGTAATGACGAAGCAGACCTAGCAGGAGACGGTCCTGTGATTGCTGTGGAGTTCCTGTAGTATGTTTTAATATGGAGATGTGTGCCGAGCGGCGAAGGCAGCTGACTGTAAATCAGTGACATCAGAAACACCGTAGGTTCGATTCCTACCGTCTCCACCATTCAATGTTGAGGTTAGTTTAGTGGCAAAACCGCGGGTTGTGATTCCGCTATCACCAGTTCGATCCTGGTACTTCAACCCAACAAGATTTCATGCACGGTTCGTCTATCGGTTAGGACACAAGCCTTTCACGTTTGTAAGACGGGTTCGATTCCCGTACCGTGTACCATATTTGCTTCGTTAGCTCAATTGGGAGAGCGCGACACTGTCACTGTCGAGGTAAGGGGATCGAAACCCCTACGAGGCGCCAAGTTTGAGAGCCATATCGCCTGGATACTTCCCTCGCAAGAGGCACTAGGTCCTGCAACCTGGCTCTCTCCCTAACGTTCCGCTTGGTTAGCGGATACTGTGACCCGCAGGATAAGAAGTGAGGTGACTCTCAAGGGTGGTAGTCTTTTTACCGAAAGGCCGCTGGCAATGCGAGAACGGAACCCGTCGGGAAGTGGGTGGAGGCCGTGTGTGATGAAAGACTAATTGGGGCAACCTGACCAAATTTCTGATGCGGTATAATTACCACCGGGGTTCGCAGAGCATTTTTAATTTTAAAAGGAGATCTGTCATGAATAGTGACAAGAGTGATAAGATGTCGGGGGTATAACTTAACGGCTAAAGTAGTAGGCTTTTAACCTATTAATCAGAGTTCGATTCTCTGTGCCCCTACCATATAAAAACACATTTCAGCAGGATGGCCTGTGGTGGATAGTTTCTGTTTAGTACAGTATCCGAAGTGTGTTTCTATATGGTATTATTCCGGGGTAGCTCAGGGGTAGAGCAGTGGCTTGATAAGCCATTGGCCGCAAGTTCAAATCTTGCCCTCGGAACCAATTTTTCATTCCGCAGTAGCTCAGTCGGTAGAGTAGATGACTGTTAATCATTTGGTCGGTGGTTCGAGCCCACCCTGTGGAGCCAATCAATGTATCCCTGATGTAATGGCAGCATAGCGGTCTCCAAAACCGTTCGTCGGAGTTCGAGTCTCTGGGGGTACGCCAATTTAGACCATGGCTGTCAACGCAATGGCACTCACAGGCGTTGTATATAGTACAAGGAGTTACATCAATGACACGTACTATCATCAATCAAGTAAGAGAGCTGTTGGACAGAAATCTGGATGCGCATCAGATTGCACAATCCTTGCACATGAATTTTGATGTTGTTGTACAAGCAATTCAAATCATCCGAAAGTGTTGACAGTGAACGTCTGTTAGCATACAATAAAGTTTCCGGGGGATTAGTATAATGGGATTACGGCAGCTTTGCAAGCTGTTTATGGGAGTTCGATCCTCCCATCCTCCACCAAATATAGCTCGTTCGTCTAATGGTAGGGCCGGTCCTTTACACGGATCAGACGGCAGTTCGATTCTGTCACGAGCTACCAATTAGTTTTCTCGGTATGGTGAAATGGTATCACTAGACGTTTGGGACGTTTGAGCGTAGGTTCGATTCCTGCTACCGAGACCAATTTAGAGTATAAGGTTCGAATCCTTGTACTCCGACCATATATGCGGGTAGACAGGTGATGGGGCCACCAGCAGCCTTCCAAGCTGAAGATCGCGGAGTTCGACTCTCCCTACCCGCTCCAAGTTTTGTAAGTGTCAGCAAGTGAAGTCACGCTGTCTAGGTTTCTTCGAAGGACCAAAGCAGTAAAAGGCAAATGGGTTCAACTCCCACCCGCGGGGAACCGCGGAGGTCTGTAAAGGAGACTACGCTGGACGGATCCCAAGTGATATCCATCGTGCTCGAGGTCAGGCTAGGCGGCCGGTAAGTCCTGAATAAATCTACGATAAACGCGGCGTAGGCTTACAAATTCAATCTATGCAATATCTACAAGTTAAATACGTTTCAGCAAGGATATGAAATGTTCCAAAAAATAAATTTAACTTTACTTGATGTTGACCTAAAACGCCTATTAGGATCTGCGTATGCAACAGATGGATCTGTGTACACGGAATACAGTATTCCTGATATAGGATATGTACGGGAACTTCTCAAGGAAAAAGTTAAATTTGATATCATGCCCATAGAGGCACATGTGTTGGCAGTCACAGGATACGTGCTGCCACACCTGGACACAACACCAACAGGACTAAATTTTTATTTAGAAACCAACAGCGAAGAAACGTTTTTTTATAAGTGGAAAGATGAAGCATCCATAGACAACACGATCTTGCTTGCCTTTCCTATAGAAAAATTAGAAAAAGTTGGATCCTTTGTTGCAAAGACTGGCGACTTCTATTTGCTTAATACGCATGTTCCACACAATGTTGACGTTGGCGTAGGTAAATCCAGACTGGTGATGCGACTGCTGTTTAATGAATCATTTGAAAAAGTATTAGCTGGTATACATCTTTTATAATTTGCGGCCGTAGCTCATTTGGATAGAGCACAACGCTACGAACGTTGGGGTAGGAGGTTCAAATCCTTCCGGTTGCGCCAGTTCTGTTGGGGGTTAGTTAAATGGTATAACCGCGGATTTTGATTCCGCTATTAAAGGTTCGATTCCTTTACCCTCTGCCATTTTAAATGTCACAAGTTTTTGAAACAGCTCATCGTATGGTGTGCCATACTGTATCTGTAGGAATCTTCGTGTGCCGTTCCCTAGTATAACTGAATGCACCTGGTTAGAATTAAACAGGTAACAGTCTCCGTTAACAGCAGTAAATTGATCTTGTAGGTCGATTTGATCGCTTTCATATTCTGCTGCCCGGCCAAACACAATATCATCTTTTGTTTTGTACCACAGAGTAGATGCCCCACTTGCACAGAAATAATAGTTTATGCTAGACAGCAGATGATCTTTGTGCGGAGGTATAATCGCACCTTCTGATCCTGTGGCTTCAACAAATCTGATTTGATTGGGTGCTACTTCTACAAAATTTGAAAAAAGTTGTTTTACTCTAGCTTTCAGATCATCATGAATAAAATAAAATTTAAGTGTAAAATCTGAATTTCCGTATTCATAGTCGTAAGTCCCTTTAAAGGTCGTAAAATCTATGTCGCAAGGACTTACCTTAAAATCTAACTTTTGAAAGTACATATTCATAGCAAAAATATTTATATGAAAATATACTCCAAACAAACAAATGCTACCTTAGCTCAGTTGGTAGAGCACCTGCCTGAAGAGCAGGGTGTGCCTGGTTCGATTCCAGGAGGTAGCACCATACAATGCCCTACTGGACAAATTGGTAAAGTCATCTCTCTCAAAAGGAGAAGTTCTCTCTGTTCGAATCAGAGGTAGGGTACCAGCTCGCTATAGTTCAGTGGATAGAACAAAACACTCCTAAGGTTAAAACGGAGGTTCGATTCCTCCTGGCGAGACCATGCGTGATTAACTCAGTTGGTAGAGTGCCAATTTGACTCGTTGGATGCCGGGAGTTCGAATCTCTCATCACGCACCAGGCTCTTGTAGTTAAGTGGCATAACGGCTCCATGGTAAGGAGCAATCGACAGTTCGATTCTGTACTTGAGCACCAGTTTATAGTAGAGTAGCATAGCGGCTAATGCACCAGCTTCATACGCTGTTTATCGTGGGTTCGAGTCCCACCTCTACTACCAGTTATCGGTCCGTAGCTCAGTGGAAGAGTGCTGGTCTTCGAAACCAGGCGTCGGGAGTTCGAATCTCTCCGGACCGGCCAGTAAAAATTTATGGAAGTATGGCTGAGCATGGCTTAAGGCAGCAGTCTTGAAAACTGAAGGCTCGAAAGGGTCCGTGGGTTCGAATCCTACTACTTCCGCCAATACGCCCTGTTAGTTAAGTGGTATAACAACTGTTTTGTAATCAGTAGTTGGCAGTTCGATTCTGTCACGGGGCACCAAATTTATAGAGAGTTGGGTGAGCGGCTGAAACCACCTTCCTGCTAAGAAGACAGCTGGGGCAAAAACTCCGGCTCAAGGGTTCGAATCCCTTACTCTCTGCCATGAATAAGTACTTGACTTTGTGTAGAAATAATGTTACAATAAATTTTAAAGGAATTATATGCCCGGTAGAACCTCGCAAGAAGCAGGAGCAAAAGTTGGTGGCTTGTTTAATCTAGTGCTGATCATGAGCACCAGAGTCAGAGAGCTAAAACGTGGCCACGCACCCAAGATAGTCACTACCCATGGGCCAAGTGTCACTGCACTACTAGAAGTAGAGCAAGGTAAAGTCGGAACCGAGTATTTGAAAAAAATACGAGACGAAAGATAAATTTGCAACGGTGGCAGAGCGGCCCAATGCACGGGATTGCAAATCCCGAAAACCGTGAGTTCAAATCTCACCCGTTGCTCCAACTATAGAGGATACTTATGTAAATGGAAAAGATAGACGTACAGTTAAACAATACTAATTGTGTGGGGTTAGGCGATAACTTATGTTTATTGTCAGCATTAGCAAATGCTCCACCGCAGGTAAACCTGTATGTGAACAATGACCATAACACTTTTGATAGTTTGACTTTATACAAGAAGATTTTTCGTATTCCAAATGATTTGTTGACCATCAACTACACGGAAGAAAACGGAAACTTCAACAACCTAGGTTGGCCCATAAAATTTTTCACAGATTATTATCGTCCAGAATACATCTATGTAAATAGACAAATGATTAAAGTACGGGACAATAAGGAAAAGAAATGTATTGCCATTGCGGCAAGCTTCGAACTTAATCCCGCAGAACCCAATCAGTGGCCATGGTGTAGAGCTAGGCCGCTGGAGTATTGGGCTAAAGTTTTCATGTATGTGAAGAGCTTAGGATACGATGTAATAACTGTAGACATGCTGTCCTATGCATCTCACGATTTAGAAAACAAAATTGAATTACTGGCAAAACACTGTAAGGCAATTATCAGTTACGAAGGCGGCATGGCGCACTCTGCCCATATGCTAAAACTTCCATGCTTCTTAGTAGACTGGAAGTTGCCGAGTCCTAGTACATCGTTGGACAAATTCCATTGTGAGTTTGTCCATAAAACAGATTCAGTTTACATCCTCAGAGATGATGAAGAGTTTTTAACTTGGGGTAAAGAAGGGTTTGATAAAAGAATCCACGACATGCAACAAGGTAAAGGAAACAATCGTTTGGTAAACGGCGATTGTAAGGTACAGTTTAGTGGCCCAGGCATACATGGACAAATGTCTGTAGTGAATGCAAGTGGACACGAACTGTTAAAAGCACCAGGACTGTTTGGTGGTTCTGTACATTCAGAACTACTAGAAAGATACTACAAATAATGGAACGGTGGCAGAGTGGCCCAATGCACGGGATTGCAAATCCCGAAAATCGGGGGTTCAAATCCCTCCCGTTGCTCCAACTACAGAGGATACTTATGTGGATTGAAAATGCAGCCGCAACAGACATCTCAACAGGCTTTCATCATGACGCTGGTGCTAACAGCATACTGATCAGAATCTTTGATCCAGCAGGCGGATATAGACCAACGCCAAAATACAGTTTTAAAGAAACACACGAATTTGAATTTCTAGATGCAGAAGATCAAGACGGCTTCCCCGAAGAAGCAAAAATCAGCGATGAGCAGGCCGCAGAGCTGGTTCGATTGTTACAACATGCATTAGACAATCACATGAACGTGGTAGTACACTGTACCGCTGGTCTCTGTAGGTCAGGTGCTGTGGTTGAAATTGGAGTAATGATGGGTTTCCAAGACTGTGAACGATTTCGCAGTCCCAATCTGCGTGTAAAGCATCGCCTGATGAAAGCACTCGGGTGGACTTATGACGCCAACGAAAAGCCAAACATAGATGATTGGCGTACATTTAGGAGCATATTATGAAAATTGGATTTAGTTTTGGTCGTTGCCTTGGTAGTATCGTACGCAGTGAAGTTGCACTAGAAGACGTGCTGGTTATCATTGCACGTACTCGCATGGAAACAGAAGATCATGTGCGAGGAGTAATAGCAGAATACCTAACCCGTCGTGGCTACCTACAGGGTCTGGATCAAACAGAATGTGAACGTGTGGGATTAGAATTGTTCAACTCAGGTCGCATCCTAGAACCACGTGCCAACAACATTGGTGCTGGTGTGAGTGTGCCACGTGATTACTTGTGGATGGATCTGTCGCCGACTGCGGCGTCTGGTGCCGATTCTGTTGCTGTTCGACAGGCATGGGAACACTATCGTATGTTGCTTACATTGACCGAACAACTGCCAGAAGAAGGTTATGCACCCAAGCACGGACAAAAGGCGGTGCCACTCACACCAGAAGAACTTGAACAACATAAAAAATCAATTGATATGTTAGCTGCCTTTATTGTATAGGAGATGTTATGAAAGAGTCCCAATTTCGTAGATGGTTAGACAATGTGTGGCGAGAGAACTGCCGTGAGCATGAAGAGTTTGGCCAACTGCCCTATAGCCTACAAGAGTATTGGAACCGCTACAAATACTGGCTCAAGCGCGAATACCGCCATCAGACTCGATAAACTCTAGTACTAGAAAAGGAATTTGTCCATTTTATTTGGCAGATTCCTTTTTTTGTTGTATACTGACTCCTGTAGCGATGGTGCTACAAAATTTTGCCTAGACCTAAAACTAGGTGCAATCACAATTTGGAGAAATCAATGACAACAGCAGTAGCCACATCCATGTTTAAAACAGTGGGCACTAAAAAAGCAGTCAAGCGAGTAGTAACAATGGCAGCAACCTATGCCGCACAACAAAATGCTCGCTACCAACAAACCGGTTCAATCTACGTTGATCTAAACAAACGGTTCAACGACACGATCTCAAACCTTCCAGCACTAAAGCAGTCTGGCATCCGAGCCCAACTTGTAGGCGCATGCAAAGACTTTGCTAAGAAATATCCTCACGTGAAAAAGTTCTCAGACCTACAGTTAGTACAGGCAGGACTAACACCAATGAGTGATATCTTTATTGACATCACTATCCAACGCCTGCTTGATCTTGGCTGGGTAGTTGAGATACTTAAAAATTTCCGCGAAGTGCAAGCAGATCCTATCAAACTCTACGAAGTGATAGATGGTGGTGATCTTGCTAAACAGTACCCTGTGGGTACCAAACTATTTGCCAGCTGGGATGCACAACACACTGCAATGGTGTATTGGATCATTGCTACAATGATTACCAAAGAAGATCCAAAAGATGTAAAGGTGCCCAGCAATGTCTACCTGGTAAAGAACCGTGCAGACATCCGCATGAACTTTGTCAACGGCAACAGCAAAGCAGGCAAGCACTTGCTGGAGTCCATTGACTTGTTTATGCAAATGGTACTTGGTGTGCGTGTGGATGGAAGCACAGATACTAAATGGGTTGAGGCAGACCTCAAGCAACAGTATCTTGAGCAAGCAGATCTGTTTGTAACCCACGACAAATTTGGCAACACACATCAACCAGGTGCTATCAGTCGTATGGCAGAGATGGACAAGTACACCAGCGATGTGATCCGCAAGTTCTGTTTGTACACCACTGCAATTACAACACCACGTGCCATTGATTCGCAGGAGATCGAGATCATGTGTGCATGGTTTGACATGGCCAAGAACGCAGGCATTGACTACACTGACGAGCAGGTTATGGAATTAGCAGACTACGTGCTAACAACGTTTGGTAGTGACTGGGGCAACGAAGCAAGCTCGTTTTGGACTGATGTGCATCATGCATACAAGAACTGGCATGCCAACTACTATAGTTCATTCCCGGCAAATACTCGACCAAGTTCACGCATGAGCAAGAACTGGAACACAGGCGGAACATTCCTTTGGGCACAACTCAACAAGAGCTGGAATCAGTATCCATTGCCAACACTGAGCAATAGCACACCTTTCATTCCTGATCAAAAGGACTTGTACTAAAATGAGCACACAACAAACAGTTGAGTCTTGGCAACCCAAGCGAAAGAAAACAGTCAAGCGTAATGCCAAAGCATACCAACAGGCTCTTGAGTTTACCACACAAGAACTTGAACGTTTGCTCAACATGTATCGCAATGAAGTGTTCGACGAAGACATGCAGGCACGCCTTGTACGTGACAGCATTGATCACCATTTGCGTAGATACCACAAGTATGCTATCCAAGGCAGCATCAAGAGTCACTACAAGCAAAAAGGTGCGAGCATGGCGTCAGCTGACTGCATCTTCGAGCATGTGATTCCCGCAGGACAAGTTCGTGATATGTTAATAGACAGCAAATTAACTATCAATCAAGCACTGAATGTTCCTACATGCCGTGTGAGCCGCAAGAACAATAAACTGCTAAACGAACAAGGCCTGCATGACAGTAACAATACACCCTACTACCCATTCCGTAGATATGTAACAGGCATGAGCAAGAAGGGTATAGCACCAGAGTTTGAAGCATACAATGGCAAGACCATTGATGATTTAGCAAACTGGACACTTGATGATCATTGGAAACTATTTGATATTAAGGAACAATCATGAAAACAGCCGCCTATAAACTATATGCACCTCAGTGCGGGTTACCTGACTGCAACCACCAGGTCAGCTATCACCATAGATACCCAAAACTTGACGGCACAAGGGGTTATGATTGGAAAACCTTCTGTGAGCATCACAGGACTGTGGGCAAGGAAGCAGTTGTTATATTCAAGCAAAGTCGTGGTGGATGTGAGAACCGAGACGGTGCGCTGGATCTTGGATTCTCCTGTGCGGCACCCAACATCGATGCATCCTTGCTAGAAATTGATCACTGGGACGGCGATCGTGATAATAGTGATCAAGATAATCTCAGGGTGTTGTGTGCCACTTGCCACAAACAAAAAACCAAACTGTTTGGCGATTATCAAAATCGCTATGTATACAAGAACAAAATGTTTTCGGAATTATTTCAAGAGGTGTAGTATGGACCTGACTAGACTAAAAAGGTTTGACAAAGACAAGCACGATCAGCTGGAACAGTTGATTGCCTGGAGCCAAATGATGGGCTTGAGTGGTCGCGACCTAGTGAGCCTGGGTGGACACATTGACCGTGCCCAGAAAACCGAGGAGGCCAAGAGCAATCGCACACTTGCAGAAACCATCAAGTTTGATCCTGTGGGTGGTGACACAGAGATGAGCAACAAGTGGAGCTATCTCACTCCTGATGGTCGCTACACATTCCAAGACGCCAGCTGGGGACGGATGACTGTGGTCAGCAACAAGACCAAGGTACGCAAGGTGTTCAGGACCGAGGTTTACCAACTGGGTCGCATGCACTGGCTCAAGCGAGATCGCTTGCAGTGTGCTCTGAACATCATCAACGGTAAAATCCTATTAGATTTTTAACTGTACTATAAAAGCCCTACATATTGTAGGGCTTTTTTTTGGGTTGACGCAAATGACCCGTTTTGCTATACTGTGGGCTTACAAACAAAAAAGGAGCTCAACATGCAGTTTAATACAAAAGCAAGCAATATCTTGTATGTAAACGTAAGTGTTAAAATAACACCTTACTCATATGAGCCCGTAGCCATACGCATTGTTGCGGACAATTTTGAGGGCTGTGGCTCAAACAAAGCCATGTATTACAAAGAGCTCTCTTTGCAAGATACAACCCGCGAGCTATTGCAAGCAAAAATTGAGCAATTTAGGGTCCAAAATAACAGCGATGCTGTTGTTGTAAAAACGCAACGTAGAGTATTCAAGTTTTTGGACAAAAATGTTGCGTAAAAACAACAAAAAAAGCCCTCAAAAACAGGGCTTTTTTGTCTAAAAACGGTTGACCCAAAAGTCCATTTCACCTATAATACGAAGTATATTAAGTAATAAGGAGCCGAAAATGAGTTATGTAATTGTTGCAAAAGGTACTGGTCTTATCGTTACAGACGGTCCTAACAAGAGCCGTGCATACAAGACCTTTGGTGCCGCTCGTGCTACCCGCACTCGTTTGTGCAACAAAGCAGGTTGGAGCGAAAACGAACTGAACATTGTTGCTCGTGACACCTACAAGTCGCCCAAGGTCACTGTTAAGAACTTGATGACGGGCAAGGATGTGGTGATTGATGCTGACACTCCGTGGTGTTGCAACCCTGCTTCCGAAACCTACTGGAGCATGTAAAACGGTTGACCGTTTTACCCATTTCTTGTATAATAGTGGCTTAGTAAGTAAAAAGGAGTTCACAATGGAAGAGTTCAAAAGCTGGGAAGAGATGAGCGATCTTGAGCAAGCCCAATGTACCTATTGGGATATGTACAAGGATGCATATGGCGTTCGTCCCCGCGGTGTCGACACTTCTGGTTGGTCCCTTGCGGACTTCGACGCTGAGTTCAAGTTACTTGGCGAAATCATGGTGCAAGAAGACATTGCTCGCAAAGAGGCTGAAGCCGAAGCCGTGGCTAAGTTTGAACAGCATGTAGTCAACACCATGTGCATGGGTGCTCGCGATCGCGAAACTGCCCTGCGCTGGATCATGGATGCCAGCACTGCCAATGGTGACTGGGAATACCTGTGCTGGGACCTGGGCCTGCCCTATCATTATTTTCGCAAGGTGGCATAATGACTGACCAGACAATGCGAGTTATCCCCCACGTGGGTGAAGCAGGCTTGGACACAGAAGCCAGTCCGGGCAACGGATCCTTCTATGTCCGACTCTACGATGGATCCTATGATGTGTGTGGCTTTGACACTATAGAAGAAGCCTGGGAAGAACTGTTGGATATCGCAACTGAAAAGGTAGCATAAATGCAGGCATTAATAAATTTGGCTATCGTGCTGATCCCTATCTGGCTAATGTTGGCCTGTGTAATCGTTGAAGGAGTTGTAAAATGGGTAGAATGAAAGAAATGGTAATGGACATAATCGATCCCGACGAATGGGACGCGGCATTTCCACAGAACGAGAACTTCCTCGATGAAGTGATTGATGCCCGCTCCTACGAGATCCAAGAACTGTTCATTGATGGCCACGGTGCTCGTAGCATTGCAAAGATTCTTGAACTGCCGCTACCATTCGTACTTGGATGCCTTGACACCTTTGGTGTTCAGGAAAAAGATGCAGATCCTGCTTGACACAAAAGCAGTTGTGCAATACAATAGAGTTTCAATAGTTAATTTTCAGGAGTAATTTATGGCTAAGACTTCCGCTTCCGTAACAGAGACCCGTACAGTAACAGCAACCGGTGCTCGCAAAGGTATTCTAACCTGCTTTAAAAAGCAACGCCCACTGTTCCTCTGGGGTCCTCCAGGTATCGGCAAATCCGAACTTGTTGAGGGCATCACCGACGAACTCGGTGGACTAATGATTGACCTGCGCCTGTCGCAGATGGAGCCGACGGATCTTCGCGGCATCCCATTTTTTAACAAGGACAAAGGCGTGATGGATTGGGCTCCCCCAATTGACTTGCCTGATGAGGAAACCGCCGCACAATATCCTATCGTTGTACTGTTCCTAGACGAAATGAACAGTGCGGCGCCAAGTGTGCAGGCCGCGGCGTATCAGTTGGTTTTGAATCGTCGTATCGGCAAGTATCGTTTGCCCAAAAACGTAGTAATGGTTGCCGCAGGTAATCGCGAAAGCGACAAGGGTGTTACATATCGCATGCCCATGCCCTTGGCAAACCGTTTTGTTCACTTGGAACTTCGCGTGGATCATACCAGCTGGGAAAACTGGGCTACCTTGAACGGAGTCCATGCTGAGGTCATTGGTTATGTTGGCTTTGCTAAACAAGACCTGTTTGAATTTGATTCTCGTTCAAGCTCACGTGCATTTGCTACTCCACGTTCATGGAGTTTCGTATCGCAGTTCTTGGAAGATCACGATGGCACTGATCAAGAGCTCACTGACCTGATTGCAGGTACTGTGGGTGAAGGTATCGCTATCAAGTTCATGGCTCACCGCAAGATTGCAGGCAAGATGCCTAAAGCGGCGGATATCCTGAGTGGCAAGGTTACTACACTGGACACAAAAGAAGTGAGTGCTCAGTACTCCTTGGCAGTGAGCCTGTGCTATGAACTCCAGGACCACTTCAAGAACAAGGCGAAGCCAGAAGACTGGAACCCAATGGCAGATAACTTCCTGAAGTTTATGATGGAGAACTTTAACACAGAGTTGGTTGTTATGGGTGCTCGTACTGCACTTACCACATTCAACCTGCCCCTGGTACCAACCAAGCTCAAGAACTTTGATGAGTTCCACAAGCGTTTTGGCAAGTACATTTTGGCCGCAAGTGCCAAAGACAGCAGATAAGAGCTAACAGGATGGGCTTGACAACAAGTCCATCCTATCTTACAATGTTTATATAAACAAAAGGAGCTCAAATGTCATCTACTGTAGCAGACAATGTTAAAGTTAACACTGTCACAAATCCAAAAGTAAATGCGGCGGCAATCGAAAAACTTATCACTGCCCGTATTGCACTCTTGCTCAAGGCTCCGTTCTTTGGCAACCTGGCCACTCGCATGCAGTTGATTAACGCAGACGAGTGGTGTTCTACTGCTGCCACCGACGGACGCCGGTTTTACTACAACAGCGAATTTGTCAATAACATGCCTCTCAAGCAAGTTGAGTTCTTGTTTGGTCACGAGGTGCTCCACGTGGCATATGATCACATGGGACGACGTGATAAGAGAGACCCTCTACTGTGGAATATTGCTGTTGACTATTGCGTCAACGGCGATTTAGTCGAGGCCAAACTTGGCGAAATGATTCCTACTGCTCTGTATTCACAAAAGTATTTGAACTGGAGTGGTGAAGCTGTCTATGACGACCTGTACAAGAAGGCAAAAAAGATAAACATTAGTAGCTTGGCCAAACAATTGATAGACCAGCATCTAGACGAAGCCGAGGAAGGGGAAGGCTCTGACTCAGATGGGAATGAAACTGAAGGTGAT
>Ga0209353_10000120_pt1 | contig 45769 bp, 65 predicted proteins | sample LauGreSpBDMM15SD_2_FD_187561 | JGI IMG/M metagenome (GOLD analysis project Ga0209353, IMG submission 187561) | Freshwater lake microbial communities from Lake Michigan, USA - Sp13.BD.MM15.SD (SPAdes) (version 2) | ecosystem: Environmental > Aquatic > Freshwater > Lake | place: Lake Michigan... | reverse complement strand
TCGAACGTATGAAGCTCGTATCATTCCTTAATGGTAATTTGCTCTTCCCCTAGGACTCGAACCTAGATAAAATGATTAACAGTCATCCGTAATAACCTTTATACGAGAGAAGAATTTTAGTTGCGGGTGAGGGACTCGAACCCCCGACCTTAAGCTTATGAGGCTCACGAGATACCAACTTCTACCAACCCGCTATGTAGCGGTCTGCACGGGGATCGAACCCGCAATCTTCGCAGTGACAGTGCGACGTGTTACCATTAACACCTCCAGACCAGTTTTGTGGAGCTACCGGGATTCGAACCCGGAATAACAGAATGCAAATCTATCGTGATGCCAATTTCACTATAGCCCCAAATGCACTTCCTCTACTGTTTAGTGCGAACCAACGTCGTATTGCGTATGGGATTCGAACCCATGCCTCATCATAGAAAGTGATACGTGTTTACCCCTTCACTAACGCAACGTTTATTAGAGCCTCTACAAGGAATCGAACCCTGTTATCTTGTGTACAAAACAAGCGCATCACCATTTATGCTTTAGAGGCAAATCGATTAGAGTCGGTTTTCGTATCCGTTCTTCGCTTTATCAGTGCGGTGCTTTCCTATAAGCTAACTCTAATCCTTGTACCCCAGGAGGGATTCGAACCCTCAATATCTACATCCTAAGTGTAGCGTGTCTACCGTTCCACCACCGGGGCAAATTCAGGATGCTGTTTGCTTTTTCCAATAAAAGTTTTTTAATTTGCTGGAAGCATCCTTTTTGTCTAATAGTTAGGATTCGAACCTAAGTACTCCTCAGTCCAAGTGAGGCATGAAACCGTGCTTCGCTACTAGAAATTATTTGTTGCCTGTGGAGGTAACGATCCTCCTCCGATGCTGTCAAAGAGCATTGTACTACCTTTATACGAACAGGCATTATTGAGCAGATAGTCGGGATCGAACCGACATCACCTGGTTGGAAGCCAGAAATAATACCATTATACGATATCTGCAGTTATTTAATATTGAGAATTGTAATGTACTATTTCTATTATGGCAGACTCACCTACATTCGGATTTTTAAAACTCCTCTCTATTAAATTGTGTTATCAGCATGTCAAAGAACCTTTGTTCTAATTTGTTATGTAAATATATAACAATTCTTTCAATCGGTAAAACTTTAAGTGTTAAAATTATGTTAAAGTTTTAATTTGAGTCTCCGTACAGAATCGAACTGTATCTGTAGCGTTTGCAATGCTACCGGTCGCCATAACCATCAGAGACATATAAAATCAAAAAAGGACCAATCATTTCTGAAAGGTCCTTTTGAATATTTGTATGTTAATAGAGTTTAACTCATATTAACAGATTTTGTTTCAAAAGAACCATCTAGCTTCCAATCCCCATTATAAGAGGCACATAAAGGACTACCTGTCGTAAGGACTGGTTGCTCCATAAAAATTATATGTCTTTGAATTGCTTGCACTTTGCTTGTTTATTTGTGTTAATTATATAAGAATTACTTCTTATGTATATTATAGTATTATATATCTTTTTGTTTCATGAAATTCAATGTAAATTCCATTTATTTTTTATTTATTTTCAAGTGATTGGTTTTCAATTGAAAGGGCTTTGATATGCTTACAATCTCCTCTTCGGAAACTTGATGCGGGACAGTTACAACTCCAAACCCCTCTCTGAAATTTGACCAAGTATTCAGATTTTCCATTTGATGAAGGTACCTTAAATTCAAGGTCCACCTGTGGTTGGACCTTCAATTCTGATGAAACTATTGGTTTCTCAATAATTATATCGTCACTGAACTCTACATCCTCTCGGGTTGTTCCTTCATCTACAGGAATCCATCCCGGACAGATATAGGTACCGAACATGGTTCTCATGATTCCAAAATCTTTAAAGACCCTATCTCTAGGTATTTTATATTTAGCCATTATATGTTTGTTTTAATTATAATGTAAATATAAACAAAAAACTCCAGACCCGAAAGTCTGGAGTGTTAAAATTTTGTTAAAGTTTTAATTACTTTACGGTGTCGACAGCTATAGTGTCTACTGCTACAGTGTCTACCAGAACTGAATCAACTACTACGGATGTAGAGTCTGCTCCTGTTGTTGTAGTTTCTACTTTCTTATTACAAGATGTAACTGCTAATGCTGCAATAAATGCTAATGCTAAAAATACTTTTTTCATTTTGGTTTGTTTAATGTTATTTAATTTTAAAGTTATACAATCCGAAACCTTTTTGTTTCAAATTATACTGCTTTATTTTTATCAATAACTGACCATACCACACCGATAAGAGTTGCAATTGCACCAATTCCTGTGCTAAGAGTAACTTCTGTTAAAACTCCTGAAGTTACAAAGTAACCTCCTACGAATGTTAGAATGTGTCTAACAAGTCCTAATGTTTTGTCTAATGATTCTTGTTTCATAATTATAAATCTATTTTTTGTTTAGAGCCATCTGTCATACTGTAAGTAATATGAAGTGGTTTTAGAGAATGCTCTTGCGAGTTTAATATCTTTAAGTATTCAGAACCCTTACCTGGTTTTAAGTAGGCAACAGTCATGTGGGGCATATAATCCGGATAGTCCGTAGTGTGCGGAAGCGAGCTAAGTGCTTTATTTGCATTGTGAAGATTATCACCTTCCATATCAAATTTTAAGACATCAAAGTCTTTATTTTCAAAAAGAGATAGATTGTGAGCAACGCACTCACCAAGTTTGATTCCTTTTAATTTATCTGCAACTTGGTCCACTGTTACTTCAGGGTGAAGTCCGTATAATAATGTACAGTGAGGTTCGTCTTCAAGACCGTAACTTTCATCTGCTTCTACTGTGTATATATCTTCAGGTCGAATTGATTGGTGTAGAGTTGCCATTGCCGGAAAGTCAAAGTATAACATTGCGCAATTAAAATTGTGCGTTACATTCTCCTTCTCGTTCAGGAACTCTTCGAATAATTTAATTCTTTTCATTATTTCTTTTTTCTTTTTTATTATAATATTCCCATACTTCGTCTAATTGTTTAGGATTTGCTAACCAACTTTCCCACCAGCCTCCGCCGCTTTCTTCGACTAAAGAACCATCTTTTAACTTACGATATTCTTTCTCATAAACATCAATTTTAAAAGTTTTTGGTGCAAATGGAAACGCTTTAATGAATTGAGAAGAACTTACTGTTTCTTTACTACCTTCAGATATTGCAACTCCACCGCTTGTAAAACTATAATCTTTTCCTTTAGGAGTAAAAACAATTGCGTTTAAATAATATGGTGTTCCTTCTTTGCCTTCTTTAAAAACTGAACTAAGTCTTTTATTCTGAAATGTTCCAGTGCCCGCTTCGGAATCTTCATATATTGAACAATCTGACCATTCGTCATCGGTTCCCATAATGCCTTCACCTAATGGTTCATCTGCTAATAATTTTTGTAACACTTTAACGATTACTGCACTTGTATAAGGAGCTGAACCACCGCTTTGGCCAGAATCAGCAAATTTCTTTACTAATGCCATTACTTCGGGTACAAACTCACCAATGATAGGAGTTCCATCAGAATTTTTCATTAACAAATCCAATTCATATTGAGCCTTGTCAACCAAACCTTCATTAATTGAACCAACTGAAATCATCCTAACACCTTCGTGTAAAAACTGAATTAGTTGAGCTTTGACTTCAATGGATTCATTTAAGAACTCTTCGAATAGTTTGATTCTTTTCATGCTATTTTATAGGATTTTTGTTCATTGCAGCGTCTTGATTTTTCTCTTGCCAATTATAAGAGATTTTGTCAGTTGTTATTGGTCCACCTTTGGCCCATGTATAACATGTTCTTGCAGAGTGACATTTAAACTGGTGCATCCAACAATATCCTAATTCACCATCTGGGTCGCTTAATTCTCCAGGCATACATTCTTTCATTCTTGGTGAAACGTCAAAAGCAGCACAGTTTCCACACAATGATTTTTTAGCAGCTTCTACGCTAGTATTCCAATGGTCTGCGATATGTTCCCAAAATCCAGCAGGTTCGTCAACATTTAAGGGACCATATTCAATATGCTCTGCTTTAATTGCACGGTCTCTGTTTTTAGTATTAACTTCAAGGTCTTTAGTTGGAACTGGACATGCTGTAGAATTTTTAAATTCTTCAAATAGTTTAAATTTTTTCATATTAATTTGGGTATTTTACCATTGTGTTTCTTGTTAAACTTTTGTCAGTATTTTTTACAAATCCTAATTCTTTATAAAACCTTTCAAGTCTTGAAATTGATGTTGCTCCAAAATCTTTTGATGGTGTTAAATATAAAGGCTTGTCTTGCTCTTTTGCAAATGTAATAACCAAATCCATAACTTTAGTTCCAATTCCACTACCTCTTTTTTCTTTAGGTATTTCAATTCTGGTTAATTCAACATACTTTGGAGTATTAAAAACATCTAATTTTATATTAAATTTGCCTTCTAAATCTTTAAGAACCATTTCTTCATTCAAGAACTCTTCAAAAAGTTTAATCCTTTTCATCGATTTCTTTTATTTTTTTAATAGCCCAATCAACTCCTTCATCTCCACCCCAAATTAACCATGCAACATATCCATTGTCTTTCCATGGTTCTGATTTATGTTCCGGTGCTATTTTAGAGTTTTTTCTGTGTCGGTTAAATTGTGCCATTCTACTAATAACATCTCTGGAAAGTTTTTCACCTTTTGCCAACTGATTAGCCCGTTGCCATCCAACTGGAGTACCTGCAGTTACCTCATCTCGACCATACTGGTCTCTCCAATCCAGGGCCTTCTTTGCATTCTCTTTAGCGGCTGCCGGATAGTCATTATAAGTCTCCTCAGCCTCATTCAAGGACTCTTCAACTTTATATGGTAATTTTTTATCATTTCCACCAGCTCGAACCTCTTTTGCCAAGTCAGCATCTGCCTTTTGCCATGTTCCTTCACCTTTTTCAAGGAATGCATTTACCCGGGCATATCCCCAAGCCTCTTGACTTACACCAGCACGGTGGCTACTATTCCAGGCTCCCATTCCTCTTCGCATTACAGCTCTAATGATTCCTATTGGAACTCCAGATTCTTTTGCTTTTTTATCAAGTGCCTTATTAATAGCGGCATTGTCAAGCGCTGCTCTTGAAGTCTCCTTTTCTTCTTTTTCAGTAAGAAACTGTTCAAATAATTTAATTCTTTCCATCTACTTCAAATCTTTTTGGGTCAAAGTCTAGGGTTTTCTTAATCATATAGTTACTCAATTTCTCGAGCTCGGTGTTAGCCGCTGGATTTACATCGCGACCGTAGAAATCATTAAATAATTGTCTATAAGCCTGAACTGTAGAATCAAATGGTACTCCCGGTTGACTGTTACTTTCAATTATATAAAGCTTTCCAGATTTATCTTCCATAATATCAAAACAGATATATGGCAAGTCTGAAAATATTTTACCGAACTTTTCAACAAGGTCGTTGAATTTTCCTGGTATCTTTGTAACATCTTTTTTGATATATTTAAACATCATTTGTTCGTCTCCCTTTCCCTTTCCAGATTTTGCTTTGTCATTCATTGGCTGTCTTTCCATCCAAAAGAATGGTTTACCTTTAAACGTAATCAATCGGTGTTCGGCTGCTTTATCAATATATTCTGAATAAACATCCAATTTCGAATGGTCTGCATCGTCCCATGATTTCTGGTCTTTGAAGATTTGAATACCAAGTCCTGAGTGTCCCTCTGCTGGTTTTCCAATTAATGGGAATCCAATCTTCAGGGCATCTTTTTCATTATGCGCAGTTTTTGGAATGTTTTCATCGCCTTCAACCAACTTATGAAATTCTGCCTTCGAACCAGATTGTTTAATATGTTCTGGTAGGTTGTAGACATTTTCTTTTTTAATTAATCCTTCATCTAGGAGTTTTTGAGTTACTCCAGAATTGTATGTGAGAATTGGATATTCTGAGTTAATGTCAATATCTTTATAATTGTCAAGTGTTACTTGTACAAAGAAATTATCTCCGGCAAAGTCTTTATAGGACCACCATCGGTGCCCACTACCAGGATCAATAGCCAAATAGATTTTATGCAAATCGGAATTGTCCTCCTTCTCTGCAATAAACTGTTCAAATAATTTAATTCTTTTCATGTATTATATATCTTATAAATATGAAGATAGAAGTTTTTAATGTGATTTTTTATTCAACCTCATTTTTTTCAATATAAACTTCTATCTCATCTCCAGGTCCACATGTTGCTAAATCATATTTATAAGATTTAGCAACATATGAACCTGGAAATTCTTCTATATCTGGGTCAAACCTTGAAAGCCTTGTCCAATCCTCAATAGCATCATAGATTTCTTCCTCTAATTCTTCAGTATCCTTGTCTGATTCAATTTCTATTTCTACCGCAACTCTAGCTGTTACGTATTGTGTCATGTAAACTTTATATTTCATAATTATTTTAATGTGAATCTCCTACGTTATTTTTTTCACCATAAATCAAGTAGTCTGGGTTAATAACCTTTGCCACCTTGTTTCTTTCACCAGAGATGTGCTTGATTACAATTCCTTCATGAGGCACTTTAGTACCATCAATGAAGTTACCGAATACAAAACTATCTTGTACCTCTTGGGACCATGGTCCATTGTAAAGTACCTCTACATGAGGCAATCCCAACCCTAAAACCATGCTGCTATATGCTAAACCTAATGATTGATATTCTCCGTTTACTTTAGTATCAAATCCTGCGAATTGAATTTCTTCCAATCCATAAGTATAGTTCTTTTGAATACCAGCTCCATAAATTTCTCCATAAATAATTACCCCTTCTCCAATATACTTAGCTCCAAAGAATTTTGCGTAGTTCCAAAGTTTTTCTTTGATACCATATTCTTCAGCGATTGTTCTCCAAACATCAGTTGAATAGAATCCTTGAGAGTCACTTCCTTTCTCACAGTTATGAGATCCGTAAATGTATTCATAGTCAACCCATTCGTCAGCAATTCTTAAGAATTTCCTTACTTTATCCCAGAAGGTCAATTTAGATTTCTTTACGATACCATAACGTGCATTGGTTCCATGTAATTTTCTGGTGATTTGAACCTCATCCTCTTGGGTAAATAATCCAGCCACATTTTTAAGGTTTGGAAACTTGTAGTAGATGTGGAAGTTTTGGTTATCTCTCCACTTAATTTTTCTACCAGATGCCAATTGAACTTGTTTAACTGGTGGTTCATATTTAGTGATACCTAACTCTTCCATTAAGTCTTTACCTTCAACAATAGATTTTGCCTTAGCATAAATTATTGGAATGATTAAACACTCCGAATAGACTCCACGTAATTTTACAGTTCTGACTCTATTACCTTTTCTTAGGTAATTAGTTACTCCCATCCTTTCAGAAAGCGCTTCAGGTATTACTGCATCTGTTGTTGCGATAATAGTTAAGGCTCCCACATTAAGTTCACCTTTCTTTGTGATGGCATTCCATCCACCGGCGATAACTAGTTCGATGTTATCTGCGCCTTCGATTGCCCGTACTTTGTTTATTTTTGCTATGTAGCAAACTGAATTTTGATTTTCCATCTTTTATAGTTTTACTTCAAATCGTTGTTTCATTTTTTCTAATGTTTCTTGTGGAACATTGTGCTCATTTACCCCTCCATGCCGGTTTTCTACGATTATAGAATTAACTTTATAACCATATTTCTTGGCCAAATCATAGTATGCCTGCATTTCCCATTCCTGAGTAAATGTATTTGATACTACTATTTTATGCTCGTACTTCATAAGAAATTCGACCTCTGATTGGCACCATTCATGGGCTTCTTTAATCAAAGAAAAGTCAAATTTGTACTTTCCTTCGCTATCTACAAAGTACATATCAGCCTCTTTGTGACAATAATCTTTATCACCAACTAGGATTTTGGCCAATGTTGATTTTCCTGCTCCAGGTAATCCTCTTAATAAAAATAATTCTTTACTCATACCATTGTGGTTTTTGTAGTTCATAATATTCCTCTTCTGTCATTGGCCTTTCATTGTATATTGCCTCTGCGACCAAGAATCCAAATAGGAAGGCCATAAATGCAATTATCAAAATTACCATATTTGTATCTTTATCTCCCATCTTATTTAATTAGTTTTTCTAACTCATTAATAAAATCGTATGCAGGTATAGTTCCTCCTACATTAAACATTGCCAATTCATTTTCAGTGTATTCTCTTGAACCCGTCTTCCAGTCATATATTGTAAAGAAGTTATCATTGAATTCTACAACCCATTCTACTTGAACTTTGTCATCTCCTGATGGTTTGTTGTATGTGGGTTTTCCTAAAACTTCTAGCAATTGACTATAAGTTGCATTGATGTAACCTTGAAGAGATGTTCCGCTGCTTGCTGTTTCTTCGTTTGAAAGTACTTTAAATTTTTTCATAATATTTCTTTGTTAAAATTAGATATGTAAATATAATCAAAAAACCTGACACGGTAAAATGTCAGGTTAATTATTTTCAAAAAGTTATTAACAATTTAACAAACTTCATGTTTTTTAATTTTATGTTGTTTTTTATAACTCTCTATAAAACTTTCACCAACTCCAATATCTTCAATGATATAATCATGAGGAATCATGGGTTTCCTGGCATTCAAGTTTATAATTTTATCCGGGTTGGGTTCATTCTCAAATACTTTCATGTATTTTGTTTTTGAACCTACAGATTTTCTATATACAACAACAACCATTACGACATCATATTTTCTTCGATGATTGCTTTACCTCTACGAATACGGTTTTTAATAGTCTGTAGCGGTAAGTCATGTTTTTCTGCGATTTCTTCGTACTTCATTTCGTTAATCAAACGGTCAATTACAATTTCACGGTACATTCCTTTAAGATTTTCGATTTCAGCAAGAGCACGACCATATTTTGCCATAAGTTCGTCATCTTCCTCAAGGAAATCCTGTTCGGTTTTCATTACATAATCTTCAATAGCACCATTTAAACCATGGGTACCACTTACAAATTCACCATTCTCACTTACTTCAACACCGTAATCAGATAGGGCATCCAGAGAGGATTGTTTATTTCTATTATTGATATGTCCCAATGCATCATTAAATGCTATACGGTACAACCATGTAGTGATCTGGTATTGTGGGTCATATTGATCAATTTTAGTCCACAATTTTGTTAAAGTGTTTATTGCAATATCTTCAGACATTTCACGATCTTTTACTATTTTATTAACGTAGGTCGTAAGTCCTGGTTTTAATTTGTAAAAAAGTGCAGTAAAGTCCGCTTCAGAACGGGTTGCTAAAAAATTCTCTGTTAATTCTCTGTAAGATTTAGATGCCATATAAGTTTTTTGTTTTTATTAGATATGTAAATATAATACAATTATTTGAATCTGGAAACACTAGAGTGTTAAAATTTTGTTAAAGTTATTAACATTATTCTACTTCATTGAAGAGCTCAATTATACGGGATAATTCTACGGGTTTGAATTCCCAAAAGTCACAACAACAATTAACTGTTTTGGTTTTATGGTTGCTGCCGTATTTTTTATTCGGAAATCCTATTATTGAATAGGCACCTTTTGATTTGCGTGGCCATTCTAGAAGAGGCCAATATGAAAGAACTGCATTCTCTTCTGAAAAAACCTCTAATAGTCCATTAAAAAAGTCAATATCTAGGGCGGTTGCAGTCTCTTCAAGTTCTTCAAGGGCACTATCAAATTCTCCTTCTATATTAATAATAGTCCCATTCAGGTTTCTAAGGAAATATTCCGCAGTTTCTGGGTCCCATGCAAAGTTACCAAGTACATATACAGTATCTTCCGGGGAAACTACTGAATTCCATGATTCAAAAAGTTCTTGATTCATTTCTTGGACATCCTCAAAGGGTCTTTTATATGATTTTATGGCGCCTGGTCGGCCAAATTGTTGATTTGAAGTTACGAATGTTTTCATTAAACTATTGCAAATTTTACGTTAAAGTTATCCCACAAGTTCTGTAAGAATTTTTGTTCATTTACTGCGGTAGAACCATTAACGATTCGTCCGTCTTCAGTTACATCAATAAACATATAAATCACAAAATCATAGGCTGTTGAATATACTATTGATTGCCCAAATCCTTCTCGTAAGGATGAACCTCGGTCCCCTTTCTTAAATTCAATGGCAATAGTAACTCCATCATTTTGAATTGTCATGTCTGGACGGTTTTGGGTTCCCATGAATTGTATTTGTTTCACGGTGGTATTTACATTACCCTCCCATTTAATCATTGTTCTTGCCTTCTCCTTGGCAAGAGATCTGCTAAAGCCCTTCTTTTCCATGACATACTCTGTCAACTGAGTAAGAAGGTGAGGATAAATAAATTGAATTATTTTATCCTCACTTTGATTCTTATAGCCAATTGTTTCAAAAACATCACGAGTAGTAATGCCGTCTTGGATAGCCTCTAGCAAATCTAAACGTTTTTTAGATTTACTTGCTAATTTCATATTTATTGTGTGATTTCTTCTACTGCAACCTCAGGTTTTTCTGCCTGGTCGATTGCACCATCAAGTTCTGCCAAAGCGACATGTTTCTCTTGGATTACTTTGTTTGCCTCAGCCATTTCATTTAAGGCTGCTGAGATTTGAGCACCTACATTTGTTAATAATCTTGTAAAGATTTTTGCTCCATCAATACCAGTTCCGGTAATGTTTGTGATAATAGTGTACAATTGATTTAATTGAACTCCATTAAGTTGAACTGTAGATTCTCCCTTGTCATCGATTTGGAATTGACGTTTTTGGTCTGCTAGGGCATCGTAAAGGTTAATTACAAAGGCAGCATTTTTAATGCTCCACTCGTAGTTCTTGTCGATTTGCTTTAAGATAGCGTTAATGTTTTGGATGCTTTCAAGATTTACAGAATACTTCTTTTCTGCAAGGTCTTTTTGTGCCTCGTTAACTTCAATTTCTAATTGAGCGCGTAGGTCTTTTAATTCTGCTGTAGATTTTTGTTTTGCTTTCGCCATTTTAAATTGTTTTAGGTTTTATATATTCTTAAAAGTTTTCATTGGTTATTTATAAATTTAGTTCCCATTTTGGTTTCATAAACCAATTAGATTGTATTTTATATAATTGTATATCGTCAAAAAAATTAACGAGCCGCATAGCACCATTTCCATAATAATCTTCAGGTTCTGTATGATACCTTGGAGATTTGTTATAATACTCGATTTTTGGATTTAAAAATGCATCTTCACTATGAATAGCAGTGTTTTTGGCTAATTGTAAACCCTCTTCTGAATAATCCGTATTTTTATATGCAATTATTTCATTTTTGTTTCTTTGCAAAAAATTCCAAGAATAAGCGCCCATATTCATACAAGGTCCATCAATAGCTAATGAAACAGTTTCTTGGGTGTATTCAAAATTAGAAATAAAGGTATAAAAATTCTCTCCAACAAAACAAGTATCGTGTAGTAAAAACCAATAGTCTGACTCTATGCCTAGTTCTACTACAGAAATTAATGAAGTTAAATCAAATGAATTATGAGGAACTTCAAATATTCTAACATCGCTTGAATTTTCTATTTCTTTATATTCATTGTAACCACCGATAAAAAAATAAATATCCCTTTCAGGAACTCCACTAGCAACTAGGCTATCAATTATTTTTTGGTATGTTGTTTTATAAAAATTTATGCTAGACGAGATACAAAATTTCATATTAATTGTTTAATTGTTTTACAAATTTTAGGGCAGATTCTATTACTTGATGCATATCATAATACTTATATTCGGCTAATCTTCCACCAAAAATTATATTAGTTTCTTTATTAGCTAGCTGCTTGTATTGTTGATACTTCTTAGTATTTACTTCGTCATTTACCGGATAATACGGCTCTGTTTTTTTGGCTTTATATTCTACTGGAGTTTCGTAAGTTATCCATGAAACTTCAGAATCTGAATTTTCAAAATGCTTATGTTCAATTATTCTAGTATAATGCGTTTCAATATCAGTAAAATTCATCATAGCAGTTCCTTGAAAATTATTACCTGGATGTAATTTATGATCGAATTCTACTGTTTTATATTCAAGTTCACCAAATTGATAATCATAAAATGCATCTATAGGTCCAGTAAAAATTATGTTATTGGCTAAACCATTCCATTTTTTTCGATCTTCTAAATAATCTACTTCAAGAATTACTTTAATTCCTTCTAATATTCTTTCAAAAATCTTAGTATATCCTCCGATAGGAATGCCTTGATACTTGTCATTGAAATAATTGTTGTCATATGTATATCTTACGGGCAATCTTTTAATTATTTCTTTTGGTAAATCTTTAGGTTCTTTTCTCCATTGTTTAGTAGTATAACCTTTGATTAGCTTTTCATAGACGTCCGTTCCTACCAGTTTTATTGCCTGTTCTTCTAAGTTATTTGGTTCTTCTATATGTTTGCTTTGAGCTTCGATTATAGATTTTGCCTGCTCAGGATGAGTAACATTCCACATCTTATTAAAAGTCCACATATTAAAAGGAAGAGAATAGATTTCACCTTTATAGTTTGCTACAGGTCTGAATGCAAAATTATTAAACTCAGTATATTGATTAATCCATTTCCATACTTCTTCGTTAGAAGTATGAAATATATGAGGTCCATATATTTGGATATTTATATTGTCTCGGTTTTCTGTGAAACAATTCCCTCCAATATGATTTCTTTGGTCAATTACTAAACATTTATGTCCTTGATTAGTTAATTCTCTAGCGCAAATACTTCCAAAGAACCCAGATCCTACTATTAAATAATCATATTTAACTTCCGGCATAAAAATTGTTTAGATATTATTAAAAGTTTTCATTGGTTATTTTACAATCAAAATCCAAAAAGTTTCTAAATTGTTCATTATCCGCATTAATTCTTCTATCAGTTGAATCATTTTTGTCATCACGAACACCTAGACGCTCTCTGCGAATTGATTCTGGGATGTCTAAGTATATAACAAAGACCCTGTCTCTATACTCTGGTTCAAGTAGGGTGACAGCCTCTGCGTTTAGAATCATTACATCGCATCTTTCAAATTCATCTTTGGTCAAACCATACTTCCAACCATTAAATTCTTGCCATTCTGCAAATTCTCCTCGTTCGATTTTAGCATCGAATTCCTCAATTGGTATATAATAATAGTCCTTTCCATGAACCTCTCCCTCTCTAGGAAGTCGGGTTGTACATGAAACTCCATATTCAAATCCCCTGTCCATCATTCGTTTTCTTAAGTAATCCTTTCCGGTAGCCGCAGCTCCGACAATTGCAATTTTTCCGTTCATATTTTATTTATTTATTTTGTCCCACTTCGGGTCGTACCAAAATCTTCTGCCATTTGCATCAACTATATTTGACATAGTTGGATTTGAATAACATTCAAAGAAATGTTCTGGTGCGGCATCCAGTCCGAATGGGTTTTTCCAGTCTTTAATACTTCCACCTCCCATAACATAGGCAAGTTGTGGTATTTCACAGCAAAGTGCAAGTATCTCAGGGTATTGTTTGAGAACATCTCGAGCCGGAAGGAATGGATTTGCCTCCGGAACTCTATAAAGTATCTCAGCCCGTAAGTAGTTTCCAATTCCATTAAAGTACTTTTGGTTCATCATTACCAAGTGAACTGGTTTATCAAATTCCTTCTTGTCAATATTGTCCATTATATTTTTAATGAATGCTTGGAAGTCTTGCGTCGGATCTGGTCCTCTGTCCGCTGACCAGTCGCTTTCAACTTTCCATTTTCCAAATCGACGAACATCTACAAAACTTAAGGTCTGACCGCATTCTGAGTAGAACTTTAAGTGGGCATGCTTTGACTCCTTACATGTTGGGGTTATTTGAAAATGTCCGGCCATACCCATGTTCATTCTGATGGTTTGACAACCTATTGGAGAGGTTAAATACACCATCAATTCTTTTCCTCGGCTCTTTGCACTAATTTTAAAAACTGTACATTCTGCTTCAACCTCAATCCCCTTATGTGCCGGGTTCTTTTCAATTCGGTTGAAAAAAAGACCCTCTGATACGGTATTAATATAGGCTGCGGTAAGTTTAAGTTCTGCTAATTCTGGCATGTTAGGATTTAAAAAATGAAATAATAAACACTATTAGAAAGAATGGCCAAAATAAGGCCAATAATGTAAGCTCAACCTTAGTGTATGGTTTTAAATGCATTCCAATTGGATTGCTGTTATTTAAAATTTCTCTTAATTGATATGTTCCAAATGAATAAGATACACCAACAAAGAGGTATACGATAATATCGTGTATCATTTTATTTTTTACTTGAAGTTGAAGTACCTTTGAATAGGATTGAAAATAAGAAATTCAATCCAAGAGCCTGCCAAAATGTTATTGGGTGAACTCCATCAACTGCACTAATTAAACATCCATTCCATAATAATTGTACTGGCCATGCAAAAAGGATTGCAGCCACGACTAACAGTGCTATCCCAGCAAAGATTAATCCGATTCCTGTAGTTAATTTTTCCATAATAATTATATTTGTTCTTCTGATTTTGTTTCAATTACTAAATAAGTTCCAACTTCTGTTTGTTTTATTGTTCCGGAAGCTACAATTTCTTTAACTGCTGCTAGGATTTCTAAACCTCCGGCAGCCATTAGATTTAATGTGTGTTCCATGTAAATTACTTTCATATTTTTTTTATTTTAAAGTTTAACAATAACCATCCTAAAATTAATGTAGGTATACCAACCCACCATATCCATTCTCTATGATATTCAATTCCTGCAAATTTTCCAAAAAGATAGGATATCATTGGTATTAGCCATATGCTCATAGAACCTATTGGATTTGCAAAATTTCTTTTAACTATTTTCATAACGTATTTTTAATTATAGCTTTAGCAATCTTCTTTTTGCCATTAATGCCGGTTACTGTGATTTGGGTCTTTGAATTGGTAAATTCAAAATCATTACAACCTAAATGTCTTAATTGACCTATTGCTTCTGATAATGTATTAAACTTAAATGTTGTCATGTGTATTTGTTTTAATTAGATATGTAAATATAATTAAAACATTTGAATTCTGAAAATCTGGAGTGTTAAAGTTTTGTTAAAGTTATTAACATATTGCGGAAGTGCTAGCCTTGTATTTCTTGTCCAATGCTCTGGCTGCTCCATGAGGTTTAGGAGTTCCGTTCAGTTTAATGCATAATATGGCTAGCAAGATGTGGTATATGTATCTTGTTAAAGAAATAGACTTCTTCATATTATACTACAGGTGAAAAGTGCGCGACTAGCGCTGTTGCAATAGCGACTAATACTATAGCAACGGCAAACACTAAATTGTCTTTTGTTTTTGGACTCATGGCGTTTATTATTTTTATTTATAATGTAACTTATTTTCAATTATAGTAAATCTTCTTTGATCGATCTCATTGCATGCATAATAGAATGCTTCATCATAATCATCAAAGCTTTTAATATCGTTTTCAAATATTTCTACTCCGTCGTAATAGAAAGGGATTACTGTATATATTGTCATATTTATTTAATTTGATTAAGTTTTTTACGAGTGATGTAATATTCACCTTCTAAGTTAATAAAATAGTCTCCAAAAAGAAGTTTTCCTGTTGCTATTAATTTTTCTGCTAGTTCGGTTGCTATAATCATAATACGTTGTTTTAATTAGATATGTAAATATAATCAATTGTTTCAATACGGGAAACTTTATAGTGTTAAAGTTTTGTTAAAGTTATTAACAATCCTCAGATTTACCCTTGTGCTTCTCCTTCTTAAAATACTTCTTTTTATTACGATGAGGCGTCGGCATCTTTAAGGCATCAAACCATTCCTCTAATGTGAAATTTATCTTTGTAAGTTTTTTCTTTTCCATGGTGTTTTAATTAGATATGTAAATATAATCAAAAAACCTGACACGGTAAAATGTCAGGTTAATTATTTTTGTTAAAGTTTTATGTTTAATCCAGACTATTGAATTCCTCAAACATTTTAATCCTTTGCATTTCGTTAAGATAGCCAGAATTCAAAACGTATTTCTTAAATATACCTATTGGAGTCTGGTGTCCGTTATTTTCAAAGTTGACTTTAAAATTTCCTGGATTCTTTTTAATCCATTCAAGTGTCTCTTCAGGGTTAATTAACACATCCTTCTTACCAAGAATAACAGTATGATTTGCCTTCATACTTCCCATTTGAACAACAGGTTCCATTGAACGACTATGAACTGCTGGATTAAAAAGAAGGGTTGGAATTCCAGTGATTGTTGAAAGACAATATGCAAACCAACCTCCCATAGAACTTCCAATTAAAACATCTGGTCTATCAGATTGTATCTTTGCTAAGATTTCATTAAATAGCCCAGGATTATTGTAATCCATTGCGGGACATTCGGCGTCAAACTTTGCTAAGAACTTTGACTTTTCACTTTTTGGGTTGCTTTCAAGACCGTGTAAAAATAGTGCTTTCATATTATGCCTTTGGTTTACCTAACATTATCTTTTCATGGGCTCCTCCTCCAATAGTTCGACTGTACCAACCTCCGCCGGTTCCACTGTCTAGGTTTCCAATCCAATCGACTTTTTTACCCAATACCTTTTCTACAACATCTCGGTCAGTTACAATAGGTACTTGGTATTTATTGATTAAGATTTCGGCAATTTTACCGGAAACTTCTATATAATATCCAAGTTGTTTTAATTCCTTTCCTCTTCTATCCATATAGTCTCTTTTAGCATCTTTGGTTCCATCATGACCAACTCCTGAGAATTTAAGTCCAAAACGGGTTTTTTCACCAAACATAATAACATCAAAATCATTACTTCCGTGAATATCTATTCCTTCCCAATAGTTCCAATCAGGGTCTTTAAATACATCCTCTGGTGATTGGACCTTAAGGTGTCCTCCAATCTCAGAGTATGCAGTACTAATAAGATTAAAGAATTCCTTTTCTAATTCTGGGTCTTTTGTTGGTTTTAATACTACTGGTTTGTTTTTCTTAGGATTAAAAAGCTCTCCACTTCTCTCCTCTATAAATTGTTCATATAGTTTAATTTTCTTCATAATCTATATATTTTAATTATAGTGTAAATATAAACAAAAAATGGGACGCGGTAAAACTTTTTTCAATCATTTTTTTGGAAACGTTTAGATAAATAATCTAAACTAAAAATATCCATAAATCATGGCAAAAGGCGCAACCGGAGGAGCTTTCACAGCAACTCCAAAAAAGAAAAGAAAAGGGGTTCATGCAAAAACTAAAAGCACTAAGAATAAAGGAGCCCACAAATACAAAAAAGCTTACAGAGGCCAAGGTAAATAACCTTGGCTTTTTAATTTTTATTAATTAGATACCTTTCATAAGACCCTTCCAGTTTTTTATTTGGAAAATAATAGGCCTTAAATTTATTTCCATTCAAATAAATTATCTTGCTAAATCCTACAGGTATCATTGCGCCTGTAGTTGACCGGGTTGAACCTACGAAATCAACAAAAATCTTAATTGTTACCTTATTATTAATTGCAAGTTCCTTCTCGTACGATTCCAGTATCTTCCACTGACCTCGGTTTAGGTCTTGATTCTGTAAGGCACAGTTTGCATAAGAAAATGTTAACTTTAAACTATTTAAGTCACAGTTAAAATCAGCAGCAGGTGCCATGTGGCCTTTATCCCAGACATTGTTTAAATAATCTGCATCATCAGAAGTATGGATCCCATCAGGCTTATAAAAGTTTAAACCCTTACGACTATAATATTTCTTTGAGCTGGTGTTACATTTAACATCATAAGTTATTTCTAAAGGTTGTTCAAAATCTTGAGAATATGCTATCTTATAAATAGAATTATTGATTGTAACATTATCTAGTCTTGGAGAAGTTATTCCTAAAGAAAAGAAGGCTACAATCAATAATAAAGGCAATGAAATATATTTCACTATTTTCTTTAATTTTTATTTAGCGCAAAGGTTCTCGTTAGTATTAAATGCAAATGCGTTAAGTTTTCCAGTCCCTGTGTGCGATGTAGTCCCCCTATAATATGGTTGTGTTTCCGGCCTATTAGTCCAATCGCATTGTGGGTACATTGGATTATACGGAGTATTTGGACTGGTATATGGCTGATACGGTTGGATAGTAGGTCCTGGACCAATCCAAGGACTTGAAGTTCCTGGGATTCTTTGATCCGGACTCGGCAACCATTTAGTAACTTCAGTTTTTAATAGGACAACAGCCTCTTCGGTAGTTATGGATTTTTCATCCAATAACCTTTGGATAATTGATTCTCTAGTTAACATGATTTGTATATTTTTCAAGATAGAATTCAACTGGATTAACCCCTACGAATCTTTCAAGTTCTGTTCCATTCTCATCGATTAATAATACTGTGGGAATATTTCGGATTCCATACTTTTCGGTTGTTTCTGCGTCTGAATCTACTAAGATTTTTTCAACAGTAATTTTTTCTGCAACCAATTCCATTTTCGGTGCTAATTGTTTGCAAGGTCCGCACCATGGTGCACTAAAATAAAGGTATTTCATAATTTTATATTTTTATATTATATAAAAAATGTTTGGTTTGTTTATTCTGGTTTTATTTTAACAGTAATAAACGTATCGAAGCGGTCTTCTAATTTTGTTATTGCATCGATTAATGGTTGAATGTCCATAACTCCTTTTGCGTCGGCAGTCATTTTGCTTACATCCTTTTTAACATTAGTAACTGTTTCTTTTACGGCTGTAACTGCTCCACTGATTGCATCTCCAGCCGCGGATGTAGCGTCTCCTTGTTTTGAAACGCTAGATTCTAGATTTCCAGCAGCGGCTGTAAGTTCTTTAACTGCTACCATTAATTTATCGGCTAGGATTCCCATTGCAGATTGCCCATTGTTTTTGGCAAGATCTGTAAGGGCTTTAAACATGTTTGTAGTGGATTCAATTGCTTTTACATTTAATGTTTTACTTGCACTTGCAATTTTAATATAAGAGTTTGCAATGCTACTTAATGATTTTGCGTTTGCAGCTAAATCATCAACATCAGTGTCTCCAACAAATTTAGTAACACTTTCAAATGCTTTAGAGACTCCGTTTGCACTCTTATTAATCATTGCAAATCCAACTCCAACCGCAGTAAGTGGTGCTGCTAGTGTTTGTATTTGAGGTCCAAGTATTGCAAGTTCTTTTAATATATCTAAAGGCGATGGAGTATCTCCTCCAAAAAGAGAACTTATTCCATTAAATATTGCTCCAACTGCTCCAGCCGCTGAACCAAGTAATCCGGCAACAGATCCTCCGGCTACTGCGGCAGAAAATATCAACCAGGCTCCTCCCAGCGCAGCTACACCAACCGCAAGGGGGATTAAGTTTTCAATTCCAATCTCATTTTTAAATCTGGCAAATGCAGTAATAATTCCATTTATTGGTGCCATTACAATATCAACAAATCCGTTAGCAACATTTTTAAGTGCTGGCATTGCAGGTTCTAATAGGGAAAGAATCCAGCCAACTGCTACGATTGTTATTGCAATTACTATAATACCTAATGCTCCTAAGAGCAGTGTTGCAGGCGTCAATGCCTGTACTGCTAAACCAACTGCTGCAATAACAACTCCAAACGCTCCAATTGCAAGTGCCACTGCTAGGGTCCATTCCATTGGAGGTGCGGTAAAAGTACCTGGTAACATTAAAAATAGGTGTGCTACCGCAAGTACTGCAAAAGATGCTACAACAACCCCTAATAGGGCTTTAAGCATATCACCTATCCCTAATTTTCCAATAGTTCTACTTGAAAGATATATCATTGCTCCAAATAGGACAATAGCAAGTGCGGCTTTAAGAGTCCACACTGGCTCAGGTGCTACAAATTGAATTCCGGCAAGTCCTTGGAAAATCCATGCAGTTGCAAGAACCCCAAACGCAATAATTGGAATTGCAACCGCCATAAATAACATCTCTTTAAGACCCATTCCCTTGATTGCTTTTGAAACTATATAAAAAGGAATTGCAAAAATAAGCATTGCAAAACCTGCTTTAAGAACCCACATTGGATCTGGAGCCATTAAATTATCACCCTCAGGAAGTGCCATAAAAATAAGGGCAGTTAGTACAATACCAATTGCCATTACCGGAATAGCTACCGCGCCAAATATAATATCTCTAAGCGATGCTCCTTTAATGGCCTTCATAATAAAATAGAATCCGACTGCAAATAACCCAATCGCAAGGGCAGATTTAAGAGTCCATATAGGATCAGGAGCCATTAAATTATCTCCTTGTGGTAATAACATAAATATAACCGAAATTGCTACTAGTGATAGTGCAATTAATGGAATTGCAAGTGCTCCATAAATTAATTCTTTAGTAGTAGCGCCTTTAATTGCTTTCATAATAAAATAGAATCCAACTGCAAATAACCCAATCGCAAGAGCAGATTTTAGGACCCATATAGGATCTGGAGCCACTAAATTAGCTCCGCTTGGTAATAACATAAATGCATAAGCTGCTGCAACAATACCAAGTGCCATTAATGGAATTGCAACTGCTGCGAATATTAATTGTTCTTTTGTAAGGTCTTTAGTTGCTTTAAGAATCATTGAGTATGCATAAGCGGCTGGAATCATTATAATTGCAATCGCCAATGCTGTTAAGAATTGACCACCTGTTATAACTGGCATTAGAGTAAATATTGCGCCACTTAAGACTATAGATATTGCAATACCTACCATTGCAAGCGTCGTTGCTCCGGCAAGTGCAAATAGTGATTTTGGGCTACCAACATCCCCTCCTTTTGCATTTCCAGCAAGATCTTTTTGTCCACTAAGTACTTCAGCAATTCTAACAAATGTAGGTGCAATAAGTGCAAAAATACCTGCAACTGCCAATACTGTAAGTAATTGTCCTATTGAAATAACTGGAACTAGTGTAAATATTGCGGCTGCTCCAACAATTGCTCCAGCAACTCCAACTATCATTAGGGCTGTTAATCCAACATCTTTGGCCGACATCGGAGAGAACATTCCTCCTCCAGCTCCGCCCTTGGCTCCGGCTCCTTTTGCTAATACTTTGTTCTGCTCCCTTAAGATGCTTCGAATATCGGTAAGTATTGTTGTTTGTTTTTTAAGCTCGTCTGAAGTGGTATCTCCTGATTTGCTACTTGCTCCATTAAGAACAACTTCAGCAATTTTATTAAGAACTATTGTAGTTGCTTCAGTTGCATCCGCAATTCGCTGTAGTGGGTTTGTTAATAGTACAATTTGTTTATTACTTTGAGTCACCTTCGTTGATTTTTTTAAGATAAGCCTTTATCTCTATTATATATCCAAATAAAAAAGGGTCCGATTAGGGACCCTTTGTTTACATTTTCGGCATACTGATGTTTGGCATTTTCAGGTTTGGCATTTTAATACCACCCATTGCTCCTGATGTTGCATCATTTTGACCTTGGTTCTGTTTATTCTCCTCTTTAATATGGTCTATCAATTCTTTAACAAGATAATGGAATTCATAGTATTCCATACCTTCAAGCTCTGATGGTTGCATATGAAGTTTAAGATATATGTGAAACTTTGTTTTAAAGAAGTTCTCCAGCGATATCTTGAACAATGAAAAGAGATTTGATTCCGTCGCGAAAGCTGATGGGAACCTCTTCCTCCTCGTCCCCTAATGTTACTATCATATTTGGTTGAATCCCGACCTTCATCTTTTCGGCTAATGTATAAACTAAATTGTACTTTTTATTTGTCCATCCATTTAATTCAATTTCAAATTCAAAAATTGTTTTATCATTAAAGGTTCTCCAATCTTTATGTAGGTATGGAATAATTTGAAGTACTGATTGGTCAACTTTAAGTCCTTTCTGTTGTTTTTCTTTAATATATGCAGTAATTTTTTGCATAACTCCGATAGCAGGTGGTTTCATTTCAATAGTTCCAAATGATTTGGTTTCAATTAGGAATGATTTCGCATCTGAATCATAGTACTTGTCAAGTTCTACTGGAATTTTAAAGTATTGAAAATAGTCTTTTTTAATTTCAATATCGTGTTTCTCTCCCTTTTTGCTGGTGTGCTCAATTTTTAGACTCGATTCTGGCTCTGGAAAGGTTAGGTCTCTAATAGAAAGAATAACGTAAAAACGGTCCTCTTCTAAAAGGTCTTTGTAAGATAATCTCTTTGACGTACATGTAATTCTTGTACAAGAATCTACAATTGTATTTAATTTATCATCAATATCTAAGACGTTAGTTTCATCAATTGTTGAAAAATGTCGGACTTCTGCAACTTTAGCAGAACGTATTGAAAGTTGAGTTCCTTCTGGGTAAAACATACCTCCTGAAGGTAGAGAAAGTAGCGGAATGTTATGGTAACCTAGGTGGAAATCTGCATCTTCTGCCTTTTCTCCGGTAAATCTTTCCATATTAACCCTTCCTAGATTTAAGGGTGCCTCTTGCACTTGTTGAACTTCTGGTTCATGAACCTCTTGATTTTCTACAGATTGAACCATATTCTTATATTGTTCTTCTAGATTTGAATCGTTTTCTGTACTCATAAATTATTTGTTTTTAAGTTTTTTAATGTCAATTTTATTAAATGTTTTAATCTCGTCTGCTCTTTTATCTATTTCAGTTCTTATAACATCTCTAATAAATGCTGAAATTGAAATTGGTCGTTGTCCAGTTTCGATAGCCTCACTAAGTATTATTCGATTAATTAGGGTTACTTCATCTTCTGATAATAGGACCTGTAACTTTTTGGTTAGTTTATCCATCAATATATTATATTATCATTATATTATGTTTTTGTTTCAAAAAAATATAGGGAACAAATCAATTATTCCCTATACTTTGTTTAAATAATTATGCTAAAACTTCTTTCCAAGCATCACATCTCCATGATACTTCTAGAGTAGCAGCATCTTTTGAGTCATAGTTTAATTCAGCAGTAAAACCTAAAGCTCCAGAAATTTGGCAATCTTCTAAAGTTACTGTTCTATAAATATCCCCAGCTCTATTGAACTGTACAATAACAATAGTTCCAACGTAATCTTTTTTAAGACCCATTGTACCTGTATTTGGATCGTATCTTAAGTTATACCACTGTCTCATTGACTTGTAAAGGTAAGCCTGGTTTGCTTCATTAAGGTTTAATGAAAAGTTAATAGCAACATCAACTGCAGTTCCATCAGGCATACCAGCAAAAGATCTAGTAACCCATTTGTATTTTTGTTCTATTGCAGGAATGTCTTTATACAATTCTAATCCTGTGATAGAATTAACGTGTTGTAATAGTAGTGGAGCATCTGCAACACCAGCTGGTGGAAGTATTGTAACTTCAAACAGGTTAGGCTGGATTGGTTCAAAATTTCTACCTTTTCTAGACGTTTGGTCTTGATTATAGTGTGGTAATCCCATGTTTAATTAATTTTTATTTTTTTATATATCACGATTACAGGTTACCTGATTGAATTTCTCCAGTATTTAAAACCGTTGTTCTGTGAACTACAATTTCTAAACCTTTAACAGGTTCTACGTAAGTATCAATTATACCCATATTATTATCAATAACCTCATTAGTGTTATTAGTTGAGTCCATTACATTTTTAAACTCATAAACACCATTGTCTTGTTTAACACTTTGTAAGAATGAATCTGCAAGGGTCTTGATTTCAAGTCTTGTTTGTGCAGTATTAAATTCAAATATGTAATCTTTAAGAATATCAGCCATACCATCTTGGATATAAATAAGTACCTCTCTTACGTGAGCAGAAGAAAGTGCAGATTTAATAGATTGTTGAGCAGTTTTATTACCTAAGATAGTTAAACCGGTTCCTCTTTGGAATACAATTGGATTGTAACCGAATGGCTCTAAAATATCTCTATCACCTTTATCGAATGCATATTCAACTCCTTTAACGTTTGTACCTGCAACAACTCCTCTTCTTGGACCAGCAACGATTGACCATGGAAGGGCGTTCGTGTATTTGTCGATGTAGTTGTTACATACATAAGCAGCTGGAGGGACAATAATGTCTTTTCCATTGTCGCTTACGATTAAACCAGGTCCGTAGTAGAATGCGTAATTTGCACCTTCATTAATACTTGGTAGAGCATATATTTTGGTTGGGTTTTTATCTTGATTACCACCAGCTGCTATATAAGCAGTATCAAAGGCTAGATTCTCATCCGTGAAAGATGGATCTGTAGATTTTTTGAAATCTTCGATTGTTGGTGCATTTAAGATTGCAGAAGCATTTTGTCTGTCTTTTGCTAATTGAGAAAGATTACGCTTGTTGTTTAAACCATTTTCATCAAAAGATGTAAAAGTATCTACAACATATCTAAAATCGATAATGTCTTTGTCGATTAAGGCATCATAGATTCCATTACCACCAGAAAGAACTGATAAATAGTCGCTAATTTCTTTTCCAGTTATATTTGCTTTAGGCAATACAAAAGTTTTGTAAACATCAGAAGCAGCTTCATATGATAAAATAATTCTATCATTGTACGCTGGTGTTATATCAGTATACACTGTAAAAATAGTAGTAGTTCCACCCGTTGGGGTAAATTTCGCAACTCTATTAACTCTTGCAAGTCTGTTTGGATATTTTATAGGATCAGCATCAACTCCATCTACATAATGTCCAACTGTAATTGGGAACGTCGTAGGTTCATCTCCTGTCGTATAAGTTACAGTAAAGTTTGAACTACCTAGAGCAGGATTAGTATCAATAGTACCATCAGTTAACAATTCAGTAATTTCTCTATCTCCAGCAGGAACATAATGAGATAATAATTCGTAATTTTGAGTATCGATGTGAACGTGTCCTACAAGATCAACTGCAGTTCCTTGATCGTCTATAACGAAATCTTCATTAACTGCACAAAATAAACCAGTTCTTCTGGCTTCTGCGTTAATAGTTGATTCAATATATAAGTTTCTACCTTCAAGGTCTTTAAATCCTGGTAGGATAGAACCAGTGTACTGCGCAATTAAACTAACCTGTCTAAGGTTTGCAAATTGTGCAAGTTTTGTTTTATCTAAACCTTCTGCTGTAAAGTATGCAGAATAAATTGGGTCAGTTATCATTTTTGCAGCGTCGAATTCTCCTTTAAATACAAATACATCAATCATAAAATCTGACAATTTGTCAAAATCATTTAAGTATTCTGGAACATTTCCAACACCATACCATTCTCTTGCGGTTAGGTCAAATTCTTTAACGTCTTGTGCCTGTCTTACAATGATTGTAATTGGTTCTTGTTTGATATTCACAAAGTTTATAATGTGATCGTCGTCGCTATCAGTTCCTATAGCCCCTAGTGTAGCAGCATCTGAAGGAACCATGAATTTATCGTTATCAAAAAACGAATCGTATTCTAAAGTATCGCTGTTAGAGGTAATACCTATTGCTCCAGCACCTCCACAGGTTACTAGACTTTGGTAAGATGCTACGTCTCCTGCTTCAAATTTTTCAAGGTTTAGGGCCAATATTGGACCTCTTGAAAGTGCTTCGATACAAGATCTGTGGAAAAACATTCCCTTTTTTTCTAAACTTTTATCAATGTTTCCAAACACATTTGTAAGAGTTTCAACTGAATCAATCAAAACTGGTGTGTTATAAGGACCTTTTTTAGAGTGACCTACCATTAATCTAAGAGTCTCGACATTTATATTTGCTGTCTGAGATTTATCAAACTCAAGTCTATAAACTCCTGAGCTCTTAAAATTTAATAATTGCGGACTTAGTGCCATAATTTTAACTATATTTTTTTCTTTTATTATATATCTAAATTAAAATGGATTTTATCCCAATAAATCATAGATATCGTATTGAAGGTCTCCACTTGTTTCATTATTTTTGTATAATATCTTTTCCATAAGTGAATGTTTTTCAGGTTCTATAATATCCAATAGCTCTTCAACATAATCGGCATAATCAACTGTTGTAAAAAATTCAGTTGCAGTGATACATGTCATGATTGAATCATCATTTCCCATTTGGGCGCCATAACTTCCATTTTTAACGATTCCAAAAAGACTGGCCTCTTGAACAGTCTGTACGTCATTTATTTTAACCCTATTTATTTCAATAAACTTTTTAAAGTTTTGACAAAACACTGATTTATTATCGGATTTTAATCTAATTCCAGGTTTTGGTGCTTTTGCATCGTGTCGATGTTTAAACCTTAAGACCAATTCATCTTCAAATTCATTCCTCCCTGGAAAAACTGTTGAAAGGTACTGTAATAAGATACTTCCATAGGTATTATATTCGATAATCAATTTAACGTTTTCAGGATTAAATACGTCAAGAGCCAGTATGTACAGAATTTTTGCAAAATCTTCGATTGGATGCTCGTTACTCCTAAATATTCCAACTTGATTAATCCGGAAGAAATCATACATCGCTCCTGGATTAATGTAGTTTTCTATGTCCTTGTCTGGGAGTGGTTCAACTTCAAACATATTTATAACCGAGTAGTCCCCTCCATTTCCTTCGGCAATATCGACCGTAAATAGGTAATATTTTTCTTCGTTTCCGGCCTCTTCAATATCAAAGCTTGGGTTAAATGAAAGGAATCCTTGAGTATCAATATGCGCATTTTCAAACTCTTCAATATCATGCCAAACAAATTTCTTGGCATTCTTTCGAATATTTTTCATCGTACCAGGGCTCAGTAATAAGCTGGATGAACTGGTAAACTCATTACCATATTGTCTATTAAAAGCATCCTCAGAACCAAGGTTTCCAAGTTCTCTTTTAAACCAAGCATCGTCCCTGTCAGGATGCTGCCACCAATCGATTCGGGTTGCTTTATATTCATTAAGTCCCTTTTCAGCATCGGCATAAATTTCATAGAACTTATTAAATCCATTTGGTGTAGAGGTAATATTAATTCTGGAAATCTTAGAAGCAGAAAGTGTAGGGTAAACGTTTTCATAGAATGAGTTTACAATCGTTGGGTGAACGTGAGCAAACTCATCAAGATATAAATTGTGGATAGTAAAACCAATACCAGACTTAGCAGTAGTTGACTGGCCAACAAGTCTACAACCATTATCAGCCCGTACGTTCATTACATCATATTTAATAATCCCAGGCTTCATAAAGAATGGAAGGTTCTCAATTACAACTTTAGCCTTGTCAATAATTTCTTTTGTTGACTCAGATTTATTTGCAAGCAATAGGGTGGTCTTGTCATAGTTAAATGTAAGGTACCATGCATTAAAAATACTGGCAGTTACGGTTTTACCCATCTGTCTGGATGCTAGGACAATATTAAAACGGTTATGTTGAAAGTCCCGTAGGAGGTCTTTTTGATACTCGCGCAGTTTTACCTTTTGAATACCATTATCGGTCATTACAACAGCATATGTTTCTGCAAAGTAAACAATATCATTTGCGCACTTTGCAATTTCTTTAAGTTCTGCTTCAGTATATTCAAACACAATATTACCTCGACGCAAGAATTGTTTTCCCTCGTAGAATGGCATACTGACCTGCGGTCTATAACCTTTATCCAAGGCAACCATTAAGTCATTAATAATCTTAGTTGACCATACTAGTTTTTGTGCATCCTTCTCTGATTCTCCAGATGGGATCCATTTATTGTCTCCAATGTATCCTTCGTTTGACATATTATTCAGTTATTTCGACGTCTTGCACGTCAGTTTCGGCAGAATCAATTCCTTCGCGAATCATTCTCATCAGGTCTTTAGTACCTCTTTGAACATTTCCTGATCCTGGGTCTCCACCTGAAACCTGTATTTCTCTAATATCATCTCGTTTTCTGTAAATCTCAATATCTCTTGCGATTCTTTTGGCACTCTCTTCAGTTGCCATTAAGTACATCGTTTGGGATTTGATTATATCGAGCATTGATTTTTGTAGGGTTGCAAGTACTTCAAACATTCTTGGTGCAACTTCACCATCTTCAATAGCGTTAAGTAGAGTTGTAAGAGCCCGTTCTCCGGCTTGAAGTTGATACACTAATGAACTCATTGTCATTTCGTCCATCTTCTTTTTAGCCTGAATGTATTCGTCCCGTTCTATAATATCCTCGTCTAAGTAAAACTTCATTAGGGCAGTGATAGTTTTCTTGGCCTTTCTGGTAGAGCTCTCTTTAAGTTCAGCAAAACTGAGTTGATTTTGAGGTCTTCTTGCAGGAAGTTGTACATCAGTTTCAATTACTTGGGATATTTCTCCGGCACTAGCACCAATTAACTCATCGAGGTCTTTTCGGATATCCTCGGCCTGGTCTTTTATACTTTTATTTTCTGACATATAAATTTGTTTTATTAAATTATATATCGAAATTAACGAGCATTGGCATATTTTTGGAATCCTATGCTTGGAATTGCGTTATCAACAATAATTGCAAGTTGGTTATCTCTTACAACATATTGATTTAAAATATTTGAATGCTGTTCAAATTCAATAGGAGTATCAAATACTCTAAGGTTTGTTATTAGCATTTGATTTGCAACTAATTCAAATTTTGCTTGAGACGTCCAAATTTGCTCTTCAACTTGTTGTACTATTTGGGTAAATTCATTGGTTAAATTATTTCCAGCATTTTGAGGAAGCATCATATTGTTTGATGTATCAAGACTATATATTGACGCAGAAATTTGAAGAAATTCATTATTGATGTTAACAACGTAGCCATACCACTTTGCAGGGTTAAATGTTATTCCATGGGTAAAGTATTGAATACCTATTGGTGTTGTAACAATTAACTCTGTATTACTTATTGTAATTGAAAACTTATTAGCAGTATCTCCAATTAATGTATAATTTAGGGGTGAATTTATGGCAAATCGAGGTGCAAACCATGAAGTAAACGCCATACCATTTCCGGATTGAAGTTCAGATTGGGCTTCATAAATTACAGCAGAATCTCCTAGAGTCATATTTGAAAAATCATAATGATTTTTGCTAACAATAGTCCATCTATTTTTTAATTCATAATTAACTATTCGTAGTTTTCTATCAACAAATGTTCTGATCCCATCTTGTTGTTTATCAATAACTGTTTGGAATATTTCTGGTTTAAGATTCTTTTTATATTCGTCTTGAATTCTTTCTCCAAATATTTCTTCAATTCCAGTTATTAATACGTCAGTATCATCATTAAAATCTCCTTTAAGAACGTCTCCACGATCTTGATATTTAACAAGTTTAACTTTCCAATATGAATGGCTTCTATTAAATTCATCAGCTAACGCAATAGAATTTATTTCATACATTTTATTAATGATTGGAATAAACATGTAGTCCTTATTTCTTGGATTTTTTCCTGCTCCAAAATGTGTTTCAAATTCTTCTGCAGTTATATGAATTTCAAAATCTTCTAATTCAATTCCAAATATATCATAAGTATGTGATTCTGTTGGAAATTCATTATCAGGAACCAGTATCTTTATTGTTTGTTTGTCAACTACATTATGTAGTGAATATTCCATTAAAATAACATCTGTTGTTCTTAAATTAGGCTCTGTTCTAAAATATGTAACTTGATGTCCAAAAATGCCATTTACAATATTGACAAGTTGTTTATACATTTTAACCGATTTGGTAAGAGCATAAGGATTAAATTGATTTGTTGGGTTACATGTAACTTGAATATTGGCACATCCATTCATTGCAAAAGGATCGGCACAATCTGTGCAAAAATTAGGACATGATTCAATAATTCCGGCCTCAGTTTGAATTGTAAATTCTATTGAAAGGAATGTTATAGTATTTCCAGTTTCTAATCCAGCAACTTCAGCTTTAATATCAATATAAAGAGGCTTTAGGTGGTCAAACGTTATTCCTTGGATATCTCCAGGTCCCGTCTCGCGATTTAGTGAAGCAAACTCAGAAAAAACACCACCGGTTTGGGACCATCTAAATTCATATTCAAAAAAAGTTGCAGTGTCTGGAGTTATATAATATTGTGCGTTTGTAAAATTGTATTGTAGTGGTTCGGTAACACTTAATTCAGTATTGCTAATAACAACATCAATTAAGTATGTGATGTTACCAACAATTATAGAATCTCCACCAGCAAATGATATATCGAATTGAGTTTCATATCCATAAATATGAGTTGACCCGCTTGAACCCGTAACATTTCCAGTCATATTTCGTTTTTTAACACCTGCAACTATGTTCCAGTCGAGTATGTTAACTACATTAAGATATGGTTGTTGGATAGATGCGACAAAGAAATCTCCATATTCATTTGCTGTATATTTAGTTACCATTATTCTTCTCTATTTTTATTTATCGTGTCTTGTGGAGCATATACCTCTCCAGCTAGCCAAGATGCTACAAATCCAGTTAATGATACAAAATATAGTGTAAGTTCTCCTAAGTTTGCTTTAAACCAAATGGCTCCACAACCTGCAATAGCCCAAAGAATAACAATAACATATATCATTACCTCTTTTCGGGAATTTGGCCCTGGCTGGAGAATTGCTGATTTTGAGCTTGGTTTTTTGGATTCAGCCCATATATAAGTTGCAGCATATGCTGTTAGGGATCCAAAATATATCGAAAGGTCTGTGAAGCTTGCCTCTTTAAAGGCTCCAAAAATTCCCATTCCTACCCAAAGAGCAACTATAATATAGATTAATGCCTCTCTTTTACCAAAATTACTAAAGAAATTCATAGTTAAACGTTTTTCTTTATATATTCACAAAATATTAGTAGTCAGTAATTAATAAGATTAGTGGGTCTTCTTTCTCAAATTTAGATTCAAGTATATCTAGAATGTCGGTAACTATTCCAGCCTCCAGATCTTCAGGGTCCTTTTCTTCAAGATAGAAAAGTATATCTTCATAAAGTTCCTTTGCATTGAGTCGCGCAAATGGAATTCCCTCTTCAAGAATATCAAGTTCTTCTAGAATTTTATTAACTAATGGAAGTTCGGTATCTTCATATAGGTCATAAAGTCTAAATGTTGCAGTTAGTAACTTAAAACTAAATTGAATCATTTTTACACTGTCAACTTCAATAAGCCTTGTATATTTTTTATCCTTGTTAAGTGTAAATTTAATGTATTGCAAATTTTCCATTTCTAACAATATTTGGAAAAGAAAAAAGACTGTGTTGATTTCTTTATGCATGAAATCAGAACCTACTGATTTAATTCTATTAATAGAATTTTGATAATATGTATCTAATATGTATTTTAATTGAGACGCCGATATCATTATAGAGTCATTTCCAAGTTCGATAAAATCAGTATCGTTTTGGATTTGTGCCCATAATTTATTGTCAATGTAATTATATTTATACAGTGTAACGTCGATCGCCGTTGGCATCGAACTAAATTCAAATTGTTCCATAGTCGGGTATTAATATACCTGCATAGAATTCTCTATCCTCTGTAAAGAGATGTAAAGTTCTTCTTTAGCAAATTTTTCAAGTTCTTTAAATTCTCTTTTGCCAATTTCATTCTTTTCCATAAAGAATGAAATAGCCTCTTCTGATGGTATATATTTGCTTTTTGAAGTCACTTCTTTTTCGGGCTTTTTGGTCTTAGTATAAATCCAGCCCGGAACACTCTTAAACCTGGCAGCAACAAGAGACCAACTATCAATTACAGCAAGTGGATTAATCCCATTCTTATTAAATAATTGGGCATTTGATGGGTACTGAATCGAAAAGAAGCGATTAATCATAAAATGATGTCGCTTCTTATTATTGTTACTTATTTTTTTATATTCAGCCGGTTTGGTGAATAAGATTTTTATAAAATCAAACAGTTTTGTTTCGTCTAACATTTTTTATTGCTTTTTCAAAAAGTTCAAGTTGTGTACTATTTATATGGGTTTTTCGTAATTTGTTTACCTCTGCAATAACCCTTTCAAAGTCACCTTCTTTATGAACTTCAATTAAGATTTCTGTTAAAATAGTGTATTTAATTTTTTAGTTTCAGGTTGTTGAGAAACTTTATCTAACTGTAGCATTGCAAATGGGTCAAAACTTTTTGGAGCACCACTTCCGGTTGCACCTTTAGAATTCCACTGGGTACCTTCTAATATCTTTTCCATCTGAGTTAATCCGGACAATCGTGTTTCAACCTTAAAATCTTTTTCAATTTCATCATATATTGCTTTAAGTATACCATTAGGTATTGTGTTAAAGTGTAGGAGCATTAGGTCAAGATTTTGATTAAATCGTAGACGTATTTCATCAATTGTAGATTTACCAACAACTTCATGAATCATATCAACAATTGTTTTAACTTGCGCTTCAGAGAAAAAATGGTCAATGTGGAAGTTACCTTCAATTTCACGATATTTTTCTAGGATTTGAAGAGCCTGCTTTTCAGTGATTGAATAGTTTCTGATAGAACCTGAACTGGTTCTTTTAGTCCATGAAACAACTGATTGTATGTTATCGCTTTTATCTCCTTGCAGGATTTTAGAGAAGATAAAATCATCACAATTAATCTCTTCTATTTCTACGCCGTTTTTAGCAATCCAGCCGATAAAATCACCTTTAAGTTGGTTATTAAGTACATCAGCAGAGCCCATGTTAAATAGCAGGTCATCATTAGAAATTTCTACCTCATTAGGTTTATTAATAAGGGTTTCAAAACCTTCGAATGCTAATAGTCTACGTTTAGAATTATAGTACCATAAGGTATATGCATCAGTGGCTTCATTATAATTAACTAATTGTATAAGGTCACGGTCACCGGTCCAAACAATACAATTTTTACCTTCATTGTTTAATTGAGTTGACCAACCGAAAAGAATATCATCAGCTTCTGCGCCAGGAACTTTATGTATAATAACACCTTGAGCTGCAAGAATATCTTGGAACTCTGTATAAACATTAAATACATTTTCCCAGTTAACTGAACTATCAGCAACTCGGGTACCTTTATATTCTGCAGTTGGGAATAGGTCTTTACGCCATGATTTTGAATCGACTGCAACTACAATTTGATCGACGAAAGGTGTCATTTTTCGGACCTCTGATGCAAAGTCAATACATAGTTTTCTCATGAATTGTTCTTGGCCATCTCTGTCTCCTAATAATTGTTCTTTTTTAGGACGTGGAAGTACAAAAAGTCTGCTATGTACAAAATAATTTCCATCGATAATAAGCGTGTGTTTTCCTAGTTTCATAGTTCTATAATTTATATGTAAATATAAACAAAAAATCTGACACGGTAAAATATTATGTGTTAAATTTTAATGTTATTTTTTATTATTTCTGGAATTGTATATATTACATTATGTAAAATTGGTTCAAAATACCAGTCTATTACCTTTTGTCTCTCTGTCATTCTATAATGATAGTTGTAACCATTTTCGATAGTCTCATCGGACCATGTCATTGAAGACCATTTCAAGTGGCGTTCAATTGTTGTTTTAAAATCACTTTTATGCATATGAATTAAAAATAAATTCTCATCTACATTTGTGTCAGGTTGCCAAATACCATTTATTTTAAATTTATGAAAACCTATTCCCCAATCAAGTTGATCTCTTGAAATTAAGGTTTTTCCATACCACTGTTGTTCAGCATACCAATACTTAATTTGAGGAGACCATGGTTCATCTCGATTCAGGTCTTCTTGTAGGGATGGAATGTGAATTACCTCATGTCCTCTACATGTAAAAAAAGTATCACTTTCTTTTAAACCCCGTAGAAATCCTTTTAATCCTCCCTCTTCATGATAGTATAATATCTCATCAACATCTAATGGAATCACAAAATCGTATCCTTCAGATTTTAATAATTCCATGTTCTTTTTTATTTCATTGAAAACTCCAGGTGCATCTAGAATGCTAGCCTTAGTGTGAATTATATTCGCATTTGGACGGATTACATCATTTATATACTCTTCAGTTGAACCAAAATCTAAGATGTAAATATCTTTGCTATCTAAATGTTGTTTGTAGTACTCAAAGAATTTATGAATGAATGTGTTTTCATCTTTGATTGGGCATATTATTGCTACTTTTTCCATATTAACCGTTAACTATTGTTTGAATTTTATATACGCATGCTAGCAATGTAATAACCGGGTCGATTACAAGTGTTCGTTGTGCTTGGTGCTCTGCAACACAAATTGCTATTTGCGGAATGTGTCGAGCATTTTGTGGCTTCTCTGTTTGTATGTATTCAATAAATTCCTGACCAAGAGTCTGTAGAACATCATCCACTCTATTTGAATATTCACCGACAATGTACTTATAATTAACTACAGGGTCCATTTGATTAAAAATAAGGTCAAACATATCTTTATAGACTGAGTTAAATTTCTTAACATCATCAATTGTAATATTCTGAGTACCTTGTGTCTTATATCCTTGTAATTTATTAAGGGTTGTTCGAAGGTCTGGAAAGTTTCTTTTAACAAATTCTACCAGGGCTGGTTTTTCAATTGTCATCTCCTCTTTTCCGCAGATATCATAGACCCTTCTAATATATTTCTTAGTCAATTCGGTCTCTTCTGCCTTGTCAAAGTCGAAATTAATAACTTCAAATCTGGAAAGAATTGGATCTGGAATTTTATTAACATAATTACAAGTTGCAATAAAACGTGAGTTACTTGCAAACTGTTCCATGGTTGCACGAAGTGCTTTAAAGAATTGGTCAGATACACCATCAACCTCATCTAATATAACAACTTTAAATTTTCCTTGGTCATCCAGGATTGACATCGTTGAACAGAAATCAGTGATTCGGGTTCTAATTACATCAACTGAAGTATCGGTAGATGCATTGATATAAAGATATGGTAATCCAAATTGATTAACAATGGCTTTTGCTGTTGAAGTTTTACCAGTTCCTGGGCTACCTGCCAATAACATGTTTTGCGTTAGGCCATTTTCAAATTTTGACATTACACGCTCTGGAAGGATTAGGTCTTCTAGATTCTTTGGACGATATTTTTCTGTAAAAAGTGCTTGAATCATACTTTTGCTTTAAGTTTATAGATATTATATAAGACCCTTTCCATAAGTTTCAGATAAATATCTTATGGCTTTTAATAACAAATACCCAAAGATTCGTCGAACAGGAGGACCGTATCCAAGAAATAGGTATGGTGTTTGTTATGATGGACTCTCTCGACAACAGCGTCGACTACTCTTAGAGAATCCACTAATGAAAGAAAGGGCCCAATCTGACCAGTTCCTTCATATTATTTTTGAAGTGTGTAAATATAAAAACGATTCAAAGAGGGACCGATACTATTATGATTGGTCGACTGGTGAACTAATGAAGAGCGAAGAGCTAATCGAGAGTTATGATACTATTGATTGGACTTGCGCGCTTTCTGGAGAACCCATCAGGTCTAATATAAATAACTTTAATGTAGAAAACTTTGTTCATCCTGATTATCATGATACTCTTGGTGGTAAAACAGTAGATGGTAGAATCCTAAAATCTTCGGTTGCCTTTCAACAACACGTAAAAAAACTCCTATTGAATCAACAAAAGGAGTTTTTAAATATTGCCAGAAAAAATTCTAAATTATAGTAATCTAGAGAATCTATCTTTAATGCTAAGATTTTGGTATCTTGACTCATTTAATGTATTTGAGTATTCTGCCTTTTTAATGATTGCATCATAGTTTTGATGTAATACAGTTCCTTCAGAAACTTGCCAATCAAACTTAGAAGCAATTTCAGCTGCTAATTCATTTAACCCAGCTGCTTTTGCTCTAATAATTAGTGAATCATTTGTGGCGGCTGGAGCTTTTAATTCCTCAAGTTCCGTATTTTTAGAAGTAATTTTACTTTCTATTTCGGCAACTTTGTCAGCGTCTGGTGTTTCTTTTTCTTTTTCAGCGGCCAAATCAGCTTTTAATTGTGTAATCTCAGATTCTTTAGCAGCTATTTTTGTAGTGTTGTCATCATCCTTTGGTTCTCCTTGGTTTCCTTGAGCACCTTGGCTTCCACTAGGTTCTCCTTGGTTTCCTTGAGCACCTTGGCTCCCACTAGGTTCTCCTTGGTTTCCTTGAGCACCTTGGCTTCCACTAGGTTCTCCACCTTGAGGTCCTTGGCTTCCGCTAGGTTCTTTACCTTGGGCTCCTGTAGTATCATCATCTCCGTCTTTTTTACCTGTTTTAGCTGCTTCAGCATCAGCATCTAATTTATCTTGTTTCTCTTTTGCTAACCTTTGCTCTTCTTTCTTTTTTTCAATTTCAGCAGCTTTATCTTCTTCGGAAGGTTCAAGTTCCTTCATTGCAGCCTGGTCTTGTTTATATTTAACTTGAAGTTCAGCCATTTTTTCTTTGTAAGATGCCTTCTTTTCTGGGTCATCTTCTAATCCTGAAGCTCTTTTAATTGATGCAATTTTTCCGGCAATTTTTTCATTATGAAGAGCTTTTGCAACTAATTCTCCTTTTGCATTAAATTTGTCATCAACTAATGTTTGTAGCTCATTTGCTTGATCCTTTGCTATTGTTGCTTTTGCATTAATTTTTGCTCTTTGGTCCGTATCTGGAGCATCTTCAGCAGCTGCTTCCATATCAGTTATGTTTAATTTTATTTTATTAACCTTTTGCTGTGCCTTTATGGCCTTTGGCATCCACCAAATCCATTGCCAAACTTTACTTGGACCTTCACCATCAATTTCATTTAATGTATTTAATTCAGGAGAATTAAGTTCTTCGGTTAATTCTTTAACAAGAGTACCTAGAGAATTTATAATTGTATCAACATCTCCGGATAATGTTTTAGTTGGAGCTGTTGCAACCTCTTCAAGTATATTAGTATACCAATTTTCAAATGTGTCCATATTTTAATTTATTTTGTTATTATAGATTATATATCACAAAAAAAGGGAACTGATTTCTCAGTTCCCTTTGGTTATCTTTAGAACGTAGGTTCTAATTTAAAATATTAAACTAAAGTTAATAAGTTAGTAACTCCAGTTACGTTAAACTCAACGTATTGAGTTTCAGGGTGGAATCCTGCATCAACTAGAGCGAATCTAGATTTAACAGCTACTTTAGGAGCCATAGTTCCTTCAGCAATTGCTTGAACTGATTCAGCCATTAAGTAAGGCATGAATACAATACCAGGTCCGTTTCCGTCTCCTTTTCTACCAACTGCGATTGAATAATCATTCCAGTCCATTGTAGGATCAGTATAGATGTTAATTCCAGCTACAGATCCTAATGGGTAGATAGCTCCAGCAGCTTGTGCGAAAGTATTTGCCATTGGGTTTGCAACGAAACCAGCGATTGATTGTAAAACTGTAGCAGTTTGTGGTCCACATACTGCGAAGTTACCAGCACCTCTTCTACCTCTGTTAGCGATTAAGTTAGCAGAAGCTAAGATTTGAGAAAGGATTCTTCTGTGAACAGAAGGTAAAGTTTCTCCACCAACTAAAGTTGAAGCAGCAGGTAAAGCTAAGTCAAATGCGTTAGTACTAAATGCTCTAGTAACGTTAAGAGCACCTAAAGTTCTGATTCTTCCTAAGATGTATTGGTTAATACCTTGAGTTAATTCATTAGTTAAAACAGCTTCAACTTGAGCAACAGCGTCAACTCCGAATTGTTTTAAATCTTGAACTTGTTCTCTTGTAACGGCAGCAGCAACTTGGAAAGTTTCAGCTGTAACGCTTTTAGAGAATAAAGATAGACCCATTAATTTGTCTGGAGTTTGTTCACCAGCAGCTCTTGAGAATGGATTTCCAGAAGCATCAGCAGCAGCGAATCCTTTAACGTGATCCTCTAAAGCTTTAACTAATTCTACATCAGAAGCAGTACATGCATGTGTTAAACCAACGAATGCATCTTTAAGATCCGCATCAACATTAGCATTGGCACCGTCGATAGAATTTACTTTAAAAATAAATTTACCATCAATTCTAGAAAGACCTATTAAAGTATAAGAACCGTAGTTACCAGAAGAAGCTACAATAGTATCATCAGTAAGTGCTTGAATTTCAGCTAATGCAGTTGCAAAAGTACCAGTTGCAAGACCTACTTTAACATAAGTTGGTGTAGTAGTTCCAGCTAATTTACCACCTTCGTAAACAAAGTCTAAGTAAGATAATAATCCCATTGGACCAGCCATAGGAACTACTGGTACTAAGTCAAGACCGATAGTTTGAGCAGCAACTTGCATTGCTAAAGGTAATAATGATGGAGATTTGTCTCCAGAACCTTTTGTAGTAGACATACCATTTGAGAAAGTATTTCCAGGTAGTGTTGTAGCACCCATACCAAAGATATTTCCAGCAGTACCTAAAGTCATTTGAGAAGCATCTTCGTATAATTTGTGGTTGTGACAGTATTCTGACATCCAAGCTAATTTGCTTGCATCGTTGATACCTGTCGCAGATTCGATAATCGGAGCCCACGTTGCTCTGATTTCTGCTTCATTAATTAAATTTGCCATTTGTAAATTTATTTTTTTTTAATGGTTTTATGTTTTCGTATATTACGAGTTTTCGATATTATTTCAGTTTTTTGCTTCTTAACTGAGCATCGAATATGTTTTAATAAGTATTATATATCTAAGATTTTTTTGAAATTTTTAAAAAAACCAAAAAAACATGTTTAATAGTTGTATTCGTATCCTAGGGTGTTTTCAACATATTGTTCCAAGTCAGTTCGAACTTCCTCTAAATCTTCATCATCATAATCAACAAGTTCTTCATCCATTAGGTAGTCCATAAATAAATCCATGTCTTCTGCATCCCAAGAATCATAACCCATTTTTTTATTTTTTTTCATTCTGTCTTTCCACCATGGTGTAGCAAGTTTCTCTATTTTCTTTTGTTTGTTTTCGTTAAGAAACCCTTCGAATAGTTGTACGTATTTCATGATTATCTATTGAATCTTTTTGCGATTTCAGCACCTATTTGGGTAGCATCATAACCTAATGTTTTAACCTCTTCAACTGTTGATTCATTTACCATAGCAATTTTTTCCATTACTGGAGCAACCTCTCTAAGGTCTCTAGTTTGCCAGAAGTTTGCAACTTGGTAAGCTGTTTCAACTTTGTGATATTTAGACTGTGCCATGATTTGGTTTTTCTTACCTTCAGAACATTTAGCCCAAGTATCATGGTATTCAGTTGGCATTAATTTAATAACTGCAGGTGCATCATAGGTTTCTACAGTTCCACTTAATGAAGTATTCCATAGGGCCAAGATTTGTCCTTCAGTTAGGTAACCTCTACCTTCAACTGCGCTTACAACTTTAGTTTTATCTTCAGTAGATAGGGCATTAAATTCGGTTACTTTCTCTTCAGAGATAAATTTAAAGAATGTTGGATTTTCTGATTTTTTAGCGTTTACTTTTTCAACAATGGCTTCTAATTTAGAAGTGATTGAATTTTTGTAAGCCTCCATTTGGTCAACTTGTTTTCCAGCAGCGTCTCCTTTACCAGCAAGTTCTAAGTCCTTTTCTACATCTTCTGGTTTTGATTTAATTACATTACCATCAGCATCAATTACATCTACAGTAACGTCTTTAGTAGCTTTTTTAATATCTTCAGCTGGTAAACCTGCATTGGTTCCGTCGTTTGCTTCTTTAATTTCTTCACCAGCAGCATCTCCACTACCAGCAAGTTTTACATCTTTAGCAACGTCTTCTGGTTTTCCAGTGATTACATTACCGTCAGCATCTACTACATCTGGAGAAACATCTTCTGTTTCATCTTTAAGGTCTTCAGCTGGGATTCCTGCTTCGTCTTCTAATAATAGGTTAGAGTTAACAGTTTCTGCAACATACTCAGCATATTCAGTTACTTTCTCAAGGTTCTCTCTTAAATATTCAGTATATTTAATTAAGTTATCATAAGAAGTAGAACCTTCATTATAAGATTCAGCTAAATAGTTGGTGTAATTTTTGATAGCATCAACGCTTTCAGCAATATGCTCTGAGTATTGAATACCTTGATCCAATTTCTCTGCAAGATTTTCTGAGTATTGAATGCTTTGGTCTGCTTTTTCAGCAATGTGTTCTGAATATGAGATTGATTCTTCTAATTTCTTAGCTAAATAATCAGTGTATTCTTTTAATGATTGTAATTGAGAACTATTAGACTCTGATTCTGTTAAAGAATTCATACCTTCTTTAATAGATTTGATTTCTTCAGAAAGATATTTAGAGTACTTATTAAAATCCTCAGTCGTAATAAATTTAGACTCTGCCATTTTTGTTTCGTTTATATTTTCGATTGATTGTTTTTCGTTTTCTTTATTTATCTCGTAAATAAATAGGTCATTTCCTTCATTAAGAAACCCATAGGCTTCATTAACTCTTTTCAATTCAGCGTTTTCAAACCCAGGGTCTGCCACTAAATCATAAGTAAATAATTGTTTAATTTTTACAGTTCCATTAGATTCAACTGCACCAGCTGCTCTACTTGAAATTTGTAATGGAACACCAGCATCTACAAGAGCTTTTGCCTGTCTTCCAGCATCAGTATCTAATAATCTGATACGTCCTTTAACCTGCTTAGTTTCTGTGTCATAAGTAAGTTCTTCAATAATATGTGATACATTTTTTAAAGAAACATCAAATGTTTGCGGGTGATCTAATTCACCTAATAACTTAGATGATTTAATTTTTGCCTGTAGAGCTTCAATTTGCGGTAGGTATTCAGATTCGGTATAGATTCGGTTATTACGATTTTTCTTATCGATTTCTCCAAAGATACCCTCTAGAACATAAGTCCCACCTTCTTGTTTAAACTCTAATTCCGTTGACGATCTTTCTAAGATCAGTAAGTTATTAGTCATAATTATTATTTTATTATATTTCTATTATATATCCAGTTAATTTTCAAAGATTTTTAAAAATTTTAAATTTTTATAGATCGGCTAACGGATCCTTTTCTTCTCCACCTTCTGCATCTTTTTCGGCATCCTTCTCTTTTTGAGCAACTTCCTCTTGGTAGTCATTAAAGAATTTAACTAGGGTAAACATATCCTCTTCAGTAAACGCTGTATTTCCGTATTCTTTATAGAAATATTCTTTAAATTCCTTTTCACTTTTAGAGGACAGGATAGTTCCTAAAATTTCAGTGGATTTAATTTCTTTTCCTGAGTCAAGTGTGACATCGTCAACTACTACTTTTGAATCTTCACCTGCATCGATTGCGTCTTCTTGAAGTGAATTTGTAAATTCCTCAAATGTTTTAATTATTTTCATTTTATTTATATTTTTATTTAATTACATTCCCATCATCATTGGATTTTCCTCTTCTGGTTCGGCAGCTTTTGCAGCAGCAGTTCTGGCTTTATATGCATCATTAGCTGCTTTATCATCTGGAGAGAGTTTAAGGTATCTATCAACTAAGAAGTCCATATCAAAATATGGAGTTTCTTCCATAGTCATAGGATCTGTTTTAACCAGTGAATCTTTCATTGTAGTAATAAAATCAAGTCTCTTTTGCATGATTTCCATTGTCTTTAATTCAGAGAACATATTATCCTCATTAAATCTTAGAGCAATTTGGGTTCTAAATCCTGCATCCTCTTTAAATTCTGGAAATTTAAGACACATTTGAATCCATAGGGGTTTAATCAATATCTCTTGGAATGAGCTACGTAAACGATTAATAAATTTACTAAATTTAATCTCGTCTCTAATCATACCATCTGCAGCTAGATTGAAATCTCCTCCGCCATCTTCATACATGAATCTATTGTAAGGAATTTTTGAAACTGATTTAAGTTTATCTGAGAAGTATTTTAATGATTCAGTGTCGCTAAGCTCTGGACCTTCTCCACCCAAGGTTTCAATCTCAGGTTGTTCTCCGTCCTTGCTAGGTAACCAATATTCTTTGTTAAATTGTAACATTGGTTTACCGTTAGTTGTAAGGGATGCACTGTCCCAATCAAAATCTACAACTTCTTTATAGTTATTCATCAGTTGAGCAAGGGATTGTTTTGCTCTTGTTTTAGATTTACCACCGACTGGTATAATAAATTTCATTCTATAAGATGAATTGGTCACAGCCCAAATAACCCGGGTATGTTCCATAATTCTCATTAAGTTGAATGCTCTTACAAGTCTCTCAAGGTAAGAAACCCTTGATGCTGTAGTAATCGAAGAGTATGATATGTACACAATCTGTGAATCATACAATTTTCTCTGCTTAACTGGATCGTCTTTAAACTGAATCCAAACTTTTTTACCATCTTCGTGGTTATATCCTGGAACCAATGTGATTGGATCAATTTCTTTAAATCCAATAACTTCTGACATTTCAGGATTATAAATAATCTCAAATGAAAGGTAACCATCAATTAACCATTTTCTAAAGAAGTACCAAGCTGATTGGTCTAGATTGAATCCAAAATATTGATAGAGGTCTCTATATGCTTTATTAAGATATTTCTGCACATCTTCAGAAACTTCCATACCGATAATCTCTGGATTGGCCATGAAGTTTTTGCTATCATATACAATTGACTCATCGCAAAGTATATCCAAGATGTCTTCAATTTCATCGTGCTGTGCAAAAGCCCTCAGTTCATCTCTTTTACCACGATACGCTTGGTCAAAGAATGGAATATTTTTACGCATTGTAGTATCAGCCATCGAAAGGGCTGCAAATGCGCCATACATATCATCACTATCCAGACCTGTTGGGTTCATTTGGCCGTAACCAATTGCATCTTCTACTGGGCCTATTGCTTGAGATTGTCTAAGCACCAAATCATCATAGTACATACCAAAAGAAGATAACTTCTTAAGCGTATTACTTAGGTTAAACGGGGCTTTAGTCAATGGACCATTTCTTTGTACAAATCCTGCCATTATATTATTATATTAATTTAAGTTATATATTCTTTTTTAAATAGTCATTAAACATTAATCTGACCTTCAGTACATTTGTTTTATTAAAGTCCATAAAATCACATAGTGCTATTTCTGGCCATTTTGAATAACTAACAACTGCTTGGTCCTTCTTTCTTGAAGGTATATATTGTCTTAGGGCAAAATCATATCCATCCTTTTCAAGGTATGCCCTAATTCCTTCATAAGTTATTCGGAGAGGTTTTTCTTTAATTGCATCAATTCCACTTGGTGTTTCAATTCCTAGAATTTCTGAAATTATGTCTGTTTCTTGTACATCTACCTTTATATTCATACGGGTAAATAGTTCATCTAATAACTTTTCTTTGTAAGGAACTGGCAACAGGTTTAAATTAATTCCAAAGTCATTATTATTAACCTGTTCTATTGCCAACACTACTGGATTTTGGTCAAACCAAGGGAGCTCTTTTGCATATTTTGGAAAGTATTTAAAAACATAAATCTTTCCGGGTTGAAACCTTGTTCGGGTTATTTGGGCCTCATTTTGGCTTTTAGATTTAATTCCAGCCTCGTACCAATCCATACATGCTCGAGAGGCTCTTATTTTACCTCCAAATTCTTTGCTAAGTTCGGCTATTCTTTGTTTAATGTAACCCATTTTTAATTGTATCTTCTGTTAGAACAATAAATCGCCAACAGCGACTTTCCGCATATTCTTTAGCAGCATTATATTTATCCATATTTTTTATGTACTGTTCGGTAAGAAATTTATAGGATGCAACGCTTTTTTTGGTTGGATTTGCCGGAGGGGTTGGTTTTTGTATTTGATTTTTTGGCTTAATTTCGGCAAGAAACTCTTCAGTTGAGTCGTCCTGTTTAAGTATTTTAAAGTAAAAGTCTGGGTTATATGTTCGCTGCTTGTTTCCCTGTCGTGACCAATATTTAATTTCAACAGGCTCGCTTGACCAGCAAAGAACTTTGTCATTAATATCACACCAAATCATAAACTTATATTCCCAAGAACTTCTATAAATAATAGGCAATGAACCTATATATTTTTGAGGGTTCTTGGGATTAAAATATCCTTGATTAAATCCGGATTTTTTGGTTGGTTTTAAATTCTTAATTGACATTAAATAGAATAGATCCCGCCGCTATCATCATCTCCTGATGTTCTACTCATAGAAATAGTACCTTTGTATTTTTGTGGATGAATTTTATTCCAACCTTTGGCATATCCTCGTTTGGCAATTTCTGTAAAGTATGCAAATGCATTAGGATAGACTGGGTTAAATCCTCTCCAGTATTTTAGGAGGTCTAACATTGCAAACTGAAGGCAGTCGTCTCGGTCGTCTTTGTTAACATACGACATTCTATTAATTGCACGTTCTGCTAATAGGATTAACATTTTTTCTGCAGTTGGTGTTAATTTATCTAAGTTCTTAGATTCGCTCATCGCGTCATGAAGGTCCTTATTGTTTAAATAGTTTTTAGTTTTAGCCATTTTAATTCTTTTAGTTTAATCTTATATAGTGGATTGTTGATTCTGTTTCAATTCCAATAGAGACACCAAAGGGGACGCTTGGCGACCCCTTTAATATTATTTAAAACTATAAAAGATTATGCATTTAAGGCAGCAATCTTGTCTTCCCATGACTGGATTTCTCCATTGATTAGGGACTCAGCCTCTTTAATAGACTCATCGTTTCGGTCAGCATTTGCCAATAGGCCTTTTTGGTCTTTTAGGAAAGAAATCATCGATTCGTAAGTTTGTAGTTTTTCCTCTTTAATTGCAAGTTCAGCAGATTGTCCTTCAACCATCTCTTTTAAGAAAAGAAGTGCAGATTCTCCAGTCTCTTTAGTAACATATTCGGCAGCTTCATTAGCATTAGCTGCTTTAAAGAATTTTGCAATTTTGTTTACCTTGTTAAAACGTGCAACGTAAACATCCTCGTTTAATTTAAAAAGATTTACAGTTACTTCATTTCCTTCGAATGTTGCAGCAAAATCAAGAGTTACAAAATTTTCTAGTAGTGTAGGAAGAGATTCAAATAATTCAGCAATTGGTTTTTCAGCATATCTGATATGTCCAGCTGCCATAATGTGGTTTGAAAATGAATTTCCTAAAATTTCTGAATTGTTGTGTTGAAAAACTCCTTCAGCTAAATTGTAGATAAATTTGCTTGGTCCATGGAACCATCTTACTGAATCTTCTGTAAATTGAAAAGATTCAAATGCATTAATTGCATTAATTAGGGTTGAATTTTGGGTTCCTTCAACTTCTTTAATTTCAGTTTCACTCATTTCGAAAAGTCTTCCGCTTACATAAAACTGGAAAGATTCATCTAATTTAACAAATGGTGCAAGAATATTAGTTGTCATATTGTTTATTATTTTATTTTATTTATATATCTCTTTATTAAAATGTTTTTTGTTTATTAGTTATCCTGCACCTAGCGCACTTTGGTTTCTGACCTTTCCTCCTGTATTCCAGCCGGTTCCAGATACAAGTGAACCCTGAGGTCCTGTATACCAGATTCCACTAGCAATATTTCCGGTATGGTCTTGCGCATTTACGTTAGTTACGGTTATCCAATCGCATAAAACAAGACCTGCTAGAATTCTTGATAGTGTAGCGACTCCAGTTGTACCGGATCTTGCTATTGCTATTGAATTTCCCGGGCTTCCTTTTACATCAAAGTGTCCAACTGCTTGTGTTGTTCCTGTTGTTAGTATTAAAAAATGAGCAGCAGTTCCCCAGTCCCTTAAATTTGTAAAAGTATTGCTTCCAGATATTATGTTGTTATTAGGTGATGTTCCTCTATCAAATATTAATTCATGATAGCCCCAACTACCTCCAGCAAAAGTAATATTTGTGGTTGAATTGTCTATTATTTTTATAGTACCTCCAACTCCAACGCTAGCTGCTGTTGCCGGTACGCTCCATACGGTACCGGTTCCAGTTAAAATAATGGTAATACCGCTTCCTACGCTAATACTGCAATTAAC
>Ga0209353_10000119_pt1 | contig 46364 bp, 40 predicted proteins | sample LauGreSpBDMM15SD_2_FD_187561 | JGI IMG/M metagenome (GOLD analysis project Ga0209353, IMG submission 187561) | Freshwater lake microbial communities from Lake Michigan, USA - Sp13.BD.MM15.SD (SPAdes) (version 2) | ecosystem: Environmental > Aquatic > Freshwater > Lake | place: Lake Michigan... | reverse complement strand
ATTCAATATCCATTGAGCCACGTATAGTATTGTAAGCGTTTTTTTATCTTCAGTAACTGACCATAAATTTACCATGTAAATACTAAAACAAAACATTATTGTAGTCCATGCGACGCCAAATACCCAGCCAGGTGGTGTCCAAGGAGCCTTTGATAAACTGATGTACCATTCTGATGGAACTCCTTTGCTAGTAAATAGTCCACCTAATGCAAGCGCACCAAAATTGAGCAGTAAAATAATTGTGAGTTTATAAATCATTTTTTTTATTTTTTTTAACACATAATCAATATTTCTCCCCAGCTCCGCTGGTTCATGGCTTTGACCAAATGTTGGGATATTGTCTGAATTAAGATTTTTAGGATTAGATGATTTTAGGATTATTTCCAAATCCTTTCATCTTTTAATCCTTTCATCCTAATTCAGACAATTATTTCCTTGGTACACGCACCACTGCTTTCTGATATGCACCAGCTTTCGCGATAGCGGGGGGGGAGAATGGCTTTAAAACTATCCTTTCTTGACTTCACCCAAATATAATTTAATTGAACCAATACTATTCACATTACCGTTAAAGATTTGTAAATTTGACTATTCCTTTAAGCTATAATGCCATGGTAAGAACTATTATAACCCCTCAAAATACCGATTTATACATATCTATTCCACAAAAATACGTGGGTAAACGTGTAGAAATAACTTTTTTAGATTTAGATGAAATTGAAAATAAAACCAGTAATACAAATAATGTTTCCCGTTTCAAAGGTTTATTAACCAATGAAGAAGCTGACCAATACAACAATTATTTAAAACAAGCTCGTAAAGAATGGGACAGAGATTTATAGTTGATAGTAATGTAATTATTGATTACGCTGCTAATCGATTCAATTCTGCTGGAAACGACTTTATGGAAGCAATTTTCAATAATGACTTTCTTATTTCTGTTGCGGTTAAAATTGAAGTGCTTGGATTCAATGATTTACCTTCCAAATTGATTGCATTAGAAGAATTTGTTGATGCTGCAACTGTTATTCCATTAGACGAAGCCGTGACCAAACAAACTATTGAACTCCGCAGGCAATACAAAAAGCTTAAACTTGGGGATGCAATTATTGCTGCAACTGCCTTAGTACACCAGTTAAATTTAGTAACTCGTAATATTGATGACTTTAAACATATACAAGGATTAAACCTTATTAATCCACACAAGATTTGATTTTCTTCCCCCGCTCATGCTTGACTCAAATGTTGTCCGCTCTTCCGAATCCCGCTCTTCCGAATCCCGCTCTTCCGAATTTGCAATTCGGAAGTCCTATCGAAGGATTTTCAATCCGACACTTCTCTAATCCGGATTACTAATCCTACGATACGGATTCGACAATGCAATTGCCTTTTGGGGCTTATCGGGTGAAAGTCGAATAGCGTAATCCTGCTAATCTTTTAATCCTGCTAATCCTGGTACAGACAATTTTTTACTTTCACACCACCTTCTTTTTCACCCCCCTTACCGCTTCCGCAATCCAAGGATTTTCGGGCCATTCGTGTTTGGGATACCTGCGTTTGAGTTCTTTTTTGACTTCAAAATACGTATTGTCCCAAAAGCTTTTTAAGTCACTCGTAATTTGTACCGGTTTATAACCTGGAGACAATAAATGCAGTACCAACCCAACTTTACCATTGTTCACCGTTGGACTTTCTTTCAAGCCAAACAACTCCTGCAAACGCACCGCTATGAAAGGCGCCGAATTGTCTGTTGGATATTGGATGGTGATTTCAGAACTACTCGGTACCTTGATGGTTTTAGGAGCAATGAGCTCCAATTGTTTTTGTTGCTCATAATCCAATTGCGAAGCTAAAATACTTAATAAGTCCAGCTTTTTGAGGTCCTCTTTCTTTTTGATTTGTAGCAAATAGGGCGCAAGCCATACCTCGCAGGTGTCGAGTAAATTGGCGGTTTGAACATCCGGCCAGGTAGGAGAGGAGGTCCATTTTTTGACACAAATCATCCTGTTTTGCCACGCTAAAAAATCATCACTGAAATGCAACAATTGGTCTCCACTTTTTGTCACCACATCACAAATGGCCTGGGTAATGAGTTCCTGGCTGGGTTTAAATATCGGGCTTGATTTCAAAATAATTTGCCCGATTTTCAATTCACATTTGGCAATCAATTCATCTTTTTGCGTATCCCAATGGATGGTGTCGACTTCCTTGACCATGTCCTTCAAATCTCTTGGATTCAAAGGCGCGGCCATAAATATTTTACCTGTACCTTCTCGCGCATCAATATGTGCCACCGCCAGCCAAGGCTCGTGTGCGAGTTCATCTTTGTGGCTAAATTGCGCAAATTTCCCATTCGCCAACTGAAACAAAGAGTTGTTACCCGGACGGGCAAAGGCGATTCTTTCAGGAAAAGCATACGCCAATAATAAGCCCGAAACATAGGGGTCAAACTTGCCGTTTTCGGCTTCTATTTCCAATAAATTTCTATACGATTGCGCCACCTTTTCTATCATGCCAAAAGCCCTGCCTTTGCCGTCATTGGTCCTAAACCTGCGAAGCGCAACCACACGTTCGTTCACATCCACGCCGGCTTCTTTGGCCATCGGGTCTTTTTCTTCGATGATGGCAGCAATGTCGGTAGCCAAAGCTTCTTGTTCCAAAGCCTGCGCCATCAAAAGCATTTGCGCAATACGCGGGTGACAAGGCAATTGGTGGATGCTTTTGCCGTGTTCGGTAATTTTATTTTTGACCAATGCATCCAAATGGTGCAGGGTTTCCTTGGCTTGGGACAAATGTGCTTTGGGTGGTAAAGACAGCCACACCATGTTGTTGATGTTTGCAATGCCCCATACCGCCATTTCTAATACCAGCGAACACAAGTCAGCGGTTTCAATTTCAGGTTGGTGGTGCCTGGCCAGGTTTTCATGTTGACTTTTGGTCCACATCCTATAACAAGTTCCTGGCGATAAACGCCCAGCCCTTCCGGCCCTTTGGTCAGCCGCATCGACGGAAATATGAACGGTTTCTAACCTCGATAAACCTGATTTGGGATCAAATTTAGAAGTCTTTCCAAAGCCACTGTCTACCACGGTGGTAACCCCTTCAATGGTCAAACTGGTTTCGGCGATGGAAGTGGCCAGTACGATTTTTCGTTTGCCGTTTTTGTCAGGCAATAATGCCGCTTGTTGTTGGACAAAAGGCAAAGCCCCATACAAACAATGGATGCTGACATGCGACAGGTTTTTACTTAATATGTCTTTGCTTTGGTTGATTTCTGCTTGTCCGGGTAAAAACACGAGGATATCTCCTGCGGTTTCTTTGAATGCTTTTGCCACCACTTTGGCGGTCAATTCAGGCAAAAGGTGTATATCTGTTTCCCCAGTATATTGTATGGCTACGGGATATTGTTTGCCCAAACTTTCAATGATTTTGGCATTCAACATGCTCGAAAGTTGTGGCAAATCGATGGTTGCCGACATGATCAACAAACGCAAATCAGGTCTTAATACTTGTTGTGCTTCACGACACAATGCCAAGGCCACATCGGCATGAATACTTCTTTCATGAAATTCATCAAAAACCACCAAAGCCACTTCTTCAAGGGCATTGTCGCTTTGCAACATTCGGGTCAATATCCCTTCTGTCACCACTTCGATTCTGGTATTTTTGCCGATACGATTTTCAAACCTGATCCTATATCCCACCGTTTCGCCCACTTGTTCACCAATCAATTGGCTCATCCTGGTCGCAATGGTTTTGGCCGCCAAACGACGGGGTTCCAATACAATGATTTTTTTACCCTTCAACCAAGGTTCATTTAAAAAAGTCAAAGGCAAAAGCGTGCTTTTTCCTGCCCCAGGAGGTGCTTTTACAATGAGGGTGTTTTCAGTTTGAAAATGGGTGATAACCTTTTCTACAATTTCTTGTACAGGCAAATTGGTCGTTGGAATGCTATAGGTCAATGCGTAAAATTTTGAGAAGCACAAAAGTACAACTAATTCAGGAAAGAAATGAGCCCAGATGATGGGGATTGCTTTTTACCCATCAGTACAGTTAAAAAAAATAATGTCTTTTCCCATTAAAATTCAAGCACTTAATTCCATTTATATCATTCAAAATTCAAAAAAAAATTACCGTCCGCTTATTATTTCAATCAAAACAAAAACCCTTTTTGTTTTGATTGCGTAAGGCTTAAACGTGCTTTTTACATCATAATGAAAAAGAATGGAGACGTGAATATGTGGAAATATAGGGCTAAAAAAAAGTGCTTGTGGCAGTACTTTTACGGAGTGGTTTTAATACTTGGGCTCAAAAAGATACCACTCATAGCACAGGCCATTTGGATTTTAAGGGATACAATGACACGAGGCATTTTGCGGGTTTAACCATCAATTTAATGTCAAATATTCACCATCGGGTACAGTATTTTTCTTTAACCAATTACCAAGGTGCCAAAAATACATCTGATTTGAATTCATTATACAGTGCGCAAAATATAAGGTGGGCATTCAGAAAAAATGCTCCTAAAGACCTTCCCTTACTATATGTGCTAAGAAGTAACAATGGCAACGATGGTTTAAAATTTGGATTTCGTTGGAAACTTTCCCCAACGAAGCCAGTAGTGGTATTGCTTAAAAAAATGAATACGTTTTATTCCATCAATCCAATGTTTGTGCAATTTCAAGAGCATGTTCCTACTAAGTATATGACTACAATTGAGCATGTTTATGCCATAAATTTATTCCCTAGGGCCTTGAATAAAAGACTTTATATCAGTGGCTTTGCGGATCAAAACTTTGTTTATGCCAATAATTCCCTAATTTTCAAATGGGTAAGCGAACATCAAATTGGTATAAGGATGATTGATAAGGGATACCTCGTTGCGGAATTTAGAAGCAACAACTATGTCGCAGAACAAGTTGGCGTTGGGTATGGGGTTGAATATTTATTACCTATTAAAGCCTAAATTAAAGCACATGAAAAGCGCATATTCAAGTAAAGTACTGGTATTTTTTGTGTTGCTATACCTATGCAATGCCTGTGGGAGCAAACAAATTGACGTTATCAATATTGGGTATATTGGACCAATAACTGGCAATGCCATGGATTTGGGGAAACATCCTGCCAATGCAATGGCTTTGGCTGTGGAACAATACAATAGGAGCAAGTCGCCCGATGCGCCACTATTAAAATTGCATATAGAAGATGATCAATGGAAGAAAGAAAATGCCATTCCTCTTTATGATAAATTAAGAAAAGAGCATAAAATAGAGGTGTTGTTTATTAGCAATTCAGAAGGCACGGTGGTGTTGCAGGAAAAAATACTCCAAGACCATGTTATTTTAATTAACCCTTTAAACAATGATGCCTTATTGTCATCAATGAATCAAAATACGTTTAAAATTGGAAAGAAAACGGAAGAAACAGCCCTCGTTACGGCAGCAAGAATATTTGAATTGGGTTTAAAAAATATCGTAATTTTTCAAGTGAACAATTATTTTATGAGCTTGTCGGCCAAGTCTTTGGCTGAAAATCTTAAGAAAAATAATGTGCAAGTCGAGATCATTCCTGTAGACATCAATCAAACTGATTATACGGCATATTTAAATACGTGTAAATCAAAAAATATAGATGCCCTGTTATTTTTTGGGTATAAAAATTTAGGCTATGCCATGAAACAAGCTAGAGATAAGGGAATAAAAGTGCCTTATTTTGCCACGAATACGCTTTTCGGAGATGGCTATTATAAAAATTCACAAGGAACTATGGATGGAACTGTGTTTGCATTTTTTACCCAAAATGATGGGAATTATGTGTTGGCCAATCAATTTGCCAATGCCTATAAACATAAATTTGGTGAAATTCATGTTGCTTTTTGGTCGGCAATGCAAGCCTATGACGCGATGAATATATTCATTGCGCAATTGTCTCAACTCTCTACAAAACCTACAGACAAATCATTTGAAGTATGGTTAAGAGAACAATTGCATACGGTAAGTTTTTACCAGGGCGTATGTGGGAATATTGCTATTTTAGAAGATGGGGCTTCTAAAGGAATTTATTTTACGCTGTATACCATTAAAAGTGATGGCGTGGTCGAAAAAGTTAAAAGGTAGAGAAATATGAAAATCTGGCTAAAACTTTCATTGGTTTTTGGACTGTTGTTCGCTGTAATTATATTGATGGTAGCACTTAATTTTATTGTGGCAAATGAATCTAGGGCCAACCTGATTCATATAAAAAAAGAAATTGAGCCTGATGTTAAATTGATTAACCACTTTAAACAAGTGAATAATGAGTTGTATTTTTTGCTCAACAATAGGGTATATAATCCTAAGGCCTTGTACACAAACGAATCAACAAGGCTAAAGGGGATTGTGGAGGTGGAACTTCCCTTTATCAAAGCTTCGCTATCAAACACCCTTAACGCGGTCTATAAAAATGCTGAAAATCAAAAAATACTAGCTGCTATTGCCACTGAAATAAAATATGCTTCTGAAATTTTAAATTTGTACTCGGGCGTCAAGGACTACAACAATGTAAGTAAATTGCATGAAGGTAAATTGTTGTTGGAACAATATATATATCCGAACACCAATTATATTGACAGAAACCTCGAACTTCAGCTTTTTCAATATGATCTCCAAAACAAATTGTACCATGAATCATTGGCCAAAAACTTAGACAATATTAGTTCCTGGATTTTAATAGTAGGTATCATTGGCGTATTGCTGAGTATTTTTTTTGTGATTCGTACCTTGCTTGGATTTTCAAGTCAAATAAAAAATTTGCAAGAAGGCGCCATTAATGTTTACCAAGGTAACCTCAATACAGTCATTAAGGTGTCGGGTAACAATGAGTTATCAGCACTTTCAAAAGTGTTTAACCACATGACCTTGTCATTAAAAGACAACAATGAGCGCCTGGCGTTTGCAAAAGAGAAGGCGGAGAGGGCAAACCAATCTAAATCTGAGTTTTTGGCCAATATGAGTCACGAAATCCGAACGCCTTTAAACGGCGTCATTGGTTTTGCGGATCTCTTAAAATCAACCAGCCTCAATAGCACTCAATACCACCATGTCTCCAATATTTTTTCTTCAGCCAAATCATTGCTGGATATTTTAAATGACATTTTAGATTTCTCTAAAATTGAAGCCGGTTTGATGACCTTGGAAGTCTCTAGCGTAAATATCCATGAGTTGGCCAATGCTGCTTCTAATATAATTTCATTTCAAATTGCCAATAAAAATATTGATTTTATCCTCCACATAAGTCCTGAAATTAAACAAGAGGTAAAAGGAGATGCCATAAGGTTGCGTCAAATATTGGTCAACCTGCTGTCCAATGCAGTGAAATTTACTGAAAAGGGTACCATAGCATTGAAAATAGACCTTGTTTCGAAAAACACCCCCAATGAAGCTGTTTTTAGGTTTGCAGTGAGTGATACAGGAATAGGGATTGAAGAAAAAAATAAAGCTAAAATATTTAAAGCATTTGAACAAAATGATGCTACAACAACACGAAAATATGGTGGCACAGGGCTTGGTTTGAGTATTTCCAACAAGTTATTGGCATTGATGCATAGTGAACTCAAACTTATCAGTGTCCTTGAAGAAGGCAGTGTTTTTTATTTTGACATTACCTTCCCCCTTGTTGAACCACTAAAAGCGCAAAAAACTGTTGATTTAGAGGGTATACATACCAATGAACACGCCATCAATTCGTTTGCTTTTGATTTGCTTTTAGTAGAAGACAATACCATTAATATTATATTGGCTAAATCGATACTGACAAAATATTATCCCAATATAAAAATCACCACCACACTCAATGGTGAAGAAGGCGTGATTGCTTTCCAAAAATCATTGCCAGCCATAGTGTTTATGGATGTACAAATGCCTGTAATGAATGGTTATGAAGCTACCAAGCAAATACGAAGTTTAGCGCATGGCAAAGACGTGCCGATTATCGCCTTGACTGCCGGAAGTATAAAAGGAGATATTGAAAAATGTATGGAGGCGGGTATGGATGATTTTGTCACCAAGCCTTATGTGAAGGAAACGATCATGGCGATAATTCAAAAATGGGTGATGAAGCCTTCAGGAAATGCTTAGTTTTGCTATCCACTCCGTCGTAATGACCATGCGTATCAATGCCATTTTAAAGCTACTTATTTTTGTGTACTAAAAGGATTTCATTTTCCAGAATTACTTTCCCTTCATCAATCAATTCCCTTAAAAAAGTACTTGCTGTTTTTCGGTCTTGTTCATTGAATAAGGCCAAAAAGTTTTTGACCAGGATAGGGTTGGGGTGTGTTTGGAGTTTTTCTAAAATGATTTTGCTTGATAATGAAGCACCCGAAGCATTTGTTACACACACATTGCAAATACCACAAATGTCATGGGTGTTTTCACCAAAGTAATTTTGAATGAATTGCGTTCGGCACTGTGCTTTGTTTTCTGCAAAGGCAATGATTGCTTTTACTTTATCCAGTTCATTGTTTTTTCGGGCAAGGTATTGTCCTGGATGAATGGGTAATTTCGCCGCATCTAAGCGGGCAAGTACAAAGGTAAGTTGAGGTTTGTCTCTTTTCGGGATATAGGTAACGAAGCCAGTTTTATCCAAATAGAGCAGCATGTTTACAATGTCAATTTCACTTTTTACCAGGTGTGTGGCTACCGCAGTTTCGTTTATTTTGATGAAATGTACAAACAATTCTCCTCCATATAACCTTAACAACACTTTAATCAATGGATCAAATTTGGCATTGGCGACCTGAAACTTGTATAGTTCTTCTTTGTCTGAAATGTTAAAATGCAATACTGCTGGGGCATAAAATGTTTCATTCATCAAAATCAAACCTTCTTTTTCCAACTGCTTGATGGCATAATAAGTTTGACGTGTAGACAGGTTATAGGTATTTTCAAAATCAGCAATGTTGAAATCATAAGGTACCAGTTCACTGCTTCCCAGAGCAATTTTATAGTAATTGGCCAGGGATTGGTACACGCGTTTCAAAAAGTCAATTTCAGGATAATTCAACGCAATGTTTCTGAGCAAATCGCTCGTGTCGGTTGTATTGAACAACAGTACAGCGTAGGCTTTTTGTTCATCCCTTCCCGCTCTTCCCGCTTCTTGGTAATAGGCTTCTATGCAATCAGGTAAGTCATAATGTACCACCAACCTTACGTCTGCTTTGTCGATGCCCATGCCAAAAGCATTGGTGCAAACCATGGTGTTGGTTTTGCCCGACATCCACCGTTCTTGTTTGGCGTTGCGTTCTTCGGGACTTAATCCGGCATGGTAAAAATCAACCGAAATCCCATTTTTGTAAAGCAACAAAGCCAGTTCTTTGGTTTTCTTCCTGCTCCGCACATAGATTAAGGTACTTCCTGAAACTTTTTTCACAATCCTCAACAGGGTTTGTGCTTTGTCTTCAGTAAATACCGAAGAGTAGGAAAGGTTGGTTCTTGCAAAACTTTTGGTAAATATATTTGGGTTATGGAGGGCCAAATTTTTTACAATATCTTCTTGGGTTTTGGGCGTTGCAGAAGCTGTAAGCGCAATGATGGGAACAGCAGGGAGTATGGTTTTGATGTTTGCTATTTCCAGGTAGGCAGGCCTGAAATCATGTCCCCATTGAGAAATGCAATGGGCTTCATCAATCACCAATTGGTTCACAGGCATTTTGGCAATCCTTGCTTTAACCAAATCAGACTTTAACCTTTCAGGGGAAAGGTATAAAAACTTGGTATTGCCATAAATACAGTTGTCGAGTACAATGTCGATTTCCCTTTCGCTCATGCCGCTGAAAATGGCGTAGGCCATGATGCCTCGTTTTTTCAATTGCTCCACCTGGTCTTTCATCAAAGCAATCAGTGGACTGATTACTAGGGTAATGCCATCTAAAATTAATGCGGGTACTTGAAAACAAATGGATTTGCCTCCACCTGTGGGTAAAATAGCAAGGGTGTCGTGTTTGTTTAACACCGACTGAATGATCTCGAGTTGCTGAGACCTGAATTGTTTATGCCCCCAATATTTTTCAAGTACTTCTTGTTCGAGCATTTTTGCAGAATTGATAAATGGCTATTGCGATTCAAAGTAAAAAAATAAAACAGAGATTCGCTAATGTTAGGTGTTTTTGGACTTGATTTCTGTAGGAGAAGGATGGATTTGGCGAATGAATGCAATTGAATTATAGCAATATCTCATTTAGTGGAAGAATTTGTGATACCAAATACATTTTAATATAGACCGTTTGTGTCAACTTTAATTTTATAATTCAGTAAATTTTATTTAGGATTAGGAGGATTTTTTTAAATTAAATTGAAAAAATTTTTAGGTGATTTTTATAAAGATATAAATTTCAATAGGAGCTTATTTACAATGTGTTATGAAATAAATATTAGTGCGTTTCCGCCGCGGCGGATCGCGTGTTCGGCACTCGTCCCGATTTTTTCGGGAAGCTCAAACATCCCGAAGCATCGGGACTACCCGCTAACGCAAAGCGGATGTACCAAATCTTTGGGTGTTTTTTTAATGAAATATTTGTCAAAATGTATTAGACTATTTAATATATGTGTTTGGTATTAATTAAAAGCTGTGATCATTCGCCAAAGCTGTATGCAATTTTGTTTTTTTTTGAAAAAATACTCAGGCAATTGTGGGATGTAACCTGGGTTACGATAACCGCAGCCCTTTTCTTTAGTCAACTACATTTTGTGAGGGGGTATATGGCTAGGAGAAAGGAAATATTAACCTTTTTTTAAGTAATCAAGGATGTGAACAGTATAATTATTCCTTGCAATGGTTAAATTTTTAAGGAAAAATAGTATGTTTGAGCGAATTGTACCAATAGTTAAAACGATGATAAAATCAATCCTTCTTTTCTTGAGTTTGTTCATATTCTCTACGGCTGTGATGGCCCAAACCGATACAGCAGTTTCGCCAATAGTCGGTAAGTGGAAAGTAATTGTATTTGATGCCGGTATTCATCGTGATTTTAAAACGGGTCAAACAGCTTGTCCTGAAAACTTGAAAAAATCTTTGGCAGGCAAAAAAGACAGTGCCGTAACCATGGATTTATTGACGATGTTGGCTGATAACTTCAAGAACTATTATTTTGTCTTCACCGATGATGGCAAATACCAGGAAATAAGAGAATCAAAAATTAAACAAGAAGGCGTCTATCAAATCGATGAGGTAATTTCGTCTATAGAAACCACCTGCATGACACGCTTAGGAACTCCTGCCAAACAACAATTCAATTACCATTTAAAAGGAAAAGTATTGCGTTTTAGTCTCCCTTTGCGAGATAAAAAAATGTCGCTTCAATGTGAAAAAGAAGATTAACAGTTTTACAATGTTATACTTGATTATTCGAAAACTTTTTTGCTCTATGCTATAAATTAGTTGTTTGTCACGTTTTTCTTAATAAATACATTCAGGCCTCATCCCAAACCCTTCTCCTAAAGAAGAAGGACTTCTGATCCTGTTTTAATTTCAAAGTTTATTTTATTAAATGATATTCTAATGGAATTTAATTCAAATGTATGATAAATGTGTAAGTCCCTCTCCTCTATAACTGAGCACGAGAGTGCGAAAGTTACGAGCGTAGCGCTGGATTTAGGGAGAGGCTTTATGATTAAACTGAAAACTCGAAAACTGATAACTTGATAACTCGAAAACTGAAAACCTTTTTAGCGAGGATAAATCATTTTTGTTGGATCTATGATTTTCTCAAAGTCTGCTTCTGAAATATACCCCAATTGTATTGCAGCAGCTTTAAGACTCAGGTCATCTTCCATGGCAAGGTGTGCAATTGCTGCCGCTTTGTCATAGCCAATGGTAGGAACCAAAGCTGTAACCAGCATCATGGAACGCTCGAGTTGTTGTTTGATGTTTTTTAAATGAGGTGCTGTACCCACGACCAAATATTTATTGAAGTTGTTCATGCCATCAGCTAAAATGGTGATAGAATGCATGATGTTGTGGATCAGTAAAGGTTTGTAAACATTCATTTCGAGGTAACCTCCCGCACCTCCAAAACCCACCGCAACATCGTTGGCCATTACTTGTACGGCTATCATGGCGAGTGATTCTGTCTGTGTTGGATTTACTTTTCCTGGCATAATGGAAGAGCCTGGTTCGTTGGAAGGCAACAGCAATTCTCCAAATCCTGCTCTTGGTCCGCTTGCCAATAGGCGGATATCGTTGGTGATTTTATACAATGAAACTGCCAGCGTTCGTAATGTTCCTGAAAGTTGTACCAAGGCATCATGTGATCCTTGCACGGCAAATTTATTGGGTGCAGAAAAAAATGGGATATCTGTAATTTTTGAGATTTCGAAAGCTGCGGTATTGGAAAATTCAATAGAAGCATTGATGCCTGTTCCAACTGCTGTTCCGCCCAATGCAATAGGATATAATGCTCTCAAAGCATTTTCCAAACGGATAATATTGTCAGACAACATTCCTGCATATCCCGACCATTCTTGTTCAAGAGAGATAGGAGTGGCATCTTGTAAATGTGTTCGGCCAACTTTAACAATTGATTTCCAGGAGATTGCTTTAGTAAGAATGCCTTCGTGCAATACTTTTAGGGCAGGAATTAACTTGTTCTTTAAAGCAACTGCCGAGGCAATATGCATGGCAGTTGGAAACGTGTCGTTGGACGATTGTGACTTATTTGCATGGTCGTTGGGATGAACAGGCGTTTTGCTTCCCATTTCCGTTTCTGCAAGTTGACATGCCCGGTTTGAAATTACTTCGTTCATGTTCATGTTAAACGAAGTGCCACTTCCTGTCATCCATACATGCAATGGAAACATATCGAGGTGTTGCCCCGCCAGGATTTCATCGCATACTTGGGTAATTAACAAGTAAGTACTTTCATTCAGGGTTTTGCATTGGTAATTTGCTTTGGCCGCAGCCTTTTTGATGACTGAATATGCTTGAATCATTTCTTGGGGAAGGAGGTCTTTCCCAATACTGAAATGTTCTAAACAACGCTGTGTTTGTGCTCCCCAAAGCTTACCTACAGGCACTCGTACTTCGCCCAAGCTATCGGTTTCAATTCTATATTGATGGCTATTTTTCATGGTTGTAAAGGAATAAAAATGAATTATAAAACGGATAAGGAGTAAATATCGAATCCCGTACAATGTATTTCAATAAAGCGAAATAGTTTTAAAAAAAGTATTAAAAACATAGGGAATATGCGGATAAAAAAATGGCGGTAGATGAAATTCTTTGGGTAATAGTACAGGCCCTACGCCTTAAAATATATTGGTTTAAAAAGCATCAACCGAACAGGAGAGCGATTAGACTTACATCGCAAATTTAAGCTTCATTGATGTATCCTCTTCTTGGGTTAAATTACAAACAAAAACTTAAATTTGTAGTCCTGAAAATTAAATATCGAAATATTAAAGAAGTAAACAATCAGTATTTTAGATGCTGATTACTGCAAGTTGTGTAAAATAAATCCTGATTTTCAGATTTCAAATGCAAGGAAAATAGTAGACACTCGAAACAGAATTATACACGGCTACGACAGTGTCTCCGCTGACGTTATTTGGCTTATTGTGAATAAATATTTTGCCTGTTTTGGAAAAGGAAGTAAATGATATGCTTCAATAGGAATTTGGCTATGAAGATTACAAAGGAAGGTGGTCGTAGAGGAGTGGATTGTCACTTTCTTCTTGATATTCGTCAGTAGAAAATATATAAATCACTGGAATATTTTTTGACTTTTGGGTCTATTTATTGCTACTAATGGGGGAAAATAGTTGCTAACTTTTGTCCATTAGAGCGTTTGAACGGGGAAATACCAACTTTTGTCCATTAAGTACATTTTTGGAAACAGGCATTTCTCCACCCTCGTTACCACCATAATTTCAAAATTCCTTCATTTCCCAATTGGTTTAGCATTGTATAGACACAAGCTTGTAAGGCGGTAAGTCTATTAAAAGTTGGTATGATGAATGAAATTTTCAAGTTATGGTGTTATGTTTTGTGAAATATTTGCTTGGATTTTTTTAGCAATCTTTCCGAATATCCAAAGTATTCCAACCACACTTATAAGGAGTAATGCGTAAAATGAATATTGGGTAATGCTCATAGGTTTGCCACTTTTAAACAATTCAATGACATTGCTCACTTCTTGCCCAACAAAAATAAAAAGGATTGTTCTGGGTAACATGCCTAATGTGCCTGCAAGGATAAATTTTTTGAGGTCACAATGCAAGATTCCCAACACGCCATTGATCAAAGCAAAGGGTAAAATAGGGGAGATGCGGGTAAGGAAAATAACGGTGTATTCATACTCTTTTATCCCATGCACCACAATAGCCAGGTTTGGAGAATGTTCAATGCTGGTTTTTAATGGTTTGCTTCCAATGTATTTAGCCAATGAATAGCCAAGAATAGAAGCACACAGGTAACTCATGACCAACCAAGGAATGCTTGCCAACCCGAGGAAATAGCCACTTATCAAGGCAATAAAAGTTGTAGGAGTGAGTGCCAGTGCCATGGTGAACGTCGTTATTAAAAATGCCAAAGCCCATTCCTGAGGCGTAAACAAATGAAACGCTTGTTCATGTTGGATGATGTAAACACTCCAATAACTGCTCACACTTAAGGGTAAAACCAAGGTGGTCAACAAATACAAAAAGGCATTTTTATTTTGTACAAACAAAGCTTTTAGCTGCATGGACTAAAGGTAATTATTTTACAAAAAATCCCCAATTTTAATGGTAAATCTTCGTGGAAGTTGTGGTCAAGTTTTCAGTTTACGGTTTACGGTTTTCAGTTTTCAGTTTTCGGTTTTCGGTTTTCGGTTTACGGTTTACGGTTTTCAGTTTTCAGTTTTCGGTTTTCGGTTTTCAGTTTACGGTTTTCAGTTTTTGCTGTGACAGGTGTTTTTTCACCTGACACTTAATCGGTATATTCGAAACCTTCTTGTGTTGATACAAGTTATTTGATTGAAATAATATAATAATGGTCGTTTTATTGGGAGAAATTTCAGGTGAAAACACCTGACATGGCGTTAAATCTTAGATTCTAGCGGAAATCAAGTTTAAGTTTTTTTCTGTTAAAATTTATAAACTTTCTCCGGGCAAACCAGAAAATCTAAAGGTTTATCATGGCTTTCAATGTCCTGAATGACATTTACCGGTTCATCAAAGGACAATCCTACTTTTAAAATGTCAGGCTTGCAGTGTCCTAAAAATTTGTCGTAAAACCCTTTCCCGTAGCCAATTCTGTTTCCTTTGGTATCGACTGCAACCAAAGGCATAATGATCAAGTCAATTTTTTGTGGATCAAAAATGGGTGCGTTTTCAGGTTCCGGAATCCCCATGGAATTGTTATTAAGTACAGTACCTGGTTCCAAAACCAAGGCAATCATCTCGTTGGTTTCTTGAATTACTTTGGGCACGAGTATTTTACAGGTTGGATTCGAAAGTTGAATTTGTTCAATAAGTAAAAAAGTATTGATTTCGTTATGGTGCGCAATGGGTAAAAAAACATGGATGGCGCTAAATTTATTTGCCTGAAATGCATTCAAAAACTGCCTGCATATTTGCTGGCTTTTTTCTTCTACCGCTTCAGGAGACATTTTTTTCCTGTTGGCCAAGGCTGTTTTTCGAAGGTGAGATTTGGTTGTTTCCATCGTTTTAAGAAATCAATAAACCTGACATTGTTACCATAATTCCTTGTAAAACAAATAAGCCATCCAACACAACATAGTAATAAAAATCACTTCTTTTGAGGTGGTAAAATGACAAGGCAACAGTTGCTAAAGCGATGGTACAATAATCAAAAACAGGCGTTTGGCGCAGGAATTGGGCCAGGCAAATTGCTATGCAGAGCAGGGTGAAAATTAAAGTCATCGTTTTTTGATGACCAAGAAATGTCGGAATCGTTTTTAATTGGTTTTTTTTGTCTTCGTCTATGTCCCGAATATCAAATGGCAATGTAATTACCAACACAATGATCAAGCGAATAAAAAACAATAATACGGATTCATTATTGAATGGCCTCCACCAAAAAACGCTTAGTCCAGCCCAGCTACCGGCTATTAAAAATATTTTTAAGTAGGGAATATTCCGAAGACTATATTTAGACAAAGACATGGGCATGACGTACCACATACTTATTGTAGCCAGACATAGGAATACGAGTTGGCGATGTGGTTTGAGTTGGAAGAAACACCCTACAGAGATTATTAGGAGCATGATGGTAATTGTAATCATCGCCTTTTTGTGTTTCAAAAACCAGATGTCTTTTGCTTTAATAGGAATATTTTTTGACAAAATAAAGCAATTGATTAAGGGGATTTGATAACTCAACCATGTACTTACGGTTAAGAAAATAGCCCCATAAATAGAATATTGGAAACCGAAAGTTAAGGCATCATGGAAAGCAAAAAATCCTCCAGCCAATGCCACAAAAGCATTTGAATAGAGGATATGTTTGAAGAAATGATTCAATTTACATCTTGTGACTGAGTGCAAATTCTTTAGCAAAATAACTTAATATGATTTGAGCTCCTGCCCTTTTGATGCTGAGTAAGCTTTCTTCCATGGCTTTTTGTCCATCAAGCCAGCCGTTTTGTGCTGCAGCTTTGACCATGGCATATTCTCCACTCACATTATAGGCTGCAATCGGAATGTCAAAATTGTCGTGCAACAATTTGATGATGTCTAAATACGCCAAAGCAGGTTTTACCATCAGAAAATCAGCGCCTTCTGCATAGTCTAGTCTTGCTTCTACCATGGCTTCTTTTTGGTTTGCAGGATCCATTTGGTAGGTTTTTTTGTCACCTAATTTGGGCGCAGAATTCAAGGCATCTCTAAACGGACCGTAAAATGCACTCGCATATTTGGCAGTATAAGCCATAATCGCTACATCTGTAAATCCGCTTCCGTCGAGTGTGTTACGCAGGAAACCGATTCTCCCATCCATCATGTCTGAAGGGCCAATAATATCCGCTCCGGCTTCCGCCTGCGCCAACGCCATTCTTCCCAACACTTTTAAGGTTTCATCATTCAGGATGATTCCATTCTCCACAATGCCATCGTGTCCATCCGAACTGTATGGGTCCATCGCCACATCTGTCATCAGGCATAACTCAGGGAAATTGCTTTTGATCTCACGGATTGTTTTTAAATACAAGCCAGATTTGTTGTGGCTTTCCTGTGCGTATTTGTCTTTGAGTGATTCTTCAATGTTGGGGAACAATGCGAACGTGCGTAAACCAAGCTTCATGCATGCTTCGATTTCCTTCATCAAGGTATCTGGAGAAAACCTGAAAATCCCGGGCATAGAACTTACTTCTGACTTTAATTTTTGACCTTCCATCACAAACAATGGAAATATCAAATCATTTAAAGTGACTTCATTCTCACGCACCATGTCTCTAATCACACTTGATTTTCTATTTCTTCTCGGACGACGCATTTTTTTTGTTTTTTTTGTTTTCAAGTTTACGGTTTTCAAGTTTACGGTTATCAAGTTTACGAGTAAAAAGAAACTTGATAACTCGATAACTCGACAACTCGATAACTTGATGACTCGATAACTTGATAACTCGATAACTCGACAACTCGACAACTTGATAACTTGATAACTTGATAACTCGACAACTCGACAACTTGACAACTTGATAACTCGACAACTTGACAACTCGACAACTTGATAACTCGACAACTCGATGACTCGATAACTTGTAAACTCGATAACTTGTAAACTAATTTTACACCTTAAAACTGCAAAATAGTTTTTTCAATAATATCACAACATTCATGAATTTGTGCTTCGGTGATGACCAAGGGAGGAGCGAACCTGATGATGTCACCATGTGTTGGTTTCGCTAACAATCCATTTTCTTTTAAGGCCACACAAACATCCCAAGCCGTTTTTCCATCAGCCGTTGGTCTGATTACCACTGCGTTTAATAAACCTTTTCCTCTTACAATGGTAATCAAATCGGTTTTGGCTTTCAATGCCAGCATGCGTTCACGGAAGATGTCTCCTAAACGAGCAGCGTTTTCTATCAGGTTTTCGTTTTTAATGACTTCCAAAGCAGCTACAGCCACAGCGCAAGCCAATGGATTGCCACCAAAAGTAGAACCATGTTCTCCTGGTTTGATGGTCAACATCACTTCGTTTCTAGCCAACACTACTGATACAGGCAATACACCACCTGAAATGGCTTTACCCAATATCAACACATCTGGATGTACGCCTTCATGGTCCGATGCCAACATTTTACCAGTACGACCAATGCCGGTTTGTACTTCGTCCATCATCAACAATACATGGTGCTTTGTACACAATGCCTGTGCTTTGGCTAAATAGCCTTCTTCGGGGATGAATACACCTGCTTCTCCTTGAATTGGCTCCACTAAAAAACCACAAACGTTTGGGTTTTTTAAGGCTGTTTCAAGCGCTTCAACATCATTGTATGGAATAATTTGATAACCAGGCATAAATGGTCCAAAATCATTTGTAGAATCTGGATCCGTAGAGGCAGATACAATGGCTAAAGTACGACCGTGGAAGTTTTTTTCAACCACCAAAATTACCGCTTGATTAGGCGCAATGCCTTTTACTTTGTAGCCCCATTTTCTAACCAATTTCAATGCAGTTTCATTGGCTTCAGCACCTGAATTCATCATCAGTACTTTGTCGTAGCCAAAGGTTTCGCAAATATATTTTTCTGCTGGTCCTAATTTGTCGTTGTAAAATGCACGAGAAGTAAGGGTCAGTGTTTGTGCCTGTTCAATTAAAGCATTGATGATTTTCGGGTGACAATGTCCTTGGTTTACAGCGCTATAGGCAGAAAGGAAATCGTAATAACGTTTGCCTTCTACATCCCATAAAAATACGCCTTCTCCTTTAGCCAAAACTACTGGAAGTGGATGGTAATTGTGGGCTCCATAATGGTCTTCTAAGGCAATGGCCTCACTGCTTTTTGAAATTGTCGAAATCATAATGCTAGTATTCAATAAATAAACAAATCAACTCCTGATATTATGGCGTTGAACGATAGTTTTACAAAGTAACTAAAATATAAGGAGGGAACAAAATGTGAAAGAGAGGAAATGGAAGTTTGCTACTTTCCATCACTGAGCCACTTCTGATGGTAGTTCTGAACCTGCATTTTTTACATTGAAATTGGTTTTTGGAAGCCATCCAATATTGGTTGGTATGACCACATTTTTTGCATGAAACACCAATCGAAAGTCTGTATAGTTTGAATGCTTCAATTGCCAGCACATTATTTGTGCAAGTTTTTTCTAGGAATAGCTGTGCTTGCATAATTTAGGCTGTTTTTTGTCTTGCAAGTTACATGAGAGTGACACGAAGTAGATTAAATAGGAATTAAAACCACAGGGAGTTAGATTGAAAAGCGGTTAAAATCATGGAAGAAAAATATGTAAATTAAATAATTGAAGTTTTTTGTAAGGATAGTTTTTATTTACAATTGAGAATGCTATATTTGCAATCCTGTTTTCGTAAAGAGATCAGCAGAAAGAGAAAAAGATTCATACATAAAGTATTATGGCTAAAGTTTGTCAAATCACCGGTAAAAGAACAGCAGTTGGTAACAACGTGTCTCACGCGAACAACAAGACTAAAAGAAAATTCTTCCCAAATCTTCAAACGAAAAGATTCTTCATTCCTGAAGAAAGTCGTTGGGTAAGCTTGAAAGTTTCTACGCAAGTAATCAGAACAATCAGCAAAAAAGGAATTCATGCGGTAATTAAAGAATCGCAAGAGAAAGGTTTATTTACTGGTAAAATATAATATATACACCAATGGCTAAGAAAAGCAAAGGAAATAGAATCCAGGTGATATTAGAATGTACAGAACACAAGACTACTGGTCTTGCAGGTATGTCTAGATATATCACTACAAAGAATAGAAAAAATACTACTGAAAGAATTGAGTTGAAAAAATACAACCCAATTTTGAAAAAAGTAACTGTTCATAAAGAGATCAAGTAATCACCAATAATTCTTTAGAGAAATGGCAAAGAAAGTAGTTGCGACCCTGAAAACTAGCGAGAACGCTAAGAACTTCGCAAAAGTAATTAAAGCGGTAAGATCACCAAAAACTGGTGCTTATACCTTCAGAGAAGAAATCGTTCCTTTAGATGCATTACAAGAAGCATTAAAAGCTTAATTGCTTAATGCGTTTTCAAAGGAAGACAGTACAAAAGTCCCGTCCCAAAACATTTGGGATCGGGACTTTTCGTGTTTTTATAATTTTATGTTTGATAGATTTTACAACATAAATTATTGATTTGAATAAATACATATTCAAAATTCAACATTTAAAATTTAAAATTAACCATGGGCTTCTTCGACTTTTTCAGTAAAGACAAAAAAGAATCATTAGACAAAGGGCTTGAAAAAACCAAAGAAAGTTTTTTCTCAAAACTGAGCAAAACCATTGTTGGTAAATCAACGGTTGATGAAGATGTACTCGATGAATTGGAAGAAATTCTCATCGGATCTGATGTAGGTGTTGAAACTACCTTGAAAATTATCAAAAGAATCCAAGAGCGCGTATCTAATGATAAGTATTTGAATACCAGTGAGCTTGATGTTATATTAAGGGAGGAAATTATCAAATTACTGTCTGAAAATAATGCTGTAGACACAGAGGATTTTGTGGTTCCTAAACTCGGAATGCCTTATGTATTGATGGTGGTTGGTGTAAATGGCGTGGGTAAAACGACGACTATTGGTAAGCTGGCAGCACAGTTTCATAAACGTGGTTACAAGGTTGTACTCGGTGCAGCAGATACTTTCAGGGCCGGTGCGGTGGATCAAATTAAAATTTGGGGTGAAAGGGTAGGCGTGCCAGTGATTGATCATGGAATGAATACTGACCCTGCAGCAGTGGCTTTTGATGCGGTGAAAAAGGCGATGGAACTCAACGCAGATATTGTAATCATTGATACGGCCGGACGTTTACACAACAAGGTGAACCTGATGAATGAGTTGAGTAAAATCAAACGTGTGATGCAGAAGTTTATCGTGGAATGTCCTCACGAAGTAATGTTGGTATTGGATGGAAGCACAGGGCAAAATGCATTTATGCAGGCGCAGGAATTTACCAAAGCAACAGAAGTTTCTTCTCTGGCCATCACCAAACTTGACGGCACTGCCAAAGGTGGCGTGGTGATCGGAATTTCAGACCAGTTTAAAATTCCTGTCAAATACATTGGTGTAGGTGAAAAAATTGATGACCTACAAGTATTCAACAAGGTAGCTTTTGTAGAATCGATTTTTAAGAAATAGGCTTTTGAAATTTTTAATTTTTAGTTTTGAATTTTAAATGATTGGGTTTGATTAAAAAAACTAGCCTATAATTCGCTTGTTTTAGGAATGAGCGGTCTAAACATGAACTATGAAAACCAAAGGTAATAACAAAACAAACGTCAATATTGTAACACTTGGGTGTTCAAAAAATACCGTAGATTCTGAAGTGTTGATGGCGCAATTGAGGGGCAATAACATTGCTGTAAGCCATGAAGCCGACAACGACGATGCGAATGTGGTTATTATCAATACTTGTGGTTTTATTGACAATGCCAAACAAGAATCTATTGACACTATTTTGAGGTATGCAGATGCCAAAGCAAATGGTCAGATTGATAAATTATACGTGACAGGTTGTTTGTCAGAACGATACAAAGATGATTTAGAAAAGGAAATTCCTACGGTAGATGCTTATTTTGGTACCAGGGATTTGCCTAGAATATTAAAAGCTTTCAAAGCAGATTACAAGCATGAATTGGTAGGTGAACGCATGTTGACGACTCCAGCCCACTATGCCTACTTTAAAATTTCAGAAGGTTGCGACCGTCCCTGTTCTTTTTGTGCTATTCCGATCATGAGGGGAAAACACGAATCGAAGTCGATTGAAGACTTGGTCACAGAAGCAAAAAAACTGGCGGCCAAAGGCACCAAAGAATTGATTCTTATTGCCCAGGATTTAACCTATTATGGGTTAGATTTATACAAAGACAGGGTGTTGGCCAATTTACTCAATCGCCTTGCTGATGTAGATGGCATTGAATGGATTCGTCTGCAATATTTATATCCGGCAGGCTTCCCAATGGATATATTGAAAGTAATTGCTGAACGTCCTAATATTTGTAAATACCTGGATATGCCTTTGCAACATGCTTCCACGAACATGTTGAAATCCATGCGCAGGGGAATTACCAGAGAGAAAACAGAAGAGTTGATCCATTCTATTCGTGACCTTGTTCCTAGTATCGCGATTCGTACTACTTTGATTACCGGACATCCGGGAGAAACGGCCAAAGACCATGCAGAAATGCTTGATTTTGTGGATAAAATGAGGTTTGACAGGTTGGGTGTATTTACGTATTCTCATGAAGACAATACGCATTCGTATTCCTTGAAAGACAATGTGCCTACCAAAACCAAATCCAAACGTCAGTCAGAAATCATGGAATTGCAGGAACAAATTTCATTTGACCTGAACCAAGAAAAAATTGACAAAACTTTTAAAGTATTGTTTGACAGAAAAGAGGGTGGTTATTTTGTGGGTCGTACCGAATTTGATTCCCCTGAAGTGGACAACGAAGTATTGGTTGATGCCAGCAAACATTTTGTGCGTATGGGCGATTTTGCAAACATCAAAATTACCGATGCCACGGAGTTTGATTTGTACGGGGAGCCTGTGTAGGTATTAAGTCTTAAGTACAAAGTATTAGATACAAGGTTATCATACTATGTACCCTGTACTTTTGTGTTTGATTTGTACGGAGAGCCTGTGTAGGAATTAAGTATTAAGTACAAGGTTATCATACTCTGTACTCTGTACTCTGTACCCTGTACTCTGTACTATCAATAATTGTCAAATGATTTTTCCATTTTTTTCTGTTTCCAGATTTCTTTCTCTCTTCTCATGATGTTAGACATGATGCTTAGGGATGCTCCACCACCTGCGTGAATGTATTGCATGGTCACTTTTTTGCCATGCCAAAAATAAACTTCGTTTTTTGAATTGCTTTTGGTTCCTGGGCCATAAACGGATTGTAATTCTTTCAACAAGATGTCCGCATTTTCAAAATTTACGTCGATGTACATATTGTCTATTTTGTTGTTGAAAAAATTAATGGTGAAGAGTTTGAATTGAGCTGTTCCAAAGGCATAATACTGTTTTTTGATTACCCTATAAAGTTCTGATTTTTCATTTTCATCGCCACTTATCGCCACTGGGGTAATTATTCGGCGAACAGAATCAATGTCCTGGCAAAATTTAATGCCTAAAAATCCATTGTCATTGTCAAGCAATTCAAGGTCTTGGGATTTAACGTTAACGGTAAAAGACAAAGAGAGCACTAGAATCAGAATACTATTTTTCATAAGAGGGAATTTACTTGTTTTCTTATTCGTTTTTTTTGCCAATTTGTTGCAGTTATTTTGATTTAAGTCATTTAATTTTTGTCTAGCAAAACTATTATTGATACTTCTTTGGAGTTAAAATTCTTGTATTGCAGGTGTTAAAAAAATAAATCAAATTTTACTGGTGGTTATAAAAACATATTACATACCTTTGTCCCTCATTTTGGTTTTCTATAACCTGTTCTTGGTTAATGAAATTAAAAGGGAATCGTGTGTAAATCACGAACTGTTCCCGCAACTGTAAACTCTTTTAGCAAAAACTAAAAAGTGCCATCATCATACCACTGTTCGCTATCATCGAATGGGAAGGTTGCACGTGAGTAAGTCAGGAGACCTGCCTCAATGTATTATTCAATGCTTCGGGAAGAAAGTCGTTTGGAATCAAGGAAATTTCCTTTTTTATCAATCCCTCTTGTCGGCATGAAACACCTTTCTTAAAGGAAAAATGTTTATGCTCTACAAAATTAATGGTGTACTATTGGTGCTATTGGTCAGTTTGTCTGTAGGGGATTCCTATGCACAAATGCTTGGGATTAAAGATACTGCCTATGTTACCAAAGAGGTGGTGGTTACTTCTGAACGACTCTCTACTTTTTCTGCTGGGAGTAAAATTACCGAAATAGATTCCAGTGCCATTGCTCAAAACAGTACCAATACTTTAGCCGAATTACTAGCAGGTCAATCCCAAGTTCTGGTCAAAAGTTACAGCCTTTCAGGTTTGGCCAGCTCTTCTATCAGAGGAATGAATGCCAGTCAGACCGCTGTTTTATGGAACGGGTTCAACTTATCAAGTGCGATGAATGGCATGCAGGACCTGGCATTGTTGCCCGTCAATTTCGTGAACCGCGTTAAGGTTCAATACGGAGGTGCCGGAGCTTTGTGGGGAAGTGGCGCTATTGGTGGCAGCATTCATTTAAACAATAAACCTGAATTCAACAAAGGAATCACCCTTGGCCGTACACTTAGCTGGGGTAGTTTTAGAGATATTCAGGATAATGTAACTTTAGAATTCAGTAAAAATAAATTCATTTCATCAACCAAATTCTTTCAGCACCAGGCACAAAACAATTATGCTTATACCAATGTAGGGAAATATGGAAAGCCTGTAGAGCAATTGCAAAATGCCCAAATGGAACAACGTGGCATATTGCACGAAAATTATTTGAAGCTATCGGAATCACAAAATGTAAGTGTCAGGTTTTGGCTGCAAAACAACAGCAGGCATATTCCTACCAGCATGACTTCAAGTACAGGTAAAGCCATTCAGGAAGACAATGCTTTGAGGCTTACCACCGAATGGCAATGTATTCAAAAGAAGGTTTCTTATTTTTCGAGGGTGGCCTATTTTAACGAAAAACTTCAATACACAGATCCTGCAATAAGCCTGATTTCTGTCAGTTACTCTAGCGCATTCATTGCTGAAACAGAAACAAAAATCAGTATTTCCAAACTGCATACCCTGAATTTAGGAATTAACAATACGTACAATTCAGCCATTACCAAAAACTATACATTTTCACCCACACAAAACAGAACTTCTTTTTTTTGTTCTAATTTGTTTACCAATAATTCAGCGAACTTCAAGTTTATTGGCTCTGTTCGTGAGGAGATAATTAGCAATGGATTGAATCCATTTACTTTTTCATTGGGCTCAGAACTGAGAATATTAAAGAATTTCAGGTTAAGAGGAAATCTTGTAAAAAATTACCGCATCCCGACTTTCAATGACCTGTATTGGGCACAAGGTGGCAACCCTAATTTGTTGCCTGAAAACGGTTACAGTGAAGAAATAGGTTTGGGCTATATGGCTTGTAAAAATAATTTTGCCATCGACTATGAAACTGCTGTGTTTAACAGCAATGTGCAAGACTGGATCATGTGGATTCCAAATACTGTTGGAATTTGGTCGCCTGAAAATGTACAAAAAGTGTGGTCGCGTGGGGTGGAGAATGATGTAAAAATCTATTATACTTTAGGTAAAGTGAAATTCAATACAGGATTTCACTACCAATATATCCTCACCACTGCTGAAGAAATCATGACCAAGGAGCAATCAAGTTTACACAAACAATTGCTGTATACGCCGACAGAAAAGGCCATCTTTAATTTTGGAATAAACAACCGGAATTTAAAGGTACAACTCAATTATAATTACATTGGTTACAGGTACACAACCACTGACAATACGCAGTTTTTAGATCCATTTGCCACCTTAGGACTTGACTTAAGTAAATCATTTACGGTGAAAAACTTTCAGGTGACTACCTTTTTTCAAGCCAATAACCTGACCAACGTCGCCTATCAAATGATTGCCTATTTCGCCACTCCCGGAAGGAGTTTTCAATTCGGATTATCCATAAACTTTAATAAACCTAACCCAAAACCATGATGAATTTATTCAAACCAAGCCATCGATTATTATTTATTGCATCCATTTCTGTAGCAACTTTATTGGGTGCTTGTACCAAAAAGAATGCTGACACTATTGCTCCTGTACTGACTGACCATGGGATATTTATTGTCAATGAAGGTCCTTATGGTTCTGGAACAGGAACTATCAGTTATTTCAGTAAAGGGTTGAATACCTTGACCAATGATTTGTTTCAAACTAAAAATAATTATCCTTTAGGGAATGTTGTTCAGTCTATGAATATTATCAATAACAAAGCTTATATCGTAGTCAACAATGCCAACAAAATTGAAGTCGCTGATGCCAATTCATTTGTTGCTCAGGCACCTATCACAGGTTTGAATCAGCCAAGGTATATTCTTGCTGTTAATGCCATTAAGGCATATATCACAGAATGGGGTCCAACTGGAAATGAAGGTGCCGTGAAAGTGTTGAATTTGCTTACAAATAAGGTTTCTGGTACCATTTCTACCGGAAAAGGTGCTGAGAAAATGTTGTTGAAAGGTAATTTTGTGTATGTAACCTGTAAAGGTGGAAGTGGAAAAGATTCAGTAGTTTCTGTAATTAATGCCTCCTCAGATGCTGTAGTTGCAACGATTAATGTTGGTGCAAGTCCTGATGGTATTGTGGAAGACCTGAATGGAAATGTTTGGGTGTTGTGTGCCGGTCAGTACAAAAGTGATTACAGTGGTTTGGAAAAATCAGGTAGTTTGGTAAAAATTAATACAACTACGAATACCGTTGAATTGTCGATTCCATTTACATCAACAAGTTCACAGCCTTCAGGATTGACCATTAATGGCGCTAAAAACAAATTGTACTTTAACTATGAAGGCAAAGTGATGAGCCAAAATATTACTTCTACAGCACTTGACAATACCACTTTTGTGGCCAGGTCATTTTATGGTTTAGGGATAGATCCAGCCACAGAAATTGTTTATGGTGCTGATGCCGGTAATTATTCCAGCGCTGGAAAAGTGATTCGTTACAATGCTGCTACAGGAGCAGTGGTTGACAGCATGACTGTGGGTATTATTCCAAATGGATTTGTTTTTAGGTAGATTTTGGTGCTGAGTACAGGGTCTTGGGTACATTGTACTTTGACCCTGTGGCTTGTACACTTATCTTCATGTTTTGAATCGATATGGCCAGAGAAAAAACCGCTATTCGACAATTACATTGTCGAATCCCTATCGTAGGATTTTCAATCCGAATAATGCAGAAATCGGTATATGACGGATTACAAATCCTTCGATAGGACTTCCGAATTGAAAATTCGGAAGAGCGGGAATTGAAAATTCGGAAGAGCTGTGATTTGAGCTTATCAATTCACCAAATACTTGTCACACCATTTTTTAGGCAAAGCTTTCGTGACCCTTACGATGAGGAATGTCATTAAAAAAGCAAATGTCATTCTGAAAATAAATACACCTGTGTAATGTGCTCCCAAAGACATCATCAAAATGCTGTCTTCTATCAAACTATGGCACAATCCCATCAAGGTCATGGCGTAAAATACTTCCATTTTCGGGAGTTGTTTTTCTTCTGATTCTTTGATAATCAAGGCGCCACCGTACAAAATCCCTAGCGTTGAGCCAATGACCGTGATGGGGATTACTGCTTTAGAAATTCCCAAAATCCCTAAAATAGGTTTTAAGGAATTCGAAAGTAAATTGATAAATCCTGTCACATGAAGGATTTTCATGAGGCTGATCAGGGCAAAAATATACACCGTGATTTTGCCATAACGTTCCATTTCTCCCAAAAGCCAACCCATCAAACTTGGATCCGTGATGGGTTTGATCAATTGTACGCTGAGTACAGCGTTTTCTTGTAAAGTTCCTGTATAGGTGTAAATCAAATTCAGGATAAAACCAGAAAGAAATGCGAATACAAACCGCACCAAAAACATCACCAGGAGATTGACTCCCGCTTTTTGTGCCACCCGTAATTCCACAGGCAGCGTATGGGCTACCAACATCAAGGCGCACATGATGGTAATTTGTGCTGTAGAATACTGGTGGTGCGCCTGTAAAGTAAAATACGTCAACATTCCCCCGTAGATATTGGTAATCATGGTGGAAGCCCAAACCAATCCCATTTCACCTGGCAAACCTATACATTGCATCAAGGGAGAAAGTACCTTGCCGATGTATTTGATCAGGTCAAAATATTCCAGTAGTTTCACCACAATAGAAACAGGCACCATGATTTTAAACAGGTTGATGGCTGTTTTATAGGTGTCAATAAATAATTGTCGGATAATCAGGTAAAGGTCGGGAAAACGCATTTTGTAATGTTATTCAATTGTAATTTTTGTGTTTATACTTTCGGAAATGCTTTCTTACTTACTCCATGGTTAATCCATTCCGTTTACAACAAAAGTCCGTTCAGAGCCAGTGCATGTTATTTCAGCCAGGGTCCATGTGAGGATTTAGGTTTGAACAGGCTTAACAAACTTTTTGCTTTCAACAAACATTCGTCCCATTCTTGTGTTGCGGTGGTGTTATAGGTGATGGCGCTTCCCACGCGAATGCTGCTAGTGTTTGATTTTGAATCGTGTAAAATGCTTCTGATCACCACATTAAAATCAAAATCTCCTTCAGGAGTAATATAGCCAACTGTACCAGAATACAATTCTCTGTTGAAATTTTCGAATGTGGCACTGCTATTCACGGCATTGATTTTGGGCGCACCGGTCATGCTTCCCATCGGAAATGTAGCTTTGATAATGGCTTCGAAATCTGTGTTGTCTTTCAGGTTTCCGGTAATGGTAGAAATCATTTGGTGTACCGTTTCAAAACTATAAATGCCATACAATTCTGTGACATTCACCTGATCACAAATTCGCGACAAATCATTTCTGACCAAATCCACCACCATTACATTTTCCGTTTTTTCTTTGATGCTGTTTTGGAGTTGTGTTTTGTTGGTATGGTCTTCTTTCTCTGAATTTCCTCTTGGAGCAGTACCTTTAATGGGTTGAGAAATAAGTTGTTGTCCTTCTTTTTTTAGGAACCGTTCGGGCGAAGCACAAATCAAATATTGGTCTTGGTACTTGATGAAGCTGGAAAACGGTGTTGGTGTTTGCTGGTTAATTTTTAGGTAAAGTTGTACAGGATTTAAAAATGAATTTTGGGCTGTCAAGGCAATGCAATAATTGGTGATGTAAATGTCTCCTTGTAAAATATGGTTTTTTAAGGTGTTGAAATGCTCCTCATAAGTGTTGAAATTGGTGTCCGGTTGAAACTGTACCTGATGGTTTTTATCTGTTACAGGAATAAAGGTGTTTTCAATTTCTTCTAAAATGGCTAAAGTATTGTTGCTTGTGGAATGAATGGTGATTTGCGTTTCCTCAAAGCAAATCAGGATATCTGGTTCGAAAAAATAGAGGTCAGGAAACTCAAAAGTGTTTTTTTGCTTGGGTTGATGGTAAGCATTTTCAACTTGGTTTTTATAATCATAGCCAATAAATCCCAGTTGCCAGGTGTTTTTATGCAAGGATGCCAGGGATTGATTTTTAGGATTAACCTTGAATTGAATTCCCAACAGCTGTTTGAATCCCTTGGCGTTGCCATTGTTGGTGGTGTATTGAACCATTTCAAACTGTTGCGCCCACAAAAGTGATTTCGCAACAAGTGTTTCATCACTTGGAATTGGATATGTTACCGAATAGTTCAACGGAGATGACTACTTAATTGAATGATGTTAGTGCATTTAAAAAGTAAATATATATAATTTAAAGGATAGCTAAGCAATACAGATTCAAAATTCAAATCATGTTGTTGTGATTACTGTCTAATTTTTTATGGAATGGTCTATTGCTGTTGCTTTTTCATTTACCGAATGAATGTTACCCTTTATAGTTTGTAATTCACCATTGGTAGAATATAAAAAATGATCTTAATTATTAGGCGTTAATTCGACTACAATGAACAACATATTCACAATTCCTAACCTTTGAGGCCATGAAAAAGCTACTCTTAAACACGCTAATTATAATAATTTACTTCGTTGCTTTAAATGTGAGCGATGCACAACAGACTATTGGTTAGTCAGCAGTAAACGTACATGGTACTGCTGGCAGTGATGCAGCAGTTGGTTCATTAACCGCAGCTAAAGTTGCGATAGATGAAATATACAATAAAAATTATGTAGCAGGTGATTGCAACAGTGTGCTGTTGGTAGGAATGCTTTGACTGACGGCAACTTACCTCGTGCTGCAGTCAAAGAGGCTGTTGGTATTGCAGGAACCAGTAGAACTTCCCAATCGTTTTTAAAAAAAATCTTGAGGCTTAGTTGTCGACAATACAGGACGATTATTTATAGCTGACGGGGGGAATAACAGGGTTTATACTTTGATAATGCTATGTTTTTTTACTGCTTTACCAGTTTTAATTTTTTCCCTATTTGAATGATGATCAAAGAAGCGAAACTTGCCCCAATGGTAATTGCCCAATCATACCTATTCATTTCATAAATAGACAGTACTTTTCTTAAGGGTTCAAAGGCATAAGCGCCCAATAATGTAAGCAAAGAAATTGCCGTTGCTCCCCATACATATTTATTGCGCATTACTTCAGACCTGAAGAATAAAGTACCACTTCCCATATTGAAAACATGCAGCAATTGAGAAAATATTAAGGTGAAAAATAAAATGTTATTGCAAATTTCATGGTTGCATTTGGCCGATGCTGGTGCTAAATAATGACTGAACAATACTGCTCCCAGACTTGATGCCCCAATTACGATGGCATAAAAGAATGTCGTTACCCATTTTTTTTGGTCTATGATTGGTTCTTTCATGTTTCTAGGTGGTTTTTTCATGATATGGTCAGATCCCCCAATCATCCCCAAAGCAAGGGCTGGCAACATGTCGGTTACGAGGTTGATGAAAAGGATTTGTAGCGCCAACAATTGAAACTGGAAATTGAAAATGGCAGCAGTAGCTATAATGAGCAGTTCACTCAAATTGCAGGAGAGTAAGAAAATGACAAATTTTCTGATGTTTTCAAAAATGATTCGACCTTGTTTTATGGCGATTACGATGGCCGCAAAGGAGTCTGTTTTTAAAACCATATCGGCAGCTTCTTGCGAAACTTGAGTTCCTCTCAAACCCATTGCAATGCCAATGTCTGCTTTTTTGAGTGCTGGTGCATCATTTACCCCATCGCCAGTCATACCTATGATATTTCCCTTTTCCTGTAAAACAGTTACTAGGTCAAGTTTTTGTTTAGGACTAACCCTTGCAAAAACAGTGGTGTTCATCCAAACTTTCTTTTCCTTTTCAGTCAGTACATCATAATCCTTCATGTCTTTACCCAACATGGCAGGGGTATTTTCATCGTCAATGATTCCCAGTTTTAGGGCAATGTTTTTGGCTGTTGCAGGGTGGTCTCCTGTAATCATGATGACTTTTATGCCTGCATTTTTACATTCCTGAATGGCTTCAAATACTTCTTTTCTGGGGGGGTCAATGAGTCCGAACAATCCTACAAATACCAGGTTTTCAATCAATCCATCTTCAGTATGAGCGAAAGGTTTGTAGGCAACGCCAATAACTTTTAACCCTTCTTCCGCCAGTTTTTCTGCTTTTTGAGCCCAGTCATTTTTTTGTTGTTCATCGAATACCACAAGTCCGTTTTTAGCATATAGATGAGTACAATGTTTGATGATTTCTTCGGCTGCTCCTTTGGAATAAATGGTAAGGCTGTCATGGTCCTGATGCAGTGTCGCCATTATTTTTGTTTCAGAAGTAAAAGGCTCATCTTTTATTTTGGGGAATTGCGTTCTGGTTTGGTGGTTGTCAATGTTGTTTTTCAGGGCAAATTTAAGCAATCCAATTTCCAGAGGATCTCCAATTTCTTTCGTATGGTCTTTGCTTTGGTGTAAAACCGCCGTGTTGCATAAAACCGCTATTCTTAAAATGATTTCAAATGCTTCTGGAGAATTGTCTGTAGTAATAATTTCATTCACTTCAATTTTGTTTTGGGTAAGTGTTCCCGTTTTGTCACTGCAAATGATGTTGGTCCCCCCTAAAGTTTCTACCGCTGAAAGTTTTTTTACGATTACCTTTTGTTTGGCCATTTTCATCATTCCTCTGGCCAAAGCCAATGTTGCCACGATGGGTAAGCCTTCAGGAATTGCCGCTACTGCAAGCGCGATGGAAGTTTGTAGCATGGTAAAGAAATTTTGACCTTTTAAAAGTCCCACGGCAAAAATGAGTATTACCAAACCTCCTGTCAGCCAAATCAATCTTTTGCTAAATGCTTCCAGTTTTTTTTCTAAAGGTGTTGCCACTTGCTCGGCTTCGTGCACCATTTTGGCAATATTGCCAAGTTCTGTATCCATTCCGGTAACAGTAGTAACCATGTAAGCATTTCCTTTGGTTACAAATGTACCTTTGTACAACATGTTATTTCGTTCAGCGAGTGTAGTGTCGGCTTTAATTTTTTCGGTTTGTTTTTCGACCGGAATAGATTCTCCTGTCAATGCCGATTCGTCTACTTGAAGTTGATTGGTTGTAAATATTCTTCCATCTGCCGGAATCATATCTCCCGCTTCTACAAATATGACATCACCTGGAACAATTTCTTCGGCATTAATTTCTTCTAATTTTTTGTTTCTAAGTGTTTTGGCTGGAATGGCAGAAAGTTTTTGTAGGGCATTCATGGATTTTTCTGCCTTGTATTCCATATAAAAACCAATGACGGTATTGATTAACAATACGATAAGAATTGCAACGCCTTCAAGCCATTCTTGAAAATAAAAAGATAAACTGGCAGCGATAACAAGTAGTCCAACAATTGGACTGTTGAATTGCCCCCATAAAATCAACCAAATGCTTTTATTTTTCTTTGCTTCAATGGTATTTAATCCCAATTGTTCAATCCGTTTTTCAACTTCCTGCTGCGTTAAACCACATAAGGCATCGGAATTTAATTCGGCCAATACAGCTTCATGTGCTACGGCAAAAGGTATGTTTTTGAGTTTAATCTTTCCCATCAGTCATGAAGTGTTGTTGTATTGGATATAATGTTAAAGTTGTAGAGGTATAGTACTTTCCATCAGGAAAACCTACAGGTTGTTCGTCACCAATTACTTGCTTTTTGATTTGCATTCAAAATCAAAATAATATTTTGATATGCAAATGTTTGTATGTTTAAGGGAAATTCTCGTGACTAATGTTAGAATCCAATATGAATATAATCATGATCAATAAACTTGGGGCTTCTGTTAAGAAAATGCATTACATAATTTTAGAAAAGTATTGCATCATTGTTATGTGTAAGATGTGAAATGGGAGATGTAAAATGTGGGTTGATAAATGTGGGAAGTGAAATGTATTTGTGTTAGGATATTGATTGTTCAATAATTCAAACGGCTTTTTTTGACAAATTAGCCGTTTGAATTATTGTAATGTAGTTGGATTCAGATTTGATTTATCAGTTTTATTTTTTTTCAATTTGAAGGGAGACGTTAACGGAATTACAAGCGCTAACTCACTTGCCCTACAGGTCTTCCATAATAGTCATACAATTGTTTTTCATATTTTTCATTTACCGGCATTGAATAATCAAATTCAGGTGCAGATTTAACGGTTTCAGCTTGTAAGTCAACTTCAATTTTTTGGTTCACATAGCTGATGTCATTTATCCAAAGTGTATTAATCAAAACTTTTTTGCTCAGTGGCATCCAATTACTCGTGTCAATGACCAGGTAAATCATTTTCCAATCCGAATCATCAATGATAACGTCATCAATGTGACCAATTTCCATGTCCGAGGCTTGAATATGGTAGCCCTTGATTTCTTTAAAACTTCTTAAAACAGTATCTAAATCTTTTTCATCCAATACATCCGCTGGGACTTTAAAGGTTTCGGGAGAATAAGTAATTGCCGGTGAACCAAATGGATGTATGTAACCTGGTATCCAACTGTTATTGGCTTTATAATATTCCATCAATGCCTGTTCGTATTTCTTGGACACTGGAAGGTGACTTTCCAAAGGAGGACAATTTTCAATGTCCGATTTAGAAAGATTTACCGGAAAATGTTGGGATGTCCAATGGGGTTCATTTAATAATTCTTTGGGTACCAACACTTTTTTCCCTGGAAATATTAATCCAAGGTCAACTTCCAGGTAATCTACCATCCAGGTTTCTCCATTAAATAAGAAGTCTTTTACAGAACCTTTAATGCCATCTTTGGTTTCGATACTGTAACCTATCAATTCATTCAAACTACGTTTCATAAAAAATATTTTAAAGTTGAATACTCGTATGTAGATGTTTTTTATTGGTTATAATCAAGTTGTTTTTTTGCCTCTTCAAGGTGTTTTTCAAGGTCAGACATGGCGCTGTCAATGCTGATTTTTTTGTCGTTATAACTTACTTCAGAGGCAATTTTTAATGCGTCAACCTTAATTACAAACTGTTTTTGACGCTGTTTTAATTTTTCTAAATCCTGAAGTGTATAATTGGAATTTCTTTCTTTATTGTTTTTAATTGTTGAAGCAATACTGTCTATTTGAACTCGGGTATAATCCCTTTTAGCAACATAATAGTTTAATAAATTATTTTTATCCTTTATGGAATATTCATTTTTGTAAATGGCTTCCTGTAAGGTCGTTTCATGGTCTTTTTTACGGTCAGAAGAATTACACGATGAAATCCCAAAGACAATTGCACATATCAATAAAAAATGGTACATGGTATTTTGATTTAAAAATTATGGTATCTTCTCATGCTTCTAAATGATTGTTCAATCGGAAAATTATTGGGCGGTTCTACCGGTGGTGTAATGGGTGTTTCATTCGGAAGCTTTGTTGGGTTTTCTGAAGGAACAATAGTTGGCTCTTCCCTGGATGGTTTGGTGATTGGCTCATCAGGTTTGGTGATTTCTTTTTTTGCACCTTTTAAGTTTTCTCCAGCAGTCATATTCTTGATGGTAAAGTTGAAAATTATTTTTTAATTGAAACAAATGTAATTCAAAATCAAGGGCTTATAAATGACTGATATCACCGAATGAATTGATTTTAATCAAAAAAATACGAGAAAAAGTTGGTGTTCCCCAACCCTTTTCTCGTCTAATTGCTTCACTTTTAGCTTGTTTAATTTGTCATTAATTTTGATTGGCAAATGAAATCTGTTTTAGGAATTGCAGTGGTTTCAGCGATAGCTTTAAAACCTCCATCAATTTCATAAAAGTGATGTATTCCTCTGGATTTCAATATGCTTGCTGCAATGGCACTTCTGTAACCTCCTGCACAATGCAGGTAAAATGGTTTTTCGGCATCCATGTTTTTAAACCATTCATTGATGCTGTCCAATGGTTTATTAAAGGCTTCTTCCACATGTTCAGCACTGTATTCGCTTTCTCTCCTTACATCAATCACGGTGGTTTCTCCGGCTATAAATTCAGCTTCAAACTGTGTCGCTGAAATTCTATTAACAGTATCAAACTCTTTGCCTGCGGTTTTCCATGATTGGAATCCTCCGTTTAAGTGTCCAAGAATATTGTCAAAACCGACCCTGCTCAACCTGATTACCGTTTCTTCTTCTTTTCCAACTGCCGTTACCAGTAATATGGGTTGTTTGACATCTTTGATTAAAGCGCCTACCCAAGGTGCAAAATCACCCTGAACACCAATTTGTATTGAACGGGGAATAAATCCTTTTACAAATTCACTAGCATCCCTGGTGTCTAAAATTACCGCATCTGTAGTTTCTGCCACATTTTCGAAATCTGCCACACTTAATGCGTTCATGCCATTGTTTATCACACTGTCAATACTTTCATAACCCATTTTATTCATGGCCACATTGGCTGGGAAATAGGCAGGTGGAGGCATTAAACCATCTGTTACTGCTTTTACAAAAGCGTCTTTATTGGGCTGTTTTAAGGCATAATTCACCTTTTTTTGGTTGCCGAGGGTGTCGACAGTTTCTTTCATCATGTTTTTGCCACAGGCGCTTCCAGCTCCGTGTGCAGGATATACAATGATGTCATCGGCCAGTGGTAAAATTTTGGTATACAAGGATTCGTAAAGCAAACCTGCCAATTCTTCCTGTGTCATCGATGCTGCTTTTTGCGCCAGGTCAGGTCTGCCAACATCACCTAAAAACAGGGTGTCTCCACTGAAAATGGCGGTTTCTTTTCCTGCTTCATCCAGCAATAAAAACACCACACTTTCCATGGTATGCCCAGGCGTGTGCAATACTTTTATTTTTACATTCCCTACTTCAAATATTTGACCGTCAGTAGCAATGGTTGCTTCGAATTTGGGTTGTGCAGTTGGTCCAAAGACAATTGCTGCACCCGTTTTTTTGCTCAAGTCAAGGTGGCCTGATACAAAATCAGCATGAAAATGCGTTTCGAAAATGTATTTTATTTTTACACCATCTCTGGTGGCACGGTCCAAATAGGGCTGTACTTCTCTCAATGGATCAATAATGGCCGCTTCGCCATTGGAAGTGATGTAATAGGCTCCCTGCGCCAAACATCCAGTATATATTTGTTCTATTTTCATCTTTGTAATTTTAATTATTTTATAATAATTTTTTGTTAAATTGAATTGATGTTAGGTGATTTTATTGGCAAGTGATTTTATTTTTTGCACCTACCCTGTACCCTGTACCCTGTACTCTGTACCCTGTACTCTGTACCCTGTACTCTGTACCCTGTACCCTGTACTCTGTACCCTGTACTCTGTACTTAATACCTAATTTCCCATCAATTCCTTCCATAAAATATAAGTCCCCATGAGCAGTACAAAAACTCCGAATCCTTTTTTGAGCCTAAACCCATCTATGTTTTTTGACAATTGATTGCCAATGAAAATTCCGACTACTGCAAAACCTGTAACTGAAAATAAGAGCGAATATTGTAAATGTTCATGATGGGTTAACATCGATCCAATAAATCCTACGGATGAGTTGATTGCAATAATGGTGAGTGAGGTTCCAACAGCTCTCTTCATGGTCAGTTTACTGAGCATTACCAATGCAGGGATAATTAAAAATCCACCTCCGGCACCTACAAAACCTGTTAAAACCCCAATGATGGTTCCTTCCAATAGGATGAGCGGGTAATTGAAATCTAAGTTTTCGGGTTCATCCGGGCAGCCAACACATTTTTTTTCCCTGATCATGGAAATTGAGGCAAGTATCATTAACGTTGCAAACACAAGCATTACCAGGATTGATTTTGTAATTTCAAATCCATAGATGTTGATGATGTGGTTGGGAACGATGGGTAAAATAAATGTTCGGGTAATAAATACAGCAATCAATGACGGGATAGCAAACACGAATGCGGTTTTGAAACTGATGAGGTGTTGTTTGAATTTTGGATAGGCGCCAAATATACTGCTGATACCTACGACAAAAAGAGAGTAGGAGGTAGCGATAATAGGGTTTACACCAAAAAGGTATACCAACACTGGCACGGTCAAAATACTCCCCCCACTGCCAATCAATCCGAGTGAAATTCCTATTGCAATTGAAGCGACGTAGCCAATAACTTCCATAAGTTGTATTGTTTGATGATGCAAATATGCACGCTTGTTTTTAAGTAAAAGGTGACTTTAGTTACATAAGCTTTTTTAGGAATGAAGAATTTGAATCGAGCCAATGCGTTTGATTTGTTAAACGGTGTTAAAATATTTTTTGACCAAATAAATTTGATTTTTAGGTATAGGCGTTTAGGTCGCACAAATTGATAATTTGCTTGTCTTTGTTTTTAATATGACAAGGTATGAATTTACAGGTGTAAAAACACTTGAAAACTTGCAAGGATACTTAGATGAATATCATTGGCGCTAGATGATTAAGGGTGTTGCAAAAGTATCTGTGCTTGAATTTGTATGTTTTTATATTTTTAATCTTAGCATAATTTTCTTGAATTTTATTTTAATAGCGTTTTTTTAAATTATTTGGGCGATGCCCTTCGGGCCCGTGCTTTCGCAACTCGCTTTTTTCTTAGTTACCTAGTATTTGTGTTTCAATTTAAGCATAAAACAACTAAGAAAAAGAGCTCAAACAATTGCTCAATCACTATCGCAAATCCACACAATACCATCAACTATATTACTATTAACAACAGTATTTCAAATATAGCCATATCATTTTCGGTACAATAGCAGGAATAATTTAGGAACAATATTCGATTTACTACTAGTAAAGTTCATGAAAAACACTCCTATTCGCTTAAAATAAAGAAAAACAATGCGACCTAAACGCCTATACCTATTGATTTTTATGCTTCCCATGAAATTGAAGATTTGTAAAAGGAATATGAAAAGTTGAATTGTAGGGAGTCCCTCTGGTTGGATTTCAACCTTAATGTCAGCACCATTAAAACTCTCTGCCTTAAATTACAAACTATTTAAAACTTTTTATGCTAATTTGTAAAACGATGTTTGTTTATAAATTTCAAACAAATTTATCCTTCGAATATGCAACATTTACTCATCCTTGGTGCTGGACGCTCAGCTTCTTCATTGATCCAATATTGGTGTGATCATGCTGCTGCATTGGAAGTATTTGTTACCGTTGCTGATCCTCAGGTTGAATTGGCGATTGCTAAAACGCAAGGTTGTTTGCATACCAAAGCCTTGAGTTTTGAATTGGAAAATCAGGAAGAAACACGTGCTTTGGTTGCCGCAAATGACTTGGTGATTTCTATGTTGCCTGCTCATTTGCATGTTCAGGTGGCGGTGTATTGTTTGGCGTTGGGTAAAAACGTATTGACGGCGTCTTATGCCAGTGCTGAAATAAAAGCATTGCATGAAGTTGCAAAAGCAAAAGGCATTTTAATCATGATGGAATGTGGCTTAGATCCTGGTCTCGACCACATGTCTGCGATGAAGGTAATCCATGAATTGAAGGCCAAAAATGCGGAGATTACTTCCTTTAAGTCTTATTGTGGCGGTTTGGTCGCTCCCGAATCAGATTCCAATCCCTGGCATTATAAGTTTAGCTGGAACCCTAGGAATGTGATTTTGGCGGGGCAGGGCACTGCGCAATACCTTGAAAACAATACCTTAAAATATATTCCATATCCTCAATTATTTCTCAGAACTACTCCGTTCGAGTTGCCTGGCTTAGGGAATTTTGAAGGTTATGCCAACCGAGATTCACTGAGTTATATCAGCTTATACGGTTTAGAAAGTTGCCAAACTTTTGTGCGTGGTACTTTAAGAGGAGCAGGCTATTGTGAGGCTTGGGCTCAATTGGTGAAATTGGGTTTAACCGACGATTCATTCAGCATTGATATTTCCAAAGGAATGACCTGCAAACAATTGGTTCAGGCATTTTTGCCAGCATCAAATGCAGAGGGTACATTGCAATCCCAGTTGGCCAATTATTTGACCATAGAAGAAACCAGTGAACCCATGCAAAAGCTGCTTTGGTTAAATCTATTGTCTGATACGCCTTTGGAATTGCCAAATGCTTCACCAGCGCAGCATTTACAGCATTTGTTAGAGCAAAAATGGAAGCTTGAAGCTGCTGATAAAGACATGATTGTGATGGTACATGCCTTTGAATATTCCTTGCAAGGTGTTTCTAAAAAGCTTGTTTCACGTTTACAAATTATAGGCGATGATCAGGTGTATACTGCCATGGCCAAAACAGTAGGTTTGCCTCTGGCAATCGTTTCTAAAATGATATTGGCAGGACAAATAAAACAAAAAGGAGTGGTGCTGCCCATCACTGAAGACATATACATCCCTGTACTTGAAGAATTAGCAATACTAGGAATAAGATTTATTGAAAATGAATCTTTAATAAATTGATTTGAATGTGGGATAATGGCTTCACATCGCAATAACGGTGGTTGATTGCACTTGCGTTAAGAATTGTCCCGAGAATATCGGGATTGTTTGATCCCGCTCGCCACAGCGGGAAACGCCCATGTCATCTTAATCCTCAATCTATATATTATCATTAGGTTAAATTCTTATTCCGAAACGTTATTACTATTAAAATAAGTTTACCATTAAACCAATCAGTTTAGACACTATATGATTCTACAAAAATATTTCCCTGAACTTACTTCATTTCAATTGAATCAATTTGAGCAAATGGCGGAGCAGTACCGAATTTGGAATGAACAAATCAATGTGATTTCAAGAAAAGACATCGACTTTATTTTTGAACACCATATTTTACATTCCTTGGCTATCGCCAAAGTGATTTCGTTTAAAAAAGGGACTAGGGTGTTGGATGTAGGTACCGGAGGAGGTTTTCCAGGGATTCCGCTTGCGGTATTTTTTCCTGATGTAGCATTTCATTTGGTAGATTCTATTGGCAAAAAAATAAAAGTGGTCAATGAAGTGGCGGCTGCTTTAGGGTTAAAAAATGTGAAAGCAACACATTCTCGAGTAGAATTGATAGAGGAGACTTTTGATTTTGTGGTAAGTAGGGCAGTGACCAGGCTGGTGGAATTTACGCCTTGGGTAAAAACCAAATTTAACAAAGAAAGTGTCAACAGTTTGGCCAATGGAATTTTATACCTCAAAGGTGGTGACCTCACTGCTGAATTGGCTCCCTATAAAAGCAATGCAAAAATGAAATTATTTGATTTGTCAGCTTATTTTGAAGAAGAATTTTTTGAGACTAAAAAAGTGGTTTATTTGGGGATGAAATAACGGGTAGTGTTATTTTGTTGGTTAATAAGTGCCTGTCGATCAAAAAAAATAGCTGTATTTGTAAACCTTAATTTCTCCATTTCGTTAGTTCAATGAACAAAAACTATATAGCCATGAAAACTTCAAAGATAGTTTATCTTGTAGGCTTTGGGTTAATTAGTATTCAAATGTTCGTAATGGGAATTATGCAACTTTTGAGTAGCCCAGTAATAATGAACAATATGATTCATTTTCAATTGCCAGGGTATTTTATTAAAATGATTGCTATTGCAAAAATAATTGGCGCAATAGCACTGATGCAAACATGGAGCGCCAACTTTAAAAGGTATGCGTTTTATGGGTTTGTAATGTTGCTTTTTGGAGCAATATTTATGCACATTGCTGTTGAAGATCCTATCGTGATGCTTCTCCCAGCTCTTATTTCACTCATCTTGCTTATTGTATGTGAAACAATGAGGGATGTTGAGATTGCGAATGAAGAGTATGAGCACCAAGATGCTTAGTTTAAATTTCAAATGTCCTTGCCCATTGATTTGGGCAGGGATTTTTTTTTAATTTTCGAAACAATTGACTTTATCTCGTACTATGTACATTACCAAAGACTTGCTCATGAGCTCTGCTTTGGCCTAAAAGTTTGATTACCTCAATTCCAAAACCAGTTATTCATGCAATTTATTGTAAAATAACATTCTCACATTTTGCCAGAAAAAAGTAAAAAGTCAAGTATTTTTTTTTACTTTTATTTGCGAGAATATCTTCTCTGAAAAACAATCCTTTACATTAGCCAATACTATGAGTCAAATCAGACCTATCATTAAAAAGGTAGTCAATCCTTTTGAATTAGTTAAAATTATAAAATTACAACGCAACAGAAAAAAGGTTGAAAGAGTAAGAGATGATGCACAGTTAAAATTGTATTCTCAGATTTTAAAAGGAGATTTTTTACATTATGGTTATTTTGATGATCCTACAATACAGCCAGAAGATATTTCTCTCAATGATATTTACCGAGCACAACACCGTTATGCTGAATTGTTGGTAGAAAAAATTAAAAATTCGGATGACCAGGTATTGGATATTGGTTGTGGAATGGGTGGTTTGTTGAAATTGTTACAAGATAAAAACCTTAAGGCGGTTGCCTTAACTCCCGACAACACGCAAATTCATTATATCTCAGGTAAATATCCTGACATCCAAAATTACCATTGTAAATTCGAAGACATTCCATTGGCTGAAAACCTGAACAGGTTTGGAACCTTGATTACTTCAGAAAGTTTGCAATACCTTGATTTAGACAGATCATTGCCGTTGTTACATAAAATTTCAAAACCAAATGCTACCTGGATAGCCTGCGATTATTTCAGGATTGGAGATGGTGCAGAAAAATCAGGACATTACTGGAATTCATTTTTAGAGAAATTAAAAACGCATGGTTGGGAACTGAAATTCGAACAGGATATTACCCCTAATATTTTGCCTACCATTGCTTATGTTCACCTTTGGGGGCACAATATTGGCTTGCCATTATTTCAATTTGCTCTGGAGAAATTAGAAGTAAAACAACCTGGTATTTATTATGCCATCAAAAATATCTTCCCTTTTATCAAACAAAAAATTGACAAAAATTTAATCACTGTCAATCCTCAAATATTTGCGGAGAATAAAAAATATAAATTGATGGTGTTTGAGAAAATAGCGGTCTAACATTCAAATTGTTACTGTGTTTTAGGCTATTCTTATTTGTTCAATTGTAAGTTTCAGTAATATTGTTGGAATGGCAAAAATAATAATAGGAATTCTCACACAATACTCGGACTTTTGCAAAATATATTTTTACTATATAATAATTACCAAAACGTTAACCGTCAATATTAAAAAAGATTATGGGAAGATCACAAGAAACGTGGAATAAAAAAGAAACTGAAAAGAAAAAACAAAAAAAGAAAAAAGAAAAAGAAGAGCGAAAAGAAGAAAGAAAAGCCAGTGCTGGAGAGAACAATAGTCTTGAAGACATGATGGCTTATGTGGATGAATACGGGAATATCACTTCTACTCCCCCAGATCCAACCAAAAAAATTAAAATCAACGAAGCTGACATTGTTATTGGCGTTCCAAAACACGATCCAAATGTTGTAGTTGATGTGGTAAGAAAAGGAATTGTCACTTTTTTCAATGAATCAAAAGGTTACGGATTCATCAAAGACATGGCCAATCAAGACAGTATTTTTGTACATGCCAATGGTTTGATTGATCAAATCAAAGAAAACAACAAAGTTACTTTCGAAATTGAAATGGGTCCTAAAGGTCCAAATGCTGTTGCCGTTAAACTGGATAAATAAACTGAAATTCGAAAGTAAAATAACTGCTTTTGAACGGTTGAAATTACCCTTATAGATTAAATACACAAAATTAGTTGGTTCAAGGTTATGGTAAACTATAACTTGATCTAACATTATCCTCTTAAATATTTCATGAAAAAAATTGCCGATTACAGAAAACTTTTGGGGGTGACCAAAACCTCAGAATTAAAAGAAATTAAAGCCATTTACAGAAATTTCATGAAAGAATGTCATCCTGATAAATTTGTCAATGACGAACCAGGACGATTAGCGGCAGAAGAAAAAAGTAAAGCAATTATTGAAGCTTACCATATATTGGTAAGTATTGCTCCTGAAACCATGGAAGCCAACAAAGAGGAATATACCCTTACGGTAAGCAATTCAGGCATTTCTGATTTCCAATACAAAGGAACAACCCTTGAAATTATCTTTTTAGACAGCAGCAGCTATGAGTATTTTGAAGTACCAAAAACAACGTACCAAAAATTCTTAAACTCAGACACTAAAACCCGTTTTGCAAGAAGACATATTTATACTTCTTTTGTTTACAGAAAAGCAAGCAAAGCCGTAGAAGCATAATCCGACATCTTATTTTATCATCACTAAAAGCATCATCTTCTACCAAGAGGGTTATGCTTTTTTTGTATGTCGGGAATGGTAATTTTGGTGTCACAAAATTTTTCTGGGGACTAAGAAATTTATGACGTTAACTGAATAGTATCCATTCGAGCAACTCCATATTGCAATGGCCTAAAAATGTTTTGGCCTTTGTCAAAAAAAATATGACAATAAATCAATATTGGGAAGATATGGTTGCCAAGTTTCAAGCAACCACTTTATCACAAGCAGCGTTTTGTGTACAACAGGAGTGTTTTCAAGAATCGAGGTGATTGTTTTTGCTGCTTCGTTTAGTGCCTAAATAATGGTCCCAATCATTCCGTTTATGGTCCGAAAAATCCCTTAAAAACATGACAAAAGAGGGTTTAAAAGCTTTGTATTTGAGCGGCATATTGGCTTCTTCGGGGGTATGACTCCCTTTACGAGCGTTGCACCTTTTACAAGCGGTAATGAGGTTGTCCCAAGTGGTGGTGCCACCCCTAGAACGAGGGAAAACATGGTCGAGGGTCAAGTCGCGGTGCGAACCACAATATTGACAAACTCCTCCGTCTCTCTTAAAAAGATTCTGTCGTGTGAGTGCTACATTTTTATAGGGAACATTCACATAAGATTGCAACTTAATTACAGAAGGCATTGGATATTGGGTAGAGATTGAGCGAATATAATCATCGTCAACATCTGAGATCATTTCTGCTTTGTTAAGATACAAAAGTACAAAAGCTTTTTGAACGCTGCATACTGTCAATGCCCTTAGGTCCTGGTTCAGTATAAGTACCCTGCCGTTCATAATTTTAATGTTTTATGGCCCCATTCTTTTGATACTATGAAGCCGATGTGAATACAAATTAGTTTTCAAATTTAAAATACCCAGTTCAGTAAGTTGGTCTAGGCGTACGTACGCGTGGGCATGTATAATGGTTTCATTGTCAAGCATTAATCCTACATGAATAACGCGACCTGATTCTCCGGCAAAGAACACCAAATCACCAGTTGTTTGTTCGCCAAATACAATATTTATACCCAAGCACTCTTGCTGGTATGCATCTCTTGGAAGTTTAATGCCGCACATCTTAAAAACCTGCTGCACAAATCCTGAACAATCAATCCCGAAAGGAGTTTTGCCTCCCCATAAATAAGGTGCATTCAGGTATTTAAAAGCAATGCTTTGCAAAGCTGCAAATTCAAAATAACCAAACGATGTCTCCTGTGTTGTTTGTATGTAAAACTTTTGTGTGGCAAGTTCAAACGTATTTTCTTTGATTGAAGGAAACACACTTCCCAAAACTATTGGGAAACTAAAATTTTCTGTATGGATTTGTTGGGTTAACGTTGATATTACGCTCGTATTATCTGCCTGCAATATTTCTTGTGGCGTATGTTGCTTTGCATCCATCCAACCTTCATAATCGTCATAAATGGTACATATTTTCAACCATTTCAAATTTTCAGAAGTAGCTAAAACTTCATATTCATCGCCAAAAAGTAATTGCGTACACAGTTCAGCTTTATCTGAAGGTTCAGTTCTAACGGGTATTATACTTAAGCTAGCAACGCCAAATTTTTTCATATACCTATATTTTAGCTTCTCAAAATCTCAAATTCTAATACACTATACCATATTTCAAAAAAATAGTTGAATTATTTACTCAAAATTGAACACGGCACATTCAACACTAAAAAAATTACATTTTATAATTCCTGTCCAACTCACGTTTGGCATCGCGGTCTTTGATGTCATCACGTTTGTCGTGCAGTTTTTTACCTTTGGCCACGGCAATTTCTAATTTTGCCCATCCTCTTTCAGTCACAAACAACCTCACAGGAATAATGGTCAGTCCCTGTTCATCAAGTTTGTTTTCAATTTTTCTCAGTTCTTTTTTCTTCAATAAAAGTTTGCGTTCCTGCATCGGTTCATGATTCAGGTAGGTTCCATGGGAGTATTTAGAAATGTGTAAACTTTTAACATACATTTCACCATTCATAAAATAACAATAAGCATCCCCCATACTCACATTGTTCAATCGGATAGATTTAATTTCTGTACCGCTCAATACCATACCCGCGATATAAGTATCCAAAAATTGGTATTCAAATGAGGCTTTTTTATTTCTTATATTGATTTGGTTACCAGGCTTTTCCATGAATGCTTGCGCTAAAATAATTTGAATAGTCAAATGTAACATTTTAGTGATGTAAAAAAATAGCTTCTGATAATTTCTTCTTCGATAATATTTTTTAAAACCCTATTTTATTTTAAAATTGCATAAAACTTACACGATGAGAAAGCCCTACTTCTTGACTTTAATTGCTTTGGTATTTATATCCATTTTTTCTAATGCTCAAAATTTATTTTCAACCAATTCCAATTCCTTTAAATCAACCACGACATTCTTTCAGCCTAAAAAAAATCTTTTCCCTGGTGTACCAATTGTTGCATTCTTCTTCAAAAAACACGTTAGTATTTTGGACGTTAGTTTGGGCGGTGGGAATTATGGATCATCATCCAACAATACCAAAAATGCTACAGGAAATGGAGGTCAAAGTATATTTGGAATCAATTATGAATATGCCCTTTCAAACAAATTCGGTATTGGAGCAATGATAGAATTGGGGGGGCTTGGCAATCCGGATTTGGGAACCTCATTCAGCACAGGATTAATCGGAATTAAAGGGTATTACCATTTTTATTCTACAGAAAAAACAACCATTTATACTTCACTGGCCTTGTGTCACGCTTCGGCTAATTACAATAACCCAAAACGAACAGTCCCAAAAATCAATGGAAATGGCAGTAACCTGCAAGTGTCCATAGGTTTTAGAAGACAATTGATCAAACAATGGTTGGGCTGTCATGCCAATTTATCATTCGCAGAATATAATTTT
>Ga0209353_10000118_pt1 | contig 46390 bp, 66 predicted proteins | sample LauGreSpBDMM15SD_2_FD_187561 | JGI IMG/M metagenome (GOLD analysis project Ga0209353, IMG submission 187561) | Freshwater lake microbial communities from Lake Michigan, USA - Sp13.BD.MM15.SD (SPAdes) (version 2) | ecosystem: Environmental > Aquatic > Freshwater > Lake | place: Lake Michigan... | reverse complement strand
ATATTTAGATATCCAAATGTGCCAATCCCTGACTCTTTCCGTATGTAAATCGGCTTAACTAAATCAGAGTGATTTAAGTAATAAAATAATCACGACCATTCGAGTCGTGGTAGCGCTAACGCCGCGCCGCAGCAATGCACCCGCAGCAATCGTGCCGCAACGCAGAAACGACCAAAAACGGCCTGACCCCCACGGTGGAAATTGTTCGTCTGACCCCCACGATGGAAATAAAGGGGTTGACCCCCATAGTGGAAATTAGGGCTTGACGAATCACTGAATACCATCTATAAATAATGAATAGCAACTCCGCTAACAGCCTGACAAACAGGAAACAGAATGACTTTCGACATGACCGCAACAAAAACTACAACTAAAGTTTACGTTGCACCTAACTTCATCGATATGCTTGCCTACAAGCGCCCAGATGGTTCTCGTTATCAGAAGAAGTTCTGTCGCAGGTTCCTTGAGCCAGTGTTCGGTAAGCCTGACGCACATGGCAACTACATTCTTACTATTGGCACTAAGCCTCGTGTAGCCTTTATGTCTCACCACGACACAGTTCACCACACAGATGGTAGACAGATCGTTCAGATCATGGACGACCATGCTTTCTCTACAGGTAATGATTGCCTTGGTGCTGATTGCACTACAGGTATCTACATCATGTTGCGCATGATCGAAGAGGGTGTACCCGGTGTCTATGTGGTTCATGCTGGCGAAGAGATTGGTTGCGTAGGTTCCAGTGCTCTAGTCAAAGATTTTCCTGCTTGGATTGGTCAGGTAGACGCAGCTATCAGCTTTGACCGTAAGGGTTACACAAGTATCATCACTCACCAGATGGGTGCTCGTACATGCTCTGACGCCTTCGCTGACAGCCTTGCTGACATCCTTGATATGTCTATGGTCAAAGATACTACAGGTGCCTACACGGACAGCAATGAGTATGTAGACTACATCTCAGAGTGCACCAATATCTCTGTTGGTTACTTCAATCAGCACACCAAAAAAGAGAGCCAAGACTTAGTGTTCCTTGAGTACCTTATCCAATCTCTTGTTGTGGCAGACTGGTCTAAGCTTGTCTTCAAGCGTGCTCTTGGTGCTGTAGAGTATAGCAGTTACGACAAGGGTCCCTATAAGGCCCGCAAGGTGCCTACCCATGACTACTATGATGATCCTTGGAATGACAGCTACCTTGATGATGAACCTGACTGTGGTGACATCAAGTCGGTTATGAAGCGTTATCCTGATCAGGTTGCACAAATCTTGCAGTCCTATGGTTACTCTGCTGATGGTCTGCTTGATGACTGCATTGACCTGAAAGAGAAGTGGCAGAGAAACTTTAGGCATTGACCTTTCGCTAGAATCATGCGATACACAATGAAAGAAAGAAGCGCAAGCTTCGCTTACTTGAGAAAACGGAAGGACACCACATGGACTACCTGAACGTCTACCTAGACAAAGAGCCTTTCGGTCAACTGGAAGTCTGTGTTGCAATCGTTGACCACGGTGACGGTGCTTGGGTTTACTACAGCGACACAGGCTATCAGTATGAGGTCTTCGATGAGCCTGACCTTGTGTACCAAGAGTCCTTCGATGACAATGGGGACCATGTAGAGTTGACCAAGCGTGAGATTGATATAGTCTTGGAGATAGCTAACGAGACTTATTGGGAAAAGTACTCTGACAACGCTTATGCATAAGAAGCAGTTAGTCTTAAAGGATAAACACTCTTGACAAACCTATACGAATCAGCATACAACACCCTTATGGAAGACTTAGAGGAGATGGCAATGACCGACACAATGCAGAAGTTCAACCCAGTTGTCATTGGTGACAGCGACTTCACAGTGACCTTCCGTAAGGCTAACAGTGATGAGGTCCGCACCATGAACTGTAACTTCTTCGATGAGCCTACAGAAGATGAGCAACAGTTTATGCACTACTACACAGCAAGCTTTGAGAATACTGACCTGATCAAAGTGTTTGACCTTGACGCTAAACGGTGGAAATCGTTCTACCAGTCTCGTGTTATCTCATGGGAAGTTCTCTGATATGGTCCTTTGTTACAAAGACACTACCTTTTGTGTGGCAGGGGAGAACTGTAAAACAGCCCCTCAGTGCCATAGATACATGAGCGAAGATGAGAAAGCCCGTGCAGAAGCTTGGGCAACCTCTTATGGCATGGACTACGCCCCAGTAGCATGGTCTGACTACAGCAAGCGATGTGACTACTACATGCCTATCGACAAAGACTGGAAGTGGAAAGGGTTTGAATTTGACTGATACCACAAATGAAGAGAACAATAGTGTTGACGAAGACCAACCTTGGGTCGACTTCTGTGAGACTATCAGGGATACCCTTCCTGATGCAGCCACAGCGATCCAGCTAGGTTCCTTCTTCTACTGGATTATGGCCCTCTACAGGCACTCTCCTAACTCTATGCACCTAGCCATGTCCTTAGCCCTAGATGACTACCAGCGATCAGAATGGGGCGTCCCAGAGGGTACTACAATGCACTAAACAAAAACACCTCTAGGAGCTACCCCTACAGTGAGGGACTCCTAGAGGTTATCATTATCTACTTCTTTATACATTATATAATAAGCCACTAGAGCACTAGATCAGAGCTAACACTCAGGGAGTATATATTCAGGGGGCACACAACCCTATAGTTACATAGGGTCCAGAGGCTCGTTGTCAAGGGATCATACAGATCACGAATTGTTACAAACTCTGTAACATTAGTTAGCTCTTGAAGATGACACTTGCTTTTCTTGTTGTAATCACTATATAGGACCTCTGAGGGATTAGGAGACTTGATGATGGATGAACTGGACCCAGATCGGTTACGGGAAGATCGTGATGAGCGTGTATGGTTGGATGAACTAGCAATCACTGACAAGCTTCTGTTGAAAGAAGCAAAGGTGTCACTTGAACGCCTTGAACGAGCAGAGACAGTTGAAAGAGAGCGTGATCGCCTGTGGAAAGCTTTACGATACTACGCAGAGTTTCACGAAGACCCCAATGACGGACCTTGGGGTATACACAGCGATGATTATGGTGCCATAGCTAGAGCAGCTTTGAGGGGAGAAGACTATGATCGGTAATCTTTGCCTGTCTTGTGGTGATGACCTAGACTGGCCTAGCGGAGATGGATGCGCTAATATGACTGCCCATAAGAACGACAACAAACCTTGGGAGATGCTTGTGACTAACGTGGTAGACAACGATGACGGTGGTACAACAATCAGCTTCGATCTTGATAAGGAAGCTCATCAAGCAATGGCTAACATTGGTGTACAGTTTGTGTTGCATTGTGCTGCTGCTCAGGTAGATATGCAGGTGGCCTTGGATGCTATCTTAAAGATGGGAGAGAGCCATGAGTGATAATCTGTTGAAGAGCTTTGTGCTAGTGCTACGCCAGTCTCAAGGTGATGCGGGTGTGCAATGCGTGGATTGTTTACCTTTGGCTGATGACATCGAAGTCCTGATCTCTGATCGTGATGAATATGAAATCGCTTGGATGACTGCCGAGGGCAAGCTAGCTGATGTAGAGGCAGAGCGTGACCGGCTGCGTGAGGCGCTTCTATGCGGTCGGAGGCTTTGGGCAATAGCGCAGGACGACAGGGTGCGCCTTCTGATACAACTAGAGCAATGTGAGAGACGCCATGACGCGTAAACCGCGCTTTGATTGGCCGAATATCTATGCGTTTGGGTGTTCTGAAGGCCCGATCCATCAATGGTTTGCATGGCACCCTGTCCGCCTCTGGTACGGGAGATGGGTGTGGTTGAAGCATGTAAGGCGCGTCCGCATTGTGAAGTACGGGGGCTTACCCGGCCCAGACTGGTCTTTCTGGTCTTACACCGATCAGCCCACCGAAGGGAGAGAGCCATGACTGATGATCTGGTGAAGTGGCTGGAGACACAAGCCGATCAGGCACCGAAGTGGCCCGCCGCCGCTATGCTCGAAGCCGCCGACTGCATCAAAGCCCTGACCGCAGAGCGTGACTGGCTGCGCGCGGCTCTGAAGGCAATCGTTGTCGGTGTAGATGAAGATTTCGACGAGGCCACACAGCAGAACGTCACAACGTGGTTTAGCGATCAGGACATGCAAGATATTGCCCGCGCTGCGTTGAAGGGAGAGACGCCATGAGTGACAACGATATGCTACGGCGCGGGGATGTGCTGAAGGCTGTGGATATGTGGGAAAGCGATTGGCCTTGTACCTATAGCGCCATTCTTGCCCTTCCCGCCGTGAGTGCGAAGCACGACTTCGCGCAGCTTGAAGCCCTGACGGCAGACAACGCGCGGCTGCAGGCTGCTCTGGAATGCCTGCTGATTGAGTACGATTACGCTGAGCTTGCCCAAGCCGAGCCACCATCACTTACCGCAGCAGTTTTTTCCGCCCGCGACGCCCTTAACACCGGAGAGGCTGACACATGAATGACCTGATCCGCCGTGAGGATGTGCTGGACATATTCAGTGATGAAGGTTGGCTTGGTGATAGCCTACGCCGCATCGACGCCCTTCCCGCCATCACAGTGCAAGCGCAGATCGACGCGGTGACACTACGCCAAACTCTGCACGATCTGATCACAGAGCAAAGCGAAGGCGAGTGGGACGACAAAACCATCGCCAAGGATGTCGAAGTCTTCCTGACCGCCATACTCGCCCTTCTCCGCAAGGGGGACCAGCCATAACTGAATTATCCCACCAACCCTGCCCCCATGAATCCTGTGGCTCATCTGATGCCTTCAGTTGGTCTACCGAAAAGCACGTAGGCTTCTGCTACTCTTGTGGTAGTTCCTACCCTTCCAAGAGAATGCAAGTCTTTGATTGGGTTGCTGAACGGTATCCCCTGAAGGGAAATCAAGGCCCTACAGTTATAGAAGAGGATGAAGGAGACTACATGGATAGTTCATGTGCATCAAAACTTAAAGTTGTAGCACACGGAGACGGACAACACCTTCCCCTTCGTGGTATCCTCAAAGGGACTATGGAGTTCTACAACGTAAACACCTACAGTAAGGACGGTGAACCAACCCATCAGGATTATGTCTATCCCAATGGTTCTACCAAGACCCGTGTGTTCCCTAAAGACTTCCACACTAACTCGGGGTTCAAGGGGGACATGCTATTCGGTATGGACAAGTTCCCTGCTGGCTCTGCAATGGCTGTGACTATCTGTGAGGGTGAGCTTGATGCCCTTTCGGCCTTTCAGATGATGGGTAGTCAGTATCCTGTTGTAAGCCTACCAAGTGCTACACCAAGTAAGAAGCTCCTAGAGAACTGTAGGGATTGGCTTGGGTCCTTCGATAAGATTTACCTTAGCCTAGATTCTGACAACAAGGCTGACAAGTTCGCTCTGGCTCTGATGAACCTGTTCCCTAGTCGTGTGTACCATGTGCCACATGACAAGTTCAAGGATGCCAATGAGTTCCTACAGGCTGGTAAGGCCCAACTCTACAAGCATTGCTGGTACAACGCCAAGCTCTTTACACCTGACAACATCTACTCCACAGAAGAACGGTTCCTAGAGCTTCTCCATGATACCCCTGAGCACAGCTATATCCCTACAGGTATTGCAGCCCTTGATGAGAAAATCCTTGGTCTAATGCGTGGTCACTTCACAGTGATCAAGGGCCCTACAGGTATCGGTAAGTCTGAGCTTATGCGTTACCTTGAGAGCAACTTCGTTAATAACTACCCCAAGGTCAAGTTTGCCACATGGCACCTAGAGGAGACTAAGCTTCGTAGCCTTCTTGGTGTGGTATCCTACTACCTCAAGGATAATCTTACTCGTAAGGACCTGATCGAACAGAAGAACCGAATGGCTGACGTTGAGGGGGCTATCAAGGGAATTAGCCAGAACACAGGGTACATGCAGTTTCACCTACGGGAAGAAGATGGTGCTGAAGAACTGATTGACCAGATCAGGGTACTTACTCAGGTCTATGGCTGTGAGTTCATTATGATGGAACCCATCCAAGATATCGTAACTGTAGGTTCTGATGAGAGCAAAGAAGCTGCCCTTGCTGAACTTGCTGTACGTCTCTCTAAACTAGCTGCTGACCTGAATGTAGGCATCATCACTATTGCTCACACCAACGAGATGGGAGAGGTTAAGTACTGTCGTATGATTGGGCAACGAGCCTCAGTCATTATTGATATCCAACGTGACAAAGATAGTGAGAACCTTCTTGACAGGAATACCACAAAGCTGGTAATCAAGAAGAACAGACCAACTGGCCTAGAGGGTGCTGCGGGAGAACTCTTGTTTGACCCTGAGACATTCACTCTTAGTGAGAAAGTAGACACATGGTAAAGACACCTGATGAACTGTTTGACTTATGGCTTGAAGGAGGGTTGCTTTCGGGCTTAACCCGTAAAGACTTTTGCTACAAGCATGGCCTTGATATCAAAGATATGCGCTGGGCTTTCTGTGGTGGCGTAAGCTTCTCAACATTCAACAGGTTTGCTAATGAAGATAAAGAGGGTTCACAATAGATGAAATACATCGTCTTCGACACCGAGAGTGATGGGCTGGCTTACGAGGCAACAAAACTGCATGTCTTCGCTTGGTCCGAAGATGGCAAGACTGTAGATGTTACTCACGACTATCAGGTTATGCGTGATATACTGTCAGAACAAGACTGTATGTTTGTGGCTCACAATGCTGTTAGGCATGACCTACCACTGATCAATCGTATCCTTGGCCTTGAACTGGACTACACTAAGTTCGTGGATACATTGTTGTTGTCGTGGTATCTTAACTTTGATAGGGATCGTCATGGTCTTGAGCAATACGGTATACAGTATGGTGTACCTAAGCCCAAGGTTACTGACTGGAACAATCTTACGCCTGAGCAATATGCCCATCGTGTGACAGAAGATGTTAAGATCAACTATCGTCTGTGGACAGAACTTGAGCGTAAACTTAAGTCCCTGTACGGAACAGAAGAGGAGATGCTTCGACTTAACCAGTACCTGAGCTTCAAGGCTGATTGTGGTCGTGAGCAAGAAGCTAACCCTGTGACATTGGACATGGCATCTGTACAGAAACACTTCGATACTCTGTCTGAGATGCAACAAGCCAAGATCACTGAACTGTCTAAGGTTATGCCCAAGAAACCTATCTACAAGCAAGTCAACAAACCTCAGATTATCTACAAGAAAGATGGCAATCTGTCTATCTACGGTGAAGCTTGGCTCAATACACTCAAGGAACTCAAGCTTCCTAACAGTGTTGTGGGTCCAGTTAATGTGCTTGTTGGTTATCAAGATGGCAACCCCAATAGTCACGAGCAAGTAAAGGATTGGTTGTTCCATCTTGGTTGGAAGCCTAAGACCTTCAAGTATGTCAAAGAGGATGACGGTACAGAGAGAATGATCCCTCAGATCAAGAATGGAGATGAACTGTGTACTAGCGTAGAAGACCTTGCAGAGGATACCCCAGCGGTACAATTACTCGTTGATATGGGCATCATCCAGCATCGTAGAGGCGTCTTCAAGTCCTTCTTGGACAACCACACTGATGGTAAAGTTGTGGCTAGTTTTGGTGGCCTGACGAACACCTTCAGGTTCCAGCACAGAAAGCCCATTGTGAACCTTCCAAAGGTCGATAAGCCTTGGGGTAAGGAAATTCGTGGGTGTATCACTGCACCCGAAGGTATGGTCCTCTGTGGGGCTGATATGGTCTCTCTAGAGGATACAACCAAACGTCACTACATGGTTCCGTTTGACCCTGAGTATGTAGAGGAAATGTGCCAAGAGGGCTTCGACCCCCACCTTGATCTTGCAGCGTTTGCTGGTGCTGTTACCCGTGAGCAAGTCGAGCAACACAAGGAAGGCAAGATTAACCTCAAGGCTATCCGTAGCCAATACAAAGCTGCAAATTATAGCTGTGTGTACGGAGTGGGTAAGGCCAAGCTGGCTAGGACCTTGGATATCAAACCCAAGGAAGCAGCCAAGCTGATTGAGGATTACTGGAAGCGTAACTTCTCAGTTAGGAAGGCTGTAGAGAAGTTTGAGATGAAGACTGTTGGGCCTTACATGTGGGTCAAGAACCCTGTGTCTGGCTTTTGGCATAACCTTCGCTCAGAGAAAGATGCGTTCTCTACTGTCAACCAGAGTACAGGTGTCTATGCTTTCGACACTTGGTTGTACTTTGTGCGACAGCAGGGTGTTGTGGTTAATTTCCAGATGCACGATGAGAAGGGTTCTTACCTACCTATTGGAACTGAAGAGGGCCACAAGCAAAAGCTTCTTACAGCTATCGACAAGACCAACGACAAACTGAAACTGAACGTCAAGCTGTTTGTGGATGTGCAGACAGGGATGACCTACGCGGAGACTCACTAATGGATATGACCTATGAACAATACCTTGAGTTCTACACTCACTTTTTCTACAACAAACACTAAATAAAGCGTATGAAAAGGTTGACAGAATCAACCTAAAGAACTATCTAAGTTAACCCAAAGCCCGACAACTAATTGAGGAAAACATGGCTAATAAAACTAAGTACGTCACCCTTGATGCTGAACTTGAGTACGCTCAGGTCTTCTATGAGAACCGTGATATGGGGAACGCACAAGTAGACCACTCCGATACGGATGGTGTGTACAAGGTCACTCTGATCCTTGACGAAGACGGAATGAATAAAGCTATCGATGCTGGGTGCCCTCAGAAGCAAGGTGCCTTTGCCCAGTTCAAACCCTTTGAGCGCGATGGTAAGACGCTCTATAAGTTTACTGTTCGTCGTCCTCATGTCCACCCTCGCTTCATGGTCATGGATGAGAACAACCAACCCACTGATGAGCGCCTGACCCTTGGGCCGCCTCAAGTGTTTGACTTGAACATCGCCAAAGCCGCTTGGGAAGCAGCAGAGCAGAAGGGTCGTCTTGACCAGTACTCTACCCCTTGGACCATTGAAGATGGTCTGATCGGTAATGGTTCCAAAGCTAAGGTCAAGATTGCTATTGCTTCTGGTGTTGGTGTTCACGGTAAGGCCAAGGGTAAGACCTTCACTAAGGTTGAACTCATGGGTGTTGGCTTGACCAACATTGTTGAATACGTTGGTGGTAACAATAGTGGTGGGTGGGAATAATATGAACTATCGTTTTCAGGCTTACGACCACGATATCAACCTTGATGGAAGAACCATCACTGTAGCCCAAACTGGCCTTGAATACCTTGGTGACGTAACTGAGTTGTTCCTGACGTTTCTTCACGCCTCTGGTTACAGCTATGTCCGTAGTATTGTTGTAATCAAAGATGATGGTCAGGAGGTCAGCACTCAATGAAGATTAGCGCAAAGCTGGTGGCCTTGACACAACCTGTTATTGGTACACCAGCAGCTAATTCGGAGGCTCTCATCGCGTACTGCGCGAGGGTCTCCAACCCTAGCAATCAAGACAACCCAGACTACTCTAAGCTTCTTGACTACTGTATTCGTAATAAGCACTGGTCAGTATTTGAGATGAGTAACGCTATCGTTGAGGTAGAGGCACCAAGGGATATTACCCGTCAGCTTCTACGTCATCGTAGCTTCTGCTTCCAAGAGTTCAGTCAACGATACTCTGATGAGATTGAGTTTACGGATCGGGAGTTTCGTAGGCAAGATGATAAGAACCGTCAGAACAGTGTTGATGATCTAGACTCTGGTATTAAGCAATACTTTGAAGATGGTGCCACAAATCTTGTAAGCCACATCGAAGAAGCGTACGCTTATATGCGGGCAGAAGGTATAGCTAAAGAGTGTGCTCGTGTAGTTCTTCCCGAAGGGCTTACCATGAGTAAACTTTATGTTAACGGAACAGTTCGTAGTTGGTTGCATTATCTTGATGTACGTGATGATCCCGGTGTTACTCAATGGGAACATGTCTTGCTTGCTCGTGAAATCCGTAAGGTACTAGAACCAGCTTTCCCGACAATCTTTAAGGTGAATAACAATGCGGGCTGAAAATAAACTCAATCTAATTAAGACCATTCTTGAAGAAGACATGGGTTACTACAACGAGGCTTACGAAGCTGTCGATAGTGTTATTGTCAATGAGTTGAAGGAAAACATCTACTTCCTTAGTGATCCATCACAAGACCCATTTGAGACACCTGATAACAAAGCTACAACCCTAGCTGCTTTCTACCATGTCCTGTCCTATTTTATGACCACAGGGGACTATCAAGAGTTCATTAAGTGGATGCGCGACAAGTGAAACTCCTCATTGATGGCGATCCGCTGACGTATCAAGCAGCGTTTAGTCAGGATGGGCAGACTGTTGGTGGTATCTGTGATAAACTCGATAAGATTATTGAGGAAATCTTACAGGCCACCAACCCCTACGCTACAAAAGAGGATTATCAAATCTTCCTGACGGGTAAGGGTAACTATCGCAATGAAATCTCTGATATCTACAAGATGAACAGAGTAGGTCGAGAGAAACCCTTACTTCTAGGCTTCGCTAGGCAATACTTAATTGATACCTACGGAGCCGTAGTCAGCGAAGGTCAAGAAGCTGATGATGATATCGCTATTGAAGCAACCCGTTTATATCCTGACTGCGTTATTGTATCTGTCGATAAAGACTTTAGGACTGTCCCCAGCACTATCTATAATCCACGAAGACAAAGCTGGGAAAAAGTAACTGAGGAAGCTGCAACGTTCAACTTCTATGAACAAGTACTAACTGGTGATAACGTAGACAACATCATCGGTATCTACAAGGTTGGTGCTAAAACAGCACAGAAGATGCTGGCAGGTTGCCAAACTGACGTAGATATGTACAAAGTGTGCGTTGAGGCTTACGAGAACGATGTTGAACGAGTAATTATGAATGCGAGGTTGTTGTGGCTAAGGCGAAAAGAAAATCAAATCTGGGAACCGCCAGTCGTCTTGGATACCGATCCGGTCTAGAGGAGAAGGTTGCCATAAAACTTAGGGAGTCTGGTGTAGAGTTTAGTTATGAGACAACTAAGATCAAGTACGTTGTCCCAGAAAGCTTACATACATATACACCAGACTTCATTTTTCCTAGTGGACTTATAGTCGAGACTAAAGGCAGGTTTGTTGTTGCAGACAGACAGAAGCACCTCTTGATTAAGAAGCAATACCCTAAACTGAATATCAGGTTTGTGTTCTCTAACTCTAAAGCTAAGATCAATAAAGGCTCTAAGACAAGTTATGGAGACTGGTGTAACCAACACGGTTTCATTTATGCAGACAAGGAGATTCCTGAAGGATGGCTAAAGTAGTAAACGTGCTTCGTGGTCCAGTTCATTCCAGTGAAGTTCCTGATTGGGATATGGATGACGATGGGTTCGGTCTTCTCTACAACGAAGGTTATGTCCTATATGTCACTATGCAGGATGATCGTGGGGTTCTTACCGAAGAAGAACTTGTCTTTGAAGACTTTGATGAAGCTATGATTATGGTCGAACACTTTGTTGATCAAGTCGTTGCTCTAGTATGGGATGAAGACCTTTGAGTAAAACTGCAATCGTATGGACTTGTGCTCATGCTCATGGTGATGTAAGTAATGAAAGGTTCTCGTGGTTAGGTAATTTGATCGAAGATGTCAAACCTGATTATGTGGTTGATCTAGGCGACGGGGCTGACATGCAGAGCCTCAACACTTACGATACGCGCTATCCACAGGCCATTGTGGCACAGTCCTACCAGCGTGACGTAGAAGCCTACAACGAAGCTATGGACCGTATCTGGGGCCGGTACAAGCTATCTAAGAAGAAGCGACCTTGGCGTATTGGCTTCGAAGGCAACCACGAAAATCGCATCAGGAAAGCTATCGGGCATGACCCAAGATTAGAGGGGGATAAGTTTGGAATCTCATTTTCCCATCTTCAAACAGACCACTGGTTCGATGAGTACCACGGATACAAAAACTCTGGACCAGCCCTTGTTGACTACGATGGTGTGCTCTACGGTCATTACGTATCTAGTGGTAACTTTGGTTCAGCAATGTCTACTAAGCATCATGGCTATAGCCTTGTTGAAAAGCTGGCCTATAGTTGCACTGTTGGTCACAGTCACAAGTTTCATTATTACAGGAAAGCTGATGCTAGACCTAAGCCGTTACATGGTCTTGTTGCAGGATGCTTCAAGGGAGCAGAAGAGAAATGGGCTGGACAAGCCAACTCAGAGTGGAGCAAAGGTGTCATCATTAAACGATATATTGAAAACGGTGATTATGACATGTCTTGGGTATCCCTTAAAGCTCTACAGAAAGAGTATGGAAATGGCTAAGAGAGCCAAAGTCAAAAGCAACAACATCACAGAGAAGCCAAGACGTGAACGTGATTGGTATGCCACACCAGAGAGGGCTGTAGAGCCACTTATTGCTCACCTACCAGAGTACGGCACCTTCTGTGAACCTTGTGCTGGTGATGGTCGTCTCTCTGTCCACATAGATAATCTGACCTGTGGTACACTGTGGGCTAAAGAAGAGTTTGACATTGAGCCACAAATAAACACCATTACCAAAAAAGACGCCTTGACGCTAGTGCCAGAAGACCTCTTTGAGATTGACTTGCTGATCACTAATCCACCCTTTGAGTGGGGAACATTACAGCAGATGCTAGAGTTGTTCCCTACACTAAAGCCAACTTGGTTGCTATTACCTTTTGGTTATGCTTGCAACAAGAGGATGGCCCCTTACATGGCTATCTGTAAGAAGGTTGTTCCTATCGGTCGTGTTAAGTGGATTGAAGATAGTAAACAGACCAGTACAGATGACTTCGCTTGGTTTCTGTTCGATGCTTCTCACAGTGCCTACACAAGGTTGTACCCTAGAAAATGACTAAAGAAGAAATCCTAAAGATCATTGAAGAACATGGTTTCGTCAATATCCTAAAAGAAAACAACCTAACCCTGTGGAAAGTCCTTGATGTGCTAGACACACTAGGGTATGTATACTTGGAGAGATACAAGGATGATTATTGATGGGTGAATTACCTTTGCTTGGTGTACTTGGGCTAATCTTTATTACCCTTAAACTGACAAACTTTATAGCTTGGTCTTGGTGGTGGGTCTTGTCTCCTTTTTGGTTGCCGTTCTTGCTTATCTTGCTTGGGGCAACTCTTTACACTATCTTTATCGAAGGGCGTAAGTGATGACTAAATGGGAACTAAGGTCCGACTTCGATACTTTCCAAGATGAGTGTAAGAAGACTGCAATCTATCCTAAAGAGACTGGACTAACTTATGTCACTCTAGGTCTAATGAATGAGTGCGGTGAGTTTGGTGGTCACATCAAGAAGATGATCCGGGACAACAAGATTGACGACAAGGCTGCTGCCAAAGAACTCGGTGATTGTTTGTGGTATCTAGCTATGTGTGCAGAAGAGCTTGGATATGATCTAAGTGAGATTGCCGATATGGTTACTGCAAAGCTTAAGGATCGTGCTGCTCGTGGTGTTATTAGTGGAAGTGGTGACAACAGGTGACTGTCCAAGAACTCATTGACAAGCTAGAGAAGATCAGGGATAAAGAAGTTCCTGTTGTTCTTGTCGAATGGTCAAAACAAGATATCTTCGCTTCTAAAGCTGACCTAACAACAAACAGGATCGTAGTACAGCCCCATCGGGTTGCCCTCATTGTGGAATAAGAGAGATAAGAATGAATAACTATCTGCCTACCGATTACCAAAGTTTTATTGCAACGTCGCGTTATGCTCGTTGGATTGACTCTGAGAATCGTCGTGAGACTTGGGCTGAAACTGTTGGCCGCTATGTTGAGAATGTAGTTGTACCTAAGCTTGGCTACACAGATGATGTAGAGGATATTGAACGGGCTATCCTTGGCCTTGAAGTGATGCCCTCTATGCGTACCATGATGACCGCTGGGCCTGCTCTTGCTCGTGACAACACAGCAGGCTACAACTGTTCCTACATGCCTGTAGACGATCCTAAATCCTTTGATGAGGCTATGTTCATCCTGCTCTGTGGCACAGGTGTAGGTTTCTCTGTTGAGCGCCAGTATATCAGTAAGCTTCCTGATGTACCTGAGCAGATGTTCAAAAGTGATACCATCATCGGTGTCAAGGATAGCAAAGAGGGTTGGGCTAAGGCTCTCCGTCAGCTTATCAGCTTACTCTATGCTGGTGAAATTCCTAGCTGGGATACTTCTAAGGTTCGTCCTGCTGGTGCTAAACTCAAGACCTTTGGTGGTCGTGCATCAGGTCCTGCCCCTCTGGTCGAACTGTTTAACTTTACTATCAACACCTTTGTTGCAGCTAAGGGACGTAAGCTTTCCTCTATTGAATGCCACGACCTGATGTGTAAGATCGGTGAGGTTGTAGTTGTTGGTGGTGTACGTCGATCAGCTATGATCAGCTTGTCTAACCTATCTGATGACCGTATGCGTCATGCTAAGAGTGGTCAGTGGTGGGAGAACAACGGTCAACGTGCTCTAGCTAATAACTCTGTAGCTTATACTGAGAAGCCTGACATGGAAACCTTCATGCGGGAGTGGCTGTCTCTAGTTCAGAGTAAGTCAGGTGAACGTGGTGTCTTCTCTCGTCCAGCCAGTAAGAAGCAAGCCATCAAGAATGGTCGTCGTGATCCTAACTATGAGTTCGGTACTAACCCTTGTAGCGAAATTATCCTTCGTCCTTACCAGTTCTGTAACCTGTCAGAAGTTGTAGTTCGTGCCACAGATACACTAGTTGACCTTGAGCGTAAGGTTCGTATTGCTGCCATCCTTGGCACTATCCAGTCTACATTGACACACTTCCCATATCTCCGTAAGGTATGGAAGGACAACACAGAAGAAGAGCGGTTGCTTGGTGTATCGTTGACTGGGATTATGGATAACCCTACCCTAAATGGTTCTTGGGATAAGCTTGGTGGTGAAGTCGATCTTCCTGAAGTATTGGAGCGTTTGAAGAATGTTGCTGTGGCTACTAACGCTGAATGGGCTGCTAAACTTGGTATCAATCCATCTGTTGCTATCACTTGTGTCAAACCTTCCGGCACGGTATCTCAACTTGTTGACAGTGCTTCTGGCATTCACGCTCGTCATTCTCCCTATTACATTCGGACTGTTAGAGGTGACAATAAAGACCCCCTGACACAGTTTATGAAGGATCAAGGTATCCCTAGTGAACCTGATGTAATGAAGCCTGATGCCACAACTGTCTTCAGTTTCCCACAGATGTCTCCTGTAGGTGCTGTAACTCGTAATGATATGACTGCTCTTGAACAGCTTGAGATGTGGCTTACATATCAGCGTCATTGGTGTGAGCATAAGCCATCTGTGACTGTGACTGTACGGGACCATGAGTGGATGGAAGTGGGTGCTTGGGTCTTCAAATACTTTGATGAAGTCTCAGGTGTATCATTCTTGCCACACAGTGATCATACCTATCAACAAGCGCCTTACCAAGAGTGCAGTGAGCGGGAATACAACGATGCCCTTGCGTTGATGCCTAAACGGATTGATTGGTCAAAGCTTAGTGATTATGAGACTGAGGATACCTCTAAGGGTACTAGCACGTTTGCTTGCGTTGGCGGTAGCTGCGATATGGTAGACCTTATCTAACCCCTATCAGGGCTATGTCTTAGGACACCTCAATACCGATAGGGCTTCCTGAGCATGAAGGTAAACTGCTCTTTCTACAACAAAGAAAGAAGTTACTATGATCTTTGATCTACTGAATATTGTTGGCCTTGCAGTCATTGGATACCTCTGGTACAAACAGACCGAGAAGATTAATGATCTAGAGTTTATGATGGGCTATGTCCTGACTGAGATGGATAAGGAAGCTGTTGTGGTAGAAGTCCAATGACCCCCGAAAAGCCTCGTGGTAAGCGTGCAACTAAGTTCAAGGGTGCAGAAGAAGAAGCTGCAACACGAACTGTAAATCTAGTTCCTCTTAACGAGAACCAGAGGCTCTATCTGGAAGCACTCAAGAAATCTACTCAGTTGATTGTCCTTGGTCCTAGTGGTACAGGCAAGACGTTTGTTGCAGCTACATACGCAGCTAACCTGTATGCTAACCGTAGGATCAACAAGATCATCATCACACGCCCCGCTGTGAGCGTAGGGAAGTCGCTGGGTGCCCTTCCCGGTACAATGGAGGAGAAGTACGGTCCTTGGCTCTCGCCCGTCCTGAGTGTCCTAGAGGAGCAGCTAGGGGCTGGTGCCTTTGAGACTGGCATCAAGAACGGCAACATCGTAATGGCTCCACTAGAATACATGAGAGGTTCGTCATTCAACAACGCCTTTGTCCTAGCTGATGAGTGTCAGAACCTTGATGTGGCTCAGTTCAAGATGCTTACTACACGTATCGGTGAGAACTGTACTCTGGTTATGAACGGAGATATTCGTCAGTCTGATATCAAGGAACAGTCTGGGCTATCCAAGGCTATCCATCTAGCAAAGAAGTACAACATTGATGCAGCTATCATTGAGTTTGGTATTGACGATGTGGTACGAAGTGATATATGTAAGCAATGGCTTATTGCTTTTTATGAGGAAGGAATCTAATGATTGAAGAAGAAGTAGCTTACAACCCCTTTGACCAGCAAGTAGGTGGCTCACATTACAAGACACTTAAGATTCAGCCTGTAGAGTTTATTCTAGCTAACCAACTAGGGTTCTGTGAGGGGTCAATCATCAAGTACACTTGTCGCTACAAACAAAAGGGTGGTATCGAAGACCTAAAGAAAGTCATACACTATGCTGAACTTCTTATCTCTAAATTGGAGAGTGATGCAGCATGATGGACTTCCTAATGATTGTTGCAACCATCTTCGCCTTGATCATCTTCTGCTACAGGTAAACTAAAAGAAAACCCGCTAGAGTCCAATCAAGGATTCTAGCGGGTATTTTTATTTGTCTTCTGGTTGTGCTTTGTAGAGTTCGATTACATCTCGTTTGACTTCTTTCAAGTCAGTCTTTATCTCATACATGATCTCTCGGTCTTCTTGTCTACGGACATCTCTATCTTTAATCTCAGAGTGAAGAAGTTCGATTTGCTTTTCATTAGTCAAAAGCCTTCGGACCATCCATGTAATCCCTGAGAAGATACCAGCTATAACTGAAGCCACAACGTATTCTAAGTATTCCATTTTTTAAAAAGCCCTCTAATCCATCTGGCAATTTCATTAGGGGATGGTAGTAACCACCCAAGGATAAGAAGGATCAGCATCCATAGCGGGGTTTGTTGGATATTCACTTCTTTGATTTGTTCTGCTATGACAGGAGAGGTTTGTTGTATAACGTCCCTACCTGCTTCTGTTTTAGTTTGTTGTGCTACAGCCTGTTGTGTGTTCTCTTTACCAATTTGGGTATTGGCTGCGACATTAGTTCCACCACCTGTCAAGAGGTTTAAAGGACTAGAGCCACAACCAGCAAGCAAGAGTACGATCAGTAAGAACTTCATTTCTTTAAGCCAACGAGACAGAGTTTAGTTTTGCTCTCTGCTCTACGATTGACTAGACCTTGAACCTTACCACCACCAGCCTTGACCCATTTATCAAGTTCCTTACAGGCTTCCTCATACTTACCCTGATTAGCTAACTTCATCATAGTGGATTTACCAGCAGCACCGATACCCACATTGTATGCTAGTTCAAGAAGAGACGCTTGAACACCAATAGGGATATCTGGGTTAGTCATATAGGGCTTCAGCTTGTTGTAGTACTCTGCTACAGAGAGTTTGAGCATATCTTCACACTGCTGCTTTGTGTAGCGATCAGACATGATTACGCCTCTAGTCTCTCCGTAGCAGACTGTAGGAACTCCCACAATGTCTTTGTATGCAACAAGACTAAGACCTTCCCACTTAGCAATGAATGGTGTTGAGAGCGCAATTACAGCAGCTACAACAATAGTTTTACTCTTGGTAGACACTATGGTTACTCCTATTATACTTGAGAGTATGTCAGGAAGAACTCATCAAGTTCTTCAGGGGTCTTACCCTCATAAAAAGCCAGAGCAGCCACCAGAGGGTCAGCCCTGACGATCATAGACGGTCGTAGAGCGCGTGCCTTAGCTGGGAACTGCATCTCTGTAGGAAGACTAGAGATGACGGCTAGAACAGCAGCAGGGAGCGTCCCAGCAAGCCATGCCTCACCATCAGCTTCTGTAATCCACTGTTCAGTGACAAGACCAATGAGGAGTTGCGGGAAACTCAAGTCAGGGATGATAACCACTTCAGGGACTGGTACATAAGGCTGAATGCTAGGGCTTTTAGTCATACGATCATAGAGTTCTGCCACATCAAACTCAGCGCCAGTATCAAGAGGATCAGCGGCAAAAGGAACCCAACCGTAAACCGGGTGGTCAATTTCACAGTCAATCCAGTTATTGATCAGATATTTAGGATTACGGAAGTTCATTATGCGACCCTCAAGAAAAGTGTATACACGCGAGTACCCGAGGCTCCACCCCCACCACCCATTGCTTTCCAAGTTCCAGCGACAGAACTTCCGCTAGCAGTCTCAACAATGGGAGGAGCTCTGAATCCACCAGCCACCAAAGCTGAAGCGTAGTTAGAACCGGGAATGACCACACCGGCAGTAGAATACCCGAGAAACGCATAAGTACCAACAGCACCATAACTTGCACCAGCAGTAGCAGCAAGCACGTTAGCTGTAGTAGCAGAAGTAACACCAGCGGCATAAGCAGCAGCAGTGGCATCCGCATAAGCCTTTACAGCAGCGCTTGTAGGTAGGGTACTGTCGTTGTTGTTAGACCCAATACCCTCACCACTTGTAACAAGAGTTGCAGGAGCAATACCAGCAGTTGTAAGGAGTGAATTGGGAGTAAAGGTGCCACCAGTGTCATCAATAGTACCCAAGATGAGCCAAGCACTATCTGCTTCGTTCCTCTTCTTGAGTTGGTTAGCAGCAGTATCATACCAAAGTTGGTTAGCATAAGTAGTTACAGGGGATGCACCCCCTGAGTTAGTCGTTACAATAGCTTGTAGAACAGCATTAATATCTGCTCTTGCTGCTGGTGCAGATTGGTTATCGATGACGTAATCGTGTTGAGACATTCAACTAGTCCTTAATTATATTGAACCCTAGCGGTCAAGCCAGAGATACTAGGAGATACACCAGAGGTCTGAGACAAGAGTTCAATCTTAAATCTGAATGCACGACCATAGAAGTCACCGGCCTTGAAAGGCTGATAGTCAGACCAAGTGGGTGTACCAGCAGGGTCTTGGCTTGTAAAAGAGATGTAAGTTACAACATCTGTATCAGCAAACTGAGTACCACCTGTCCAGTCATCCCATAGACCGGGGATACTATCCCAAAGACCGGGAATAGCGTCCCACAAGCCAGTGTTCACGTCATAGCGGTTCACGTTCATGTCAACCCTAGACCTAACCCTTCTTACAGCACCTGTATCAATATACGAGGTAAAGATGTACTCAGCACTACTTGGAGGGCTTGTGGTTGTTGTGATCCTGAGTTCACTTCCTACAACAGAACAGCCAGTCTTAGTTCCTGAGAAGGTAGGGCTTTGAGTAGATGTAAGGTTGTTGGTGAAGGACTCTAGCGCAGTAGTGGGTACAACAATCAAAGCAGATGCTACAGAAGCGTTCCCCAGCTTGTCGTAGGCTCGTATAGAGTAGGTCCCCGGTCTTGTGGGCACTGTTACGGTTGTGGCTGGTCTACTGACCTTCTCAACGGCTGTAGTAGAGTTAGCAAAGGTTGCCCCAGCTTCTTCCAGAGAGTGCCTAATCTTGTAGTGTGACAAGTCTAGGTCAGGGACTGCATTCCACTCAAGGTTAATGGAACCACCATTCAGGTTAGCCCTGAAGTTAGTTACGTTAGCTGGTGGTGCAAGAAGACCACTAGGTTGGAAACTAAAGTAGTAAGTCCATTCACCCTTGATACCCAAGTAGGAATAGGACCTAGCTCTGATATCATAAAGAACATTACTGTCAACTGCAATAATCTCGTAGATACCCAGATCACCAACACCAGCAACTGACCAAGCTAAACCATCTGACCTTTTAAACTGAACTTCAACACGTTCAATGTTCTCTGGACGAGAGGCTGTAACATTCACTAGGATAACATCTGTAATGTTTTCACTGATGATACGTACATCACTGGTCAATCCTACACCAACAGGTTCAGTATAGAATGGGCTTGGAAGAGTTGTGTTGTTGTTCTCAAAGATTTGAGCAGGCTCATCCGTGAATACAGCAGAGCTAATCTCACGAAGGGACATCTGTACTTGAAGATCAAGTGTCTCAGTAAGCCCAAAGGTCCAAGTGGAAACCTCAAAGGGTTTATTAGTCCAACCAAACCTTGTGTTGTTAATGTAAACGAAGTCTCCTACTTCAACACCAAGAGCCTTAAGACCAAAGGATGCAGAGAAGGTAAGTTGTTCACGGTTCCTACGAAGAGCAATGTTAGCGATCCGCTGTGCTCTCTTAGAAGAAGTCGTGTAGGGAAGCGGAAAGTCCAAGATGTTTACAAGGTTGTTATCCGCTGTTACAAACACAGGGTCAGTTACAGTAGGGTAATCAGCTTCTTGCCAAGTGGACTCTGGCCCTTTGAACTTACCCTTTACAGTGTTGAAGTTGTTCCTACGGGAGTGTCTCGTGGAAAGATTGACACCTGAACGAAGGTCATCTTCATCAAGAGTAACTGTGGGAGTTACATATTTAGCAGCCTTCATACGCCACTGGCCTTGAGAGTACCACAAGAGGCCACCCATAGAAGTGAGTATGTCAGAGACTACTTGACTAGGGGTAAACCCTGTTACAAAGCTCCCGTTGCAAGTATAACGGTCTTCGCCATCAACAACTTCTTCACAGATATTAGCTGCTGTAGTGATAGAGGTATCATCAACCTGAGCGCTTGTCTGGTTAAGGCCAAAGCTAGCAGTCAGATAGTCACGGATACAAAGGGCTGGGTTATCACTCCAAACAGTTGTGGTAGTCCTTGGGTCATAAATCTTACGGCCTTTGATTGTTGCAGAGATAATGGGAATACCATTAGGGAACACATCGGCGTCATACTTGAATCGTGCGTAGATATATGCAACGCCAAAGAGCCTGTGGTTTGTTGTCCATCTGCCTTCAGCTAGAGTAGAGGTTTCCGATACAAGATCAGCATCAGCAGCTTGAGTGGTTGTACCATAGAAGCGGCGTATCCTTACGAAGCCATTGTAACGAGCGGGAGAGGTTACATTACCTGAATCATCTATAGTTATAACTTCATCGTTCAGATAGATTTCGTCATAGCTTTCAATCTCATGTCCAGCGAATCCTATGATCCTGTGTAGGAAGTCATTGGAACCACCTGTAGAAGCATCATAGAGACGGACACCACCAACCCTAGAACGACCATAAATGATCTGGTGGTCAACGGCAGCACCGCTCTCACCTGAAATACTATAACCACGAGAAGCTGAAGAGGTAGAGTTAGCTACGGCATTAGCACTAGTCGAGGTCTTAGGAGCAAGAGCATTAAGGGCAAGGCCCATAGCTGTGCTAATAAGGAAGTTAGCTGCAATGGTTCCAACAACGCCAAGAGAGCCAATTGCAGTACCAATCGCTGCAATTATAGTAGCTACAGCCATAATATCATCCTAACCTTTTTTCGAACTTCGTCTCTATCTTCTTGTAGTCAAGTCTTTTCAGGAGACTGTCGATATTGTTCTTCTCAGAGGTAATCACTTGTAGCTGAGTATAGCCATCTTCTCGTAGACAAGCTTCACAAAACTTGAACAGCTTGACCCCAATAAGACCTTTTCTATAGTCCTTGTGGAGATAGATGATGTCATTAGACACAACAACCTTACCCTTTGAGTGAAGGTTTGGGCCAATCATTACAGAGAAGTAACCAATAAGTTTACCTGAGTCTCTTGCTGTATATACAAATAGACTACCACTTTCCTCTAGGAGATAATACAAGTCCCAGTCTGGATCGAAGGGATAAGCTTCTTTGTCGTGGTACATCTCTTCCCAGTCAAGATAGGCCAAAGCCATTATGTCTGGCTCTACCTTGAACAAGGGTTCTTGTTGGTAAGTAATGGGCATGTCGGGAAACCCTTTATTATTTAGCTGCTCTTCCCCAGAAGATTTCTTTATCCTGAAGAGAGGCAATGTACTCAAGCCCCCTATCACCGGGGTATCTTGATTTTTGGTCTTGATCTGTGAAACGTCTTACTGTTGGTCGTTCAAGTTTAATCAAGACGTTCTCAGCGGTAACAGAGATTGTACAAGTGGTCGCCTCTTCTACGATGTTCATCTGGTCTAGTTCACCAGAGAAGATTTCTACTAGATTAGTACTACCACTTTGAAGAGACAACTCAAACAAGTCTTGTGTAGTAATCTCTTGACTAACTTGTGTAGTTAGGCTTGCATTTGGTATGTTAAGGCCAAAAAGGATTCTACACAATCTCCCTTGGTAAGGCTCAGAGAGAACCAGAGATAAAAGCGTTGATGGTATACCACTCATCGTGATACTGGCACCTTTAGCTTCAATCTCTGTGGTTTCTTCTACACTTGAGATATTAAGCAGTGTGCCTGCACCAAGATAAATAGTACCACTTCCAGAAGGGTATTCTAACTCACCATAACCAGTCCAAAGACGAACAGTCTCTGATTGAAAATACAATTCAACAGCGAAGAAAGGGTAAATTACCTCTTCTGTAAGTTCAGATTGTATACTTGATGGTAGACTTCTTGACATTATGTGCCGCCTTTCTGGAACTACGCTTCTAAGGCGGTGATGCGGGCTTCGAGGGCAGCAATAGTTACCTGTTGTTCTTGAACAGCTTTGACCAATGTGGCGACCAAGAACGAGGTATCGACGCCCTGATACTGCGGGTTGCCCTCGTCATCGACGGCATCCTTGGTTCCAGATACGCAGTCCGGCACGACAGCTTGAAGTTCGTGCGCGATGAAGCCTTGGCCGTCAGAGCCGTCAGCCTTCCAGTTGTAGGTCACGGGGTTAAGCTGGGCGATCTTTGCCAATGCGTCTTGCATCGGTTGGACGTTTTCTTTGAGCCGGTAGTCGGAAGAGGTCACGTAAGAAGTGGCGGTTCCTGTGACGGAGATCGCGCCGACTTGCGTACCAACCTTCAGAAAGATTGCGATGTCGCCGTCCGTGCCATCCCTCCGCAGGGCGAGCGCGGGGTTGTCTGTACGGGTATGTCCAGCCGCGCCAAATGCCGTAAGATAGTGACCATCTCCGGAAGTGGTACTGGCAGTCTTGCCGATCTGAACGTCTCCGGCGCTGTCGATCCGCATGCGCTCGGTGTCGTTGGTGCGAAAAACCAAAGGAAAGTTGCGGAACTCCCCCAAAACAGAACTTGCAGCATCAGCGTATAGGAAGGCAGCACGACTGCCGCCGATATTGCTTTCCAAAATGCTGGTAGCAGCACCCTCGACAGAAATACCCCGGTCTACGCCCGCCCGGTTCCCCGTGGTAGAACCGACGGATAGGTTGCCCGCTGCGCTAATCCGCATCGTCTCAAAGCCGGAATGACTAAATGTCAGAGGCCCCTGACCGCCTGTCACAAAGCTCGTGTTGATGTTCAGACCGCCAGCAATAGAGTTGCTTGGAGTAATCTGAACGGCGGTTTTCGTTGTGAGCAGATGGATGGAGCCGGATGCGGCAGTGACGGAGCCTACGCTGAGATTGCCAGTGGGGGTACTCGTCCCGATCCCTACGTTACCCGGAATATTCTTAAAGAACTCATCTCTAGTAATCTTAGAGGTCACATCCGAAGATACATCAACAAGAGGGATAAGGTCCGCTGAAGCCGCATTAGCCCCTGTGATTGCTGGTAGGTCTGTGATTTTTACCGTAGCCATTATATCGCCTCCACACAATCAAAAGTAATTCCATAAGAACTGATGTCATTAATCTGCCACTGGGTGTTGTTCTCTTTTAAACGGAAACGACCTTTAGCACTTTGGATTACAACAGCAGAAGCATCAGTAGGTGCAGTCCTGATACTAGGCCAGATGTCAAGGGCAGCAGTACCTGACCCACTTGAAGTGGTAGCAGTCAGAACCTTGTGCAGAGTAGCACTTGAGGTATCCCCAAGTTGGATGTAGTCACCCGGAAGAAAATAGTTTGCTACAGCAGAGGGTAGTCCGCCGATATTCAGGACACTACCAGTCTGACTGGCACCAGCAACCACAGGAGTACCGGGGGTTGTAGCAGAGGCACCTTGAGGCGCTACACAGTTAGGATCACCAAGAAGGAAAGTCCCAGCTTGACCTTTAAGGCTCAAGAGGAATGCCACCCAATACTCAGCATCTTGTCTTTTCATGGGTGGTAGACTGATGGAAGCACCCCAGCGTTGACCGGGATGCGACACAATTTGTTGAGCATAAGTGAACGGAGATTGACTAATCGCTACAGCATTCTCAGCAGAAAAAGCAATATTGGCAATCCCAATGTTGGTTGGTGTATTCAATGGATACGCGATAGCCATAGTGTTTCCTTATCAGCGGAATGTTGTTTTATTAGACTTCTTCAGATTTACCTTGGCTTCAAGTATCTGTAAATTCCAAGGGACATGTAAACCACAAACACCCTCACCGTTAAGTGGGACTATGTGATCTACGTGATACTTAAGACCAAACAAACCCTCAAACTTTTGGGATAAGACATAGAGAGATTTAATGTCTTGCTTATGTTGAGCATCCAACCAAGGTGGTGTAGCTTCTCTAATACTAGCTCTCCTAAAAGCATTTCCAGCATTAACCCGAGCTTTATTGTTTTTCTTTGATTGTAGACTCTGTTTATTACGCAGTTCACGATTTCTTTCGTGAGAGGCACGGTTGATTGCAAGCTTCTTTTCTGGATTATTCTTAACCCACTCAGCATTACGTTTTGTTATATGCTCTTTGTTATCTTCATACTTATTTGCATGATAGAGTTTTTCACAAGATTTACACCACGAGGACAAACCATTCTTGTAACCTTTCTTTTTATAGAAAGATTCTTCTAATTTGTCCTCGTTGCATTTAGAGCAGGTTTTCATTTGACTCACCGGAAAGCGGCTCCCATCTGACCACCACGTTGTTTAGCATCAATCACAGCAGCCTTTGTTGCACTAGTGATCTGAGGGATCATCTTGGCTACCTCTTGACGAACCATAGCTGCATCGCTACCTGTCACTGTGATGTTGTTCTGGACAGTGATACCACCAGAGCCAGCCATAGCACCAGAGGTCTGGTTAGCGTTGACTACAGTGCCAGAGTGACGGGGTACAACAATCTCAGGCCCATTCTCACCAACGAGGTAAGAACCACCAGCCATCATAGAACCACCAGAGGCTCGTCCACCACCAGTCAGTCTACCAGCTTGTGCATTAGTAAAGCCACCACCACCAGTGAAAGCACTGGTAATGCCACCAACAAGCTTCTGTACAACAAGCACTCGGAAGAGTTCCTCAATGATAGCAGCAGCCATACTCCGGAAGGCTTCACCTACAGTCTTAGTGCCTTTGACCATATCCAAGAAGCCAGTTTCAAGAGAACTGTTTACTGTATCTAGAATACCCTGTCTTTCTTTTTCAGCTTCGGTTAGTTCTTTAGTAAGTTTAATCTCTTCTTTAAGACGAGACGAAGAGCCGCCGCCTGAACCACCACCAGTACGAGGGGTTATTTGCCTAGATGGTGCAAAAGGGGAGACCCTACCATATTCACCTTTTATTTCTTCCATACTAGCTGCAATTGGGTCATAATTAGGGCTACGTGGATCAAGCACAACAGCTTTCTTTTGACCAAACCCCATAGACATCATCTTACTAGCTAGTTCAACTGAAACACCAAGTTGTTCCGCCAAAGCTGCTGCACTACTTACAGCACTAGAAAAGTCAATTTGTCCAGAGGCTTCAGCCGCATCTAAAGCACGTTCTGCAATAAGTGTTATATAGTTAGAGGCAAACGCTGAAGAACCTTCAATATCTTTAAGTTGTTGCGCCCTATCTTTATCAAGATTAAGAAGCTCTTGTGTACCAGCGATATCTTCATTCAGAAGAGCGATTTTTTCTTGATACCCTTCTAAGATATAAGAGTAGTCATCTCCAGTTTCAGCTTCTAGTTTTTGCAGTCTATAAGACTCGTCAAGCATTTCTTGAATAAGATTAAGACGCTTTTCTTGAAGAACGTTTATCTTTTCTAATGGAAGAACTTGTTCCTCTGAAACACCAAGCTCAAGTGCCTCGATTTTAATCCTAGTTTCCTCAGCCCTTTTGGAGATTTTATCTAGCGCCTCAACATATTTATCTGCTGCAACTTCTACTTCAGCTGAAGACCTCATCCACAAAGCACCAAGCGCTGTAACAAGAGGGATGATAATACCAAGGCCAGCACTAAGGGCAATAAGAGCACCTGAACTAAGACCAAAGGCACCAGTCATCATTGGCAATACACCAACTAGCTGTGTGGCTTGTTGACCAAAGGCAACCATCCAGTTTGTACCAGATTGGATTTGAACAAGAAAGTCTCCAATCTGATAGCCAGCTTGCTGGGTTACAACGCCAAACTGACCTGAACTGTTTGCAGCCTGAGAAGTAAACCTACTATAGTTAGACATATTAGTATTAACGCGGCTAATCTGACGATCAATACTTGCAAAATGTCGATCTAAATTACTTTGACCAGATAGTTGTTTAGTGGCCCGAAGAGTGTTAAGAGCTTGATTTGCCATCTCTTTGAGGTCTTGGCTACCAGTCCTTACTTGAGAACTGTCAACTGTGATGACGATATCATTCATGTTTATTCACAACCCTCAAGTAAACTGTATCTAGTCTTTTAATAGCGCTCACCTCCCAAGGAAGCAAGTAGTTATCTGTTAGTTGTTGCCAAGCAAGTATGTCTTGGAAACTTAAAGGTAAGGGTCCATTGAAACCTTGATCACGGCCTTGATTGAGCAACAAAAAAGCAGTCCAGACATATTCCAGTAACTCTGGGAAAGGTGTTCCCTCTAGAGCCGATGGAGTACGTCCAGACTGCCTTTCTACTTCTTCTAAGTGCTGTCGTTCAGTCACACCGTCTTTGTCAGGAATAGAGAGCTTAAAGTTATGCTCTGCATATTCCTCTAGATCAAGGATCAGACTTTCAAAAAAGCGGAGTAATCCTCTTGTGCATCCAAGACTTGTTGTTTCAACCAAGAGAGTTTGGAGTACAAATCCACGGCTTCTGCTACAGAAAACTTAGGTGACTTACCATTAAGCTGGATGTTCCAGTCCTTAGTGGTCTTAGCCAGCAACTCAAGGGTAACATTCTCCAACTCTTCAGCAGTGAAAGTTACTCGTTTTCCTTTAGAAGCCTTCTGGATACGCTTGTTCGTTTGTTCGTGAAGGACAGCTTTGTATTGACCCGAGTGGGGTGCATATACAGTGATAGTCATCTCCTTACCGTCATCCTTGACAAGAGGTTCATCAGTGATGGGATGCTTTACAACAATGGAGATAGTGTCATCAGTAGGAATAAGTGCAAATAGATCGGCCATGTCGGGTGGTCCTATATTAAGTCGGGATTAAATTAAAGCGGATAGCAAGACTCCCGACAAGCCTCACTATCCTAGCCCCAAGAGGGGATTAGTTTAGACTGAGCGGGTCAGTTTAAGGTTCGTACCTTCGGTAGCATCATAGAGTGCAACAAAAGGCATCGTGATAATACGGGAAGTCGGATTGTCAACAGGTACATCAGCACCGTTAATCTTAACACGAGGGAACAACCACGTATAGTCAGAAGCACCCGTAGGATCATCAACAGCAATCTGAAGTGCAGTCTCAGTTTCATTAAGGAAACGGTTAATCAGTGCGGCATCTTCAAAGTAAGCAGTGATGGTTCCCTCAATGGTAGCCATACCATATTCAAGTTGTGGCGTAGTGGAAGAGCCTACAACAAAGGTTGGGGCAAGTGCGTTATTGATGGTAAAGTCAATACCAGTTACGATAGCAGCAGCAGTCAGAGTACCACCAGCATCACCAATGGACAGAGCACCAGAGTAAGCGTCAAAGGGAGCATTGCCCGAAGAGGCAGTCTTTGTGGCATCAACAGAAGTTCCGCTGATCGACATGTTCTTACCGACCATGCTGAACGTGCCAGTAACCATCTGGTTAGGACGGATGGATACAGCAAGAGACGACACAGACATACCAGTGAACAGACGGAACTGAGTAATATCCGTAGCTGCATCCTCAATAGAGAAGAACTTGGGGGTCGTACCAACCTTCAGGACGTTGGTTGCAAAAGTGTTAAAGAAGGCACTTTCAAGAAACAGGTCATAGTCGCCTTTACGAAGGTCAACAGTGATGTCACCAGCAGCAGTACGGTTGCCATGACGGTCAGTGCGAGGCATACGGTCAGGTTGAATATCGTTACCAGTCACACGCTCTTTGGTCAGGTTCAAGCTGTGAGTGGTGTAAGGGAGTTGGATAAGAGCGGGAGTACTCGGAGTAGTACCGAATACAGTCTCTGCCACGTAAGAAAGGCCAGCACGGCTACCTTGAGAGAAGGGCATATTAAGTTTCCTTTATCAGCTATAAATGTACCAACCGATAGTGATTGGTGTGCAGTAGAAGGGAGAGTCAAGGAAACTCGTCCTGACTTCAGAGTAGTCGATTGATACAATAGTGGGATTACCAAGGAGCAGTCTATCACCACTCTCTAGGAGGATATCATCGCCACCCTCTAGAAGGATTGAATCTGTGGGGTTAGTGTAGAGGACGTCTGTTGTTGCATTAAAACGGTCAAGCAAAAGGTCTGCAAGATCGTAGCCAGCACCGGGACCCATTCCTTCAGGGGTACAGATGAGGATACTGTAGAGGCCATCGTACCTCTGTTGTGGATTTAAGCCCCGTACAGCGGGTCTACGAGAAGTTGGTACTAGGTCCACCTTGATGAACGAGGTGCCTGTTGTAGGCTCGTAGGGGACGTTCTGACGGGCAATAGCAGGGATACCTACAGTGCCAGAGAGGTGAGTGTCAAGGCAAGCCCTGATGTCATTGATGATTGTCATGGCCCACCTCTAACTTTAGCTATAGCTTGTGCCATATGAATACCAGCCCTTGCAACAACCCTTGCGTAAATCTTGTAAGGGGGTTTACCACTAGACCAGCCACCAGATTCAACAATACTAGCGTGTGGAGAGTTGTTGTTCAAATAGACCTGATTAGTATCTTTTGGTAATGCACTAATGTCGGACATTAGGTTAGCTCTACCTTCAGCTTTATACGCTTCTGGGTAAGCTGACTTCTCTGTCATACCTGTTTCAATATTACCTGTAAACCTACCAGCAGCAGAGCTAGTACCAATAGAATGGCTAGTGACATACTGACCAGCCCATACAGGTGAAGTATCAACTATCTCATTAGCCATCTCAACAAGAAATTGGTCCCTTACTTCATCTAAGTCTTTTTCTAGTTTAGCGAGTTGTTTGGCAAGACCTACGCCTATGGCTCTACCTTGGGCCATGTTACTCCCTCACTTGCAACAAATAGCACATAGTATTAGTAGAGGACTTAATCTCCATAACCTTTACAATGTTTACTGTATCACCCAAGCCAATAATCTGGTCTGTAGCATCAGGCTCAGGAGTGGCTGACTCATTAGCTAGGACGCAATCTAGGACTACTCGTCTATCACCACGAAGAATAGACTCTCCGTCAATCATGTCTGAAGTATAGTCATAGAAATAACCACGAACAGTATAGTCAGTGTTTGTCTGAGTGACTGTTCCAGTTTCATCATCATAAGCACTAGCTGCCCTCTTACGTAGTGTAAGGCTAATACCGTGCTCTTTAATCAGTTGGCGTAGTGTGTGAGTATCAAACGCCATTAGGTTCATCAGGGATATATTGTTCCCCTGCCTCTACGTTATCAAACTGCCCAATGCTGAAAGCTGGCTTAACGCGATCTGTATCACTGTTTACAACAGACATATCAGATGTAGAGATACCACCACCAAAAGCACCAAGGGATTTACCGGAGGTCTTTTTACCTTGTGCCTCTACCTGAGAGGCTAGTTGTTGGTATTGCTTCGCACGGTCACTGTAGCTGGCACTAAGAGCACCATCTAGTTGGGTATCAACCATGCGGCTAAACTTAGCTGCGATAGCCCTACAGGTCCAGCTTGCAGCGTAGTACACATTATTATTAGCCTGAGCCAATGCAAAAGTAATCTCTTCGTTCTGTACAAGTTGATCTGACGTATCGGTGTCACCAACAAGCAGACGAACTGAGTTTAGGCGTCCCGATGAGGTTGTAGTATTCAGATCAGAGACATCATAGCTCCAAGACATCTGGTCGCCCTCTCAATTAGTTTTCCATTTCCCCGTATGCACTACGCCAGCGACGGATAAGACCAATCTGCTTATCCTTAACTCGACTTGTAGCACACTTCTTTTGGAGGAACTCTTTGTTCGTAGTAGTCTTGTTCTTCACTTTACCGTTGATGTTCTCAACAATAATGTGTAGTTGATCTAGACCATACTCTTCTAGACCATCACCAATAGAAATTCGTTTAACTACAGCCTCCTCAAACTCTTCGTTGTGGTATAGCTGATCATTAAAGAACATCTGTTGGATTACGTCATGTGGGGTTCCATAGAACTCCCAGTTGAAGCGATCACCCTGCTTCCAGACCGCCCCCGCCGACTGTAGTCCATCACGTTTGACAAATACAGGGCGGGAGGGGTTGAAGTAGGGGAGAATGTGTCGGGTCATTCTTCCCTATCCTTCTATTAGGCTACAACAGTAGCGATGAAAGCACCCATGTCCGACGACACAACTTTGTGGTCATAGGCCAGATTGGCTTCCAGAACTTCTGCCACACCATCAATGGCGAGGTAGTCACCACGATACGACTTGATCGTGATACCGTGACCCGAAGCGTTCTCAAGGTCATCCCAAGTGAAGGTGTAACCAGCCGAGGGAACCATCAGACCAGCCGAGCGAGGACGGTAGTAGAACGCTGCCGACTTGCCACCGATGAAGGCGTTAGCTTCGGTCAGACCTTCAGCAGCCGTGTTCTTCACGGTCTCCATGACGAGGAACTCTTCCACACCGAAGATTTCAGCCAGTTTGGCATCCGTCACCAGAGCGGTATTCGTCACGGTAGCGCCGCCATTCAGACGGGCAAGGATCGACGGGTTGTTAACCAGAGCGTCACGGACTTCTTTACCAACAACCATGACGTTGGGCTTGAAGCCACCCGACTTAAGCTGCATGGTACGCATGATGTTCGTAACGTCTTGGATCGGGGTCGAGTTCGTGTAGTCAGACCATTGACGAACTTGGTTGGTCGAGGGCGAACCTGCAACACCAGCCCAGTCAGTACCCCAGATCGAAGCACCAAAGTAGGACGTGGCCCACTTGATTTCACGGTCGATCAGCAGTTGGTGGGTCAGCATCTGAGCACCAGCCGAGCGGATGTCCAGTGCAGCATCCTCGTTGGCAAGCGTATCGAAGTCGAAGTCGGTAGCCAGCGAGAACACGTCAGCCGAGTAGGTGTCCTGCGAGAGGGTCATACCAACGCGAGGAGCTTGGGTACGGGGAGCACGAGGCTGGACCTGACCAACGCGGTTGAAGTCAGCACGGTTGTAGATGTAGTACTTGTCGGTTTTCTTAGCAACCGAGACTTTCGGGAACACGCGGTCAGCAATAAAGCCGTTAGCATCTTGCAGGAAAGCAATCGTCAGGTTGGTAAGCGGTGCGTCGATATGGACGGCACTAGGAGTCAGCATAGCCATTTGTGGTATTCCTTTATTAAACTAGATTAGCTGCGGATTAGGCTGCGGCGTTATCAGCGCGGGACAGTTCGATGGTGATGATTTGACCATCAACAGCGGCTTCCAGAGCATAACCCACGATCACGTTGGTCGAAGCAGCGGCCTTAGCTTTGCCCGAAGTGCCAACTGCAACAGCAGCGCCACGAGAGATGGTGCCACCAGCTTGGACAGTCACACGACCATCATAAGCAACCGTGACAGCTTGACCAGCAGCGCCAGCAGCTTGCAGAACCACGCCATCAGTACGGGCGTTAGCAGAGGTGTTGTCAACCTGACCGTCAGCGGCAAGCGAGACAAAGGTGAACTGGGCAACAGCCGAACCCGAAACGTAGGTACGAGTGCTCATATTTTCCGTAAATGCCATAATAAAGGCTCCTTAATTACTTCTTGTAGGTTTCAAGCAGAAGGGATTTTCCTTCAGCAGTTTTGATGACGGCAGCATACGCTTTATAGAAGTCTTCCTTCTTGTCCTCTTGACGCATCTTAACCATGTCGTTAAGTTTATCAGCAGGGGTCTTGAGGTCGTTCTCTGCGTCCGTTTTGCCAACTTCTTGGAAGATGCCAGCAAAAGCAGCATCAGCGGCACGAAGGATTGCGAGAAGTTGTTCATCTTCTCCAACCGACTTCAGCAGTTTACCGCGCTCATCAGCAGTCCCTTTGAAATTCGGGAGAACCTTTTCGGCGCGTTTACGGAGTTCTTCACCCTCACGGGCTTTTTGCAACTCTTCTAGTTGTTTAAGGACAGGAGCAGGAATAGCGGACTTAGCCACCATCTCACCACCAACCTCAATCGTCTCCTCAGCAGGTTTGGCCTTCTCTACAGCAACAGCTTCAAGCTCTTCAACCTTGCCCTTGAGGGTTTCGATTTCTTCCAGAAGCATCTTGTTCACTTCTTCAAATGACTGAGCTTCTGCTTTCCACGATTTACGAGTAACAGGCTTCTTGTTGCCCTCTTCGTCTACCATTTCATCTTCCATCTCGTCGGCATCCATATCGTCCGACTTCATCTCTTCTTTGTAACCCTTTTCAGTTGCATCAGCTACTGTTTCAAGTTTAATATCTTCGTTATCCATTTGCTCCCCTTCAGGGTTACGCTTGAAAATGGCGACCTTAGCGAGTGGGTCATCACCCAGATCGACCAAGGAAACTTCTTCAAGTTCCAAGTTTACGAGTTCGGTGGGCATTACACCATCTCCTTCAATGCTCATATCTATTGCCTTTGGACATATTTAAGTCCGCAGGTAGGATTTGAAGGTTCCAAGGTACGTGCAAACCACAAACATTCTTGCCTTTAAGCGGAACAATGTGATCTACTTGATAACTCTCACCCGTAATTGTTCTTAAATCCCGAGCTAACCAATAGATTTCTTCTATCTCTTTGCAGTAACCTGACAGGGTTGCAAGTTTTCTTTCCGACCTTCTTGAGGCATTATACGATAAAACTTTATCATAATTAGCTTTAGTCCAAGACTTTGTAGCCAACTTCTTTTTATCTGAATTATCCTTAGACCAAGCCTCATTATATAGTCTCGTTTGGTCTTTTCTGGTCGATTTGTACAGTTTATAGTAATGTGAGTCGCAAAGTTTACAACTTGATCTGACGCCCAGTTTACCTGCTTTACTGGTATAAAACTCACTTAAAAGTTTTTCCACAGAGCATTTTTTACAAACTTTAGACTTCATTTGAAAACTCTTTTAAAGCACGACCACCTATACTAAAAGCTGCTAGTTTACCGCTTTTAACATCTTGCCACACCTGTTCATCGTGAACTTTGATAGCAATGATCCAGCCTTCGCGGTCCGACTGAATACCCAGAGCCTTTGCAACATCATTTGTCAGAGGCATGGAGTGGATAACTTCACCAATGCTTTCGCCAGAGTGCATCCTCTTGGCTGTACGCATGGAGAGCATAAAATTGGTGGCTGCTTTAGCCAGTAGTTCAGGTCGAATAAACTCTCCACTGTGGTCAAGGCTAACCTCACCTTTCACTGTGGAAACGTAAGCCCAACCAAATGCGAGACGCTCTTCATCAAGCTGCTTAACGATTTGACCTTCAATCTGGACCTCTTTAGTCATCTCAGAGACGGATGTACCACTTTCCCACATACGACAAGACCAGTAACGAGCAGAGGTCTTATCTGAGGCTGTGTCGCAAGAATGACGAGAGCGGAAGTTAGCACGAGCATCAGGGTCATCACGGCGAATCTCCATGTTAGGATCACCGAAGGTGACTTTCTTGACACCATCACCGCTCTTGACGTATACTCCGAACTTCTTACCTGAACCTTCAGGGAGACGGAATGGCTTGTCCAGAGTGACTTCTTTGCCTTGGTGCATAGCCTTCTGTACAGCTTGTTTAGCTTGGGAATAGGCACCTGCAAAGGCTCTACTCTCAGACATGCCCTCTTGTTCCATCATGGAGTTAAAGACATTACGGAACACAGATTGTTGGTGAGCAGAGAGTTTACTACGAACAGCCTTGGGTAGTTCATCAACTGAAGCATAAGGCATTTTATCACCAAGTCGTTAGGGGTGTGCGCTTCCAAGTGTTTGTTGCAACACAAACGTAGAAGTAGCTGGTATCAAATGCCACAGAACCTTTACGACCAACAGAGGTGGCAGTAGCTGGTACAGCAGCCCAATGGTCTTCGATAGTGGGTCTTACCATCAGGATGCCGTTGTTGGAAGAAGAAACTACAGCACAGACAGAGATAACATTGTTAGGGGAGTCTGGTTTTGTTGCAGTCAGTCCGCCAGCTACTGTAGAGCTTGCATAAAGGATTTGACCATCAGAGAAAGCACGAGTATCAACCCCACGAATTTTACCGAAGTAAGCTACAAGACCATCTTCGCCATTCGCAATGCTCTCTGTTGCAACACCCATAATTGTGTGGCTATCGTAGGTGCCATTAGCCAAGAAGGGAGCAGCCAGCAGGATACCACTATTACCAACAGAACCAGCAAAGCGACACACAGTACCGTTAGGAATAGTGGACCCTGTACTATTACGGATACGGTAGTGGATTTCTTGACCAATCTGCATAACCACATCACCACCATTAAGCCCAAGGCTCAGGGTCTTGTCTGTGGTATCCCAAGTGAGTTGGCCCTCAGTAGGGGCTGCAACCACATTGGTAGTGTCAAAGGAGATGTAGTCAACAGACTTAAAGAACTCTTCACGAGTAATCTTCTTTGTGGTAGCTGTAGAGGTATCTACGATAGGGATTACATCATTCTGTGCAGCATCAGCCCCGGTGAGTGAAGTCAGTGCGCTAATCTTTGTATCAGCCATTAGGTACAACCTCCGGGTTTACTTCTTCACTTGCTTGTTGCAATCTTTGCTCATAAGCATCTTTGTCAAAATCAAGCTCTGCGATGTTCATCAGGTTATCAACAAGTTCAGGGTGGTCTTTGACTTCGATGCCAGCACCATTAAGGTTACGCAGGAAGGAAGCGATTTCACGAAGGTCGTGAGGTGCAACATCACCAGCCACAAGCTTAGGCATAGTCTCCCAAGGAAGTCCATTGAGTTGCCACAAACGCTCTACTAGTTGCTTATTGAGAACATCCACGATATTGTTGATGTAACTCTCTAGGCTACGAAGGAACAGGTCAGTCTTGGTCTTGGAGAGTGCATAGGAACCACCACTAGACCCTAGCATCAGGAACTCAGCCATAAGGCTACGAGCAATATCGTGTTGGTAACGCTTGACTACTGGATCAATATCAATCGACCTAGAGCCGTTAGCGGTAATGAGTTCAATGTCCATAAGACGCTGGTTAGTAGGTTTACCATCTGCATCCACATAAAGGTCAGAGGGAAGAAGTGCATAACCTTGATCATTGTTCTTCAGATCACGAAGGATACGCTCAAACTGACCACGAAGAGCCATCTGATCACTTGTGGCATCTGAACTCAGATACTCCGCAGGCATACGGCCAATAGGCACTCCATGTAGCTCTCGCTCAATAGCCACGGCTTCATAATTCTGAATCTTGTTGAGATAAGTATAGCTGACATAGGCGTTCCTAAGAACTGAGCGACCAGAGGGGTCATTGTTCAAGCTTGTAGTTCTGTAGTAAACAGATTTCTCAACGGGGATCATTACGGAGCGTTTGCCCCAAGTGGCCTCTTGCCACATACCAAGAACTTCCCCTGTATCTTGGTCAACCTGAAAGCTCTCAACAGTCCAAGGTGCTCGGATAGCAATCTTCTTGATACCGATACGACCATCATTGAACTTGGAGTTCTTCTTAGGGCTACGGAAGTCACCTTCACGACGCTTATAGATAACTTCGAACCACCCAAAGCCATAAGTCAGGTACGACAAAGCTTCTGAGATGTGGTCATCAAGACTTTCATCCATGTCATCAAGGACAGACTTAAGGAACTCAACTTCACGCTTAGCTTCTTCGCTGTCGTTAGCTGGTTTAATCTTGATTTCAACATCACGAAGGGTTTGTTCAACTGCATACATGATGGAACCAATGATGGCATTCCCGTCACGCATCTCTTTGTACTTTTGGATACCACGTTTACCCTTGAGGTCTTGTTGAAACTCATCTGCGCGAATATCGCCAGTATAAGTGTTACGACCGGAGACCCCAAGCGTCATTTTAGCAGATGTTTCGCTAAGTTTATTCATAACGATTGCCTTTTGACATATTTATATCAGCAGGCAATACCTGCAAATTCCAAGGAACATGCAAACCACAAACATTTTTACCCTGCAATGGCACAATGTGATCTACATGATATTTTTGACCAGCAGTAATCTCACAGTCTCGTGCAAGATCGTATAAAAATTTGATCTGCGCGTGTTGGTCATCTGTAAGCCAGTTTGGGCAAGATTTACCAATAACACCACGACGCTTAGAAGCAGCAACCCTCATAGATTTTCTATGCTTATCTGGGTTGTTTTTAGCATAAGCTTTATTCTTATCTAGAATCTTTTCTCTGTTTGCAGAGTAGTAAGCCTGCCCTCTACTTTGCTCGTAAGCTTTAACCCAATCTTGGTTATCACTTTTCCAGATTTTGTTTCTATCAATAAACTTGTCAGGGTTTTGCTGATAGTCTTGCCTCTTCTTGTGGCAAGCACATTCTTTACAACTTGAGCAATGACCGTCTTTAGCTGAAGTGTTTTTATGAAACTGATCAAGAGAAAACTCTTTAAGACAAATCTTACAAGTCTTTGTGGTAATCTCTTGATTAAGTTCCATCAGGTTTACTCTTCTGTAGTTTCTGTGACGGCTGTTAAACCCATCGCCGCCAACGCCGCCACCCCATCCATCCCGCCGATAGCCGTCAACGCCCCCGGCACCGCCGCCACCGGCTCCAGCGAGAACACTAGCGCCGCCTGAGCGCGTTCAGCAGCCACCATGTCGATTATCTCGTCAACGTCCCATGCGGGCCTGACGAGGGGCTGTGACGCGCCCTGCACCCATTCGTCGCGGGCTTCCCAGCTTGCGGCTGCGTAGAGGTTGCCGTCAGCGTCCTGCCAGTTGAGGCCGGTGTAGGTTTCGCCGTCTGCGGGGGAGAAGGCGAGGCACATGGCAAGCTGGTTGCTGTCCGCGACAAGTGCTTCGGGGGCTGCGGCTGTTATTCTCATAGCGTAACCCCTGTCTTTCCCGCGACCCAAGTCTCGGTGTTCGTGATTGCGGTGGTGTCTAGGTTGGCCCCGAAGCGGGTGATAAGGCTGTAGATTTGGCCGTTGAAGGGTGCCGTCGTGCCGCCACGGCGTCCAATATACAGTGGATATGCAAGATAATTACCAGTGCCTTGGTCGGAGGCGTCTGTGGAAATCAAAGTGCCGTTGCGCCGAATTGACACACTGTCTGCAGAGACTTCGGAGGCCCCGCTCAATACCGCCGTATTGGGGGCCGCAAAACTCGCACCGCTGGTAGCGGCGGCAAAAATGGTTCCCGTCGAAGCAAAACGGTAAGTCGCCGAAGCCCCGGCAGGTGCGCCCATTCCGATAGTCCCAGAGGCCCCAAGAATGCCAAGCTCAACCAAGGCCCCTAGAGCTGCATCCGACAACTTCCGCACCCCCGTAAACACCTGCGCGCGGTCAATCCCCGGCGTGATCGTGCCGGTGAGCATGAAGTCGTCAACCCCGTCGAAGCTGAGATACGACAGCGACTGCACCCCGGCTTCGGTCACGTCGAATTGCGTGGTAACTTTCTGGTAGGCGGTGGCGGTGGATCCGAGTTCGAGTTGAGCGCCCCAGATGAGGATGCCGGATGTGCCGTCGCCAAGGTATGACGACACCCCGTTTCCAGTGGATGGTGAGATAATCAGTTGCGATATACCGCCAGCCAGCGTGCGCTTCACGGAACAACGATACCAGCCATCACCGACTGAAGTTATAACTGCTGTGCTGCCTGCGGCATTTGTGCCAACGGACCCATTCACGAGGTCAAAATAGGTGAGCTGAGTTACCGCGTCAGCGTAGAACGCAAAAGCCAGCCAGCCCCTAGTATCAGCCTTGGCATACACCGAAAGGGTGTAATCACCGGTGAAACTAAAAGTCGCGCTATCGACCCTGTGCCAAGCGTTGGCGGTATTTTCCACAGCCCTTTGGGCAGTAGTGGCTCCGGTTGGGGCTACTGCCGCGTTTGCAGTTATCGTCACGGCTGTATTAGCCCACGGCCTCGTTGAACCAGCCGTTGCCGTGTTGCGGAAATCTTCACTCCACGTCAGCAAATTCCGCCGCCCACCCAGTGGCACCACACCGAACGTCGGTCGGGATGCGGCTGTGGCTTGGGTGGCGTGGTTGCCGGTCATAGTGGATGGCCAGTCAGAGGTGATGCGCTGGTATGCAGAAGCGGTGGAGCCGAGTTCGAGTTGAGCGCCCCAGATGAGGATGCCGGAGCCAGTTACACCGGTGTAAGAAAAAGTTCCGTCTGCGGTAGCAATTCCAACATCAAAATTTGGGTTTGCGGATACAGTAGTTTTAGATACGGAACAGCGATACCATCCTGAACCCGCTGGTGTTTCCGCTATGGAAGCAGTAATTCCAGCGCCGACCGTCCCCACGGCGCCCGTTGCTAGGTTGAACCAAGTCTGGCGGTCAATAATATCGCCAAAGTTCAGATACGCCCAGCTTCTTTCTGCCGCCTTCATGTAGCAAGTGAATGTATAGGTCGTGCTATTCAAGCCAAAAACTTGATAGGACCTGTGCTTCCCGCTTCCAGAAGTTTCAGATATTTTTTGAGCCGTTGACGTTCCGTCAGGGGCGAGTGTTGAGGTAGCCGCAACCGTTGCGTTAGTGTACGTCCACGGCCTAGTCTCACCAGCCGCTGCGGTATCTCGGAAGTCCTGTGTCCAAAGAAACTGATTCCGCCGCGCCGCGCCATTAGTACCCACGCCCCCCTTCGACTTATCCAGCATCAGCGCCACGGTCTGGCCGGGCGTCGTCACGGGGGTGGTGCCAGCGGCGTCTTGGAACAGGGTCGAGATGTCAGAGGGGTCGTACCAGACGCCGGGTTCGGCGAGGGCGAAGAGGTCAATAGGGGAGAAGGGTGTAGGTGGTGCAGAACGAGTACCACTAAGGAGTTGCCCTCTAAGGGACACAGCAAGGCTAATAGAGGGCATAAATGTGTTCCTTAGACTTAGATTACAAGCGAGTGGATGCCCGTTGCGGTAGTACCTGTAGCTTTAATCCGAGTGACATTGGAGCAAGGTACATAGAAGTTGGATGGAAAGGTCACAGTACGGTCAGTGCCATCAACTGTGAATACAACAGCACCACCAACTGTAATGTAGAAGCCAATAACGGTGTTCTGAGAGGAAGCACCCATATTGTCAGCGGAGTTGTTCGTGGTAACAGGAATCCAGTCACGGACCATACCTGTCGTGAGGTCAACATAATTAGCCATATCTTATATCCTAGCTAGCAAGCCTTTCGCATCGGAATAGGCTAAGTTAAGTTCAGGTTTAGCGATGCCCTTGAGGGCCAACTCTGTGATTGCCCAGACCATAGCGTCTAGACGGTCAGGTGATCCAATGGAGCCAAGTGGCTCCCAAGTCGTCATCTGCGTCTCAAGGTCATCAAGTCCACGAAGGTGTTTAACCTTACCACGCTCATATAGTGCCGCTACGGGTTCAGCCCTAGCGAACTTACCACGGGAAGCATGTACAGCTTTAAGAGGAATAGTTTCATCAACAGTCTTGAGGGTATATTTTACAAGATCACCGCCTTGGTTTCGTTCATATACTAAACGATCAGCGTGATACTTGTGGAAAAGGTTTACAGCTTTTGTGGCCCAACCTTCGGGAGATAGACGCTCAGTGGCATCTTCCAAGACATAGCAGACACCATTGATGTCCATACCTGCAACAACAATGCCCGTCATGTCACTCTCAGCATTAGCTGATACAGCCGGGTCGACTGCAACAACGACACGAGCAAGAGTTTCAGAGAAAGCAACAGGGTCGTCTATCTCAACTTCACAGGTTTCTAAGATAGAACGGTTCCACAAGGCACCAGCAGCTTCATCGAGAACTTCTGCGTAAAGCTCTTGACGACCGAGACGAGTGCCTTCATACTGTGTTTTAACTGCTTCCAGATAAGTTGAGGCTAGATTTGCTGCATTGTCGAAGGTAGAACCACGAACAGTTAAAGTTTTAGGGTTTTTAAGGATATCCCGAAGAAGTCTTGTTGGTTTAGGTGTAGTGGTGATAAATATACGAGGATGCTTGCCAAGTCTCAAGCAAAATTGCAGCATGTCATATGTTTCTCGGTCTTTGTTCCAAGCACAAAGCTCATCCAGCCATGCGGCGTCTCCTTGAGGACCTCGCAGACGGTCAGGTTCTTCTGAACTATAAAAAGTAACTGTGGCACCATTGGCCCAAGTTAAAGTACGTTTAGTTGGGGACCACTCAGGATATCCCATATGGACACCCTTGTAAGTTTTATCACCAGCCCAACAAACAGAGAGAAATCCGCTTTCCCCCTTGACAAGAACTCTTTCCAAGTCAGCGTTTGTTGCAGCTACAGCCATAACTCGGCGTTTACCAAGTTTAACTTGCTCACGGCACCATTGGGCACCAGCCCATGTCTTGCCCCAACCACGACCAGCAAGAGCAAGAAAAACGTTCCACTCACCTTCTTCAGGAGGTACTTGTTCAGGTCTTGCCCAAAAGCGATAATTGTAGCGAAGCTCTTCCGCCTTCTTGGGGTCTAGTTGCTGTAGGACTTCCGCTACATCTTTACCCATCGCACGGAGGTCATCAGCATGTAGTGAAAGTCCGTTTTTACCAGCCATTAAATTTATTACTCTTTTTTACATTTATATCAGCGGGCAGAACTTCTAGGTTCCACGGAACATGGAGACCACAAACAGTCTTACCTTGAAGGGGCACTACATGGTCTACGTGATACTTCTGACCACTAACCAACTCACAGTCCCTAGCTAATGTATAAACATCTTCTATCTGTTGCTTATGAACTTCACTCAACCAAATAGGTTGTGCTTTTAGTGTAGCGACCCTTCTCCTAGCGTCTTTTGCACGAAGTTTATCAGGGTGACGCTCGGACCAACTCTTGATCCTTGAATTACAGAGTTCTCTATTCTCACTACGATAACTAGCTTGTTTCTCAAGAATAGCTTCTTGGTTATTCAAATAAGAGTTATTAAGTATCTCTTTACGCCGATCAGGGTTGTTTTTAACCCAATCTTTTGTCTTGGCGTCATAGTGTTCTCTGTTTGCCAAGTAACTCTTTTGTTTACCTGCTGCAACTTTTTCTTTGTTATTCTCTCGGTAGGTTTTGTCTGAAGCTCGTTTACAAACCTTACAAGCTGTATGCAGCCCATCTTTTGTTGTAGGGTTCTTACTGAAGTGCTCAAGGTCTTTTTGAACCTTGCAAGAACAACAAAGCTTCATTTATTACTCTTTATCTAAGGTTTTATCTTTAACACCAAGAAGGGCAATCAAGTCGTCAATAGCAGAAGTTTGCTCTGTTTCAACTTCATTGTCAACTTCAACAATAGTTTGAGTTGGGGACCACCCACCTTTTGAGCGCAAGAATAGTTCTGCTGCACGAAGGTCGCCATCCAAGGCTTTCTGTACAACAACAGAACCAACAGCTTCTTGAATGTCAGCCCTAGCTTGAGCAATGTCATTTCGATATGCACTATACATACCAGCCATAGAGGAAGGTGCATGGTCATACGATTGGATGTTATCCAAGATCACCTTCATCGACACACCAGCCCTGATGGCTTTGCGGATATAGGTAGCAATCTTGAGATTATGGATAAGTTTGTCAGCCATGAAATCACCTGTGTAAAAGCGCAAGCTTTGTTTGCTTGTGTTGAATTACCACAGACAGTCTATGGTTTGTCCTAAAAGAGTTAAACACGGGACAGGTTGCGCACCCTTTTTCAGCATCCGGGTTTCCAAGGTTATGGCGTCAACGCCCCCGACCTCGATGTGGCTTGCTTGCCCCAAAGGCAATCGCATTGCTCATCCGTGTCTCTATACTGCCGTGTCTAATTGGCATAGGTGGTAGGAATCGAACCCACACAGCTTGGTTTTGGAGGCCAGCGGAGAGGGCCACTCTCACACCCATATAAAAATAAGTTCGGTTCACCTCCACCGAAAGGTAACAAGAAGCACAGCGGCATCCACAAGAACATTCAACATGTACAGTGAGAAAATGTGATGGTTGTGCTTTCTATGTAACAGTACATAGTGTGTGTGAACAGCTTTGTCAAGGGGTAGACAGTTTAGCTAAAGTTAACCCAGTCAGGAAGGCTATTATCCCATCTATGAACAGATTTATTCAGTTCCCACTCTTTTCTTACAGCAATAGCAATTTTATAATCCAAAGTCCTATAAATTGCTTGCTTCGCACCTCTTCTTACAACAAACACACCAGTTTCTTGATTGTGAAATACACCTCTTGTTGCAGTCTCTACAAACTTAGAGTTATCTGTAGGCTTATTGGCTTCCCCAGCAGGCACTACCACAAGGTTGTCATAGGCTAGGTTGTAGTGGTTAGTGTCTTTGAACTTAACCACATACCCATCAGCAACAGGATGGCCCTCTACGAGCCACACAGCTACTCGTGGAAGCATAAGAGTGACCGACTTACCTTCAGGGTTCCTGATGTTCATCTTGAAGTCATAGACCAGATTACCTGTTCTCTTATTGATGAACCTACCACTAATGGGATCATAGTTAAATGTAAGCTTAAGATCACCTAAAGTGAATCCATTATATTGTTCATCCATAGTCTCAGTTATCCTTATAGGTTACAACAAGGACATAGTTACTAAGATAGAGGATTCAAGAGGACTCATACTTATATACTTCTTTATTACAGTATATAATAAGCCACTAGAGGACTCATACTAGAGGACTCATACTAGAGTACATACACTTATATACTCTATACAGTATATAGTTAATTGATCATATAGACTACTCAGGAAGCTTACTCAGAGAGTATATACTCAGGGGGCACACAACCCTATAGTTACATAGGATGTGTGAACAGGTCTGTCAAGGGGCACTAGAGTGATATTTTTATTTTTTATTATTATCAGAGAGTGTGCATCAATCTTTTTGTTGTAACCCAGAATGGGCAAGTCCTTATAGAGGAATACTTATTCTTTGGTTTGTTGTATATTTACTATGCGAAGCTCTGATTGAGAGTTCCGCTACTGTGACAACTTGTCGCACCCTATTTGATTTTATTGTCTTGGGGATATACCGGGCAACCCCACCCCCACCGAATCACCCCTCACATTCCCAAGGGTCCCATAAAAGTTTTGTCAAGGGGTTGACAGGGGGTATCCGCTAACTATTTGATGATTCTATCTAAAGATACTTGTTGACATACAAAAAGATAAGGCAGAGAGGTGATTCGGCTACCCCATGGGCCAATCCGTCAAATGTTATACAATCACATAACGCAAAGAATTGACCGCATGGTCAAACTTTAACCATATGGTCAAAAACGATTAACTCGTTTCGAGCTTGCCACAAATAGGGAAAGGGGACTCAATAAGAATCCCCCTTCAGACTTCACAGGAGAGCCGCCTAGGGGCCGAGTCCATGTTCAGGCATACCGAGGTGGCAGACCTATAGGACTCGGCCCTTGCACGGCCCTTAGATAGCGCCCTTGCGTACTACCAAAACATGTACATTCGCCAATGCCATATCCGCTTGGTATCCCTGAGCTTGATCCAGCGTCATGCATGGGCCAAAGGGCTGGATACTAAACGCCCCATGCTTTGCGAGTTGATATGTAGCGTTGTCGTTTCCATGCGTGCGGGGCATTGCAGAGTCCTTGATTAGGTGAGTCATAGATCAGGCAGACAGGACGTATACAGGAACGCGCTTGCCATTGAGCTTGCACCATAGGCCGAGTCTGTCCTGATATACGCGCCTATAGGATTGCCCAAAGACAATGCCAGTGGCGTGTTTAATATGCTTAGGGGCAAGCAATGGGCGGGAGTTGTCCTGAATTGTGAGTGTATCGGGGGAAGTCTGAATTGCGAGTTGCATAGTGGGTTTTCCTTAGATTAAGCCGCTAGGGGCAGGGTCATTTGATTGTCAACGATGATGCCAGAGTCGTTGACTTCAAGGTGACATTTTAGGGTAACAGTTACTGATCCGTCTTCATTGTCTTCAATGTCGAATTGATCAGAGTCCTTTACTTGGTCAAGAGTCCATGACTCGTCTAAACAATCAATCTTTACGCGGTCACAAAGCGGATACCATTCCGAGTCTAGGTCAGACTTGAAATAATCCGATTCCAATAGATGATCAGGAACATGGATTGATTCACATTCGATATAGGTAGTATCTCCACCTTGCCAATATTCGTCCTCGTTTTCACAATAGACAATGTCACAGTAACCGGACTCTACATAATCTTGGGAAAAGGTACTAGAACGGGTTTGACCATATGACCGCCGATAGACTTCAACAGAGTCGCTGTTGCTGTAAACTTGCCCATTCCCGTTGCAGGTGAAGTAAGAGTCGCAATAGCAGGACTCGCACACTGTTTCCCCGGAGTCTTCGATATAGTATTGCGAATCGTCTTCCCTGATACCTTCGCCACAATCGCCACAGGTGCAACAAAATTGTTCCGACTCTATTGTGCCGCCGGTTTCCCTGAAAGTGTAATCGCCATTGCGTGACAGTCTGAAAAACTCACCAGAGTCCAGTAAATCACCTTGACCGCATAAATCCATGAATGGGGCGATATATCCGCCTTGATACTCTACCGCCTTAATCCTAGCGCCATTCCAGCCGCTTGTATCGCATACCCCTTGTTTGTCATATCCCTGTGCAACCATGTAAGCCGATACAGCGTTAAAAGCGGAGTCCGTGGCGGTATATATAGGACCGGGGCGATAGACCACGGAGTCGCGCTGTTTGATGTTCACAACGCAGCGGGCCGCTATATAACCCTTGGAGTCTACCGCATAGACAATTTTAAAGTCCCCGCTTGCATAGACTTCTGCCGGATGAATTGGGAGTCCGCTTCTAAACTCTGATTTGTCATGCCTCATGCATGAGCCGGAAAGACTCTTAGCGTAGAGCTTTACATCATTGTTAAACGACAGATTCGGATTGGTGGTTCTGGACTGGGTTCCGCTATAGGCCAATGCGAAGCAATCCGCCTCAGTTGACTCTTTCACGGCATAAGCAATCTCTGCAAATTGTTCCTTAAACCATTCTGCAAAAGCAGCACAAAAGGACTCGCTTGCAAAAGGAAGAATCCGCTTGATGATCTTACCCGGCTTGCCAGATAGTCTAATATCCCTGTCAAACTTATCCTTGGACTCGTATATCGCCAGATTCATGGGGTTGTCTTTAGCTTGTGCCGGTTGAAAGCAATTAAATAGGCGGTAGTAATATTGATAAAAGTCTGAACAAGGCAAAGTCCCATTGTTCCGCATATCATTCAATGCGTGGCGGATATACTGTTGAATAGCACGGGACTCGTGACGTTCTGTTATGCCATAGAAACAGGTAACGGGGTCAAACAAGACTCCCCATTTAAGCAAGTGTTCACTAAACAAAGAAACAGCGGGAGTCGTGTTTGTCGGGTTTTCCATAGCGTGAGTCCTTTCTTTGATTGTGTTACATTGCCAGAAGCGAAACAATTACCATATAGCAAGAGGCACAAAGCATTGCAGTTGCCAGTATGTCGCGGATAAAGCCGGTACGTTTCATTGTGTCGCTTCCTTGTCTGCGTTTCGTTGTGATCTTTATGACCTGATTCGCTTTCCCTGTAAACCCCGAAAACACGGAAATTCGCATACTTATATAGACTCTAAATTTTGACCTAGTTTTGCGTTTTGCTATGGACAAGGCACAGCGAATCGCCTATATTGATTCCTATGAACCCGGCATGACCGGGCGGGGGCGCGCATTGCGTTCGCAAAAATCAGGGAAGTACGGCTATACCGAATCAGTTGCAATTTTGTCACAGGGTGTGGCAATCCTGTTTGTCAACATGTTTTTATATTCAGATATTTAGATATCCAAATGTGCCAATCCCTGACTCTTTCCGTATGTAAATCGGCTTAACTAAATCAGAGTGATTTAAGTAATAAAATAATCACGACCATTCGAGTCGTGGTAGCGCTAACGCCGCGAATGGTCGTGATTATTT
>Ga0209353_10000117_pt1 | contig 46709 bp, 45 predicted proteins | sample LauGreSpBDMM15SD_2_FD_187561 | JGI IMG/M metagenome (GOLD analysis project Ga0209353, IMG submission 187561) | Freshwater lake microbial communities from Lake Michigan, USA - Sp13.BD.MM15.SD (SPAdes) (version 2) | ecosystem: Environmental > Aquatic > Freshwater > Lake | place: Lake Michigan... | reverse complement strand
GATTGATTAATTTACTTCGTAGCTAAAATAATTATTTTAGCAATTAATCAATCTATTAATAAGGGGCAAGAAAAAAAAAATATGTAATTCAGAGATAAAAAAATATTAAATTGGATAATAATCTCTTAGCAACACTAAAATCAAAATTTTCTCAAGTTTAGTGTTGCTAAGAGATTACTAAAGTGATTATAATAAATGATATTTTAATATAATTGGATTCTTGTATTTTTTCCATTTAATCTTATAAAAATCAGTTAGTCTTTCTTTTTGTTTGTCAGTTACTTTCTTTTCTCTTATATTAAATATTTTATTATCTAAATGATATTTTAGACTGTTCCATTCAATGTATACTCTTTCCCAATGAAGTTTAGCTTTTCCTATTTTCATTAATCGTATGTCACAATCTTTATATTTTCCCCGTAAATGTTTTGCTTTCCGTACTTCAAAAGTAGAACTTTTACCAATATATAATAATTTATTATTTTTGTAAATTCCATATACAATATCAGTATCTTTCCAATTTATATAAGAAAATTTAACTATTCGCAAATATTGCTGTATGTTCATTAGTATATATATCTAATTAATTTAATTATTTTACCATATACTATCATTTCTATTCTATATTTTACTCAGTGTTACCATTATTACTAACATGAGCTATTTTCAAATTATAATCCGTATTTTATCGTCAGGATTTGTAATATCTTTATTAAAACGCCCGAGCGCATAGCCTCGACGTAGTCGAGTGCGTCATAATTATCTACATTTCATATTTGTATGCATAATTCATCGTCAGGATCTATTATAATTTTAAAATTCTCGAGCGCAGAGCCTCGACGTAGTCGAGTGCGTCATATTTTATCATATTTTTAAATTATCAACTTACCATTTTTTGTCAAATAATACTCTATTTCATCAAGTGAAATTACATATTTGTTGTATTCTAATCTCTTTACTTTTGCAATTTCAACCATTTCTTTTGATGGATTTTGATTAAAATTTACAAGTATACCGTTTTTATAATTCAATAAATTCATATATGTAATAATTTGTGGAAAATGACTAGGTTTTAAATTACTATCTATTGCTTTGCATTCAATTATAGTTTTTTCATCATGTAAAACAATATCTGCTCTAACATTACCTATTATTGATTCATTGTATTTAATAGGTATAACTACTTCTTTAGAATACCCTAACATATTTTCTCTTAATAAAACACAAATACCTTCTTGATAAACACATTCTGCATATCCCTTACCCAATTCATCACCTACAACAGTGCAAATATCGTCAATATCCATATTATTATTTTATTACATAAATCAAAAAAAATTCTATTTTTTATCTATACAACATCGCTTTTTTACATATTTTAATAACATCCAGAGCAAAAACATTTAATAAAAATCTTTATCTAATGAAATTTTTTTTCTATATAAATAAAAAATTATCTTTATTTATATACACTACTTGTTCTATCGTATTTATCTTCTACCTTTAACTGTATTATTAAACCAATCTCTCTGCCAGGCTGTATCGTAATTTCCCTTGTTAAATTCACCACCACCTACCCACAGATGACCGTCATTACGGATCAATATACCAGTTCCTTGAGATGGATTATTACCTGTTTTGTCAAGTTTGTTAATGGCCAAATGATTTTGGTCACGCATACCAATCACCCACTCGTCACCATTTGGATGGCGCATAATGATATTTCCTTTTACAACAAGATCGTCACTTGAAAAAAACATGAAATATAAAATTGCAATAAATACTAATAATCCAACTACACCTCCTACTATCATTAATTCTTGAGTCATTTTATTTATATATTCCCTATATATTTTTTTTTTTATAATAAATAAATAAAATAAATAATAAAAGTAATAAAAGTAATATTTTAAAATTTGTACATATCATGATTCTTGATTATTTTATACTTCCTATATCAACGTTATCTATAATTTTACAAAGATCATCAATACAATATCCATTCTTTAACTAATCGTAATATATTTTTTTTCATTTTTTATCGTCTCTTTTATGCCATTTTTCTATCAATACCAGAGCACAAAGCCTCGACGTAGTCGAGAGCGTCATCATCTAAATACATTTATTTCTAAAATATATTATATATATTATATAATATAAAGATAATACAAAGATAATAATATAATGAAAAGTTTTAGAGAAAATTTACACTATATGATAACACTATTTATACTTTTTGGTGGTATATTTAATAATTGTAATATTCTATTTATACATTATTACTTTTGTATTATAACTGTTGTACACTGGTTAACAAATAATAATAAATGCTTTCTTTCAGAATATGACTATAAAGAAAATAATGGATATACCTTACATCTATTGCAATTTTTAGGTTTCAATTTTGATCAAAATAAAGATAAAGCACTACTTAATCTTATCGCATATATGTGCGTTATTATACCAGCATCAATTACTTTATATAAATATCACTCTTTATGTTAAATACTATAAACGCATTTTTGCGTTCATTATTCACTCTTTTCACATCTCTTTTTTAAATGTTTATACTTTTTTTTATTTTTTAACCACCTTTTACACATATCATTGTTTACTATTTTAATTTTTCTCATAACAGGTGGTTTAATAGTCTCCTCAATATCTAATATCGTATCATCGTATTTTAACTCTTTTAAAAAGAGTTCCTCGTTTAATGACATTTATCTTATATAAATAAAAAAAATATTTATCTTTATATACATCTCTTTTATTCTATTGTATTTATGTATTCTAATAATTTACTATTTACTGTTATCTTCTTTTCATTAAATGATTTTAAATATAAACCATCTAAAGATTTTACTCTACTTAAAGCAACGTATACCATATGATTACAAAAACAATCGTCCAAATCTAATACTGCTGAATCTAAACTAAGACCTTGGGAACGATGACATGTTATTGCATATGACAACATTAATGGTATTTGTTTGCAAAATACCTTTGAATTATCCATCTCTAACTCCCATTCCACTTTTTGAATAGTCTCTGTTGTACCATTGTCAAATTCTACAACTACACTATCCTCTAAACATTCCTTTATTGTACCAGTTGATCCATTTACTAAACCTATAGATACATCCATGTTTTTTATTAATAATACTCTACAACCCTTCCTTAAACGTAAAGATTCTATACCCTTTTGTATAAATTGTAACTGCAATTCACGTTTAAGTGTATCACATGTTTCATTACTATCTGTTTGAGTATATGTACAGTCATATACACGATCAGGTGACTTTATATTCGATAAACGAAGATTGTTTATAGCCTGAGCTTTCTTATTACTACTTACTAAATAAATCAGGTTTGGATTACTCACATTTGTTAATCTACTATTTAATACATTTATATCATCCTTCGTCTGTAATCCCTTTCGTATTCTTAATAAAATATCTATGTATTTATTATCACCATTTTGACGAAAATTTTCTTTTAATATTATAGTATTCTTATCATACATCTTTTTGAATAATTCACTGTCTATTAATAATCTACGATCATTTGATTCATTCTTGAATATCGTCTCTAATTGTAAAAAATCACCAGTTATTACTAATTGAATACCACCAAATGGCTTCCCGCATTTACGTAAGGTTTGACATATTGTATTAATCTTTTCAAATATATCAGCAGACATCATACTTATCTCATCTATCACTAATATATCTGTTCGCTTTATTCTATCTTTTATATTCATTTTATAACGTAATCTACGCAATAATACCTCAACTGATGATTCTCCAGTACCAATACCCATAAAACTATTTATAGTTATACCTTTTATAGAATATGCAGATATTCCAGTCGTAGAAGTAACATACATCTCTTTATTACTATTATTCTTTATATACTTGTACATTTCCTTTACAGCTTTACTTTTACCACAACCAGCTGCACCCAGCATTAATATATTATCACCATTCTTAAACTTGTTAAATGCTCTCTTTTGAGATTCTGATAAATCAGCATTGTATTCAGTCTCAATTTTAGAACCAGTACGCTCGTTATGTTCTATTAATAAATCACGAACCTTAGATATAAGGTCATCTGCAATCTCACTTTCGTCTTTAATACCAGTCTTTAATACCATTCGTATTTATTCGCTTAATTATAATTTTTTCATTTTTTTATTTTATTTCTTTATTGTAATATGAGTTTTACTAAATCAAAGTATGATCTATGCGCATCTAATAAACAAAAAGATAGTAATAAAAGTATTTTTAATTATATCGTAGATAAATCTCGATTTATTAACGAAAATGAATGCAATAACTATACAGCACCATTTCTTACTTATATACCTACAGGTACACCATCTCTTAATATAGATATCGAAAATGATCTTAAAGGTATGTCTAGACTTGTATCTAAATGTAATGACTGTAAATATACTCCAACTGATCTAAATATAGCACAACATATAGCACAACCTACACTATCTAAAGGTCCGCTTTATAATTATTATCCTAATAATAAAAAAGAATGTCCTCCAGAATATGACATATTACCTAATAAATACCTTAAAAAATAATTGATTCTTATTTCAAACCTTAAACTATTTAATGACTCTTGATTACTGTATTTTCTGTTATCACGATTTTGATTCTGCATTTATAGAAGATATAGATATACAAAAATGCACATTTTCAGAAGATCAATTATTTTTAGAAGATCAATTTAAACAAGACATAGCTGAAAATATTAAATATAATATAAATCTTGTTAAAAATATAAAAATTAATTTTCATTGTAATCATAATTATCATTTAGGATGTTTTGTAAAATATCATTCGTATAAATGTAATCTCAAACGTACACAAAAATGTATGCTCTATGAACAAAACTATATACACACTTGTGAAATACCATGTCCATTATGTACCATATTAATAAAAAAAAAAGATTTTCTTACATGTTCTAAACAAATACATAAATTACATCAAATTTTACAGATTATTAATAAATATATATTATTTATATACATTAAAATTAAAATTTTATCCTGTTTACTTGCATTTAAAAAAATAACCAACACTATTAAATTAAAAAATACTCATAAATTTAATAGATTTTGCATTTTATACGATGATCTTTTACTTGTTAAAAAAGAATTAAGTAAATATATTTCTTTCTGTCAAGTTTAATCTTTTTATTTAGTATCTTTATTATATATTATGTCAAAGGCTTTATCATTTTATTATTATTTACAATATAATCCAGAATCACAATATGTTAAAGATTTTTGTGAAACATTTAAAGATAATTTAGATATTTTACCAAAACATATTGTTTCGTCTAAAAAAATTATAACTCTTCTTCAAATTCATTCTTTTAATCAATTTAAAATATTCTCAAATGTTTTTAATCAATATTATAAATCAAAAATATTATCTTAAATGCTTATATTTATATTATCAATATTCTCAACCTTTTTGTAACCTAAAAATGCAGATCTATTTGTACTATATATATCAGATTGATAATTATCAGTACTTTCCTTTATCATACTTGCAAAACGTCTTATAAAAAGATTTAAATCACTATCGCTAAAAAAATTATTATAAATCTGATTTAATATTATCGATGATGGAATTTTTGTATCTAAATGTATATTATAAATTCTAAATAAACATATGTATAAACACCAAGCTACACAATAATTCTCAGATATTTTGTATTTTTTTCTAGTATACATATCACTTCTATATTGAATACCATCATTTTCACTATGTGATGATATCCATTTATATTCCGAAAATTCTTTTAAAATTTCTGTCTTTATGTAATTTAATGTCTTTCTAAATCTATTTTTATGAATTTCTGATAAATTATCTATATTACCAATACCTTGTAGACCATAAGGTTCGTATAAAGATACACTTTTAGTCTTGTTATTTATTACCAATATATTAAAATGACCAGAAGTATTCTCTAAAATTATACATATAGGTATAAATACAATCAAATCAGATGTCATCATTATATCTATATCATGAAAAGTAACTTGCGGATATATATTTTGTAATATGTTAATACCATCATCATGTATCTTAATATCACCTGTTACTAAATCTACTAATATCATATCTTCACGTCTTAAACTCTTTATAACAGGACGATTATGTTTTATATTTATCTTATTTATCATATTTGATAAAAATATAATAGCCATCTCAATATCTATAGCAGTAAATGTATTATCTGGTTCATATGAATATAAACGTAGAGGAAATATTATTTCATTGATTTCTCTTTTTATATCATATTTTTCTAGTTTATCAGTATATTTTGTTATCTTGAAATATTCAAAACCATTACCATTATTAATAGTTACTTCAGATGGTATAAGATTTATATTATCATATATACTAACATCTACTTCTATTTCATCATCTATTTTTATATTTTTGTTTTCTAATATCGGTGAATCTATATCCATATTAATGTAAAATAAAAAAAAAATGAAAATAAATAAATACATACATTTTTTAATATGTTTTCTTCTTTTAACAAAAATTCATATTTAAATACAAATTCACTAGAAAATCCTAAAAATTCATTTGTAACTCCAAGTATTCCATTTGTAACACCTAGTAATCCGTTTGTAAATAATAGTAATCAATTTGGAGCTAACCAATTTGTAGCTAATAATAACCAATTTGTAGCTAATAATAACCAATTTGCAGCTAATAATAACCAATTTGTAAATCCATTTGTAACTAATAATAATCAATTTGCAGCTAATAATAATTCGTTTGGAACTAACAATAATTCGTTTGCAACTAACAATAATTCCTTTGTAGCTAACAAAAATAATACAGAATATAAGAATCCGTTTGAAATAAATTCTAATAAAGTTTATCAGTTTGGTAATCAATTAATTAATTCACAAACTTCTACAACATTATCATTTAATGATATTATTATTACTCCTGTTTATACAAATATAAAATTAGAAGAAAAAAATATATCATTATATACTAAACTTACTAAAAATACACCATTGCATTTACCAATTATTTCATTCTCTAATAACGTTGAAAATATTATAAAGTTAAATTTATTAGGTGGTTTAGGAGTTTTTAAAAGTGATGATTTAGAAAAACAAATACAGTTTATTAAATCTTTTAAAAATTATTTGAAATTTATCGATGAAACTCCTGTTAGTATTTATTCAAATGCTACATATCAAGACATTTATAATTTATTTCTACAATATTCTTTAGAATATATAGTAGTTATAGATGAAAATAATACATTTATAGGTTTTATTTTAAAATCTTATTTTGATCTTGTTTCTATATTAGATACTAATATTTGTGCTAATCAAATTATGATACCATTAAGTAATTTAAAATATTATAAAACATACGATTATAATTGGAGTAATTTATTAATAGAAAACCCTCATAGTGATATCATTAATGATCTAAAAAACCATCCATATATTCCAATTATATGTGATAATAATAAATTATATGGAGTTATTACTTTAAAAAATACTATTCTTTTTTATACATATAAAACTGTACTAGACAATAAAGGAAAATTAGTAACAGCAATTTCTACTTCTATTTTTTCAGATTGTATAGATAGAATTACTACATTAGTTAATTTAGGTCTTGATATTATATTTATTCAAATAGATAATGCAGATAATATTATGTTAATCAATACAGTAAAAGATATTAAAAATAAATTTCCACAATTACAAATTATAGTAGGAAATGTTTATTCTACAAATTCATTTATATCTTTATGTGAAGCAGGTGTTGATTCTATTTTAGTAGGAAATGGAACAGAATTAGGGCAATTTACTTTATTAAAGGAATGTTCAAAACTATCTAAAATGTATAATGTTTCTATTATTAATAATAGTGGTATTCCTTCTACTAATACAAATATATTTAAAGCATTTGCTGCAGGAAGTCATTCTTTATTAATAGAAAATGATTCTACATTTAATTATGAAATTTCTGATATTTTAAAGCTTATAAAACATGGTCTAATGTCATTAAATGTTTCAGATATACAACAACTTCACTCTTCTAATATAGAATATACAAAATCTTAAAAATAATAATTACGCAATTATACGTATTTTTTATAATTAAAAATAATTACAAAAAATAAAAATATTTCTTTATAATATAACTAATGATTGAAAATTTTATCTCTAATTTATTTGGTGGAAAAATTCACAAGAAATCTAACAAGAAATCTATAAGAAAATCTATAAGAAAATCTTCTAAAAAACGTTCTTCCCCTAAATTTCGTGCTTCTAAATTAATATTAGGAGCCAAGAAAATGGGACGTAATAAAAAAATGTACCAAGTTGTTATGAAAGGAAATAAGTACGTTTGGAAAGTCTGTAAAGGAGAATGTAAAGGTGTTCAACAAGGACCTTCTCCTTTAGTAGGTAAATCTTCAGGCGGTGCTAAGAGAAAATCTAAAAGATCAAAGAAATCAAAGTCTCTTAAAAAGAAATCTTCTAAAAGAAAGTCTGTTAGAAAGTCTGTTAGAAAGTCTCGACGTAAAATGTCTGGAGGTGCTAAAAAAGCTAAATCTCCTAAGAGAAAATCTAAAAGATCAAAGAAATCAAAGTCTCTTAAAAAGAAATCTTCTAAAAGAAAGTCTTCAAGAAAGTCTGTAAGAAAGTCTTATCGCAAAATGTCTGGAGGTGCTAAAAAAGCTAAATCTCCTAAGAGAAAATCTAAAAGATCAAAGAAATCAAAGTCTCTTAAAAAGAAATCTTCTAAAAGAAAGTCTTCAAGAAAGTCTGTAAGAAAGTCTGTAAGAAAGTCTTATCGCAAAATGTCTGGAGGTGCTAAAAAAGCTAAATCTCCTAAGAGAAAATCTAAAAGATCAAAGAAATCAAAGTCTCTTAAAAAGAAATCTTCTAAAAGAAAGTCTTCAAGAAAGTCTTCAAGAAAGTCTTCAAGAAAGTCTGTAAGAAAGTCTTATCGCAAAATGTCTGGAGGTGCTAAAAAAGCTAAATCTCCTAAGAGAAAATCTAAAAGATCAAAGAAATCAAAGTCTCTTAAAAAAAAATCTTCTAAAAGAAAGTCTGTAAGAAAGTCTTCAAGAAAGTCTCAACGTAAAATGTCTGGAGGTGCTAAAAGAAAATCAAAGTCCCCTAAGAGAAAATCAAAGTCATTAAAGAGAAAATCACCAAGAAGAAAATCAAAGTCATTAAAGAGAAAATCACCAAGAAGAAAATCAAAGTCATTAAAGAGAAAATCTGGAGGAGCAAACTGTGATGATTCCTCACTTTAAGTAATAAAATTTTAATCATTCAATATTCATTTAAACAAAAAATTTTTTGTTTAACTTATCATGATTGACCAGCTATAATAGATAAAATCTCATCACTTATACCTCCAGCATATTCTGGACATAATTTAACTATATTCTTTGTAGCAGTATCCTGAATATCTGTAATACGTTTCTGAAAATCTAATACATCAATTCCTGTAGCTAAAGTTATCTCGTTATCATTAAAAACATCCTTTAAAGCCCATAAATAAGCACATCCATAATTAGCATGTAAAATAGATATTAATGGACTTTTGTCTTGTTTACTAGCCAATGACCATCTAGCACTACCACGCATAATTCTAGATATAATATGTGATCTATAATCATTTATCATTTTGTAATTTAATGCGTGTTTTATCCAAATTGTATAAAAATATGTAAAAAGCATAAATATCAATATAGTTATTATATTATTCATATTTATTATACTAAATAAATTATTTATTCTATTTATTCTATTTATTCTTTTTATTATTATTGTTTTAAAATACACCACCTCCTGACCATTGAAGATTTAATACGGTTACTTTATATCTTTTATTATCTATATTCAAAAATGATGAAAATATACGAATCCCTTTAGCTATATTTAAAAGAGTTAATATTTCTAAACATTTATTATAAATTATATCCTTTCTATTACCAGATTGGTCCTCTAAAGTACACTTGTTATATACTTCATTAAATTTATTTATATCTATTATACTATCATTGTCAAAATTAAATTCGTAATCAAAATTATATATTGCATTTAAACTCATTATTGCGTTTTATTAATACGCAACAAATTAAATAAACGCAATAAATAAAATAAACACAATAAATAAAACATTTATAATTCTCATCTTGACGGATAAGAATTATATATCTCAAGTAATCACTGTGTTCGTGTAATTTAAAAAGATATTTTCTAATCTTTACAATAGATGTCACTAATATATTATGATAAGGCTACAGCTATAGAAGAATCTATAAAAAATAATACATTAGTGTGTAATAATAATATCGTAGAATATTTTACAACTAAAAATTATACAAGCTTTCTAAAAATAATCAAAAATAGCAAAGATAGAAATTTTTATGAATTTATCTCATCTAAAAAACCAATTTCATTTTATTATGATATAGAAATTTATAAAAAGGAAGATGAAAAAGAAGATGAAAAAGAAGATGAAAAGGAAGATGAAAAAAGTAGTAGTGAAGACGTTATAGTAAAAGATTTTTATTATGATTATGAAGATATATTAAAAGATTGTATAGAATCTGTAGAAAATACTGTTAAAAAAGATTATCCTAATATTCAAATTAAACGTATCATATTAGAATCTCATTCTGATAAAAAAAAATCATTCCATATTATCTTACGTATACAAGATTTAGATGATGACTCTAAAGATATTGTTTTTAAAGATGTTCAACAAGTAAAATCATTATATAAAAAGTTTAAACTAGATAAATATAAACAAATTGGTAAATATATCGTTGACCCATGTGTTTATAGAGAAGGACTCTTTAGAACATACTTAAGTACTAAAAGTGGAGAAAATAGACCTCTCGTAAAATCAAGTTTTAGTGACGATTTTAAATCTATAGAAACATTTGTTGGATATTTACCAAAAAAATATAAAATATATGATCCAATACTACAAAATATTAATGAAGCTGAAAATAAAGTTGAAAATGAGATCATTGATATTAAAGTAGAACAATGTGTTGTAAATATACCAGAAGAATTAAATCAAAATGACAAGGAAAATATTAAAAAATTTATACAAATAGAATTTCATCATTTTCCTAATAAAATAAGAGATGTTTTTATTGATAAGAGTCATAATTGTATTATCGTATCACTTATTGAACGTTATTGTCCATTCTTAAATAGAGAACATAGAGGTAATAATCAATATGTATTAATAGATACATGTAGTGCTAAACAAAAATGTCATAATATCGAATGTAATTTAGATAAATATAATGAAATTAAAATAAAAGACTTTCCTAAGGAAATCAATGAAATTATTAAAAAATGCCTTAAAATAAATAAACAAGAACTTGATCTAATAGATAATGCAATTATAGAATGTAAAAATTTCATTAATGAGAATTTTGATAAAGATATTAAAGAAGTACGATTTGATCGAAAAGAAATGATTTTTAGAGGTAGTGTCGCAGATAAAAATCTTGTAGGAATTTTAAAAGGAAAATGCCCAGAATGTCATGTAGAACATCATATTAGCGATAATGGTTATTGTCTTAAATGTAAAGTATGTCAAGCTGTTTTCCCTAAAACACAAATTATTCCATTAGATGATAGGTATAAAACACTTAATAGTTTCTGGATGAATTATAATCAATTAGTTAATCATGGTACTATTAATAATATTATTAATATTTATAATAATTCAGAATTAGACTTTAGTTGCGATATAAAATTAGATAATAATATCTTTCAAAATAAAGAAATTACAAATATTGTTAATCAAGTTCTAGATGGACATAAAATAACAATGATTTCTAAATTACTTTTTGTTATAAATAAAGATTTTGTTTACTCTAAAAATAATTGGTATAACTTTAATGGATCCATTTGGAGATGCGATAATGATAATATTGAAATGAAAAAATCAATCATGGATTTATCTAAATTATTTGATAAAATTAAAACTCACTATGATGATAAAAAAACAGATGAAACTACTATAACATTAAATAAAAATATTAAAAGTTTAATTAATAAATTTCATAAACCCGGATATCAAGATGATATTATTAAAGGTGCAAAAATTTATAATAACGATGAAACATTCGTATCTAATTTAAATAGCAAAAAACATATTGTACCATTCACAAATGGAGTATATGATTTACTTGAAAAAAAATTTAGAACAACCAAAAAAGAAGATTATATAAATCTTACCATGAATTATGAATATTCATCTGATGCACATAATCCTGAAGTTTATACTTTTTTAGAACAAGTTATACCAAACAAAGGTGTTAGAGATTACGTTCTTAAAAAAATGAGCGAATGCTTAAATGGAGATATACCTAATACCTACTTTTTAATGTTTATTGGGGATACTGGCGCTAATGGTAAAAGTCAACTCCTTAATCTTATGAAATTAACTATGGGAGAATTTGGTGAAAAAGTTGAAGTAACTCTTTTAACTCGTAAAAGAAATAATGCAAATGAAGCAAATACAGAAAAAATCAAATTAATGCATAAACGATTCGCATTTTTAAGTGAACCTGAAGATGGAGAAAAAATTAATATTGGGTTATTAAAAGAACTTACTGGAAGTGAAGAAATTGTTGCTAGAGGTCTTTATCAAGAAGCAATGTCATTTGTTATGGAAGCTAAGCTTTTTTTAGCATGTAATGAATTACCTGAAATTAAAGGAGAAGATACAGCACTTTGGAGACGTATTCGTGTCATTGATTTTCCTTCCCGTTTTGTTGATGATCCAAAAGAAAGTGGAGAATTTAAAATAGATAGAACTCTTCCTTCTAGAATGAGAGAAGATTATACATGGAGACAAACCTTTATAAATATTCTTATAGATTATTATTTTAAAGATGTAAAAGAACCAATTGAAGTACAAGTTAAAACAAATGAATATAGACAAGAAAATAATGATTTTTGTAACTGGTTAGATGAAAATATTGAAGAGAAAAAGGGTGGTGTTCTTAAATTAAAAGATGTTTGTGAATTATATATTGGTAAACCTAAAATTTCACCTCGTGTATCTAATAAACATAAATTAGAAATAGAAAAATATATAAAAGGAAAATACAAAAATATATTAGAAAAATATAAAGATTCAAGTTATAACGGAGAACGTTACAAAGGATGGGTTGGTGTACAAATTAAAGAAAATTAGTCAAGAATTGATCCAATAAATATTTTTTTGTAAAATACATAAATATTCCATAATACGATAACTAAATATACTAATCCAAATATTCTTGCTTTTCGATTACCTGTATATAAATTTATAGAATTTACAATAATCGCAAGAATAGCATTAATAACAACTAAAATATACTTTAAACTTTCTATATCCGATACTTCTCCTCCAATATTATTTTCCTTTAAAATATCTGAAAAACTCATATTTATATAATATACAAATATTTAAAAATATTTAAAAAATATTTGTATAAATCTATTAAACTGATAATATTAATCTATCAGAATCACTTAATCCACTCCCGAATATATACACGTAATACATTTGACCATTGAGATAATTTCCATATTTACCTGTAAAAAGATATTGTTGCCCAGCAGAAGTAGTTCCTCCTGTATGGGTGATTGTACTTATTAAATTTGAATTAATATAAGCACTTTGAGATGAACCATCATATGTAACTACTACTCTGTTATTTGCAACACGTTGTGAAATTGTTCCAAAAGAAAAATCATTACCCCACCAAAAATTATTATAACCAGCAGATGTATCGTTAGCTCCTCTTATACCATTTGCAGTATTAGTTGTAATATCACCACCACCTATATACGTTCCATATATATTATTTTGACTTCCGTGTTTAAACACAAACGAATAAGGGGCATTTAGTGTACCCACTGGTACTGTTCCAGATGGTATATTCATAAATTGTGTACTTGAATTTTCAGAATCTATTAACATACCTGATAATGAAAAAATTGGTTGATTAGCATTAGTAGTTTGTGTTGCATTGTTACCTGTTCCACTTTGATCATACCACGTAACAACATATGCAGTTGACGCTCCTAACCATGAACTAAAAGTTGTACCTGTCCCATTTGCACTTAATCCTAAATTACCTTGTATATCAGCATATACATTTGTTGTAGCATTATCACTACTTCGTCTTATATTCATAATAGCACCTGTATAAGTATTACTTAGTCTATAGCAACTATATGCTCCTCTACAAGCCAATTTCGCAGCTGTGGAAATATCATCTAAAACGGGAAGTGGATTTATTGTAAGAAATCCTTGGTTTGCAATACCATTGATAGACGTCCATAAAGGAGCATTTGTTGCTACAACTGTCTTACTACTATTTGTTAAAGCAGTTGCTGAACTGTTGTCACTTCTAAATAAAACTGCACCTCCAGTATTATTTGTACAACTGAAAATTAATCCTGCACTACCACCATTATCTCCAAGTGCATTCCAACAAATAAATTCAAACAAATTAATTCCAGGTGGAATTACAACTTGTACAGAATCACTATATCCACCAGTATATATCTTGGTTTTATTTTGAAAAATTTGGCCATAATTATCTATACTAAACATAAGTTTTGCTGAAATATTTGTAGTTGTTGTATTATTATACATTATTTGAAATGACATGTTGTTTGGTGTACTTCCTACACCAACTACATCAGCAGACCATAACCATCTTGCAGAACCATCAGTAATTGTCCCCATCCATCCACTCACCTCCCATGGACCCATCCCATAAGGTCCCAAGTCAGTCGCAAGACAAGTAGTATTTGGAGTGTTGTAAAATTTAATGTTACCAAAATTTATAATATTATATTGTAAAGCTCCAGTCCCAATTACAGTCGAAATTATTCTAAAATATGTATACGTATTTGTATTAGCTTGATTGCATATAAATGTTTTAGCAGCCGCACCCCATACAACACCACTAATATTATGTAGTAATGACCAAGTACTACCATCATTACTACCAGCAAGATAGAAAGTTGTAGGTGCTCTACAATATAAATTAGCATCTTGACGAGCAGTCATAGTATACGAAAAAACATTTATTGGATAAGGTGTACGTAATTGAATCCATTCACCAGCATAACTGACTCCACTAACAGTTGTAGTAGCTGTACTAGTATATGTACCTGAAGAATTCCAAAATCTACCTTCCCAAGTAGAGTTATCCATTCTGAAAGCGTTCCATGGAGCAGAACCTATATCTGAACTACCAGTTACCGTAAACGTTCCATACTGAGTACTTGTAACTGCTGATGTCATCGAACATGGAGGAAAATAATTAAAATAATTTCCTGTTAACTCTAAAGCACGTTTTCTATATAATGAACTTAATGATACAGGTCCAGATGACGGAATACCAGAAGTTATTTTACGTAAAGAATTAAAATCAATACTTTTAGGAATATAACTTAACAATAATTGCCTAAAGTAAAATGTCCCTACTGTTCCACCAGAATGTGCTCTAATACACCAATAACTTCCTGATGTTGAACTTACCCAAGTAGCATTTGAAGGATCATCGTATTTTAAAACAACAGAACCATTGTAACTAACAATCCATGTATCCGTAGTTGAATTAGAATAATTTACACCGATAGGAATCCACGCATTTGCCATAAATGATATACTTGCAAATGCTATCGCAACATTCACTTTAATAATATATACACCTACTCCACTAAAACCATTGTTAGTATAACCAGACCAAGTATTGTAAAGTATAAAAATACCATTAGAACCATTTATATCTGTAGCACCAAAATACATTCCAAAATTGTCTAACGAACCAGATACCATATACGATTGACAACTAAAAATAAACGATTTGTTATCTTGTACTCTATTATTCATATAATATACAGCCGTTTGATTAGTTAATCCACTTGTTAATTGAACCTGTATATTTGGATCACTTGATGCTAATGTGGGAGTATAACTACCATTAATAATAGCTGATGTCATTAAAGTTGACCAATTTAAAGGTGTTACAATTTTTTGACTTGGTGACTGAGTTGTAATTAAATTTATTTTTCTTACATAAGAAGTAAATGCAGTAGTTGCATTAGAGATATCAAAACCCCATTGGTCACCACTTGTACTTGAAATCCATCCTGTATTTAATGGATCAGAATATGTAAAAATATTAACATTATTAATAGTTATACTCCATGTATTAAAAGTTCCTCTGTTATAATTAATAACAATAGGTATCCACGCATTCGCCACCCACGTTGTATTTGTATTTCTCACTACCATTGTACCAGACGCGTCATATAAATTAATACCACTGTTTTCAAACAATGCAAAAGAAAATTTTACAGATGATCCATTACCTCCAAAATATAAATTTATAAAATCACCTGAACTATTATTAACAACATATAATTCAAATGTTAAAGTAAATGAATAGTTGTCTTGAATACGTTTACTATTCTGATAAAGAAAATTACGTCTACCTATATTGCCATCAGTTAATTGCATTTGAACATTTGGATCAACACCTGAAGTTATAGGTGTAAAACCATCCACACTAACACTCATTGTTGTATACCAATTATACGAATTTACAGGATTCTCATCTGGAAATATTTCAGTTATTATCTGCGATAAAGCTAACGAGCCAGATGTTTGCAGTACCATTACTATTATGTAATAAAATTAAAAAATGATTATATTTTGATAATTTAAAAATTTTATTTAAAAATAATTTTATATACATTATAAAAATACGGTACTGATGTGTGGAATTTGGGCATTAATTGAACAAAATAAGGTAAATATACAACCAGAAAAAGCTGATGAAATTTTTAAAAGTTATAAATCTATTATTTCTTCTGTTTATTCAGAATTGGATCATAGAGGGCCTGATTCAAAAGGTAATAATTTAATTATTGATCCAAATTTTAAAAAAACAGTTTTAATGTTACATTCTAGATTAAAAATTTGCGGAGACAACACTACACAACCACTTATTAATGATGATAATACTATTTATTTAATTGTTAATGGTGAAATTTTTAACTGGAAAGAACTTTCAGAAGAACTAAACTATACTTGTACAAAATCTGATTGTGAAATTATATTTCCACTTTATCAAAAATATAAGAATGATCTCTCTACCTTTTTTAATAAACTTAATGGACAGTTTTCACTTTTCTTATATGACCTTCAAACACAACATATTCTTATTGGTAGAGATAGAATTGGAGTTACACCACTATATATTGGAACTCACAATGAAGAAAATAGATTTGTAATATCATCTGAATTAAAATGCTTGAATAAAGAATTGGTAAATGATATTAAAGTTTTTCCACCTAGAAAATATATTCATGCAAATGTTAATATTAATTCTACTAATTTTACAAACTTTTATAATGATTATATAGATTTTAATGAAAAATATACAAATGTTTCATCTTTTGATGAAAATAATATTATTAAAAATAAAAATGTTATCACTGAAAAAATTAGAGAAAAATTGACAAATAGTGTACGATTAAGATTAAAAGAACTTGTTGGAGATGATAAACAACCTGACTTTGGTGTTTTATTATCTGGCGGATTAGATAGTAGTTTAATAGCTAGTTTAGTAGTTTCATTAGCAGACGAATTAGGATATACTAAAAAAATTAAAACTTTTAGTATAGGTGTTGATAAAAATGTACCAGATTTAGTTGCAGCTAGAGAAGTTTCTACTTTCTTAAATACAGATCACACTGAATATTACTTTTCAATTAAAGAAGGTTTAGAGTCTTTAGAAGATGTTGTTTTATATACAGAAACATATGATTCAACTACGATTAGAGCAAGTACACCAATGTATCTATTGACTAAACAAATTAAGAAAAATTTTCCAGATATTAAAGTACTCTTTTCTGGAGAACTATCCGATGAACTATTATGTTATTTATACGGGGCAAATGCACCAACCGAAAAAGACTTTCAATTAGAAACTTTGAATTTAGTAAATAATGTACATCAATTTGATTGTTTAAGAGCAAATAAAACTTGCATGGCAAACTCTATAGAAGTTCGTGTTCCATTTACAGATCCAGATTTTGTTCATACTATATTGTCTTTACATCCTAGATGGAAAACATTTGGAAATGTTCCAAATTCATTTAATAAAATAGAAAAACAAATTTTAAGAGATTCCTTTAAAGGATATATCCCTAATTCTATTTTGTATAGAAAAAAAGAACAATTTAGTGATGGTGTTAGCGGATTTAATGGAAAAGAAAATAACTGGATAGATGGATTAAAAGACTTTTGTGATAATATTTTCACAGATTCACAATTTAATGAAATTAAAAAAACATATACATTTAATACACCAAATACTAAAGAACAATTGTATTATAGAACTCTCTTTCATAAAATATTTAAAAACATACATGATAGCTCTCAAACTACAGTTCATTATTGGGAACCAAAATGGTCAGAATCTAAAGATCCGAGTGGTAGAGTTCAAAATTTCTGGACTAAAAACTAAACTAAAAATTGAATTTATTTCATATTTTATATAAAATTATACAATACTACGCAACTTATACGCAACTTATACAAAACCAAAACAAAAATATGCTCGCCAACGTTGATAAAGAATTTCAAGAATTAAAACAATTTATGGATTGTTTAAATGAATTTGATTTAAATATGAACTATACATCTACTATGACTTATTATGAAAAATTAGAAGTATTCAATATTCTTAATCAACTAAATAAAGAAAAACTCGAAGAAGAAAAACTTTATCAAGAATTATTTGAAGAATATATCAATTATGATTAAAATCATCAAGTACATCGAAACAACAATCAAATACATCAAATCAAATACATCAAATCAAATACATCAAATCAAATACATCAAATCAAATACATCAAATCAAATACATCAAACAACAATTCAAATAATTTTTAAGATAAATATATATTTTTCTTAAAAATTTTATAGTCTTTTAATCTTTTATAATAAATTTCATTTTCTCTATTTCTATGTCCCTTTTTTTAAGTTTTTCATTTTTTAAGTTTTCCTTTTTTTAAGTTTTCCATTTTTAAGTAATTTCATTTTTTAATTTTTCCATTTTTTAAGTTTTCCATTTTTTAAGTTTTCCATTTTTTAAGTAATTTCATTTTTTAAGTTTTCCATTTTTTAAGTTTTTTTAAGTTTTATATTTTTAAGTAATTATAAGGTATTACCAACTATGATTTTTATATACATTGACTAATTTATCTTCAAATTCATTTACAAATGTAGTGTAATCACAAACTGGGCCATTTATAAAAGCACTTCTTACTTCGTTTTTAATATTTTTAAATTTATCCAAATTATTTGCAAAATAAGCACCCTTATCAATATATTCCTGTTGAGAATACGTTACATATTCATCTAAACCACAATTTTTCATCAAACTACTTGTTACATTCTGAGAATGATAATGACGTACATTATCAAATAATGTTAAAATTGGTACACCCATCATTAAACTTTCACAACTCGTTGTTGTTCCAGAATATGGAAATGTATCAACCGCAATGTCCATTTTATTGTAATCTGGAAGATGATCACCATACGTATCAGAATATGGTAAAATCTTTACTCTTTCTAATACAGACTTGTCCTTGAATGCATTCAAGAATTGATCATATAATTTTTGTGTTAAAAACTCTTTTGTTTTAATTACAAAACGTGCAGTTGGTGCAGCCAATAATAACTTTTCCCATACACCAATTACCATATCATTAATCTTGTTGTATCTATTAAATGTACCAAATGTTATATATCCATTCTTAACACATGGTGGTTCGCTGATTTGAGGAATGTTTTCTATACCCATACTTGGTGTATATGCTAAAAAACATTTATTCATAAATATAAACTTTTCTTGATAATAAATCTGTGACTTTTCACTATCGCAAAAATTATCAGTTATACGATAATCCATAGACTTTATACCACTTGAATTTGGATATCCACAATAACTAATTTGAATAGGAGCAGGTTTTAATACAAAAGTATCGAGACGGTTATCACCAGTATGTGCAGATAAATCAAATAATATATCAATGTTATCCTGTTCAATTCTCTTTTTTAATTGTTCTGGTGACATATTTTTTACCACGTGCCATTTACATTTTGGAAACATGCCATCTAATTTTACAACCTTTACTGAATAACAAGTTACATCAAATAAATCATAATTTAAATGATTCAAAATACTATGAATAAAATAACTAACAGGATGACATATAAAATCACCTGATACAAAACCAATATTTATTTTTGTTCCAGATTTTAATAAATCACCCTTTGATTTACAATTTAATACATTGGATTTTACATTATAATTAGGAAGTGAAATTTTATAGTCATCTATAACTAAAGGATAAATCTTATTAATAGACTTGTGAATTCTAGCAATATACATAGGATCTTCTATTAAATGTGAAATGTAATTTGAATCAAGTAATTTATTTTGATATGCTAATGATAAACGTGGCTTATACTTTAAAGCTTTGTTATATCCATCAATTGCACCAATAAAGTCACATTCATAACATTTTGCTAATCCCATATTCATATACATACTAGCAATTAACATGTCCTTATCAACAGATATATGAGCACGCTTATAATTCTCAATACCTTTAGTATAATGAAAAATAGCTTTATCAGTAATACGTAACTCTGTATAAACTACACCAATTTGATTATTTACATCAGGATCTAATGGATCAATCTCATAAGCTAAATTAAAATAATACAAAGCAGTATCTCTATCTTGAACAGTAAAATAAATACTACCAAGACCATTTAAACATTTCACCTTGAATTGATTCATTGATAATCTAATAGATTCTTCTAATTTTTCATTACTTAATATTAAATCAATAATACCTATAGCCATTTTATAATGATAAATACTATTATCTAATTTATGCACTCTATGATACATAAAACCAAAATTATAATGCAATTGATAATCACATGGATCTACTATTAAAATTTGATTTAAAAATACTAAATTCTCTTCAGCATCTGGATTAAATATAGTTAAATATAAAAATACCATCTTAAAAAGTTCCATACCTCTTCTATGAAATGGCTCTATACTTAACACTTTTCTAATATGAGCAATAGACATGTATAATGTATTTTTCTCTACATCATTAAATCCATTTCTATTCATATGAAGACCTACAGTACGAACTAATAATTCAGAGCTAATATAATAAACAGTCTTGATTTCTTCTTTGTGTCTTTGTATTACAAATTGATTTAATTCATCTAAAAATTTAATTGTACGACTTGTCATTCTTAAACATTTTATATATAATTCATTTTCGGTTTTTCTTTCTGTAAGAAAGATCTCCTGAGCTTTGTTATAAATATTTCGTATATTTTTACATTCTTCCAAAAATTCTTCTATAGTTTCAATTGGTTTTTCATTAACATTACTATCAACATTTGTTTGCTGTGTATCAACGTTAGATACGTCAGATACGTTTTTCTTTAATTCATTTTTCTTTGATGTAATCTTTTTTATATTTGTCATTTATATATTAAATTATTACAAAGTTTTAAATTAGTTTTTTTAACGTGATTTATAAATTAAAATTAAAATCATTTTTCATTTTTTTATTTAAAAAACAAAATGAATAATAAATAAATAATAGTATTATTTAAAATGGAAAGTACACCTCCAATTTCTGAAGAATTGTTAAAACGTAATAGGAAACGTGTAAAACTATTACAAAAACGTCCTCAACCAGAACAACGAACACCAGAATGGTATACTGCTAGACATAAAAGAATTACTGCAAGTGAAGCAGCAAGTTGCTTATTCAAATCAAAAAATACATGCGAAGCATATGTTCAAGAATTTAACTTGACTGATTTTAAATATAAAGATACTGAACAACTTAATCATTACGAAACAAGAGAAGACTATATTATTAAAAAATGCGATTCATTTTATGGAAAAAATGTATTTAAAGATACTATTTATACACTTTGGGGTAAAAAATATGAAGAAGTTGCAAATACACTTTATTGTCAATTAAATAATACAACCGTTATAGAATTTGGTCTCGTTTCACATTCTAGATTAAAATGGTTAGCAGCAAGTCCAGATGGTATTACACCAGATGGAGTTATGTTGGAAATTAAATGCCCAAAAAGTAGAAAAATTGATGAATCTAGAGTTCCTATACACTATTGGATTCAAACACAGATACAAATGGAGTCGATTGATCTACATACCTGTGACTTTTTTGAATGCGAAATTGAAGAACTAAATTCAGAAGATGAATTTATAGAAAAAAAACTTGGAGAAAAACAAGCAAAAGGTATTGTATTACAAATACCTATAACGAAGATGTCGTTAGACGGCAAGGTAGAAAATAGTGGACCAGATCCTAAATTTATTTATTCACCTATTCATATAAAATCTACACAAGAATATATAGATTGGAAAAATGAACAAATGTCTTTACGAAAAGATCTTATTCCTTCTTATTTTTTTGTAAAAAAATATAATAATCAAAGAGTTAAAAGAAGTAAATTTTGGTTTGAAAACGTAAAAGAAGATTTAAAAAAAACATGGAATCTTATTATGTATTTACAAGAATCAGAAGAAAATTTTAAAAAATATAAAGAATCTATACATAATATTAAAAGTAAAAAGTTTTACGAACGTTATGATGCAACTCAATGCGAAATACAAGATGATTTATCAACATTTATTTTTGAAACTTTAAATGAAAACGTTGATGAAACTTTAAATGAAAACGTTGATGAAACTTTAAATGAAAACGTTGATGAAAATATTGATAAAAATGAAAATAATCAAATTTGTTTGATAGATTAGATAAATTAGATAAATTAGATAAATTAGATAAATTATATAAATTAGATAGATTAGATTATATTTTAATTTATTATTTAATTTACTTAATTTATTTTTGTATTATAATATTAATGATTACAAAATTTTACATAAATCCAATATCTGGAAGAATAATAAAATCATCTGGAAAAATTTTTAGAAAATTAAAGAAAAAAAAATATTCTTTAAAAAAAGAACCATGTTTATATAATATTAAAAGTGCAAAAAAATGCCTAAGTAAACTTTTAAAAAGATATCCTAATATAGTTTATCCATCATCAAACTTTATAAATATACCTAAAACATATCATATTAATACTATACGTGGACTAAGAGCATTTATTAGAGAAAATGATACTATTATAGCTTTTATAAACAAACATGGAATTATTTATAGATTAAAAAAACCTATATATATAATTAATGAAAATCAATCTACACCAATAGTAATAGATTATTATAATAATTTACCGCAAATTATAAAAAAATTACCAAAAATAAATAGTACTATGCAAAAAAAAGTAGAGTATCAATTGAAAAATATAAAATCTCTTAAAAATTCTTATATACTTTATAATCATGTTCAAAAAGATTTTATACCTATAAATAAAAAAATGGATCAAAGTGAACATGATAAAATTTTACGTATTTTTAATAATAATTTAGTAAAAACATCACCTAAAATATATGAAATTTCTGATTATCCAAAAATAAAAATAGAAAAAAAGTCGCCAATACCTTCTAGAAAATCATCAATTATAAAACCAGTTAAAAAATCACCAAGAATTTACGAAATTCCTGAATATCCAAAAATAAAAATAGAAAAAAAGTCACCAACAATTTCTTCAGACATACCATCAATTACTTCTACTATTTCTTCAGTTGTATCATCAATTCCTTCTACAATTTCTTCAGTTGTATCATCAATTCCTTCTACAATTTCTTCAGTTGTATCGTCTAAGCCATCGAGTACACCTCTATCAACAAAGCCTATTTCTAAAACTTCTAGTACAGAAGATTTTGAATTAAGTTTTATTAATAATAAACTTGTTAAAACAGTAGAAATACCTTCTTCTACAACTCAAACTGGAATAAAAGTTATTCAAGATGAAAATGATAATATTATTGGATATACAGAAATATAATTAATAATTTTTAATTAATTTTCTAAGCAAAATTAATTTCTAAGCAAAATGTAATATGAATTCTAATCTTATAATAGAATATATAAAAATAAAGTATCCATACATTATTATAGATGGTGATTTTTTTTGTATAGTAAAAAATAGTAAAATAATAGCATTTTACGATGGTAAAAATATAATAAAATTATCTAAAAAAATATCTTTACCTAAAAATACTAAAGTACCTATTCTTGACTATTTTTACAATTCTGATTATAATAATTTACAAACTATCCAATTTATACAATTATCAAAATTAGAAGAAAAAATTATTGTAAAAAAAATAAAAAATATACTAAAAAAAAAAGAAAAATATACATATAATGCATTTTATGATCATAAATCTAATAACTTTATTTATATTAATAACAAATATGAAAAATATATAAATGATATTATACAAGATATGAATAATGATCAAGAATTAATAGAAATATGTAAAAAAGAAATTATGTATAATATCGATTCTATATTACAAAATATACAAAATTATAAAAATAATGTATTTAATTACTTTTCTGATCTAGATGATCCAAATATGAAAAATACAAAACAATTTTATAAAAATAATAAAAAGAATTGTGATTTTTTATTAGAAAATTTAAACAACATATATCTTTCTATTAATTCAAGTGAAAAAGAAGATTCCAGTAAAAGTGAAAAAGAAGATTCAAGTAAAAGTGAAAAAGAAGATTCAAGTAAAAGTGAAAAAGAAGATTCAAGTAAAAAAGAAGATTCAAGTGAAAGTGAAAAAGATCTAATTAAAGAAGAATCAAGTGAAAGTGAAGATCTAATTAATAAAGATTCAAGTGAAAATATTAAAGAACCTAATTTATTATTAGATAACACATCCATTTTAAAAAAGGAATTTGAAGATTTAAAAAAAATATACAATAAAGATAATTTATATATTATACTGAAAAACGCTTATCAAAAACGCTGTAGAAAATATATTTTACATAACAAAGATACTATTATAAAATCTATTAAAGATTATTATAAAAGATGGATAATATGGTGCGATAGTGGTGATTTTGAGAATGATCTTTCTTTTTATAAAAAAGATTCTATTAAAAGTATACTTTTTCTACAAAATTTATTGAAAAATATAATAAATAAATCATCATCTTTTGAATCTAACGTATTAAATAAAACTATTCTTCATATAGATTCAGAATTAAATAACTTATTAAATAATCAACTTATTTATTTATCACTTGAAGAAAATAAAATACAAGAGCAACATAATATAGATTCTGATAAACAAAGTACAATAAATGAAATATATAAAAATATAGAAGATTCAGAAAAAAATATAAAATATAGATTAAAAAGAGTTGGAGAATTACTTTATCTAAATAATGCTACATGTATTGATACTGAAAGTGATAATTATAATACAAATGTTATGAATTTTATATCTTTAAATAATATATTTTTTAGAAAACAAAGAGTTGTTAATGAATTAGATGATATTATTAAAAATGAAAATATAGATATAGATGATTATATTTTAATAGAATTCCAAAAAATTAAAAGTAATCTATTTAAACATGTTTATTTTCTAAATTTACAAGAAATTATTAATAGTCCATTTTTACAATATCATAAAACAAAAACATCTAAAGAAAGAATACCAGAAAGTTTCTATAAACATATTAATAATATTTTACAATTTTGGAAATTCAATATACTTTATTATAGAAATCAGGATTTAGATCTTTTAAATATCATAGACGATATAGTAAAAGATGTAAAAATATATGTTAGAATTAAACCATTAGTTGGTATTACAGATAAAACTCTTTTAGTTTCAACTAAATTAACAGAACATAACCTTTTTTTAAATGGTAAAACATATAATGATTTTCAAAACGTCTATCCTGAAGATTTTACAAATTTAGATATTTATATTGGAAAACAAGATTTTGAAAATGAATACTTGTTGGATAATGTAAACTTTTTAGAAAAATTTGATACAGTTCCTAATGGATTATATAATGCCTTTAATAAATTACAAATGGGTTATTCTATAGTTTTATATGGTAAAGGAGTATCTGGATCAGGAACTTCATATACATTTTTTGGAGAAAATGGTACACCAGGTATTTTACAATATGGGCTAGCTAATTTAGAAAATGTATCTAATATTAAATTAAAATATCTTTTTGAACAATACGTTTTTACTACAAATGACAAATATATAAAAGGAAATTTACATAATTTAATAAATATTGTACCTCAATTAAATGAATATTTCTCTATTGACGAAACATCACAATTTTCAGAAATAATACCTAGTTATATCAATATAAAATCTTTAGATGTTAAAGATATTGGTGATTTAATAGAAATTATAGAAAATCATAGAACAAAAATGAATAGAATTAAAGAATTGCCAAATGGTAAAAGTTCAAGATCTAATTTATATTATGTTTTTGAAATAAATTTTAATAACGCTCCTACAAGCTATCTTACTGTCATAGACTCGTGTAGTCAGGATTCTCCTAATGATATTTATGATTTATTTATTAATTCAAAAGATATGCTTCTAGAAAATTTAATGATTTGTGAAAAAGATGAAGCTATCGAATTTATAAATAAATATGCAAAAAATAAAGATTTTACTCCAGAATTTATATACAATTGTATACAAGAATCTATTTATAATAACGAAACACTTAACCATTTCAATTATTATATTAATTCCAAAAACAACTATTATGAAAAAACAAAATACCATAATTTTGATGAATATAAATATAATAAATCAATGTATTTTGTTAATCCAAAATCAGAATTCACTCATATTAATAGAAATAATAATTGCTTAACTATCCCTATTATGCAATTTATTGAAAATATATCTCTTAAAAACGATGTTAAAAAAATAAAGTATCATCTTATTTACAATATCAAAAGAGAATTATCTTTATTACCACAAACAACTTATACATTATATTTAACAGATTTTATTAATAATAAAAAACTTTTAGGATCTATTCCAAAAATTAAAGATAACATTTATAAAAAAACTGATACCTTGCCGTATATCAACAGCGTTGGTAAAGGTACCTTGCCGTATATCAACAGCGTTGGTAAAGGTACCTTGCCGTATATCAACAGCGTTGGTAAAGGTACCTTGCCGTATATCAACAGCGTTGGTGATAGTTTAAATAGTAGTAATTTAGATAATTCAGATGATTTAGATCATTCAGATGATTTAGACAATTCAGATAATTTAGATAATATAGATAATATAAAAGAAGATAAAAAAGAAAATGTAATAATACAAAACGAACCTAATTCTACAATTAAAATTATTATTGAAAAAGCAATCTAAAAACGTTTTTTGATAAAAATTTTTTTAAAAGTTATATTAATGTCAAGTTCATATAACTTTAAAGACAATTTAACAATAGATAATAACAAATATCTAAAATGGTTAGATGTTACTGGTACATCTAGATCTAATGTTATTTGTCTAGATAATAATAATAATGTAAATATAAACTCGCTTTTTGGAAATATTTATATTAAGCCGGAATCAAATTATACCCTTATTGATTCAAATGCACTTTTTAATAATAATATAGGTGTGGGATTTTTTTCAACATCTGAAATTAATAGCGCAGTATCTATCAAATCAAATGACTTTATTAGTTCTAGTAATAATACAGGTTATTTAGGTATTACTGGTGATACTAATTTATCTGAAACATCTAGAATTATATTATATGGTTCTAACAATATTGACAATCCGTCAAAATTACAATTATATGCCGGAAATAATGCCAATGGTGTTATACAAATGTATACTGGACTAAATTCTCTTAAATTTCAAATTTTACAAAATGGAACGTCCAGTTTTATGCCAAATGGATCAACAAGTCGTTTAATTATAGAAGACGAATTAATAACAGCCACAAATAATATCTTTATAACTAGTTCTGCTCAAAGTTATAATTCTTCAACTGGATGTCTTCGCTTAGAAGGAGGTATAGGTATAAAGGGGAATTTGTTTGTAGATGGAACTATCAATATAAATAGTGTAACAGGTAATATAAATTTTGATAGTAGTCAAACAAGTACTAGTTATACTACAGGTGCTATTTTTCTAAGTGGTGGTTTAGGTATATCAACATCTGTTAATGCTACTTCTCCTAGCGCTGGAGGAGCAATTAGTATAGCTGGTGGGGCAGCTATAGGAAAAGATACTTATATAGGTGGAAAATTAATTGTTTCTAGTACAGAAATACCAATAAGTTCTCAAACTGGAAGTTTTGTTTTACATGGAGGTATGGGAATAAATGGTCCGATCTTTTCTAGATCAGATAATACTCCACAGGTAAACATGTCACCTGTTACAAATGGTGGAGAAACATCTATTGTTTTCTATTATAATAATAATTTTTCAAATACTACTAATTCATCTTGGAAAATTGGTCAAAATATTAATGAATCAAATGGTTCATTTAGTATTTATAATTCGAATTTAAATCACATTTTTACATCTACATCAAATGGTAATATAGGATTCTTTTGTAGTAACCCAACAAATACATTACAGCTTGGTTCTGGTAATCGTTTTTCTATATCATCTAATCAAAATGGAATGAGCATTATTGGTACAAAAGAAACATCTGATCAAAATGATCCAGAAAATACAAGAATTGTTATAAATGGTAATACTAATCTAAATTCAGCAGGATCAATACAATACTTTTCATCAGGTGGTGATCATACTTGGTACGCAAATTCAAATACTTTATTATCATTACATTCTTCTGGTAATCTAACTATTAACGGAGATGCTAATATACAAAATAGTTTATATATTGAAGGTCCTATTTTACAAATACCAACTGGAACTACATTATCTAGACAATCAAATCCAGAAAGTGGTCAGATTAGATACAATATAGATACAAGTCAATTCGAAGGATATGGCCCAGGAAGTGCTTGGGGGTCTCTTGGAGGTGTTGTAGATATTGCACAAACAACTAAAATTTTAGCATCATCAAGTCCAAGTATAACAGATGGTAACTTGTATTTTTATACAGTCGGATCTGAAAGAATGAGAATTAATAGTTCTGGTAATATAGGCATTGGAACATCTACACCATCTTATAAATTAGATATTGTTGGAGATATATATGCAAGTGTCGGTATTACTACAGAATCCTTTTTTGTATCTGGACAAAAATTATGCGTTCCAACTGGTAATATATCTTCAAGGCCAACCAATCCACAAGATGGTTTAATTAGATATAATATAGAAACAAATCAATTTGAAGGTTATGGACCAGGAAGTGCTTGGGGGTCTCTTGGAGGTGTTGTAGATATTGCACAAACAACTAAAATTTTAGCATCGTCAAGTCCAAGTATAACAGATGGTAATTTGTATTTTTATACAGTCGGATCTGAAAGAATGAGAATTAATAGCTCTGGTAATATAGGCATTGGAACATCATCACCATCTTATACATTAGATATTGTTGGAGATACACATATTAGCAATTATTTTAATGCAACTTATGATACAAATACATTAGGAAATTTATATACGTATGATTATAAAGTAGGTATCAATACAGTAACACCTAATTATACATTAGATGTGAATGGAGATACTCATATTGCAGCAAATTTATATATAGATGGGATTATTACTGCAAGTGGCCAAACATCTACTTCACTTGCTTATATAACAGTTACTTCAAGTGATGCTGCAGAAAATTTCTCATCTGGATCTATTATTTCTTTTGGAGGTATTACATTGCAAAATCCAGATGATGCTACTAGTATAACAAATGGTGGAAGTATTCTTACTAAAGGAGGTGCAAGTATAGGTAAAAATTTATTTGTTGGAAAAAATGTATTTATTGAATCATCTGATAATGCAACTGGATTAGGAACAGGAGGTTCATTAACTATATTAGGTGGTGGTTCGTTTGGAAAGGATGTTTTTATCGGAGGAACTGTAACAAGTTCTTCTGATATAAGATTAAAAAAGGATATTGAACCTTTCAAGAAAAAAGACGATGTATTTTTAAATAAAGTAGTAAAATTACAAACTATTAAATATAATTATATTAATAATGAAATAAATAATCCAGATACAAAACATGTCGGATTTATTGCTCAAGAATTAGTTGATGATTTCCCAGAATTACTTAAATGTCCTAAAGATGGTTTTTATTCACTTGATTATCAAAAGATGTCTGTTGTTTTAGTAGAATGTTTAAAGGAATTAAAGGAACGCGTAGATTATTTAGAAGAATATATAATACATCTATAATACTAACGTATTTTCATAATTTTTACATACTATACTCATTATACTATCACTTTTTATAATTATACTATCATTTATATCTGATAAATATAAATTTGTATATATATCATTCTTTTTATATGTTTTATAATTATACTTATTATTTGAAATAGTATATTCTATTATAGTTTCTTTAACATTATACGTTATATCAAATTGTGTATCATTTAATATAATATATCTTATTCTATCGCCTTTTATTTTTATTACATTTGTATTTATAAATTCATATTCATCACCACTTTTTATATTTCTTGTAAAATGCTTAAAAATATAATATTGTTTTTGTATTTTTATTGTACTTGGATTTTTAAAATCAAGTTGAATTAAACCCCATTTACTTCCATTTATATTTTCTATAGCTTGCCAATATACCCAAGCCTCTGGTTTTAATAATTTCAAGTCATTAAATATTTTTCTAGCTAAAGGTAACGATTCACGTACTGTATCAGAATATCCATAACCGTATTCGCTTATCCATATTGGCTTGTTTGTTAACCATCTAAGTAAACGTTTCCATATATTAAAATCATCAAAATAAAAAGTAAAATCTTTATATGTTAAACGATATCCATGTATATTTATACGATCAATTAACCATCTAGGTGAAAAAATATACCAAAATAATGCAAATCCTATACTAAATTCATCTACACCTGAAATGAATATATCTTTATTTAAATTTTTTAAACCTTTTATTACATCCCATCTTGTAATATAATCAAAATAACAACCTTCTTGATTAATATCTGGTGTCCAAAAAGGATTACTTGGCTCATTAAATGGATCAATACTCTTTACTGGATATATTTTTTTTAATAAATTATAAGAATCACTTAAAAAATTTACATAATCATCAACGTATTCTTTTTTTAAATTACAATCAAAAATTGTTTTACTACCATTTGTTACACCAGATTTAGTCATCCACCAAGGAGGACTATTACAAAATAACTCTACATTATTTACACCCTTTTTAATAGCTGCATCTAATATTGATAACTGTAATTTATCATTTTCTAAACAAAATTCACCATTATTATCTTTTATACAAGGCATATTACCACCTAAACGAAAATTTTGCTTTACACTTTCATCTGGATTACTACCACCACCTAAATTATACCTAACTATATCTAATTGTAATCCAGATTCTCCAAATAATAATTCTATTAACTGTTCTTTTATATTTTCTGGATATTTTATATTAGCCCACCAGCAAAGACTTGTTCCCCACATTTATTTATCTTTTAATAATAAAATAATTCATTTTTTAAATAAAAATCAATTATTTTGGAAGTTTTATAGCTTTGTAATTCTTACCAGGATAATGTTTATTTAATAGATTTATATTCTTTTGAGAATTCACCCATTTAAATCCAGCATCACCTGCCCAAATTAACCAAGAAACGATTCCGTGTCTTTTATGCCAAGAAGAATCTTTTGGTCTACCAGCAACTTTCCATTTTTTATACGTTGGATAACTTGTATATACATGTCTAGAAAACCACGCACGCATATATTTTAAATCTTGAATAGGAATACTACTTTTTGTTGCTAATTGTTTTGCTCTTTTCCAACCTGTTTCTAATCCTCCTCCAAAACCTAATTTTTTTAATTTAAATGCATAAAGTGCAGTGTTTTTTACATTTTCAGGAACTTTTACCATTACTTTACTCTTTTTCCCATAATATTGAGCTCTAGATTTACGTTTTTTAGAACGTTTAAGAGATCCTCCATTAATTTCATTTTTAATAGGTGATTTTTTTTTTAAAGTTTTATATAATCTTTTTTTTGACTTTTTTATAAAATTTTTTAAAGATACTCTTATTTTACGTCCCTTTTGTATATTACGTAATAACTTGTTCTGTAAAAAAGGATCTGGTTTACCACCTGATAATGATACTGAATCATTTTTTGAAGTTAAATAATTTTCTACATAATTAGCTATATCATCATCTAATCTATCAATTTCATATCCTTCAAAATTACCACTAATTACTATATTAACCATTTTTATACAATTTTCATCATCATTAGCATAAAAAAAACACATAGTATTTAACATGGTAGGATTTTTTCTGTTATCATAATAACTTGATATATCTAATTGCATAACATCTATATAATTTTTACATACTTCATTTATTAATTCAATAGCAATTTTATATACCGAGTCCTTGGATCTTATTACTTTTGTCCTTTGTTCACCATCGGATGTACTTATAGTTATATAAAATGGTTTGTTTTTTATAGATAAATATATCCCCAAATCATCATTGTATTCTTTAAATAATTCCTTTCTAACTATTTCACTACACTGTGCTCTAAAATATTTATTAGAAGTACATAGACCAGTAATTTGTTTAATGTCATTCTTTTTTAAAATGTCTTTAATTAATTCATTTGGTAACTTGTCCATATTAATATATCTAGTATAAAAAAATTATATTAATATGTTATTATTTACATAAAAATAATTTATTACGTAACTATATAATAATGAATAAAACAGATAGATCATTCACAGTTGATGCTTTTTATCAAAATAATAAACATTTAAGAGCTAATGGAGGAAGATATATTAGTTCTACTCCATCTGGGGCAGCAAAAAAAGCATTCTCGCAATATTATAGACATCATAAAAAATCCGGAAGATTTTCACTAGAAATACACATTTCTGAAACTACATCTGGATCAGCTAAAAAAGTTTTTAAATACAAAGTCTCCAAAGTAAATGATCCAAAAGAAGTACTCAGAAATGGAGAATATATATTATATAAATATACCACAAAAGTTAAAGCCATCTAATTATATTAAAAATTGATTTTTTTAAAATTTATATCTAATTTACACTTAAATTACATCTAAAATTATATCTAATTTACACTTAAATTTATGTTGTTATATTCATTTTTGATTTTTAATGTTGTATTCACTGCATCTATTTTAGCTCCAAATAATATTATTTGTTTTCCAGAAAGAGATTTCTGTAATTTTGAGAATTTTATTGACAAGACTGGTCAATCTTTATTAGTCGAAGTTAATCGTAATGGAGCAATTATTGGATCAGCTACTGGTATTGTATCTGGTAATGATGTAGCATTTGAAATTAATCACCCAGGTGGTCGTTGTTGGGGCGATGGAACAACTTTAAAAGTTACACCAGATATTCAAGCTGGTGATTTAATTACAATTAAGAGTGGAGCTTTATTATTAGGTGGTTCTATTATTCAAGATGGATATATTACCAATTATGATGTAGTAGGTACAACATTTACAATTAAAGGATTTGTAGCATCAACTGTTGTTCCAGGTAATATCGAAGTAAGAGTTGTTAATCCACTATTACTTGGAACAACAGTTCAAAAAAGACAAGTAAATGCAGCTTTTGGACCATTAGCACCAAATGTTGGATATTCATCTAGACTTGAAGTTGTTGGTACAGCATTTACAGCAACATTTATTTTTGAAACTCAAGAAGCAGCAACAATTGCTAGTAGCGGTGAAGCTATGTCACTTAGAATGTGGCAACAAACGGCACCAGATGGTGCACGGCAAGGATTAACTATTTCAGAATATGGTGAAGTTGGAGGACCATTCGGAGGACTTTGTCCACCAGGTCCTCAAAATATTGGAAGCCCGATTGCACATGCAGTTGCTGTATCTGGAAATTTAATTAAATGGTCACCTGGTCAGGATATTATTGGTGCACCTGCTACAACTGGGTTTAGTGTTAATGTTTTACGTGGAAATCAAGTTTACGGTTATCGTGTACCAAATACAGATAATCAATTAGCGTTTGATTTGACTTCATTAGTAAGTAGTGACATTATTGAAGTTAGATCAATGATTGGTAGTAAAATGTCTGATTCTTTTTCAATGACATATCAAACTCAAGATATTATTCCTACAATTGTATCGTTACCAGTAAATGATCCTGTTACAGAAGTTCAAACAGAATTAATTATTTTACAATCAAATACAAATCAAGTTGTTTATACATTAGATGGTTCAACTGTATTAGATTCTAACAATAAAATTTCACCAACTGCAATTCTTTATTATACACCAATTCATGTTACAAGTTCATTTACATTAAAAGCAGTATCATTTGATTCTGTTGGAAAATTTAGCCCAGAATTAATCGGTAAGTTTGCACCAGCTACTATATTACCACAAGCTATTACATTAGCTCCTACAACTATTATTGAAAATGGTGGTATTACTCTTTCATGGGTAAAACCAAATGATCCAAATATTAATGGTTTTGGTGTTGAAATCTTTACAGTAGATGGTTTAAAACTTGGAGTAACTAGAGTTTTAACAGAAATATCATTAGTTATTAAAGATCTTGTTCCAGGTACATCTTATCAATTTTCAGTAATGACACAAAGTACAAGTGGTTCAAGTGTAGCTAGTCCAAAAACAGTTCCAGTTGTATTTCCATCACCAACTGATACTATTACAATTACAAGTGCAAAATGGATAGCTAGAAAATCATTTAGAGTAACTGGTACAGGTAATGTAGTTGCAACTATTACTCTTTATTCAAGTACAGCAGCTGGAACAATAGGATCTATTATGACTTTGCGAGGTTCAACAATTCCTATTACAGCACCAATTACATGCGTAGGTGCAGTGTGTCAATTTGATATTAATTTAAGGAATGGAATTCCACTTACAAATCCAGGAAGAATATTTGTAAAATCTAGTAGTGGTGGTGTATCAGGACCATTCGTAGTAGCTTAACAAAAAACGAATACATTTAACATTTTATCCGTTACATTTTTAAATTTTACTTATAACTATACATAAAGATGATCCTTTATATATTTTTTTATTTCGTAAATTGTTGTTTAAATAATACATTACAGACTAAAACAATTATAAAAACTAATACTAAAACAAATTTACCAATTAACACAATAGCTACATTTTATTTTAGAATTGGACCAGATATACAAGAATGTCCTCAAGTTCAAACTTTTAATGATAATAATAGTTATGGACCTTGTAATTTTAATGGTACATTGGGAGTTAAATATACATCAAAAAGCAAATACTGGGTAGCTATAAAAAATGCAAAATATTATTGTGGTAAAGACATTATTGTTAATTATAACAATAATAAAATTAAATTAAAGGTGATGGATGAATGTCCTGGTTGTCACATTGATAATCACGTCGATATGAGCTTAGAAGCATTAGTAGAATTAACTGGGTCAAAAGATTTTGCTTGTGCTATAAATACTAGCTCACCAAAAATTTCTTGGTATTTTAATTAATTTAAAAATTTCCGCCTATTAATACTTGAGTTACACTCTTATAAGCCTTTGTACCAGTTGTACTTTCACTAATAGGTGGTGGTAGGGGTTGTGGCTGCGCGCTTGCATCCCTTAAATATCCAAAATATTGCTTAACTTGACTAATTAACTTTGGAATAATAAATTCAACAACCAACATATTTAATCTATTAACTTCATTTGTGTATTTTACTAGTAAATTTTCAATTGTATCTTTTGTCATATTCTCATGAATTAAAGGAGGATGAGCAGAATGTTCTAAAAATACACTTCTCATTATAGTTAATAATTCGTTAACAGATTGATCATCTATAACATATCCAGATTCTTGATAGGTACGTAATCGTAATAATTTTTGTATATTATCAACATTTTTATCTGAAAAAAATAAAAAGGTTAATGGTGTATCACCATATATATTTTTAAACACCGATTTAGTATTATTCTTACTAATCTTTTTATCATCATCTGTAAAATGAAAAGATCCTCGTGATACTATGTCTTTAAAATCTTTTTCTGATAATCTTTGATCTCTTTCTTGACGAATAGATAACAATGTTCTTTTAACATCAGTTACTTCCTTAGGTTGTTGTTCAAACATACTTGGATGATATACACTTTTCACATTTTCTACCTGTAATGATTTAGTATCCATTATTACTATTATTTTATAAAAAAAAATTAGTTAATATATTACGCAATTAAAAAATAATATCTTTCATAACCGTAAGAAGCCTTTTATATAGCGTTGGTAAAGGTATCAGATAATTCTAATCTACATATAGGGCATGTTTTATTACACGATAACCATAAATCAATACAATTTATATGAAAATCATGATTGCAAATTAATCTTCTTATAATATTATCATTTTTTTCATTTAAACAAATACTACATAAAAATATATCTTTTGTAAAATATATATTAGATTTCATTATCAACTCATTTAATAATATACCATTTTTATTATTTCTATTATTTCTTATAACAATATCAACCATACCCCTACCAATATTGTCTATATTGACGATATTGTAGTTATTGTCGATATTTCTATTCATATGAATATTACGTATATAATTACCATATGCTAAACGTCTTTCTCTACCAGGTGTACTTGGTAAAAAATTACTCATATGTTTTATATTATATATATTTTACATTTTAAACTAAATTGTTTAAATTATTTTCTTTATATAAAGTATTTATAATCATGTTACAGATATCTGAAGAAATACAAAAAAAAATTATATATCTATTTTGTATTATTATTATTATATATATAGTAAAACCAACTATATTATTTAAACCAAATGGTAAACCTAGAATATACGGTATTGGATATGATAATGAAGGATATAAAAAAACTCTTTATACATTTCAATTCGCAATTATTATTTTAGCATTATTTATACATTTCTTTTTTAAATAAATATTAAATAAATATATCACATAAATATTAAATAAATATATCACATTTTTAATGAAAAATATAATATATAATATCATTTAACATTGATTGTTTTGATTTTATCCAATCTGACATAATTGTTAATCCTTTATAAACCATATCAACATCACAATTTATTAAAATTATTTCTCCTATAAATGTATTTTTTATAGATACATTTTCATCCTTTTGAGATATATGATGTATATGTATGAAATTTTTATAATCTATAATATGACATCCATTTATGTTAATGTAATAAATTCCATTTAATTTAAAAAAGCAAAAATCCAATCTTTTTCCATTAAATTTTTTTATAATAAAATTATCAGTATTTGTTCCTGAAAAATGTTTTATTAATATTTTACCGTCACTCTCTTTGAATTCTGTTATTTGACCATTTTTACTCTCGTGAGTATCAATTATTAAAAACTCTTTATCCATTATATAAAACATTTAAAAAAAAATTAATTAAATATTTACAATAAACCATTTTTTCTCGCACTTATAATAGAAGATATCTTTATATTTTTTATATAATAATATTGTGTACTTTTTTTTATCAACTTGAAATAATTAGCATCATCTCCTGTAAAAAAATCATTTAATGTTATTATATCAATCAAATTATTTTTATAACAATATTCACTTATCATTTCTAAAATATAAGAAATATATATAGAAGATGAATCCGAGTAAAAATAACAATAATATTTACCATTTTTACAAAATATCTTGTCTATATTATTTGTTATATAAGAATATTGTATACATACGAAATCTATAATTATATTATCATTATTCCTTATTATAAATTTATAAAATAATGGACTCTTTAATATATCATACATCTCATTTATATCTATATATTCAAATATATCCATATTTTTTTCATTATATTCGAATAACATATCACTTAATATTCTTGATAATATATATAATTCATTATCATTATATCTGTCATTTGTTATAAATTCTAACTTTATATTCTTTAAAAATGATATATGATAGCTAAAAGTATTATATATTTTTAAAAATAATTTTTTATCTTTATTATTAAATTCATTTAATATTTTACTTTTTATTAAATTATCGATACCTATTGGTCTATAATAAAAATACTTTTTAGAAAATAATGACGAATCTATATCAAGAGTGTTTTTATTATAAATAATACATGATATAGTATTAATATTATATTCTTTTAAAAATATATTGACTGACATATTTATGATATCATTTTTGTTAATTTCATTTTTGTTAATTTCATTTTCATTAATTTCATTTTCATTGTTATTAATATAAAATACATTATCATTATTATAACTACCTTGCCGTCTATCGAAGGTACATTTATCAACTTTACATATATAATCAATATACATAGAATTATATAATTTAAAATCACAATCATCTTTTATAAATAAACTTTGTTTTTTTAAAAAAACAATAGCATAAATATTATTATTATCATCATTTTTAACTATTTTTAAATATAAATAATCTTTTGAAAAAAAAATATCATTTAGTTTATATTTTTTATCATTTTTATGTATAAAATCAATTACTTCTTTTTTATCATCTTTTTTAATTATTATACATTTATAATCATTATAATTTGTATATTTTATTGTATCTAACCATTTATTTGCCAAACATATTTGGTCATTTTTTAATTTGTGTTTTTTTACACTTTTTTCATTATATTTCATTATATTTTAATACTATTTATTTTATTTTCACTTTTTATTTTTTTTACCTTTTACATTTTTCTTTTTCTTTTTCTTATTATTTATATTATCTTTATAATCTTCTTCATATACAAATTCAACTTTTGATGTATCTGGAAATTGAGTCAATAAAGCCTTTGTTTGAGCCTTTAAATTATCTACATTTTTAACAGATACTCTAGGAATTTCTATTCTATTTTTTATTTTATTCTTTTCAGATTCTTTTGATCCCCAATCAATATATATATAAAATGGATCTAAAAATTCAACAAAATAATCATTTGCAGACAATTTATTTATTATAAATAATATACATGATTTCATATCATACTGAGGATGTCCAATAAGTATCTTTGGTATTTCGAAAATAACATATGTTTTATCAGTGTGGCGATTTGTATATAAGATTTTTTCTATAATTTTGTTTAAAACAATATTATATACATCAATTTTATTTGTTTCTTTCACAAATTTCTCTTGATGTAAAGATGTTATAGATGGTACTTCTACACCTTTTACAGAAATATTATTATTCTTATTCATATATAAATACAATACAATTTAATTTTTATTTTTAGCTTTAATATAGCTTTAATATAGCTTTTTTATAATTATTGTTATCATTGTTATCATTGTTATCATTGGTATCATTGTTATCATTGTCATTATTATTATCATTGTATAATTGTTACAATTGTTATAATTGTTATCATTTATATTTGGTATTATTATTATAAAGTAAATAATTTTTTTAAGTCTTTAATTAAATTATTTTATCTTTACTTAGATTATTATTATGTCTCTAAAATCTTGTAATATTATTTATGGATATATAGAACATTGTCTTGATTTATATCAAGAATCGCCTAATGATTATGTTTTATTAATCGAACCTAGAGGAAATGTTATAGATTTATTAAAAAAGGAAAAGATTGGTAAAAATATCGTTTTAATATCAAAAATGTTATCAGAAAATGATAAAATGACAGAATCTATATTGTATTTTAATAAAGAAGAAAATGAATACTTTACTAAAAATAAAGAATTACTTGTTAATGGAACTAATTATTTTAATATAAAAAAGTATACAGTTTTTACTACTAGTATAAATAATCTTATACTACAATATAATATACAAAATATAAACTCCTTTTCTATTAATATCAATATACAAAATTGTAATAAAATATTGGATAACATAATACCATTCAATCATATTATTTCAAATATTATTATTCATCCATCAGTACTCTTTTTCTCTAATAATTGTAAAATTATAGAAAATTTTAATAAAGATAAAGAAAATGATTTAAAATTTTCACACAAAAATTTACATGTCAAATTACCTAATATAGGAATGTTTTTTAATGGAAACTTAAAAAACAATAAAGAAATTACATTACTTATACAACAATATAAAATGAATCTTATTATAACAAAAAAAAAAGATTCATTTATTGTTCCTTATCCAGAATCTATCACCATTATTAATAATAATATTTATAATACCTATTCAAAAATATATCATGAAAATATTATAAAACATCTAGATTGTATATTTAATAATTCTAACAATTCTGGAAATTCTGATAATTCTGATAATTCTAATAATTCTGACAATTCTGTATTAGAACATAATATAGACAATAATTTAAATAATATCAATAATATCAATATTAGCGATTTAGAAATTATTATACAATTTAATCCTAAATATTTTGATAATAATAAAACATTACAAATAATGTATCCTTTAAAGGATAATGTTCTTTATATAAATAAACTTTACGATATCATTTACGGTACAAAAAATTGTATTTATATGCTTTATCAAATTATTAAATCAAAATATTTTTCAGATTTTTTAGAATTAAAAAAATTAGCTAGACCAAAATTATTTACTATTTTTTCTAAATTATACTTTTTTGAATATATCTCTAAAATATTTGTAGTTAAAGAATTTTAATTATACAAAAATGTAAAGTTATAAAATAATATTTAGGTCCCTTTTTGGAATAGTACATCTATTAAATTTTTGCAAGATAATAAGATTACTTATATTATCCGACAACTGTATTTTTAACATAGATTTTTCTATTATATTGTTTTTATTATCAAAACTAACAACTCTAATAAAAATATCAAAATTAAACAATCTTATATAATTTTGCTTATCTCTATATTTATCATTTGAAATTAAAACGCAATCATGTGTTTTCTGCAAAGTATAAAAAAAATATTGACATAAAAAATCATCCTTGTTTTTATCAAGTAATTCATTTTTATATTTATCCTCAATTATAATAAATTTCATATTAAAAATTTTATGCATTTTTATAATATTATCTAGTATAACTTCATAATTATGTAGTTTTTTCATAATAAAGTAAAATTGACTTGATTTATCTATATTAACATAATCTATATATTTTGTAAAAAATAAATTAAAAAAATCATAAGTATCCTTTTCCTTATTACTATGCTTTACAGAATGAAAATCAATATTTTCTTTTTTATATTTTATCTCCCTAAAATCAGAAAATATGTTTAAAAAATCAACAATATATACTTTACCTACTTTATTATACATAGCGACTTTTTTTAATACATTCACTTTTTTCATTATATTTCTGATTATTATTCAAATTATTCATTTTTCATTTTTTTTATTATTTAGATTGAAAGTACCGATAAATATCAAAACTAAATATATTTTTATTTATTTCATTAACTGTTTTTTTTCTATCATTTAAAAGATTATATATATATAAAACACTATCTTTTACCAATGGTAAATTATATTCTTGACCTAAAAATATACCAAATGCTAATACTATAAAAGAATAAATCATATGATATAATTATATATAATTTTAAATATTTAATCAATTATTTTTGAATAAAATTATAAAAAGTAGGACAATATTTTAAAAAGGAATTAATATCTTGAGTAGTTGCATATTCGTCAAATTTATGAACACAAAAAGTTTTATGTAGATAATGTGTATGGGTACAAAAATTTGTAGCAAATTCATCTAAACCTATAATGTATTTATTATTTATTTTATTATTTATATTATTTGTATTATTATTTAACATTAGTAATCCAACTACAAAATACAAATCTTCTCCATATGATCTAAAAGATAATCCCTCGTAAAAATCTTCTGTAGGCAATGGAGGAAATTTATTTATTACATCTATCATTGATTTTATTTTTCTAAATGAAAACCCACCATTAAAACATTGATAATCAGAATATCTATGAAGACCTTTTGTTTCTTTCCACCACCACTTATATGCAGTATATCCTCCTACATAATCATATTTATAAAAATCCTCTATCTTGTATTTAGAATCCTCACATAAACATCCGTCAGTTTGAATAGTTAGGATGTGAGTAAAATCTTTAAAATGTTCCCAAAATGAAAGAGTCTTCCATAAATTGTTATGTTCTTTTGCATTTAAATTATCTACTTTTAAATCAATTATATTTATAAAATTATCATCTTTATATAAATTTGTATAATAATTATACATTTTAGATCCACAAAAAAAGAAAAGATTTCTTGCTGGCATTACTTTTTGAAAATTTTCAATTAAAATAGTAATATTATTTAAAGATCTTGGTTCTACTAAAACACCACAAACTTTTGGAAACATTTCTATTTTTTCCATTTGTATTTTTTACTTTTTAAATTAGTTTTCAATTTTTTAAAAATTGAAAAATTTTCATTTCTTTAAATAAAATATCTAATAATGCTTAAAGTCCCTACAAATTTTAATTTTGGTTACGCCTGTTTAAATACAGAATTGCGAAAACAAAAACCTCCAGTTTTTACATCAAGAACATTACGATTAGCCACTTTACAAGAAAAAGGATTTTCTTATCTTAAATCGCTTATTGATCAAAATTTAAAAGATCTTTTGACTCAACTTGAATGGAATGTTGAACATAATATTTTCTTTATGAGATTAAGTTCAGAAGTTTTTCCATTCGCAAGTCATTTTGATCATGGATATTCTATCGATTTTGCACATGATCAACTTCAAAAAATTGGAAATTATGTTAAACAAAATGGTATACGTCTTACTATGCATCCTGGGCAATATAATGTATTAAGTAGTCCAAACGAAATCGTAGTTCGTAACACTTTTCTTGATCTAAATCATCATAGTGAAATTTTAGATCGTATGGGTCTAGGAAAAGATAGTGTAATAATTGTACATGGTGGTGGTGTTTATGGAAATAAAGAAAAAGCTTTGGAACGTCTTGAAAAAAATATAGCTCTTTTACCTGAAAATACACGCAATAGATTAGTCTTGGAAAATTGTGAAATGTCTTATTGTCTTACAGATCTATTACCAGTTAGCGAAAAATTAAAAGTTCCTATAGTAATTGATATGCATCATGATTCAATTTATCCAAGTGAAGAATCAGTTGAATTTTATTTTGATAGAGTTTTTAAAGTGTGGTTTGATAGAGGTATTAAACCAAAAGTTCATGTAAGCAATAGTGTTCCAGGAATTACAAAAGACGATTCAAAAACAGCACGTAGAAAACATTCTGATTACATTAGCTTTTTACACGATTCATTGTTAACTATAACCTTTCCAATTGACATTATGTTAGAGTGTAAAATGAAAGAACAAGCTATCTTTAGATTACTCGACGAAACAAAAAAAAATTAGATTATTTTAATTTACAGCATCAAATTTAATTGACAACATCAAACATTTCATTCTTTTTTCAGTTAATAAATTCCATTCCTTTTTAATTCTTTTTCCATTCTTTTTCCATTCTTTTTCCATTCTTTTTCCATTCTTTAACATTTTATTCTATTTTTTCCAATAAATAATTGGAAAAAAAAGTTTATTTATAAATAAAATCTTACAATTTTAGACTGACTATCACCAGGTATAATTGGATAATTTTCTTTATAATCATATGGTTTTGTTGTATTATAAGTAACAAATTTTGTATTTGCATTAATACCTCTTAATTTTATATTTTTTTTATATTCTTGATATATCCAATCTGTTACTCTTGATATTAAAATAGCATATCTATTAGTAGATGTTGATAAATATTTATACATTTTACTTATCTTTGGAATAGTATATATAAAATTATGCAAGTTGTTTAGAATATTTTTTCTAAATTCTAAAGCAGCCTCAAATAATTCTGATGTATTCTCTGGATAATAACCATTCGCAGTATAATATTCATCTATATCTCTTTTAATAGTTAATAAAGAATTTGTACCCTTTAATAAATCAAAAAATTCATTTAAATTATAATTAGATAATTCCTTTATCGAATATAAGAAATGTATTATATTTGCATCCATATACAATGAATCTAATTTATTCTTGTCATAAATACGATTTATCTCTAAAGCTGACATATTTTGAGGATTTGAATTTCTAATAATCTTCATTTTTTCTTGTAAAAATTTATTGGATATAGATTTTAATGTATCTAATTTTACCATAGTTATTTCATTGAAATTAGATACATTACTATTTTTTATCCCAATATAATAATCAGAAAAATATAAAGAAAATGCAATCAATATAATAACAAATCCATAATTTTTATTAAAAAAATATGTAAAAAATATCAATATAATAACAAAAAGACTTATTGTCTCAAATTGTAACATACGATAATAAGAACCATGTTTGTCCAAAAATAAATTCTGTATGTTCTTTAACATTATATCTTATATTTATCGTATAAAATAATCTTTTTAAAAAAAACACCAATCAAAAAATAATAATATAATATTCCTCTAAAATCTTATTTAATTTTATAATGTTTATTTTCATAAAGAATTCATCTATCCAACAACTCCCATATTTATATCTATCTTTATTCATTTTATCTATTTTTTTAATTAATTTACATATTTTAAAAATCTTTTTTTCATTATATATTTTATCAATTATTTTACCTATTCTTTTTATTTCGTTTTTTTCAATAAAAATAGGAGAGCGATCATTTGCCATTATAAAAAAAATGAAATAAAAAGAAAAAATCATTTTTTTATTTTTAAATATGACACAACAAGATGATTTTCCTCAAATTGAACTTAAATTACTTTTTGATAATTTACCACCAATTGTTATTACATTCTTTTATTTGATATTTATTTTATTAATTACAATTTTAATTCATCTTTATATCTTAATAATTGATAATATTATACAATTATATAAAAAAAGATATTATACACTTTTAACAACAACAACACCTATTTAATTTCTTTGTAAATAAACTAGTAAATTATTTGTTTTTCCAACATTACTTTTAATATGATCTTTAGTAGCATCACTTAAAATTTTTTCTTTCATTTCTTTCATCGCTAATTCTGGATACATATTAATATAATGTGTTAAAACACCTACCATTAAAGGAGTGCTCATGCTTGTTCCTGAGTAAACAGCAGTTTTTCCATTTGGAATTGTACTTTCAATATCAACACCAGGACTATAAATATCAGCACAATATCCATAATTACTAAAATATGCTCTTTTATCATTTCGGTCACTCGCCATTACTGTAAAAATTTCTTTTACACTAGCAGGACTTGTATCACAAGCATCTGTGTTTTCATTACCTGCAGCTGCTGCAAAATAAAAATTAGAATCTCTTAATGTAGCCTGTACTGCCCTATTTAACGCTATACTTTTTCCACCACCTAAACTCATAGATACAACAGTTTTAATAACTTTTGATTTGTTTCTTAGCTTTTGATTAAGATGATATTTAAACGCAGCATTTATACCAGAAATAACTCCACTAGTAGTTCCAGAACCATCAGATCCTAATACCTTAATAGCAAATAAGTTGGCATCCTTACAAGCACCAAAAGTCTTGCTTCCAATTAATCCTGCACAATGAGTTCCATGTGAATTACCATCAAAGTCTTCATCGTCAGCAAAATTACCTAACCAAGTTGCACGTCCTTCAAATTCAGGATGATGAATATCAATTCCTGTATCAATTACAATATTATTGACAATAATATCATCATTTGTATTACAATGTAAATAATTAAATGTATTGTTTAAAGGAAGATCACGATTAATAACTCTACCTAAATGCCACGGAACTCTAGTTTCATCAAAAATAACATCTACATTTTCTAAAAAATCATAATATAAATTATCTAAAAAACTAATCTTGTAAATACCTTCTTCTTCTACATAAAATAATTGCTCTAAAGTGTTTAAATAATTTGTATTTTCAGTCTTGTAAATAACAACATCATTTATATTCACAAATTCATGTACATCATGTTCTTTATTAAACTCATTTAAATGAAAATTATCAAAAACTGATAAAGTATAAGGTTTAGGTACTAACAATAAAGTTTTAGATAAACAAAATGTTACAGATAGTAAAAGTGTGATGAATTGCATTTATCATTTTATAATTTTTCTTTTTAAATAACTTTAAACTTTTTAAAAAAAAGTTTTATCAAAAAATAATAAAATAATAAAATAATTAATAATAAAATAATTAATAATAAAATAATTAATATGTTTTTAATATTGTTTGTTGAAAATTTTTAATATTGTTTGTTAAAAATTTTTAATATTTTTTGGTTACTTTTTTCTTAAAAAAGTATTTTATTCCATTGTATATCTCGCAAGAACAGTAAAATAATGAATACTTGTTGATACACTTT
>Ga0209353_10000116_pt1 | contig 47102 bp, 37 predicted proteins | sample LauGreSpBDMM15SD_2_FD_187561 | JGI IMG/M metagenome (GOLD analysis project Ga0209353, IMG submission 187561) | Freshwater lake microbial communities from Lake Michigan, USA - Sp13.BD.MM15.SD (SPAdes) (version 2) | ecosystem: Environmental > Aquatic > Freshwater > Lake | place: Lake Michigan... | reverse complement strand
TGGAACATCTACTGCAATTAATTTTGCAGACTATAATGACTTTGGCGCAGAAGTAAGATCAATTGGATCTGCGGCGGTATACGGAAACTATGGTATCTATGCTGACGGGGTAGGCTGTATTTTATATCTAATTTCTGAGAACTTGGCCTACATTGGCGCAGGCAAGAAATCAAATAATGATCCTACAGATAGAATTCCTGCCAATGAAGTAGTTGAGCTTAACGGTGCTAGAGTTTATTATACCAGCGTTGACAACGAAGGTAACTTTAAAGTCGGCGACAGTTTTTATGTTAATCAAAAAACTGGCGAAGTATTGTTTAACAATCAAACAATCAATGTTACATCAACTGACGGATTTATATTCACAGACGGTGTTAACACCACAACAATTAATGCGCAAGAAGTATCAACCGGCAACATTAAAATCAGTGGCAACACCATTGAAAGTCTATCAGGCGAGATCAATGTAGTCAGTGCAAATGGACAGATTAATGTTCAAGATGTTAGATTCTTTAACAACATCATACAGACCACTACTACTAATTTAGATTTAGTATTGCAGGCCAATGGCACTGGTAATGTTGTTGCAGAAGGCATTCAGTTTAACAACAACAATATTCAAAGCGTAAGTTCTAATACAGATATTACACTAACTCCACAAGGAACCGGTAGCGTAATTGTCAATAGTACTACTAGTTTGCAAATTCCAGTAGGTGCTAGCGGAGATCGTCCAATTACACCAACTAATGGTATGATTAGATTTAATTCTACCATGTCTAGATTTGAAGGTTGGAACGGTACATACTGGATTCAGTTAGGCGGTGTACAGGATATTAGCGGTAATACATATATTAAACCAGAAGCAACTCCGGGCGCCAATGACAATACTTTGTATTTCTATGCAAACAGTACGCTAACTGCTACAATCAATCAGACACAGTTGGCAACAACTAGATTTCAAACTGACAGTTTAGACATAGTTGACAACACTATTAGCTCGTTAAGTGCCAATCAAGATATTAGATTTTTAACATCCGGCACTGGTGGTGTTAGACTAGGTAACTTAAAGTTTAGAAACAATGCTATTACCAACGTTGTGCCCAATGCAGTAACTGAAATAGTTCAACAGGGCACAGGATATGTAAAATTTGCTGGCACTGGTGGGTTTGGTATTCCTGTAGGAAATTCTACAACAGAAAGACCAGCAAACCCAATAGAAGGTATGATGCGATATAACTCAGATTTTGAGTTAGTTGAAGTATATAACGGTCAACAATGGACTTCGGTAGCAGGTACAAGTTCAGGTGTAACATTTAATGATGCAACAGACATCGGCATTGCTCTTGCACTGTCACTAGGATAATAAGATATGGCAACCCTATTTAAAAACAAATTAAAATCAGAAATTGGTATTACAGAACAAACTGTATTAACCACAGAAGCAAACGCTAAGACCACAGTTGTAGGTCTAAGTTTAACTAACCTAGGCAGCAGTATTGTACTGGCCAGCGTTAAACTAGTTGACAGTGTAACAAGCGAAACTGCATTCTTCTTAAAAGAAACTGTAGTGCCACCCAACCAAAGTTTACGAGTCATCAATGGCGGAGAAAGGCTAGTACTAGGGCCTTCAACCAGTGTTAAAATTATGTCTAGTGCAGAAGAAAGTTTAGATTGTGTTCTAAGCTATGTTGAAATAATCTAAGGAATACTATTATGTCATATTATGCAGGTCAAACCAATATTGCAGATATTTTAGGATCAGACAATCCTAGATATTTCTACGCACTTCGTAGAGACGAACAAGGTCTATTATATTTTGCAAAAATAGACCAATTGAAAGATACTGGAACTATTATTATTAATAATCCGGGTCTAAACGAAAACGATTTTAGCGATTTTGAATACGGAGTTGATTTTTTTGACGGAAGACTAGATGAAGATCACAGCCGACCATATGATAATTTATACTTTGATCAATATCGTTGGGACAACAAAAATATTTTCTATTATATTAATGATAATGGCGAATTCGTAGTACGAGTTAATGAAACATTCCCGTACCCACCTGGCTCACAGATTTCATAAGTAATAGAATAGATAAGGAATTTAGAAAATGGCAGAATTTAAAATTGGTAGATTGCGTTACACCTGGCGTGGCCAGTGGGCAACTGCAACATTTTACAATAGAGACGCGGTAATACAATATAACGGTAAAACGTTTGTGTGCCTAGAGCCACATACATCTACTGATTTTTATTCAGCTCTATATGCTTCGGATCCTATACAAGGTCCTACACCGTTTTGGAGTTTAATGCTTGACGGTCGTGTTTGGCAGGGCAATTGGTTAACTGCTACCCTTTACAGTTTAGGAAACATTGTAAAGTTTGGAGGTATTGTATACGTCTGCACAGTGGCACACACTAGTACCGGCAATGCCATTGACCTAACTAAATTTACTACATTTTCTAAGTTTGATAATTGGAATATTCAATGGAATATTAATTATGCATATGGCGTTGGCGATCTTGTTCGCTACGGCGGCATTGTTTATCGCTGTGTTGTAAATCATGTGTCATCAGCAACTATTCTGCTAGGTCTTGAAGTAGACCAAGCAAAGTGGGAAATCGTCAATGACGGAATTGATTATAAAGGTGATTATATCACAGCTCGTCGTTATAGAAAAAACGACATTGTTAAAAACGGACCAGGATTATACATTTGTACAGTAGGACATGTTAGTTCAGGAAATATCGATACTGCTAACTTTATAGAATGGTTACCAGGTTTTGAATTTGGAACAACTTGGTCGGGTACTACAGTATACCAGCCAGGTGATGCAATTATTTACGGCGGATACTCATATGTTAGTAAAACTGTTAACAACATAAATCAAATTCCGTCAACAGAATCCGACGACTGGGACTTACTAACCACTGGTTATAAACTACAAGGCGATTGGAGCTCTGGTTTTGCCTACCGTGTTGGAGATATTGTAAGACGAAGCGGTAGAGTATACGAAGCAGTATCTGACAATCAGGGACAAGATCCTACAGGATTTATTGTACAGAAAGTCTATACTGCCACAGGTAGTTCAGGAAAAACATTTAAAGTTAACAACGCTACAGGTGTTGTTGTAGGTATGTTAGTAAATCACCCTGCATTTTCTAGATACCAAAGTGTAGTATCTGTTACTAACAGTACAACAGTAGTGTTAAACGAAGGTCCAGATGGCGCAATAGCAGATGAAGATACAGTAGACTTTGTTGGCGTGAATTATGCTTACTGGGAAATGGTTACTCCTGGATCTACATGGAGAAAATTTTGGACTAATGCAACAGAATATGTAGTTGGTGACCTTGCAATCTGGGCCAACGCAACGTATCGATGTGTTAAAAATCACACATCAGCATCTATGCTAAGACCGGACCTTGACATTGATCATGAGTACTGGATAGATTTCTTATTACACGCACGACAAAATGCAGGTAACACTATTGGCGATATTACCAGTCACGACGGCACAAAAACAATAGCGTTTCCAGTAGGTGAACAAGATTTTATTTTAAGATCAACTGACGGCCATATTTCTTGGAGAAATATTAACGTTGTACCAGCAGTATACTATGTAAGCCCAATGGGTACTGACCAAATAGGATACGGGTTTTCTATTGATAAACCTTGGAGAAGTATTGCATATGCGTGTAATCAAGTTAGAAACGGTCCAAATTTTCCAAATGCTAGATCATTAATTGATTTAAACGAGGAATTTATTGCGGCTGACGTACTGCAATATCTATTGTTTGAAAACGATAACGATATTACACTGTTTGACAATGACAAAACTAAGCGAGATACAAAACTAGTTTTAGATGCTATTATATATGACATCTCTCGTGGAGGTAACAGCCAGACAGTGGCAGCTACTCTAGCATATTTTGCTCCAGAGTTCCCTAACACGTTTATTAATGCAACCACAGCCGCACGTATTCCATATTTTATTGCAGGTCTACAACGTGCCCAGTTATTGTTAGGCAGTGTATTAATTAACACAGCTCCTCAAACAGATTATCAATTAGAAAACGAAGTTGATGAAGAAGATTATATTGATCAAATTATTGATCCAAGCAAAGTTTTAGAGCCAGGCGCCTCTGCTAAAATTAATGACCTATTTGATATACTGCTAACTGCGCTTGAAACACAAAGCACAGAAAAAATTCCACCACCTAATCAAGGGTTAACTGCAACTATTCAAATTAAGACAGGTACATACAAAGAAACTCTTCCTATTATAGTACCAGCAAACGTTGCATTAAATGGAGATGAATTAAGAGGTGCTGTTGTATCTCCTAAAGTCAGTATCTATAGTCTAATAACAGCATCAAATGCAAATACTAATAAGTTTAAAGTGTTAACGACTGATGGTATGGTTGACGGAACTCCTGTGATGTTTGCAGGAACAACAGCAATTGGCGGAGTTGAATTAGGACAAAAATATTATGTAATTGGTTCTACTATAACTACAACTGAATTCAGCATTCGTTCAACCCCAACAGGCCCAGGTGGCGAAATATTCTTATCGCAAGGCACCGGCGAAATGACCATTTACGGTGGCGATGCTATCAAAGACATGTTCTATGTTAGAAACGGTAGTGGTATTCGTAACATGACATTGTCGGGGCTTGCAGGTACCCTGGGACCAATTAACCAGTATCTAACACGCCGCCCAACTGGTGGCGCATACGTTAGCTTAGATCCAGGTGAAGGGCCAGATGACACCGAAGCATGGATCTCTAGAAAGAGTCCTTACATTCAAAACGTCAGTACATTTGGTGTTGGTTGTGTGGGTCTAAAGATTGACGGAGACTTACACAACGGTGGTAATAAATCTATTGTGTGTAACGACTATACACAAATTTTATCAGACGGTATTGGCATATGGGTCAAAGGCCCAGGCGCAGTATGCGAAGCAGTGTCGGTGTTCTCATATTTTGGATACGCTGGGTACTTTGCAGAAGATGGTGGTAAGTTACGTGCAACAAACGGTAATACTTCTTATGGAACATACGGAGTAGTTGCTGAAGGATATGATTTATCAGAAGATCCTATTACCGGAGTAGTCTTTAACCGATCAACACAGGCCGCAGCCACTGTACAAAGTAGTTTTGGAACTGAAGCACAGTTGCTGGCGCTATCTTATACAAATGCTGGCCAAGAATATTTTACAACAACTACCAACATTATCAAATATAGTAATAATTTGTTAAATGGTGTTTGGACAACAGATAGTCTTAACATTACACAAAATTCATTAGGTCCGACCGGCCTTGCTGATGCATGGACTCTTAATGCTACTACATCGGGAACAGATGCTAGCTATATTCATCAAACAGTTGCAATACAGCAAACCGGCCAATCATTTACAGCAGTGCCAACTACCAATATTACTGGAAATGGCGGCCAAGGTGATCTAACTGGTCCTGCTTCTTTTGATGTAGTTGTTGGAGCACTGGCCTATGTAGTTAGTGTTAACTACGGCAGTAGTGGTTATGTTGTTGGTAATCAGTTGTTAATTTCAGGTAGCCAAGTTGGCGGCATTGACGGAATTAACGATATTACTATCACAGTAGCAAGTTTATCAGGAAGTTCTGTTTTAACTATCACGGCATCAGGTTCAGTACCAGCAGGTTCTGTTACAGATTATACATTAAGTGTACACGTTAAACAACGCACAAGTCCAACAGTTGACCTGTGGGCATTATTTTCAGGGTTTAGTACCAAAGGAAGTAGCCTAACATTTAATTTTGCTGATCAAACATTAACACCAGCTAGCCAAGAAGGCAGCGGCTACTTGCCTCTTAACTACGGTAAAGTAGTACTGTCAGATGGTTGGTATAGATTATACTTTACTGTAAGAGATTTAACCGGTCTTAACAGTAGTTTACAATTTAGAGTGTACCCAAGGGGCAAGACTGGCTCAGCAGCCGACACCTTAGTTTACGGGTTCCAAACTGAAATTGCAAATCAAATGTCTTTCTATCTCAATACAAATGGAAATATCTACACAAGTTATGCAGATTTTACAGTTGTAGGAGCAGGTACAGGTGCTGTACTTGTCGGCGACGAAACCAGATCTAGAGCAGTAACGCAAACTAGAGTGACTGAAAACGGCAGTGGGTATTTAACAGCAAGTAACAACAGTCAAGGCGGAAATACTCAGTATATAATTTTAGCAGGGTCTAACATTAATACAGAAAGCCAGCTAATTGGAATGCGCTGTTTTATCAACAGTGGCACTGGTGCAGGCCAGTACGGCTATGTTAGTTCTTACAACAGCACTTTTAAATACTTGTATGTCTTAAAAGAATCATTTACCCCGTTGGCAATTGGATCTACAGCAGCCGATACAGACACATTTGCTACACCCGACACTAGCAGTTTATACGTAGACATGCCGGTGCAATTTATACCTACATACTATTCAACAACAGTAACAGCAACTTCTATTGACAGTTTACCAGTTATTAGTACGATAGGCGGTATTGAAAATGTTATAACTGTATCTAGCACAGAAAAATTAAGAATTAATATGCCTGTAAACTTTACAGGAATTACATTTGGTAATATTGCTGTTGATTTTACTTATTACATAGTTGAAATTGTATCTGCAACTACTTTTAAAATTTCCAATGAACAATTTGGTAATGATTGGTTATTAGTAAACGCTTCAGGTAACACGATGGATGTTAATTTTCCATCTAATACAAACTATATCACGGCAGGTTCAACTAATAACATGATATTACATATGCCTGTAAACTTTACAGGTGAAAGTACAGGCGGCATTGTTACTGCTACTAGATATTTTATTAAAGATGTGCTTGACACAAATACGTTTACGATTGCAGATACTTTGTCAACTACCACAGTTACAGAAACTAATGCCACAGGTAATGTTATCACAGCAGGATCAACAGTTGAAATAGTAGTGCTAGATCCAATTGTATTTGATACTGACTTTGGCGGATTAACCAAAGACACAAAATATTATGTTAGTAAGATACTTGGCGGTACAACTTTCACAGTTGCTAGCCAAATAATTAACGCAGTAGCAACAGAAACACAAACAACAACTAACTTGATTACTGTTGATTCTACATCAGGGTTTGTAGCCAACAACCCAATTAGATTTATTGGTAATCAGTTTGGTAATTTAGTACCAAGCAACGTTTATTATATACTGGCAGTTAACGACAGTACGTCATTTACAATCAGTGCGGCGCCAGGCGGCGGTGCTGTGAATCAAATTAATGCAACTGGATACATGACTGCTCAAACAGCACCTGCTCCAGTAACATTAACTACAGCAACCCTTGGCTCAGTAACTGCTACATTTACCAACGCTATAGAAACATTAACTGCAGATTATGGTGCAATGAATGCATCATTTAGCACTTCATTGTTTGGCGGCATCAGCAAAGGTATAACATACTACGTAAGAACAATCACTGCCGCATCGTTTACCATTACAACCATTCCAGGCGGAAACTCAGATGTGGCAATAACAACAGCAACCGGCTCTATGAATGTAGCTGAAGTTGGTTGGGATCACATTAACCCAGGTAGTGAAATTGAACAAGGGTTAGATAGTTCAACAGTATATTTTATTGAACCAAGAACACAATTTCCTACACCGGCATTTAGTCAAACTTCTGCTACATTGCCAACATTGGCAACTGGAACATCCTATGTAGACATTATGCACGGGCCTGGACAGTTCATTGCTGTGCCTAGTGCTAATTCAATATTTGCAAAATCAACAGATGGCGCAAATTGGACAGCATTAGGAGTACCTACCCAAGCAGAATGGACTGCTGGTGCGTATGGTAACAGCTATTATGTGGTAATTTCTCAAAATGGCGGCATGACTGAAAGTCAGTCAAAAGTGATATATTCTGCATCTAACGGTGCAACTTGGAAAGTTGGTGCGTTACCTTCCAAAACAACTTGGAATAAATTAGTATACGGTGACGGCAAATTTGTTGCTATTGCAACAGGTACAGCATCGAGCGCCTATTCAAATACTTACGGAGCAACTTGGTCATCAGGTTCTGGACTGCCAAGCGCAGCCTGGAGTGGACTTGCCTACGGTGCAGGAAAATTTGTAGCAGTAGCAGGTAGCGGAACAACTGCCGCCTACAGCACAAATGGAACTTCGTGGACAGCATCAACATTGCCAAGTAACACTGACTGGAGTGATGTAGCTTTTGGCAATGGTGTATTTGTAGCAATTTCTAGTGCAGGTGCAAGAACAGCAGTATCCACCGATGGTATATCTTGGAGACAGAGCAATCTACCAGTCACAGCATCAAAGATTGTGTATGGCCAAGGCGTATTCTTAGCAACTCCTGCTTCAGGAACAACCGCATATACTAGTGAAGATGGAATAAAATGGAAAACTAGATCAGTAACAGCTGACGCATATGGTGCTACTGCATTTGGATTTATGGGTGCAAACTATATTGGAACTTTTGTCAGTGCCGCAGGGCAGAACATTGGATCGACTATGTTTGCAGGTACTACTACAAAAGGTAGACTTACAGTGGTATCAGGTGAAGTTATTTCTATGGCAATATGGGAACCAGGTTCTAACTATGTTACTACTCCTGAGTTAACAATAACTGATCCAAATGCTAGTCATCTAGCTGGAGTAATTATTAGATCTGCAAACGGTGTCTTAGCAAATCCAACTTTTGTAAGCAGAGGAACAGGATATAATACCAATTCCACAAGTATTACAGTTAACGGAAACGGTTTTGCCGACGCATATCAAACAGGATTTAATTTAGTCTGTACAGAATTAACTAGATTACCTCGTCCAGGTGATAACTTAATTATTGGGTCTGAGACTGTTTCTTATAAAATTACCAGCGCAACTGCAATGTTTGGAACTGTTGCTCCTAATATTATGGCAACATTAGCAGTTGCTCCGGATATTTCAAGAGCAAGAAGCCCGGACCACTTAGAAGACGTAACTATTAGAACACAGTATAGTCAGGTTCGTTTAACTGGACATGACTTCTTAAATATTGGTTACGGTAACAAGGATCAATCAAACTATCCAGGATTCCCTCAAGACACTGAGTTGGCGCCCCAAGATCAAGTTATTGAATCTAATAATGGCCGTGTGTTCTATACATCAACTGACCAAGACGGAAACTTCCGTGTTGGTGGATTGTTTAGCGTTGAACAAGCTACTGGTATTATTACAATTAGTGCTACACAGTTTGGGTTAGAAGGATTAGATCAGTTGAGCCTAGGCGGTATTGCTGTTGGCGGAGCAGGTGTTGTAATTAGACAATTTTCAACAGACAGTACGTTTGTTGCAAATAGTAACAACACAATACCAACCCAACGAGCAATCAAAGCATATTTGACTGGTAGACTAAGTCAGGGCGGTTCTAACACGTTTACTGGACAAACAACTGCCGGTGTTGTTAGAATAGGTGGCCCTGATAAGATAGAAAACACAATTCCAGAAGGTCAAACTGGTTCTTCAATCAAAATGATTAACAAGGTAGTAGTTGCCGGAGATTCAGCAGCCTGGGCAGGTGACGGATTAGCTTTACAATACTTCATTAAAACGTGGTGGCGTAGATAAGAAAAACAGAAAAGATAAATATTATCAGAGGATAAAAAAATGGCAGAATTTAAACTTGGTAGAATACGATTTGTATGGCAGGGCAATTGGTCCACAGGTAACAACTACGTCGTAGACGATGTAATTAGCAGAGGTGGCAAGAGCTTTATTTGCGTATTAAATCACGAGTCGGATGAATGGGCTACTGATAGCATTGCTATTCCTAGAAAATGGGATTTAGTAGCAGACGGCCAAGAGTGGAAAAATGATTGGACTCCGTCTACATACTATAATTTAGGTGACATAGTTAAGTATGGTGGTATGATTTACATATGTAAACAAATACATACTTCTGCTACTTATGCGTCACCTAATTTCTTAGGACTTGAACAAAATTTAGCCAGTTGGGATCTTTTTGCAGAAAGTTTTGACTGGAAGGGTGCCTGGGCAACCGCAGTTCGTTACAAAGTTAACGATTTTGTTACATACGGTGGAACTACCTATGTATGTAATACCCCACATATATCTAACGCTTCTGCCAGTGTTGGATTAGAAGCAGATTTGGTCAAGTGGGATGTATTCAATCAAGGTATTGTTTATAGAAACGAATGGGTTGCTGATGCAACTCGCTATCGTATTAATGACATTGTCAAGTACGGTGCAGACCTTTGGATTTGTACAGCACACCACACTTCCGACAACAGTCCATTTCCAACAGACAAGTTCAGTGTTTTCTTAAACGGTTTTGAATTTGAAAATTCTTGGAACAATACTGAAGTATACCAAATAGGCGATACTGTTACCTACGGTGGTTACTCTTATATTGCCAAAAGAAACAACACTGGCGCTACTCCAACATCAAGCCCACTAGATTGGGATGTATTCACTACTGGTTTTAATTTCCGTAACGATTGGGACAGTGCAACTGATTATAAAGTTGGTGATGTGGTACGACTAGGCGGCTACACTTACCTAGCCACAGCAGACAGTACAAATCAAGTACCTCCCACAGGTGCTTACTGGGCAAAATTAAATTCTGGATTAAAGTGGGCACCTTCTAATGGTACTTACACAGGAGTCTCTGGAACTAACTTGTCCGGCACTGGAACCAGTGCAACATTTGACATAACAAGACAAAATACAACTTACGTTGTTACAGTTAACAACGTAGGAAGCGGCTACGCTACCACTAATCAAATTAAGATTTTAGGTTCACTAGTAGGCGGTATTACTCCAGTAAACGATATTACTATAACTGTTACCGGCGTGAGCAGTGGTACAATTACTGCTGTTACAGTAGCAGGTATTTCAACTACATGGGAAACAGGTACAGCCTATGTGTTAGGCGATGTTGTATTCTTTGGTGCTAACAGCTACATTTGTATTGATGCGCACATCGGCGCAACACCAAACAGACCAGACAACGACATCACAGCCACCTATTGGAATTTGTTAACTGCTGGTGCAGAATCTGCATCACTAACTACCAAAGGTGATATATTCTATTATGGCGATACAGGTCCTACACGCTTACCACTAGGTCAAGATGGACAACTATTACGTGTTTCAGGAGCATATCCAAAATGGGCATACTACGGGGTTATTAATAACCTAGTATATGTTGCTCCTACAGGCGTTGACAGTCTCGAAGGCGGCTACGGCTTAACTTTAGACAAGCCTTGGAAAACGGTTCGATATGCATGTAAGCAGATTGAAGACGGATATTTGTATAAAAATTCAACAGCATTACTGGCTAAGAACAAACAGTTCTTAATGAAAGAAGTAAGCAACTGGGTTACATATACGTACACTGTTAATATCACTGCATCTAGTGCCGCAACAAACGAATTTACAGCAGGTTCAACTAGCTCGTTGACGGCCAACATGCCAATACAGTTCAGCGGAACTGTAGGTGGAGTAACTGCTGGCACAAAATATTTTGTCAAACAAGTAATTGACGGTACACATTTTACAATTAGCAACACACAAGGCGGCATAGTACGAGCATTGGGTACACAAACTGCCGCAATGACTGGCTCATTAGCCTATGACTACAACAAGTGTCAGCGTGATGTTGGCTACATTGTAGATGCGTTAGTTTACGATATAGGCCATGGCGGTACCGACGACTCAGTTAAAGTTGCAAGATCTTATTATACCGTACTTGGCAATGCTTATATCACTAGCAATTTCGGCCAACAAGCAACACAAACAGTTGCAGCCTATAACTATCTAAAAGTATTAGTAGCATCAGTTTTAAACAACGCTACCCCTGCAAGTAATTATCAAACACTTAATGGCGTATCTGTTGGTAATCAAGCAATTCAAAACATTGACTTAACACTGACAGCAGAAGCAGATATTGATGACGTTGCAGTAAGCCTAGTAGATATTGTTGTAAAAGGTATACAAGCAGGCAGTGCAACAGCAATCCCAGTGGGAGTACAAGCTAATACAACAATTAGTATCAAGACAGGTACATTCTTTGAGATCTTGCCAATTGTTGTGCCAAAAAATGTAGCACTTGTTGGTGACGAGCTTCGCGGTTCAGTTATTCAACCTGCTCCAGCAATAGCTAGTTTAGCCAATGATAAAACAAAGACTATTTCAGCACTTACTAGAATTAAAAATATTACTAGTGATGTTATGCAAAATATTGCAATAACACCAACTACTGGCAATACTGCAACTCAAGTTACTACATTGCCTGCAGGTGATGTGGGTAGTCAAACTGCTATTGATAGAACAATGGTTAACGTAGACGTCATGTACGATATTTTAGCTAACGGTCTAGGCGGTGCTCCAGTTGAGTCAATTCCAGACCCAACAGGCTACGATTCAAACTTTGCCAATGCTAGAACACAGATAGCACAAAACTATGCCTTTATTAAAGCAGATGTTAGTCAGTATATTTCTAACAACTTCAACAGCGTATGGGTACAGCTTGGTGCAACAGGACAAGCCAAATGCCAACGAGATGTTGAATACATTTTAGATGCTATCCGTTATGACATTACCTATGGTGGAAATACACAAACACTAATCACAGGTAGTGCATATTTCAGTTACACATTGTTGACAATTCCGTCATACAGCAAAGCCGCAACTATTGCAGCCTACACTCACATGAAGAGCATCATTGACGACGTTGCACAAAAATTAGCTGTTACTCCGCAAGCTGGAAATAGTACTCCACAGGTAGTAACTGGTACAGGTGGTAATGCATCAGCAGCCACATTTGCACAAGATCGTATGCAAAACGTCATTGACTGGATTACCAACGGTACATCCCCAGCAGTGATTGCTCCGTCAACTGCATGGGTTGCCAGCGACATTGTTGCTGCCAACACTGCTCTACAGGCAGCAAAAGCTGAAATTCAAAGTGATGCAGTAGGTTGGGTTAAGAAGTTTAATCAGACTCTGACATTCAATGAGTCAACATGCTCACGAGACGTAGGTTTAATTGTTGATGCTCTTGGTTATGATATGCTATTTGGATCTAACTTTGCTTCAACTATTGCAGGTAAATCTTACTATAGAGGTATTAGTTCAGCGCAGACTGTTATATCTAGTCAAAAGTCTGCAACACTAGGATTGTTAAAATTCTTAAAATACAAAGTTAAGAGTGTTGTTGCATCTGGATCCGTAGTTAAAGTTAAAACCACTATTGATGATATAACAACATATATCACAGGCGGCGCTGTGCCAAGATTAACATGGCCAAATCCGTACACAATAACAACTAATTCAGCAAATGCTAAGAATTTAATATGGGCAAATAAAGAATTTGTTCAAGCCGAATTAATTCAATATCTAACAACAAATTATCCCGGTAATAATTACAGCCAAGCTAGTTGTAGACAAGATATTGGGTACATCATTGACGCATTGCGCTACGATTTAACCTATGGTGGAAACTTTGCCAGCAATCAAGCAGGTGCTGCCTATTATTCATACACAGAATTACAAATTGATGCAAACGATAAAGTAGCTACATTAGCTGCCTATGGAGTATTAAAAACAATAGTTCAAGCAATTGCACAAGGTGGCGTTTATACCGCCCTGCAATTAGGTGTTACTAGAGTAACAGGTCCAACAGGAACAGGCACAGAGGCCAGCACTGTTGGAGCATTGGTAGATATTATTACTGGAATTATTGATACTGGAGTAATTCCGTCACCGTCATTGGCTAGCACTGGCTGGGTTGATGCAACATTAGTTGCACAAAACACTGGTCTTCAAACTGCAAGAGCAACAATTCAAGCAGCCGTAATTTCATACATTAATACAAACTATCCAACATTAGTGTATAATACTGGGACTTGTTCAAGAGACATTGGGTTAATTATTGATGCAGTTGGTTATGACATGTTGTTTGATGCAAACTACAGATCTGTAAAAGCTGGTATGGCCTATCACAGAGCAGTTGCCAGTGCATTAGTTGTATTGACATCTCAAAAATCAGCAACAATTGGTGCTTTAAGATTCTTAAAGACTCAGATTACCACAGTAGTAGCTAATAACGCCACTGCTAGATCAAGAGCAAGAGCAGCCATGGATGTTGTTATCAATATTCTTGATAAAGGAATTGGCGAGACTCCTGAATACGTTGGTACTATAACATACAACAACACGTTGGCAACAATTAATGGTGCTGAAATATTACGTGCTAACAAACCGTTCTTAGAAAATGAAGCAACTGCTTGGATCAGTGCTAATTTTGGCGGAACAGTAGTTTCAACACAAGGCAATCCAACTAACACATTTACAACAAGTTCTGCACATAATTTAGTAGCAGGTGACCCTGTAGTGTTTACAGCAACTACAGTTAATACTATTGCTGTAGCAACCACTGGCAGTAATGATCGTGTAACTATTGGAAATACTGTTGGCGTTGTAGCTAACATGCCGATAGTGTTTACAGGCACAGGGTTCGGTAATCTTATGTCGGGTGTTACATACTATGTAAAGACTATTGAAACATCAACCCAGATTACAATTAGCGAAACCACAGGCGGAGCAACATTTGATCTAATAGATGGCACCGGTACGTTAACTACTGTGATCGGTGGTGTGATTGGCGGAGTAACAGCCGGCCAAACTTATAAGATTCTAACTGTACCTAGTACAACAACATTTACAGTTGAAAATCCAACACTTGCCGGATCTACATTAGCAGTATCTGCAGGATTTGGAGTTGCAACAGCAACATACGGATTTGAGCCAGCGCTCTGTCGTAGAGATATGAGAGAATATATTAACGCATTGATCTTTGATTTAGAATACACTGGTAACTATAAATCATTGTTTGCAGCCAACTTGTATAATAATGCAGTAGGTGGTTCTATTAAGTCAGACATGTTCTATGTTAGAAATTCAACTGGTGTTCGTAACATGACAGTAAGCGGCTTAACTGGCGAATTAACAGAAGCTAATGACTTTGGTACCAAGCGTCCAACAGCAGGTGCATATGTAAGTCTTGATCCAGGCTTTGGTCCAAATGATAGTCGTGCATGGGTTACCAGCAGATCATGTTACGTACAAAACGTAACAACATTTGGTACTGCATGTGTGGGCTGTAAAATTGACGGTGCCTTACACGCAGGCGGCAATCGCTCTATCGTGTCAAACGACTTTACACAGGTATTAAGTGACGGTATTGGTGTATGGTGTACTGGTAACAATGCTTTAACAGAGCTTGTTTCTGTGTTCTCATATTACGGTTATGCTGGGTATATGGCAGAGCTAGGTGGACGTATCCGTGCTACTAACGGTAACAGTTCATATGGTACATACGGAGTAGTTGCAGAAGGCGTTGACAGCTACGAAGTACCTATCTATGGAACAATAGATAATAAAGCATTCCAGGCACTGGTCACTAACGTAGTAACCGACGGCGTTGACGGCGTTTTAAGATTTGAATTTGGTAATGCTGGTGAGAATTATACTAACCACTCACCTACTATCAACGGTGCAGGATATAATGCTACTGCAATTGGTGATGAGTTCCGTGATACTGCTGTATTTGAAACACGAATCATTGATCTAAATGACGGAAACGGTGTTGGTGGTACTAACTACGCAGGTGCGGCAAATGCGGCACAGGGTGGCTCAAAGACAACAATTACATTGGCTGCTACTGATACTGCACTAAGCGGTGCATATGTTGGTATGAGAGTACAAATTACAGGCGGAACAGGCGTCGGCCAATATGCCAACGTATTAATTTTTAGCAACGGTAGCAAAGAAGCAACAGTGTGGAAAGATAGTTTTACTCCATTGACCTTAACAGCGTCTAGCGGTAGTGATATTACAACTTCAACAACTGTAAACTTATATGTAAATCAACCAGTAATATTCTCGGCAGCAATAGGAACATTAGCGGCTAATACAGTGTATTATGTACAGAGTGTTACTAACGGCACACAGTTTAGAGTTGCATCTGCAACAGGCGGAGCCGCATTATCAGTTGGTACTACTACTGGCCAATCTATTACACTATACGAAAGTGGATGGGATCATATTGTTGCAGGAACACCGATTGTAAATGCATTAGATTTGACAACAGCATACATTGTTGAACCACGTATTAGCTACACAGCACCTGGATTTACAGGCACTGCAAGATCTATGAGTGCTACTGCACAATGGTCAGCTGCCACGTACGGCAGTGAGAAATTTGTAGCAGTTGCAACTGGCGGCACAGCAACATCTTATTCTAATGATGGAATAACATGGGCAAATGCAGGCGCCCTACCATCTAGCTCAACATGGAATGATGTTGTATTTGGCGGCGGACAAGATGCAGTTGCAACAGCAGTTGTTGGCGGATTAGGCGGACAAGGCGCGGTATTAGAAGCAATATTAGGTGTAGCTAATACAACAGGCGCCGCTACCGCAGATCAGGTTGCCACAGTAAGAGTTATTAACGGCGGTGTGGGTTATACTACACCACCAACTATATTATTTGGCGGCCCTGGTACTGGTGCAACTGCTACCTGTACAGTGCTAAACGGCGCAATTGCTACAGTAACAGTATCAATTCCAGGATCAGGATATAGTGTGGCTCCAGCAGTAACAGCGGCAACTGACAGAGTTACAAGAATTGTTGTTAGTTCATGGGGTAGAGGTTATACATCTGCTCCAACAGTTACACTAAGCGGTGGCGGTTCAAGCAACCAAGCTACTGCTACAGCAACATTAACCAACACAGGCGTAAGCTCAATTGCAGTTGGTAATGACGGTGGAAGCGGTTATACTTCTACGCCTACAGTGTCAATTGTTGACAGCAATGCCAAGTACATTGCTATTGCCGGCACAAATAATGCTTACCAAACTCCAGCAGGCCTAGGCACTGCATGGACAGCTGGAAATGCATTCTCAACTGCTATGGCAAGCCTTACATATGGTAGTGGAGTATTTGTTGCAGTTGGCGGAACCAACGGATGCGTATCAAGTGTTAACGGTCAAAACTGGACTGCAAGAACTATACCTACACTAGGTGCAGGAACATACACCGCAGTTACTTATGGTAACAACAAATTCCTTGCAATTAGTTCAAACAACGGTACAGCACACAGTTCTAATGGAAGTTCATGGACTGCTGGCGGCAATTTACCAGGAGCATTGAGCACCTGGACCAGCGTTGCCTACGGTAACGGACGTTTTGTTGCTATTGCAAGCAACTCAAGATCAGTAGCTTATAGTTATGATACTGGAGTAACTTGGAATTCAAGCCCAGCTGGCTTACCTAGTGCAGTTAACTGGACCCACGTTTCCTACGGTCAAGGTTTATTCTTTGCTATTGCTAGCGGAACACCAATCTGTGCAACAAGTTCAGACGGTGTAACTTGGACTCAAAGAGCAATGCCATCCAGTACTAACTGGTCAGCGTTAGCATTTGGTAATCCAGTTAACGCTACACTAGGCAACAGTCCAATTTGGATTGCGGCATCTAGTTCTAGTGGCACAGTTGGAGCCAGCTTCAAGACTGGTGCAAGACCTCTAGGTAGAGTAAGAACAGCCAGCGGCGTAGTAACTGAAATACGTATGATTGAACCAGGTTCAGGATTTGCCAAAGGCACTGTTAGTGCAACTACAACATCAACTAATTTAATTACAGTTAATGATACTACAAACTTAGTAGATTCGCAGCCAATTGAATTCTTTGGAACAACTGCTGGCGGCCTAGTAATTGAAAGAACATACTATGTAATTGGTTCAACTATTACCAGCACACAATTTAAAGTCAGTGCTACTCCGGGATCAGCAACACCAGTAACATTAAATACTGCAACGGCTAGCAACTTGATTTACAGAGCAAGTTCTACTGCAACTATTACAGATCCTAACAAGATTAAAGTTGTAGCAGTTCGTGTTCGTCAAGGTGACGGTGCGCTAGGTAACCCAAGCTTCACAAACAGAGGCCTTGCTAATACAACTGCCAGTGCAGATATTATTGGTGACGGTCGTGCTAACTTGTATCAACCAAGTACGTTTGTTAATCTTTCAGGATTATATGCACTACCACAGCCTGGTGCTAACGTAGAATTTGCAAGTATTCCAGGTATATGGTTTAAACTAGTTACAGTAACTAACGTGTTAGGTGAAGCAGGCAATTATTCTGCACAGCTTCAAATTAACCCAGCAATTACAGTCTACCAAGCGCCAAATCATGGCGACATAGTAACAACTAGACTCAAGTATTCACAAGTTCGTTTAACTGGACATGATTACTTGTACATTGGTACTGGCAACTTTGCCAGCACAAATTATCCAGGGATTCCTTACAATCAGCCAGTTACAGCTAACCAACAGTTGGCTAGTGGCGGCGGACGAGTATTCTTTACAAGTACTGACCAAGACGGTAACTTCAACGTTGGTGGCTTATTTGGAGTACAACAAGCAACTGGTACTGCTACATTAAATGCGTCAGCATTTAATCTAAGCGGTTTGAATAGCTTACAGTTGGGAGCAGTAGAATTAGGTGTTGGTAGTGCGATTATTACGCAATTCTCAACAGACCCATATTTTACAGCTAACAGCGATAATGTTGTTCCTACACAGAGAGCAATTAGAAGCTATATTACAGCCCAAATTGGTGGGGGTCAAAGCTCATTGAATGTAAATACACTAACATCTGGTGTAGTTTACATTGCCGGTAATACGATAAGTACTACTACTGGCGTACAAATTAATATAAACGCTAAGATGAATTTTACAGGCGGCATAGACGGAGCACCCGTTGCCCTTGGATTCTTTATGCAACGATAAATGGAGAAATAAAACATGGCAACAGGAAGATTAGCAACATTTCAAGTAGGAAGCAGTAATACAACATTGTACACGGTACCAACCGGGTACTATGCTATTGCAAACGTTTCTATTACAAATCAGAACGCAACCTCAGTTACACTAAAACTAGCATTGGCGTCAACAACAACGCCGAGCTCTAGTGAATGGATTGAATGGAACACAGTTATCCCAGGTAACGGTGTATTTGAAAGAACTGGTTTAGTTTTAAATGCAGGATTAAATATTGTTGGTGTTAGTAGCAATGCGTCAGGGGTATTCACAACTGTATACGGCATTGAAACTTCAACAACATAATTGGGCGAAAAAACATGGCACGATATAACACTACAAACCTAGTTACAACTGCAACTGGAGCCGTAACTCTTACTGCCCCTAACGAAAGTATTGTTACTAAATTAACAGGAACGGCACCGTATACTGTTACAGTTCCAAATCCAATGATGTTTCTTGGTGCCGGCGCACATTTCTTTAATGCAACTACTGGCACTGTAACATTATCAACACCTAGCGGTGTTTTCCAAGGTGCACCTAATGTTGCATCAGGCGGCGCAACCCAAACACTGGTACAAAACGGATCTATTAACTTATATTCAGATGGTACTAACTGGCTGGTAATGGGTACTACTAACGGTCCAGATAACCGCAGTTCAGGCACATTTACTAACAACGTAACAGTAACAGGTACGTTACAAATTAACGGCAGTGCTGTAACAGCTAGTTCTAGCTTTACACCGACAAACACTTATGACTTAATGACTAAGACGTTTGTTGAAACTAAGTATGGTAAGCCTTGGGTTGTACAGAGTAGTGGCACCACAGCATCTGCAGGCGATAGATTGTTTGCTGACACGGGATCAGCACCAATTACAATTACACTACCAGCAAGCCCAACACTAGGCGACCAAATAAGATTCATCGATTTTGCAAGAACTTTCAGTGTAAGAAATTTAACTATTGGAAATAACGGTAACAGAATTATGGGTCAGTTAGACAGCATGACTGTGTCCACAAACGGCGCTGCCTTTGGCCTAATTTGGTCAGGAGCAACTAACGGATGGTTAGTAGATTCAGGTATCTAATAGAGGAAAATTATGCCGTTTAATTATCAAACACTTAAGAACATTACAAATACGTCAATTATTGACGGCACATTGACGGCTGCTGATCTAGCAGACGGTTCAATTGATGCATCTAAAATGCAATCAGGTGTTATTGGGGCAGCAGAGTTAGCATCTAGTGCCGTTGATGTTAGTACATCGACAGTAACGGGAACATTAACTGTTTCAGCAGGCGGCCTAAATCTAGGAAGCTTCGGCGGTGCTAATAGAGCACTTCAAAGTAACGGATCTGGGCTAAGTTGGGAAAATCACGGTGTTCAAAGTATGCAAGTGTGGACAGGTGGCGGCACCTGGACACGACCTGCAGGCGTTAAGTACATCAAAGTACAAGTACAAGCAGGTGCCGGCGGTGGCAGTGGCCACGGCGAAGGTGGCGGCGCCGGCGGATATGCCGAAAGATTCTTAGATGTAACTGGCATCGGCTCAGTAGGTATTTCAGTAGGTGGCGGCGGAAGCGGCACATACTACGCAAGTGCAGGTGGCAATGGCGACGGAACCAGTTTTGGACCGTATGTGTCAGCAGGTGGTGGACACGGAGCCAATAGACAAAACCAACACAGTGGTGGTGTAAGTGGCTCAGGCTCAGGTGGAAATTTAAATATTCACAGTGGAGGTGGTTTTAGCCATCACGCTTACAGTGCTCAAAGTTGTGCAAATACATTCTTTGGAGGTGGCGCACCGGGCAATCACCCACAAGGCGGTCACTTTGCACACAATCATCAAACACATACAGCTCCAGGAACGGGTGGAGCAGGCGCTCACTTTCACGGGCATAGAGGGTCAGATGGCCGTCCAGGTATAGTTGTTGTAACTAACTTTTATTAAGAGATGTAGACATGCCATTTAATTATCAAACATTAAAGAATTTAACAGGAAGCTCTGCCCTAGTTGATTCTACAGTAACAGGATCAGATTTAGGCCCTAATTCAGTAACTAATTTAAAAATAGCTAACTCAACAATTACATCAACACAAATGGGTGTGGGATCTGTAAACTTGAGTTCTGCAACAGTATCCGGTACACTTCCGTTTACTAGAGGCGGCACGGGACAAACTGGATTTGGATCCGCATATCAAGTGTTAACAACTAATTCTGCTAACAATGCAACAGAATTTAAACCCTCTGGAATTTATCGTATGGTTGTTTTTACTGGTAACGGTACTTGGTCAAAAGGTGACAGTAGAGTTAGATACATACAAATTCAAGTGCAAGGGGCAGGCGGTGGCGGCAGCGGCCACGGTGAGTCAGGAGCCGCAGGCGGATACTCGGAAAGAATGTTAGATGTAACCAGTATTAACAACGTCGGTATTACCATCGGTGGCGGTGGTGGCGGAACATACTACTCAAACGCAGGCGGCAACGGAAACACTACTAGTTTTGGTCCGTATGTGTCAGCAGGTGGAGGCCACGGAGCCAATAGACATAATCAACACAATGGTGGATTACCTGGTGTTGGCTCAGGCGGAGACTTAAATGTCTACGGTGGCGCAGGCGGCAGTCATGAACAACGATCATCAGGTATGGGTGGATCAAGTTTCTGGGGAGGACCTGCACCTGCAGGACATCCACAAGGCGGCCATTTTGCACATAACCACCAAGGACATTCAGCTCCTGGCACTGGCGGCACAAGTGGCTACTTTAGCGGCCATAGAGGGTCTGATGGCCGTCCGGGCTTAGTTGTTATCACAGAGTTCTTTTAAGAGAGATTTAGGATGCCATTTAATTATCAAACATTAAAAAATTTAGTTGACACGTCGTTTCAAGACGGAACAATTAACGGACAAAAAGTTGCATCTACTACTGTATCTGCAAGTAACATACAAGACGGAGCAGTAACTTCTGGAAAATTTGCGGCAAGTGCAGTAAATTTAAATTCAAGTGTGGTTACAGGAAGTCTTGCAGTAAGCAGAGGCGGTACTGGGTTATCTAGTGTTGGCAGTGCCAATACTGTGTTAAGAATGAACGCTTCAGCCAACGGCTACGAATATTCAACTCTTGGCTTTAGCGGTATGCAGGTATTCACTGGTAACGGCACTTGGAATAGACCGGGTGGCGTTAGATACATTAGAGTAAAATTAGTTGGAGCAGGCGGTGGCGCGAGTGGGCACGGTGAGTCAGGCGGCGCAGGCGGGTACTCAGAACGGGTAATGGATGTAACTGGCATCAGCTCAGTAGGTATTACTATTGGTGGTGGTGGTGGTGGAACTTATTATTCAGGTGCCGGCGGCAACGGCAACAGCACTAGTTTTGGACCTTACATGTCAGCTGGCGGTGGCCATGGCGCTAATAGACAAAACCAACACAGTGGTGGTGTCAGTGGTAATGGCAGCGGTGGTGACTTAAACTTGCACCAAGGCGGCGGCGGCGATCACCATCATAGCTTTGGTCCAGGCGGTACAACATATTTTGGTGGTGCCGCACCAAGTGGTCATCCACAGGGTGGTCACTTTGCACATAACCACCAAGGACATTCAGCTCCAGGTACAGGTGGTACTGGAGGACATTTCCATGGACATAGAGGGTCAGATGGCCGTCCAGGAATTGTAGTTATTGAAGAATACAAATAAGGGATTTGATTATGAAAAAAGCATTAATAGGTTATCAAGGTTGGGTACAACAGATTGTAGATCCGGGTGAAGACTATGAAATTTACAGCGGCCCTGATGCAACTATTCAATGGGTCAACGCACCAGATGAAATTACATTAGATTGGACGCTAGAGTGGAGTCCAACTGCTCAAGAGATGATATGGATCGAAAGAGACGGCCCGTTTACTAATAACGGTGTTGCTAGATCTGTAGCATATGGACAAATTGGCCAACAACTAGACATGTTATATCACGAGCTAAGAACTACGGGCACTATTAGTCGAGATGGGGATTGGTACCAACACGTTACTAACGTTAAGTCTATTATTCCTAAGCCTGTGGCAGTTGTTCCAAAGACATTAGAAGAAATGATGGCGGAATCTATTGTAAGCGAGCCAGGCGCAGATAAGGAACCAAGACCTTCTACTGCCGAGTTGCCAGCGTGGAAACGTTATTCTGGTTGGAGCAGTAACTAATAAGTTTGCTCTAGAATAAACAAAGGCACTCTAGGGTGCCTTTTTTATTCACCAGTGCTCAGTAACAGTATAAATATTTCACTAAAATTAAGGAATTTCAATGCAGATCAAAAAGGTCACAATTATTGGCGGTGGCAGTTCAGGCTGGATGACAGCAGCCGCGCTATCAAAACTTTGCCCACATCTAGATGTTACCCTAGTAGAATCTTCAAAAGTGGGTACTATTGGCGTGGGCGAAAGCACACTAGGACATATTAACAAATATTTTGGACTACTAGGTCTTAAAGATGAAGATTGGATGGCGGCATGTAATGCTACCTATAAAAATTCTATTCGTTTCACTAATTTTAGGCAAAATGACGGCACATTCTTTGAATATCCTTTTAGTGCAGGATTTGATTATACTGACAAGCCAAATGGAATTCAAAGTTGGTCTGAACTATCAACATTGTATCCCGATGAGTACGGTCCTAGTACCTTTGCAGAATTTGTATGTACCGGCAATACCATGCTGGCCAAGTATAACAAACAAACAAAAGATGAACAACATCTTTTAAGAAATTTTGACTTTAAGTACGACACTGCGTATCACATGGATGCTCAGTTACTTGGAAAATATTTAAAAGAAAATATAGCAATACCTAACGGAGTCACTCATATTATAGGTGACGTACATTCACATAAGAAAGACCATGTAGGTAATATAACCGATATAATGCTAACTGATGCAACTGTACTTAAATCAGACCTCTGGATTGACTGCACTGGCTTTAGATCTGTACTGTTAGAAGGCTGGATGGGTTCAGAATTTAGACCGTTTGAAAAGATGTTAGCTAATAATAAAGCTATGGCTTGCCGTATTCCTTATGAAGATCGCGAAAAAGAGATGCACAATGTAACAGACTGTCATGCGCTTGGAAACGGATGGGTTTGGAATATTCCGTTGTGGAACAGAATTGGAACAGGATATGTATATTCTTCAAGATTCTGCACCCAAGAAGAAGCAGAAAAAGAATTTAGACAACATCTTGCCACTACCGGATCTAAAGAACGTGCAGAAAATGCAGAAATGATGCACATTGATATTAGACACGGTAGACGTCGTCGTGCATGGGTAGCCAACGTTGTAGGAGTTGGCCTAAGCTATGGATTTGTAGAACCCTTAGAATCAACTGGATTGCTAACTACACACGAGAACATTATTAAATTAGTAGAATCTCTAAATCGCAGACAAGGATTTATTACTCGATCAGAGATAGAAGGGTTTAATCTGTCTGTTGAAAACGAAGTATGTAAATTTAGAGATTTTATAGCATTGCACTATGCACTTTCAAGCAGAACAGACACACCATACTGGCGCTGGTGTACAGAATTAAATGAATATTGCCCTGATCAAATGGGCGATTTTATGTTAATGAACGCAATGTTTCCAAACTTATTAGGAAATATTGTAGGCGGCCAAGTGTACCAACAAGATCTAACAGGCTCAGTTTTTATTGCCGCAGGCATGGGTGTTAAATCTATATCTACAAAAGAATTAATTTTCTATGGCGGTAATAGAATGGATCCATTAGTTAAAGAACAAGAAATTGGCTTTACTAAACGAAGTTATGAGAACTACAGAGATTTTGTCGTAGACCATGTTAAGACATTGCCTAGCCACTATGAATTTTTAAAACAAAATATCTACGGTGGAAAAGATGATCACGCTGTTTAATAAACTACTATCATTTTTTAAAAAGAAATCGTATGTGAGATTTTATACCCTTGAGTCAGGGGTATATGATCTATTCCCTATTGTTAGAGCAACGGCAGTGCGCCGCCCATTTGAATTTGAAGAGCAAACTAACACTACCGAATTAAGTTCTAAACACTGCCCTGGCATTAGAAAACTAATTACCGCAGGATGGGTTGTTACTGCACCTGCTGATTTTGTAATTAAGACATCTGGAGACGGCATGTTTTTTGAGTGGGCCGAACCTATTAAATTTAGTAAAGGGACTCCTGGTACAGCTAACTACATAGCTTCTCATACACCGTCACAAGTTGAACCGTTATTAGATAATGCAAGTACTACACTTAAGAGTGTAATCAAAGTTGAAACACCGTGGCGACTAGATGCTAGTGACGATTTAATTTTCTTACAAATTCCAATCAGCTATAACAAAGAACCTCGATTCACAGCCGCACACGGATTTCTTGACCCAAAATATATGCATGCCATAAACGTACAATTATTTTGGCATGTTCTCGAAGGTGAAACATTAGTCAGGGCAGGAACTCCGTTGTGTCAGATTATTCCGATTGAGAAATCAACTCTATCAATGTCGAAGTTAAATGTAGAAATTGTCAAGGCAACTGAGAAAGACTTTGAAAGAGAAAGAAGTTTTAATTTTGCTGCCAATTGCACATTGTTACCTCACGACAATCTCAAGTCACGTTTGGCCAGAACTAGTTTGGTTCTAAATAAGTATAAAACTAAGGAGTAATTACTATGACATTTAAATCTACGTTAGAAGAAACTATGAAAAATGTTTCGTTACAAAAAGAACAAAACGAGCAAGAACTTGCAAAGATGGAGGAAGACTTTGCTAACGTTAAGTTAAATCCATACGGCATCACATCTATTGATTTTAGCAAACGTCAAGATTTAGCAACCGATGTGCTTAAAATGGAAGGTGTGCTTATGGGGTTGCAATTGGCTATTGAGACCTATGAATCAACAAGTACTACTGCCTAACGGCGGACTTTACACGTTCCCGCCTCTAATTTGGAAATATAATTATACTTTTGATTTAGATGAGCTTCAACCTAAACTAGAAGAGTTATTTGCCAAAGTAGAGATAAATTCTGCCTTAGAAAAAGGAGATGCGATCTCGACAGTATCAATCGATAACACCTATCAACCTCACACATGGTTAGAACTAGAAAAGTTTCAAATGTGGCTTGGAACAAAGGTGGCAGAAATTCGCAACTGTTATAAATTTGTTCATAACTATTCTGAAGTTATAAATTCTTGGTGCAATCGTCACCGTCGCGGTGGTTATACAGACGAGCATATACATAATTTTGGAACGTTTGTTGCCAGTTGTTATATCAAGGCTCCCCCTAATTCTGGAAATATTGAATTTAAAGATCCGTTAGAATATCATAAAAGTACATTTCCAATTATACCTGAAACTACCTTATACTCCCAAGTTGAAGTTACTACTAACGATGTACTAATATTTCCAGGGTGGCTAAAGCATAGAGTACAACCTAATTTAACAGACGAAGAACGAATAGTAATAACTTTTAACATAAAATGATTGATTTTAAAATATGCTACCCAGATGCTAATCACTTTAACGAAGTAATAAAGTTAAAGACTCTCGATAGTTGGCAACGTAATTACATAGAGCTAGACTACGGTCTAGGATATTGGGAAGCTGAACATCCGTTTGAGACAGACGAAATGTTCGACCTATTTCAAACTTTAATTGCAAGTTTTCCTATACAAAAAGATAATAATCACCCTAGTAATTTTGATCCAAATCCTTTTGATACAATTCATGTCCCTGAATGGATTAGTAAAGACATTTGTTTTTTATTACGAGACTTATATCTAAAAACATTTAGTAGTGCAGATGTTGTTGACCCGCAAATTCACGAATGGGGAAATGTATATTTTAAAGAAAAGGCTAAACCTATAAAATGTTGGAGAATTCCGCACATTGATTATGTTCATGGTATTGTAGGCAATTTATGGTTTACCGATCATGCAATTTTAACAAGCTCAACAAAGCTATACAAGTATCACGGGATCATGAGCAATGAATTATACGACTTCCAGTTAGATACACAGCACCCACTACACGAAGAGTGGAAAAGTAAAAGCGAAATTCCGCATCGTGCCGACAGTTGGTTTAATCTATCAGACAGCGAGTTAGCTAGGTGGGGGTTTGAATTATTGGGTAGTATTCCTACTAAAGAACGCACAATGACAATATATCCATCGGGCGTGTGTCATAACCCGCATATCACATCTGAAGTAGATTTTAGATGGAGTCATGCATTTGCGTTCAGCCACCTACAACGGCAATCAATGACTATGCGAGATATTTTAAAATGAATTTAGACTATTGTTTTCCAACACCTATTTGGTGGGAACATACTGGTTTTAACACCGACCCCATGATTGATCTAACATATCGATTAATGGAACAAGATCCTCAAGGCCGACGACTAAGCAATCAAGGCGGCTGGCAGAGTAAAGATTTTAGGCCAGGCGTTTATCCAGAGTTCGCAGAAATTGAACAAAAAATTATAAAACAAACTAACCAATGTGTATTAGACTTTGGGTATGATCCTTCTAGTTGTTTTACTGTCTTAGAAAATATATGGATAAACGTTAATCGTAAATATCATTCAAATTCCGTGCATATACACGACAACAGTTTTATATCCGGAGCATTTTATTTAAAAGCTGGGCCAGGACAAGGTAACATAAATTTTTATAAATCTTATAGTCAAGATTTTGCCATTGCCAGCGCCGCGCGGATTGCAAACTACACACAGCTTAATAATAGCGCAATGGCGTTTACTCCAGAAACTGGAAAATTAATAATGTTTCCCGGCTGGCTACCTCACGGTGTTGATCAAAATGAAACTGAGCACGACAGAATATCAATATCTTTCAACACAAAAATAATAAGGACTGACGATGAATACTATAGGTCAACGCATACTCAACGAAACTAACTTGTTAGTAGACGATAAGCCTTATTTTTTCAAACAATTATTAGCTAATCCTGGAGAACTATTATCTTGGCAGGATGTTGAAAATTGTATGAACAATCCGTACCTTTACGATTTTGAGATGATTGATAGCAACGGACTTAAAGTTGACATACCAAGATCAACAAAAGCCTGGATGTACGGAAAAACTGCACAAAATAAAAAATTCTTATTTGAAAAATTTCATCAGGGAAATAGTTTAATAATAATGAACTATGGATTCTACAATGAAAAAACTAATCATTTGCTAGATATTTTTGAAAGAATGTTTGACGTCAACTCAGCAATACATGTCTATTGTGGCTTAACTGATTCTAAATCTTTTACAATTCACGATGATTATCCTTGTAACTTTATTATTCAAGTTGAAGGCACTACTAGGTGGAAGGTATTCAATAATAGAATTTCGTATATGTATAAAGTTGGCACTATGAATAATCGATTACGTGATGACGAGCTAGATGTTGCAATTGATATAGAATTATCACCCGGCGACGCACTATATATTCCATCAAGAATGTATCATTGCGCCTATCCAACAGGCAAGAGATTAAGCATGAGCATTCCTTGCTGGAACAGATTCCCTACGGACCCAGAAGAAAATAGAATTGATAGAAATATGTATAGGATTAATCCCAATGTTTAAACCCATAGAATTATTAAATGTAATTGACACATCGTATCAAGACGAAATTTATAAGACAGTAACAGACATTAAGTTTCCTTGGCATTTTTTAGAAGACACTACCTTTGAGCGATCAAACGATCCAAATGTATCAACACCTAGTTTTGTTAATTTAATATATCATCCTAATAACGAGTCTAATCCTTATTATGATTTCTTTAAACCCTTATTAGATAACGTATTAGAAAAAACAGGTTATGAACTACAATCGTTATTGAGAATGAGACTAGGATTTTTAATGAATACAAAATATGCCTTGCCTCAGTTACAGTATAAGCATAATACTCCGCACAGAGATTTTGAACAAGAGCACTGGACTGCAATTTATTACGTAAATCAAGCAGATGGGGATACTGTAATATTTCACGAGATTGAACAAGCTGAGAGATATCGACCCATGCATAAAAGTACACCTGAGAAAGGTAAACTATTAATGTTTAACGGATGGCACTATCATGCCAGTAGCTGTCCTAAGATGTTTGCTAAACGCATTGCACTAACCATAAATTTTACAGCGAATAAAAAATGACAGATCATGTAAATCATTTATTACAGATGGGCAAACAGAGCAAGGCCTTTATTAAGCAATCTGGGATTAAAAACAGATTTCTTAACCCTTACTTGCCTACTATGACCATTGACAACTTTTATGAAGATCCGGATCTGTGGAGAGAATATGCACTAAGTCAAGAATTTTTTAAAGGTGATCGAGGCAGCTGGCCGGGATTGCGGACAAAATTCTTACATGAATTAAATCAAGATATTTTTCGAATAACTATGCGAAAATTATTAACCATAGTACACCAATACGGATTTACACGGTTTGAAGAATTACAAACCACGTTCCAGTATATAGACGAGAGCTACGGACGAGGCTGGGTACACGACGATGACCCTAAACTAAACATTGCAGGAGTAATATACTTAAACAAAGGTACAATACTAGGTTCTGGAACCACTATATACCAAGATCAAAATGACTTTGACGGAGAAAAATACTCGAGTATTTTTATGGAAGATGTGTTGACAGCGGCAACTGAAGAGCGTTATAATTATGCAAAGTACAGAGAAGAACAAGTAAGTCATTTTACTCCTAGTGTTAACATTGAAAGTGTGTATAATAGATGTATAATTTTTGATCCAAGGTGTTGGCATAGTGCAGAGGCATTTTTTGGAAAAGCTATAGAAGACAGCAGATTAACACAGGTATTTTTTATTAAAGCGTCATGAAGATCCCCTACACTCCAATTAAGGTTATTGATACATTTCTCGAGTCTCCAGACTTGTGGAGAGAGTATGCATTAAAACAGGAATACCATCGAGATGAATTTGCACCTTATCCGGGTCTACGGGCTAAATCATTAAACAAACTTAATCCTGATTTGTTTGCTAGTCTAGCTAGAAAGTTAGTTAAGCACTGTCATGGCGCTAAAGAATTTCCGCATTTAGAAATTACATTTGCTCTAGTAGATGAAACATTTGGAACAGGCTGGATACATCAAGACGAACCACACTACAACATTGCAGGAATGATTTACCTAAACCCCATTGCCCCTAGAGGCACCGGAACTGGGTTTTATAACCACGTCAATTTTGATACAGAATCATTTATGCATTTAGCAATAGATGAATATAATTCAGAACCGGCAGATCGAATAAAGTTTGAAACTGCAAAACAACGACAGCAAAGCCTTTTTAACAAGACAATGACTGTTGAAAACGAATTTAACAGATGCGTAATGTTTCATCCTAACCATTGGCACAGTGCTGATAAATTCTTTGGCAGCTCCAAAGAAAACACAAGATTAACAATTAACTTTTTTGGCACATGGCAATGAATACTGATTTAGATATTATAGAAATTGAAGATGTTATACCGGTAGACTACCAACGACATATATTACAAACAATGACTAGCCAGGAATTTTCCTGGATACTTAATACCAACATGGTATCAGGTGACCAATGGGCCGCAGATAATCCGCAAAATCACGTAGGTTTTAATCACTACTTTTACGAACAAGGTAAGTACGCAAGCCAATGGTTTAACTTGTTTTATCCCCTAGTGCTATCTATTACTAGTCAAACCAAATTGCAGTTTAACAGGCTGGTAAGAATGCGAGCTAATCTAACATTGCCTAACTCATCTGCAATTGAAGACTATCATATGCCTCATATTGATAGTTTTTTCCCGCATATGAACGCAATTTATTATGTAAACGACAGTGACGGAGATACTGTAATCTTTAATGAAACTAACGAAAACTACAGTAGCGGCCAAGATGATATTATGCGGATACAATCAGATAAGTTCACAATAAAAAAGAGAGTAACTCCCAAACAAGGTAAGATACTGATATTTCCTGGAAAATATTATCACTCTTCTTCGATTGCTAAAAATTCTAAATTTAGATGTGTGTTAAATATTAACCTAGAAAAGATACTATGACGGATATTAAACTAAACTATCAAATGCCCAGTACCCATGTGTTTGATACAACTTCAGACAAGTATTCTGTTCATCAGTCTGACTTTATAGCCAACAACCTTGATAACATTCAAGAAGATCTAAGAGTTGCTCATAATAATTTTAAGAAATTATTTCCAGAAGAATCGTCAACATGGGCCTATACCAAATACAACATATTTGCATTAACTGCCCCGTCGAGCACGTTTTATCAGATCTATAAAGAACTAAGAAGTGTAATACGAAACGATCTAGGTGACACTCGACCGTTATGGTTTGAAGCATGGGTAAATTATCATAGACCGCATGAAGTGCTAGACTGGCATCATCATGATTTTGACTATCACGGGTATATTGCAATTGATCCAAAAAACACTAGGACTGTTTTTGAAAAATATGCTATTGATAATAAACCAGGACAAATATACTTTGGTCCTGGTAACAGACTACACAAAGTAGAAGTGTTAGAGCCTTATGAAGGTTTTAGAACTACTATCGGTTTTGATGTACATGTACTACCAGAGCACCCAATGATACGAGATTATGTAGAACGTCCGTTTGTTAATATGAGTCTAATGCCACTGCTATGAAGCCAATAATTGTAAAAAATGCCGTATCATTAGAGATGTGCGAATTCCTTTCTTTAGAATTTTCTATGATGGAGGATACTTGCAAGGCGTTATATCCTAGTCAAAATTTTGCAGACTTATGTTCTAACAGTTTTGCTAGATATAGTCCTTTAATGTTTGAAGCATTAAGTGTTAAACTGTTACCTTTGATTGAGAAAGCAACATCAAAAAAACTAGCACCTACATATTCGTATGCTAGAATCTATTATACAGGGTCAGATCTGTCGGTACATAAAGACCGACAGAGTAGTGAAGTAACTATTAGTGTTTGTGTTGAAAAAGATGCAGTTGATTGGCCGCTGTTTATCAAGCAAGACGACGACACAGTATTAGAAATTCTGTTAGATGTCGGCGATTTAGTAATTTATAGCGGACGTAAAAATGAACATTGGCGAGAGCCATTTAAAGGATCTCGCCAAGTTCAATGCTTTTTGCAGTATGTCGATATTAATGGAGCTGATGCGTGTTTAAAATGGGATACTAGGCCTTGCCTAGGACTGCCCTTTGAATATGCTAGTCCTGAGTTGCGTAGAATAGGCGAGCTAGAGCACTATATCCTACGCAATAATTAATCTTCAATTTTAATTGGGCCTGCAACGATATTTTTATATCCGTGTTGCTGTTCACAGAGTGCTTGAGCCTGTTGCCTATTATCTGCGGTGATAAGAACTTCAAAAACGTGTAGATCCGATGTATTTGGATTCTCCGCGTCTCTTAGGATCATTTTGTATGTAGCCATGTAAATCTCCTCTATCAGTGTATTTATGCAGTCTTTTCAATCCACTGCTCTATTGTCCAGTATGGATTAACAATAGTTTTATATTTATTTTGATTAATATCTAGCACAGCTTTTCCTGTAGATAAGTTTCTTGCATGTACGTTTGATAGGTAATTGGTAGGAAATACCTTTAATGCCTGTAAAACCATTAACCATGCGGTTGGACTGTATCCGTGTACAAACGGTTCCGGACCGTTGTTATTGAAGAAATTACTCCAACTATCTAAGATTTTAGATAACGTTTCAGGAGTTCTGTGCTTGTCAAATGCATGACTACGCCAAAATTCAGTATCTCGACGCTGACCTCTGTAGTGCAATGCTAAAAAGTCTCGAATATCTTCAGTTATTGCAAACACTCTACTGTTAAAGTGTTCTATTGATCTAATGTTGTTTTCTGAAGTTGGCTTCCAATGATCTTGTAACGCATACAGTGTTTCAATAATCACTGCAACTCCATTTGCTTCTAGCGGTTCTAAAAATCCAGTACTAAGCCCGACACCTATAACATTCTTTGACCATGCACGTTTCATAATTCCCGGAGTAAACTGAAAATTAGCAATAGGTTCTATTTTTTTATTAAATCTTTTTTCTGCTTCGCCAATGGCTTGATCTAAATTTATATGATCTGGATCGTAGATGTAACCATTTCCAGATCGATGACGCAAATTAATATTCCACGACCATCCGTATTGCATTGCAGTTGCATTTGTAGTTGGACAATAACACGGGTCATCCCACCATGCTACTACTGCTCTAGCTGGAAAGTAGTTTGTATAATCAATAAACTCTTCGTTTAGGACTTTACCTAGTAACAATCGAGCAAATCCAGAGCAATCAAAAAACCAATTAGCATACATTTCACGATCTGAATTTATTTTAATGTGTTCAATATTACCGTCATTTTGTTGCACACTTGACAAGTATTCACCTTCAATATGTGTTATATCTCTTGATAATGCTAACTTCTTAAAGTATGCTGCCGCAGATCTACTTTCAAAATGCCACATCGGAATACACGGAATATCGCTAGTTGAACCAAACGGAACTTTATTTTCTTTAATAAACATTGATGCTAAAAACGCATCAGCTAATGGAATTTCGTTAGCAATTAGTGTTCTTAGATATATGTCTTTATGACGTTCCGCAGTCATTATATTAACTAGCGATCCTAATTTAAGATCTTGTTTACTTAATTCTGAATCAGCAAAATCAGTCCAGCCGTCCAGCCACGGTGCGTGATCTGTTTGGAGGCAATGAATAAATTCTGTCCCTACACCGTTCCAATCTGTAAATTTACCGCCTAACTTAGGAGTAGCATTTACTTCTTTTATAAAGTCATCAATATCTATTTTAAGATATCGCATAAGACTGACAAAAGTAGTAGTACCGCTTTCTCCGGCAATAATTGGCGGTCGTTTAGGATCTTCAACTACTGCTATTTTTAAAGAAGGCCAACTGCGTTGTAAAAATAATGCAGTGAGCCACCCGGCACTGCCGCCGCCTAATACTACAGCATCAAATTTTAATTTCAATTGTGTCATATCTTTCTTTTAATCTGTTAAGTGATTCTCTATGACTGAACGATTCAATGTTATCGTGGTCGTTAATTAACAGCACCCTGTCTATGCTTGACTTATAATTTAAAAAGTGATTGTTATACAGCATGTTCATACGACTAGGATCAAACATTCTAAGACCGTGCATAACTTGACTGTAATTTAAGTAACTAAACATGATCAATGGGGCATTAAAATAATGAGGATTTACAAAGTGTTTTTTAAAATATTCTATATTTTCTTTGTTAAAGTCAGTCCACTCTAGACTATGTTGGCACCACTTCCAAAATTCTGAATCTTGTCGCTGGCTAAAATAATGTAGTTGTATAAAGTCTACTATATTATTACTAATTGTAGACATATGTCTATTATAGCCCTTGGCAGTTTTAGTGTCACCTTTCTCCCAAAATGCTATTGCCGGCAGTAATAAGAAACACTGTTGAATTGTTGTTCCTATGCTACTAGCTTCTAGAGGCTCAACAAATATTCCACTAAGGCCTATCATAACACAATTCTTCATCCAGAATTCTTCAACATGCCCTGCACCAAATTTAATCTTTTTACCTACTTGAATATTGTCAGTAATATCTAATTTTTTGTAGTTCTCGCTAACTTCGTCGTAGGCCTTAGTTTCATCAATAAATTGATCACAAAATACATATCCGTTACCATATCGCTCCTGCGTCGGAATCCTCCAACACCAGCCACTGCTTAGTGCAGTTGCTTCAGTGTAACTAGGAATGTCTTCAGTGTAGCCTGTTTGAAATGCAATAGCACTATTCATTGGCAACTGATTAGTACGATCAATCCATTTTGCATTTAGTTTAGATCCAATAATTCTTTTAAACCCGCTACAGTCTACATAAAACTCGTAAGCATGTTCTGTACCTTGTGCATCAATTAATTTGTCAACATTGCCTTGTTGATCTAGAGTAACATCACTAATTTCAGTATCAATGATTTCCACCCCACGTTCTCTACACAGCCTATGTAGGAAATCATTTAATTTATGTGTATCAAAATGATATTGGCTTAAAATTTCATGTAATGGTTCAACATGCCTGCTGTCTCGGCTTAGTTTCCACACAGTATCTAACGGATCCCAGTTTTCCCCAACTGCTCTAATCCAAGTAAATGGTAAGCCGTTTTCAGTTGCCATTCCACCATACTGTTCACTTAGGCTGTGAAAATAGTGAGTTCCGTCACCGTGCCAGTTGGTAAATTTAATACCAACTTTAAATGTAGCACCGGTTTCTCTAACTAATTCGGGAACTCCTACACCTATGTGATTGATAAATTTTTTCCAGTGTTCAGTAGACCCTTCACCTACCCCAATGATACCAATCTGGCTAGATTCAATCATTGTAATTTTTAAGTTCGGCCAACCTTTTTTCATCATCAAAGCTGTGATTAGGCCGCTAGTGCCGCCGCCAACTATGCATAGCGAGTTAATCATAATTTATATTCCATGTTAGTAGTTGATAATTGTTTGACCATGTTAACCGCTTGTCGACAAGGTATCCAACCATTTGTCGGCTTGTGCTCTAAGGTAGACAAGTATTCTATATCTGCAGTTCTGTATTGGCCGTATCGAGTTTCGTATAATTTCTTTATGCTAGATTGATCAAACATACGCAATCCGTGCATGACCTGAATCCAGTTTAAGCAGTCGTAGATTCTAAAGTTACACATGGTACCATCTTCTGGCAAGACTGTTTGATTAACGAAATTCTTTTTAAACACTTCTATGTTTTCTTTATTAAAATCTGTAACAGTAATTTCATTTTTACACCACCGCCAAAACTCTGTATCAGTTCTCTGAGTAAAATAATGCAATTGAATAAAGTCTAAAACATTTGACATCATATCGTCAACTACGCTGTTATACTTTTTAATAGTACTGGTGTCATCTCGACCCCAGTTCCAAATAGAAGCTGATAGCAATCGAAGTTGCTGTATAGTAGTTGAAATACTACTGGCTTCTAGAGGTTCTACAAAGTTACTGCTAAGACCAATAGATACACAATTTTTAATCCATGCCTGATTAACTTTGCCTGACACAAAATTAATCTTACGTCCAACTTTTATTGTATCTTTAAAATGTTTTTGTATTTCGCCTATGGCTTGATCTTCACTGATAAATTGATCACTGAACACATAGCCGTTACCAAAACGATCTTGAACTGGACTGCGCCAGTGCCAACCACTAGACATTGATTTGGCTAAAGTATATGGCGGAATCTTCTCTTCATATGCAGTCTGGAATGCCACAGCACTGTTTAGTGGTAGATACTTTGACCAGTTGACCCATTCTGCTCCTAACTTAGAAGCAATCACTCGATTAAATCCGCTACTGTCTATAAAAAAGTCTGCAGAATAAGACTGTCCTTGATCATCAATAACTTGAGAAACAAATCCCTGATCGTCTAGTATAGGCCCAACTACTTCTGCTTCAGTTACTGTTATGCCCAACGACACACATTTCTTTTCTAAGAAACTGTTTAATTTTTCACTGTCAAAATGGAATTGAAAATAGTCAGTAAGGGGTTCACGGACATAGCCGTCCATAGGTAACTGCCAGTGTAGTCCTTCGGTACTAACACCGTCACCTATTAGGCGCATCATGGTAGTTGCGGCACCAGTATATGAATCTAACGACACAAGATGTGCTGGTAAGCTATGAAAGTAACTAGTACCGTCACCGTGCCAGTCTTCAAATTTAACACCAATTTTAATAGTGGCGCCGCAGTGATTGATAAGGTCTATGATGTTAATACCTACTGCGGTAGCAAACATAGTCCAATGTTCAGTCGAACCTTCACCAACACCAATAGTGCCTATCTTTTTAGATTTTATCAGTGCTACTTCTAAATCTGGAATAGATTTTTTAAGATATAATGCCGACATTAGTCCTGCATTGCCGCCACCTAAGACTATAAGTTTTTTAATCATTACTCAACCTTAATATGTACTTTTGAATCAGTTGCTAACTGATAATTTACTTTGCCAGCCGGCAGCGTATTAAAACTTAAAATATAACGAGACTCATTGCCCATGTGAGCATGGCTTCGATGATAAACATAGCTAGGGAAAATAATTAGTTTGCCTGGCTCTGGTACTACTGTTTCCCACGGCTGATAGTCGTGCCGTAATACTTCTAACTGCGCTCTTGATCGATCAACTACTGCATCTTCAAACTCAGTGGCAGAGCCTTCTGTAAAGTAATAGACAGCACTGTAAAAACTCATAGAGTGCTTGTGATAATTTTGATGCATGTTATATTTAGGCAAGGCTACATTTACCCAACTGTTGGTAATTTCAAATCGATCGCAATCGTATTTCATAGTCTGTCTAATTTCTTCAAGACACTGATCAAACCAAGAGAACAGTTCTTTAAATTTTTCATTTTTTCTTAGATCAACAAGAAGACTCATAGTTGTTGATTGTTTAATTTCAATGCCATCCAACGCTTCAAGCTCTGCAATGAGTTTAGTGTTGTCAATTGCAGTGTTTTTAAAAACAAAAAATTCAACAGGAAACAAATTTAGAACTTCCATTAGAATTCAATCCAGCCTGTTAAGATAAATTTTTCTCCACTTAGCGGAGGATTTCCGCGATGTGTATGAGGGAAACCTGCTGGCCAAATCATTAGTGTGCCCTGTGTTGCAGGCACTCTAGTGCTCTGATACAAGAATTCTGTTTCGCCACCTTGTTCAACATCATTTAAAAACACAGCCCAAGAACATATCCTAGCACTGCGATCTGCGCTGTCTGATTCAAAATGCCACATGTGGTATCCTTGGCCAGGCAGGGTTTTTTGAACCTTCATTGCTCTAACTTGGTGATCTCCTGTTTCAAGAAGCACACTGTAGTGTTCCATGTACTGTCGGTAGCAGTTCCAAAATTTTTGCATAAACGGAACTACTAGTTTTTCATTAGGCATGACCCGCATAGTTTCTGGATCTAAGACGAATACTGCCTCGTCATTCTTTTTGTGACTAGGTGCTTCCCTAAGGTCCAATCGTGTGTAGCTTAGTTTAGATTCTTTGATTTTGTGAAAATAATCAATCAGGGCCCGGCAGTCTTCTGCCCCAATAAGCCCTTCCCAAATGCCAATATCTTTTTCTAATTTCATAAATTGTTTGTTAACCAGGTGTGAAGTACTATATATATCATACTTACAGGTGCCCTTTAATGATTAATGAACAGCTGATCCCTTTGTTTGCCAAACCGATGTTTAAAACTACAATTGATTTAAATTTAGACATGTCTAATATTGAATGGCTTGAAAATTATAACAACAGTATCAGTAGTAGTCAGCAGGTATTAGACACAAACGAATTTGCTCAAATTAAACAAGCAATTATGGAAAAAGTACAGTCCTACTTTTACGGAATTATAAATGCGGCTCCAGAATGTGAAATTTATATCACCGAGTCATGGGTTAACAAAACAGAAAAAGGGCAAAGTCATCATAGACACTGGCATCCAAATTCTATCTTAAGTGGTATTGTTTCGCTAGCTACTGACAATCAAGGAGGCGCAACAGTGTTTATAACCAGCTCGTTTGATACACTGGAGTACGATATCATCGAGTCAAATTTGTATAATTCTAAACGTTGGGGAATAAACTTAGCGCCTGGCGAAATGTTGATTTTCCCCAGTTCTGTTGAACACTTGGTAGAAGAATACCAAGGAGATTCTCCGCGTATCACTTTGAGCTTTAATACATTTCTACGAGGAACTATCAATAAGCATCCTCTAACTAAACTTGTAATTTAAATTTTAGACTTGGGATATTTTTTTCTAAAGTATTCAAACAGCTGAGTAATTACTCTTACTTTATTACCAGCAGAATCTGTTTTAGGGAAGCGACTGTGATTGGCAAACGCATAGGCTTCTTCAATTTCTTTTTCTACATCTGTAGCAGTATCAACAATAAAGTCTACTGAATTTTTTTGAAATAAACTTCTTTGTACCGGAACATACTGTACTAGTGGAGTGCCTGCTTTGACCAATGTTTCACCTTCAAGCACATGCCAAAACAGTTGTACACTAACAGAATGCATGTATTTTGGATCTAACACACCTATGGCAGCAGTAAACCTAGCTTCATTATTATAAGTCACAGGTAACTGCAACAATACAATATCGTCACTGGCTTTGACTCGCCAAGGAGTCTCAACTTTCACTGCCGAATGCAAATACGGTTTGTCTGTGTTGGAAATTTCTTTTGGAATCAATGGTTCGGTTTGTGATGGACTATGCCAACTAATATAGTATTCACTACCACTAAATGTATATTTGTCGCTGTGTCTTTTAAACACAAATGGAGTTTCCCACGATAAATGTTGAATACTCGGCCCTGTCTTGATTATAAAATCAGCAGGCGCTCGCAGTACATAGCCGACACTGGTAATTTGTTTAATAGCTGGACAGTTCAATACTATCTGCTTACCTTGTTCAGGTCTATTTCTTGAGATATCACCTACGTTGTTCCAATCTCGATCGGTTAGTCGATTGTCAACTACAGGGTACATGATAGATACATTTTGATCCATAGAATAGAATCGTACCCAACTTTTTGTTTTCTTAAACCAGTTAAACATATTAGATTAGACCAACTAGGTCAAAGATTGTTTGTAATTTAGTACGTACAGTTCTATTGCTAAAACTATTCCTAAGACCTTGGTGTAAAGGTTTTGGTGCGTGATCAATAGTAGCCCAAGCCCATCCGTTATGCTCATTGCTAAGAATGGGCACAAACTCGTCTTCTACTACACATAGATAGGTATGAAAGTTAAAAACATTATCATTGCTGACAAAAGTTTCAATAGGTATGGTCTTAATTATTTTAAAATTACTGCCAATTTCTTCAGTAATTTCACGTTGAAGTCCCTGCCACGCAGTCTCACCTTCGAGATTGGTACCGCCGACCAATCCCCATGTACCGGCATGTTTTCCATTTGTTTTTTGTAAGAGTAAAAACCTGTGACTTTTCTTGGCGTAAATTAATGCGCCGCTACAGACAATTTCTGTTATAGTCTTAGTCTCCATGAACCCTCTTCATATTCGCCTTCAAACGATTTAGTCCAGCTAACACCGTCCCACTTATACTGAACTCCAGTATATATATTTGTTTGATAGACCAGGATGTCTTCACTCTGAGCAGCTTCAAAAATAACTTGCCACTGTGTGCCGCTCCACTGTATTATATCATTTTCTTTAGCAACAAAGTCAACCCCACCAGTTGATTTCCAAGCATCCGGACCGTCTTCGTTGTCTATATCACCGATATTTTCTACAATTAAAAAGCGAGCGCCTGCTGCCAATGTACCAAGTCCGTCTTGACCCCTAGGGTTAAAAGTTAACGGATTAACTATGGCGTCAAATGTTCCCGGGCTTGCACTTCGCGGTCCAGATAAGTCTAGGTCAGTATTATTAGGATACGTGTCACTATCCCAATTTATTGTTAATACTGAGTCGTCTGCTGGATTAATTGCAATAGTTCCAACTACTTCGTTACCAAGTGGTTGTTTAAGATATATTTGACTATACCCAGCTGTATACTGACCAGGATATTGATTTAACAAAGTAAACCAACTGATGTCAGTACCTTGTTTAATTGGAATAGCATACGGTTCACTAGCAACAACACTTTCATTTTTTGCTAATAGTTTAGCTTGACCGTTGTATACTTGTACACCGTATCCGCTTAGTGCTACTGGAATCCTAGTTATTAATGTAATACCGCTCTGTGCCCCGTCAGCAATTGGATCAGTACCTAAGCCGTCGATGTAAGAAGCTTCTGGCGTACTAATGCCTTCGTGCAGACTGGTAATGATTTGTGTAATAATACCAAGTTGTTTGATTTTTACAGGAGGATTAATCCAGATAGGAGTAGTAAATGTTATAGTGGCAATGTCAATAGGACTGTCAGCACCAACAGGCACACTGCGAGAACTCCACGCCAGGTCTTTAATTTCTAACACACTAAGACTAGACCAATCAACATAATTGTCAGTAGTCTGTAATTCTAATGTTGGATTAAACAATACTAAAATTTGTTCTAGTATCTGTAATTTTTGGTCAGTGTTGGCCGCCCAGATGTCGGCCTTGATGTCTAACTTAAACGGAGTTGGCATTAGGCGCTCAATGGTGTAGTTAGCACCTTCTCCTGTTGTGTATTCACCAGTGTCTTGGTCAACTGCTCGTTCTCTCACATGCACTTTGCCAACAAATGTTGAATCAGATAGTCTGCTAGGATCTAAAGAAAGTCCAGTGATATAGACAGCAATCCTAGGAGCACTGTTAATTTTGTTTTCACTGTTCTGTCGCATGATTGATGCCGTCTGTCTATCTGCATCACCATAAATTACCGGGATCCTAACTAATCTTCCATCCCCGTACTTGACTGTAAAATTACTCAAGACTCTAATTGTTTGTAACAGATATCTGCGTATCTGACCATCATAAAAATGTTGCATTATAAATCTGCCTTAGGCTTAACTGCCTTGCTAATGGAACTACGTTCATCAATGAACGATTTGAATAATGTCCATTGAACATTACTATTGGCTGGGGCAGTTTCACCCATAGTGATCAATGCGTTACCTCCTACACCAGATGTAACAACCACTGATTGTACTTTTGAATCTCCAATGAATACCTTGCCACCCATGCCAGCAGTGTAAGGTATTGCTGTTTGAATAGTAATGGTATTGGTAGTTGGAATGTCGACTCCGTCTTGGACGATAGTAGTACCGGTAATATTTTTGTTGTTGATAAACCCAGTTTTAAGAGTTTGTCTAGTATCAGTATTTGTCAAGGTATGTCTAACTTTGTCTTCAACTTTTAACCAACGAGTTCCGTTGTATTTAAATAATCTATTTGGTAGCAGGTCAGTCCTCAAGAAAAAATCGCTTTCTTGAGGTGCTTGGGGAAACTGAATGCCATGTCCAAAACTGTGACCATTAGGTGGGTAACCGTCGCCTAGTAAGTATCCACTATACCCAGTGCGATTTGGAACACCGGGTACAGTATCTCCGCCCGTGGTTGTTTCTAAGACAGGTTGACCGTTTGTTGGATCAACCGCCAGTGTATAGTATTGTCTAGTCTCAAATCCACTTTGAGGAACATCGGCTTCTGCCTGTGACAACACACTGTCGTTAACAGCTAATTCTTTTGCCGCAGTGCTTAACAAGTCACGGAGAGTTTGATCACTACCTTCTTTGGCAGGCTGATCAAGTATATCAGAAAACTGTTGGTTGTCAGTAATCTTTTTGCATTTTAATCTATACAAATGCGGATACCATGTGGCACTAAATCCTTCACTTGCACGACCTACGTCTTCAATAACATAATATCTAGGCAAGCTAATATCAAAATCATTTAATGCAAACTCATCACGCAGATGTGGTAATTCTATAACATCACCACTGAGCGGTTTGCGTCCGATATAATTAATAAAATCATTAATATGTACAGTCATAAACAATGTGTCGTTATCAATGAACAACCCAAACTGACTTAAATTAAAATCAATATTTTGTACATTGTACAGACCTCTAATTCTGTATATACTAGGATCATATTTTCTATCTCTATTTTCTAACAACAATAGATCTTGAATGTTTGTTTCTTTGACCCCATTAACGTAATGGGGTTGGTCTGCTGTTGCAGACTGTTCGGTAGGATTTGCAGGACCTAAATATTTGTGCAGATGCACGTCTGTACCGCCAACCTGAAATATTTCAGAAATTTGACGATCTATAAATTTATAGTCTTGCCCTCGTTCGGGTTTGTATAGTGATATTCGCGGCATACTCATATTTATCGCCAGCTAAATATGTAGGGAGAGCAAATATGCCTGATACTAACGCTACAACGAGCCAACAAGAACGCCAAAAAGTCTTTGACTACATTCAAGCCATGCTTGGCTCCGGAATGGTTGAAGTCGAGCTAGATCCAATTCACTATGAAACTGCACTCAATAGGGCGCTTAGTAAATTTAGACAAAGAAGTAGTAATGCTGTTGAAGAAAGCTATATGTTTCTAGAACTTCAGCAGGATGTTAACGAATACAGACTGCCCGACGAAGTTATCGAAGTACAAAGTGTCTACCGTAGAGCAATTGGTAGTAGAAGCGGCATGGGCGCAGGCGGTTCTCTGTTTGAGCCGTTTAATTTAGCATATACTAACACTTATTTGTTGAGTTCAAGCATGATGGGCGGTCTAGCAACTTATGAGTTGTATTCCGGATACCAAAAATTAGTAGGTAAAATGTTTGGTAGTTTTATAGAATTTAAGTGGAAACCTACAAGTCACATTCTTACAATCTTGCAAAGACCGTTTGCCACCCAAGAGCAAATTATGTTAAGAACACATAATTTTAGACCAGATTTTGTGCTATTGCAAGATACATATGCCAAACAGTGGTTGTATGACTATAGTCTAGCAGTTTGCAAACTAATACTAGGTGAAGCTCGTAGCAAGTTTGCAAGCATTGCAGGACCGGGACAAGCCATTCAAATGAACGGCGGCGCATTATTAACTGCTGGCCAATCAGAAGTTGAAAAATTAGAAAAAGAAATCAACGAAATGATTCCGGGCGGAACACCTCTAACTTTTGTAATTGGCTAACAAATTATTGACTCCTGTAATAGATCTGTTATATAATAGCAGAAATTACAGGGGTTCTTATGATCATAGGTGTATGCGGGTTCATTGGTAGCGGCAAAGATACAGTTGCTGATTATCTTACAAATTTCCACGGTTTTAGGCGTGAAAGTTTTGCCAACAGTTTAAAAGATGCAGTTGCTCAGGTGTTTGGTTGGGATAGAACTATGCTTGAAGGACGTACTACATCTGCTCGTGAATGGCGAGAACAAATAGACCCGTGGTGGAGTGAACGATTGAATATGCCTAACTTAACTCCTCGTTGGGTACTACAATATTGGGGCACTGAAGTCTGCAGGAAAGGCTTCCACGATGACATTTGGATTGCCGCTCTAGAAAACAAACTACGCAACAGCCGAGACGATATTGTTATTAGCGACTGTCGTTTTCCTAATGAAATTAAATCAATTAAAGAAGCAGGCGGTAAAATTGTCTGTGTTGAACGTGGAATTCGCCCGCATTGGTATGATATTGCTTTGCAAGCCAATAAGGGAAAAAGCAGTGCTAAAACTTGGTTAACTGAGCAAAAGATTCACGCTAGTGAAACGGCATGGGTCGGAACTAAATTTGATCATATCTTTGATAACAACGGAAGTATTAACGATCTGTTTACGCAGGTTAAAGATCTGGTACAAGATCGCCCTGCCGCCAGCGAACCCCTTCTTTATGCAAAACCCGCTGACAGTTTGCACACACCGTTTTAAGATTAGCCACACGGCAATTATTTAGATCGCCGTCTACGTGAAACACATTAAAAACTTCTTTGTGTGGATTTTTAAATCCACACTTATCACATATGTTTTTTAATTTGTAACCTGACCGAAACCATTTAGGTGAGCCGGCGTTGCTTCCTTTATATAAACAAGCTTCACATAACTTACGATAGTAAGTTTTCTTTCCTTTGCGATAATTTACTGCGCACGGCCGCAATCCGCATGAACAAAGTGGTCTCATGTAGTTATTTACACCTTTTTACCCCCTTTTTTAATAGTTATAATCAGCTCAAAAAGTACTTTCACCATAAATACAATTAGAACATGTATTCATGGAGATTACTAATATGGCTCAACTAAGTTCACCAGGCGTAAGCGTTAGCGTAATAGATGAGAGTTTCTATACACCAGCTGCCCCAGGTACAACTCCCTTAATTATTATTGCCTCTGAAGAGAATAAGCAAAATGGATCTGGATCTGGAATTGCTCCAGGAACAGCTAAAGCAACTGCTGGGCAGGTGTATTTACTGACTAGTCAGAAAGACCTTGCAGACACATTTGGCACGCCTATTTTCAAGACAGATGCGAATAATAACCCTATCCACGCAGGCGAACAAAACGAATACGGCCTGCAAACTGCTTACAGTTATTTAGGTGTTAGCAATCGCGCATTTGTAGTGCGAGCTGACATTGACTTAGCACAGCTAGATGCATCTGCATCTGCTCCAGCAGGCGCCCCAGTTAACGGCACACATTGGTTTGATACAGCAGGCACATCATTTGGTATTTTTGAATGGAATGCTAGCGATGCCAGCGTAACAGACGGACAAACTTTTGTATCAAAGACTCCTATAGTTATTACTGATACTACTAAAGTATCTAACGGAGCTCCAAAGGGTTCAGTTGGTGCAAATGGCGACTACGCTATTGTTGCCACTACAACATTAAACAAATTATTTTATAAAAACCGTTCAGGTCAGTGGAAGCAAGTTGGTTCAAATGATTGGACTAAGAGCTGGCCAGCAGTAGCAGGCACAAAAGTTCCTACTAGCATTACTTCCCCAGACACATTGGTGTTAAACGGTACAAGCATCACAGGCGCAACAAGTTTATCTACACTAGTTTCAGCAATTGGCGCAACTGTTGTAGGTGTTACAGCAGCCGCAGTTAACGGTAAACTAGAACTATATCTAAACGGTGATGTTGACGTACTAACAGTTGGCGGAACACTAGCAGGCGTAAGCACAACAGCTAGTCCAGTAGGTATCAAGACTGGTACATACTATGCTCCAAAGCTACAAATATCAGCACACACCAGTGTGCCATTGTTTAAACTAACAGACACAAATCCTCGCCCAACAGGCTCAGTTTGGTTTAAGACTACCGAACCTAACCTAGGCGCAAGTGTAAGAGTAAAGCGTTACAATAGCTCAACAGCCGCATGGGAAGAAATCAAATGCCCATTGTATGCTAACGGACATTCTGCGCTGGCTAGCTTAGATGCAGGCGGTGGCGGAATCAACTTAGCTACAGGCACATTGTATGCAAAGTTTAATGATTTTGAATTATCTGGTGCAGATATTGAAGCTAATTTTAAAATTTACAGAAGAACAGCCGCAGGCGAAACTAAGATTGTTTCAGGTGTAGTTGCTTCTGGAACATTCTCTGCAGGTGCAGGCAGTTTTATTATCAGTGAAAGCATCAAAGGTTCAACCGCACTGAGTGCAGACGTAACTGTTACATTTACTACAGCTGGCACAGTTGACGATGCTGAAACAGTTGCCGCGGCTATCAACGCAGTTATGCCAGTTGGAACAAGTATTGTAGCCAGTGTTGACAGTGCAAACAGAATTGTAATTCAGCACAACCAAGGTGGTGAAATTTATATCACTGACGGTACTGCTGATGCGTTCCGTGATGCAGGATTTACCACATCAGGTTCAGCACCAACTGCAAACTTATATAATCATCCAGATGGAGCCGCAGGACACTTTGTGGCAACTCTATGGAAAGGTTTAACATATACTGCCGGAGAAGATTCTCCAAAGAGTTTAACTGCTGACGGACAACTATGGTATAATAGCTTAATCGACGAAGTTGACATGATGATTCATGACGGTGATAAGTGGGTTGGCTATAATAATTTAGTTCAGAATCAAGGCGGTGGCGATCGTACAGATCCAGAAGGTCCAATGGTTAGTGCTACTGCACCATTAACACAAAGCGATGGAACAGCCCTAGCTAACGGTGATCTATGGATTGACACCAGCGACCTAGAAAACTTTCCGATGATTTACAAATTCAACTATGCTACTCAAAAGTGGGCATTAGTTGACAATTCAGATCAATCAACTGAAAACGGTATTTTGTTTGCAGATGCACGTTGGAATACTACAGGTCGTGTTGAAACTGCTAGTTCTATTATAGAACTACTAGACAATAACTTTGTTGACTTTGACTGTCCAGATCCAGCACTATATCCAAAGGGTATGCTGATGTGGAACCTACGCCGTTCAGGATTCAACGTTAAACGTTTTGTACGCAACTACGTAGACATTCTTGCACGTAACTTTAGAACTGCTAACGACGAACTAATGTCTGACTATTATCCACATCGTTGGTTGTCAGAAGCTGGCAACCAAGAAAACGGCGCCGGAACATTTGGTCGCAAGGCACAACGTAAAGT
>Ga0209353_10000115_pt1 | contig 47121 bp, 54 predicted proteins | sample LauGreSpBDMM15SD_2_FD_187561 | JGI IMG/M metagenome (GOLD analysis project Ga0209353, IMG submission 187561) | Freshwater lake microbial communities from Lake Michigan, USA - Sp13.BD.MM15.SD (SPAdes) (version 2) | ecosystem: Environmental > Aquatic > Freshwater > Lake | place: Lake Michigan... | reverse complement strand
CATACAATACTTGCGTTAGAAGTATTTGTTGAACTATTTGCTTGTAAAAATTTTGTATAAGTTGTGTTTACAACAGACACATTTGAAGTATTTACAGAAGTATTTGCTTGAACAACGTTTGCATATAGAGTCCATACAATACTTGCATTAGAAGTATTTGTTGAACTATTTGCTTGTAAAAATTTTGTATAAGTTGTTTCAGTAACCGATGCGTTACCAGTAGTAAGTATTTCATTATTAGATTTTAACGTTTGTGTCAATACATATGTATTGGCTTGCAAATAATTTGTATAAACTGAACTATTTGCAACAGCAACATCAGTTAAAATACTGGTATTTGCTTGAAGTTTATTTGCATAAACACTATGTACAATAGATGCGTTTGATGTATTGACTGTATTATTTGCTTGTAATGTTCTTGTAATTGTTCCGAAAGAAATTGCAACATTACCACCAATTATTGCATTATTTGCAATAAGTAATGAATTACCTGAACCTAAAACTTCCAACGTTTTGCCAATAGTTGTGTTACCGGTTGTTACAATACCTAATGTTGAATTTGTAAAATATGCTTGGCCTTGTACATCTAAATTTTTCTCTATTGATGCGTAGGAACCAATACCTTGTACTATCAAAGCTTTCTGTACGATTACATTACCGTTTGATTGTAACGCACTCTTTGTTGATTCTGATAGATATAATGTACCAGAATCTTTACTATAATCACTTTCAGCTAAGGTGTTGTTTTCACCAATCAAAGCATCTGTCGCAACCAACCAATCACCAAATGTGTTGGCATAACTTAACGCGGTAACTGTATTAGCCATTTTAACCTTTTTCTAATAGTTTTATTATCAAACTTTTTATTTCTGTTAAATCTTCTTTAAGTTCTTTAATTTCTGATTTAACATTATTTATTTCTTCTTTTTGAAACTCCATTACTCGGCGTCTATTTAAATAGGTTTCTAATCCATTTTTATCTTGGTTTATGATTGCACCACTTCTAGTGTCTCTAACCAATTTTGTGCCTTCAACTTTTAAATATGCCACGATCAACCAATTGAACTATTGATATCTGAGGGTAATGCAATACATCTCATGTCTGTCAAGTAAGGTACAATAGTTTTATCTGTCGTCAATAAAACAATTTTGATTGCAAACTGATTAAACGAATTATATGTTTGGCCATTTATTGATGTATATGAAACATAACCTTTTTCTGTTCCTAATGTTCCTGGAGCAAAAGTATATTCGTTCAAATCACCTCTAAATTTAGAATATAATGTATCTGAATTTTTTGTTTTGGTCATTAATATCCAAGAACTATCAGCAAAACCTTGAGTATCGTTTCTGTTCAAAATTTTATAATACACTTGTATGTCTGTTTTGGCAGGACGATATGCTGACAAATAAACATTCAAATCGCCAGAATCGAAACCTGCTTCCAGTACAACCTTTTTGGTTACATATCTTGTTGCTGCAGGACCACCATTTTTAGATGTTTCGCCTGCAATAATTGCGGCCGCGCCAGAAGCAGAACCTCCAGAAACGTTAATTGAAACTGTTGGTGTTTCTATGTATCCTGATCCTGGTGTTGTTATATAAATTGAAGTTATTTTGCCACCTTCAATCACAGGTGATGCATAAGCTTGTGCTCCATATGCACCCGTTGGCACAGAAATTGTAACTGTTGTGTTGCCTATATTATATGAACTACCACTAGAAACAATAGATATTAAACTGTTTGATAATTCACAGTTATTGATATCATACTGCACTGAAAACACACTTGTTCCAGCGTCTGAAATAACTGGAGAAACCGCATCATCTTGTGAAGATAACTGGCCATACAATGAAAAAGATGTTTCCGAATTTGCAATCAACACTCTTTCCCCTTGATTGTCATCCAAATAAATGTGTTCATACATTGTTGTACCATATTTACCTGGATTTATACCAACTTGTCCCGCAGAAGAACCATTTTGTAATGTAGCATCATAATTATAATTAATTGATGTTGATGATGGTACAAAATCGGTTGTTGATATGTTAAATGCATCTACCAATATATTAGAATTTGATGTTGTCGAAATCAAATCGGTCATTGCGTTTGCATTTTTATAAAAATCAATCTCAGAATCCACCAAAGTTCTTTGTGGTAATTTTTTAGGTATAACCATTCTAATTGATGGTGTAACATTAGTGTTAAACACACATCGTTCGGTTGTAAACATCAAATTTTGATTCTGATCTGCTTGCCATGTTTGTGAATTTTGAGAAATAAACAAACTACCAATATAGTATGCGGCTGATATTTTTGTAATCGAACTTGGATACGGATCAGTTGGTAGATTTTTCACGGTTGATGGCAAAGCATCTTCATTGTTCGAAGCAGTCCATAATGTATATTCATTTGATGAAGATTTAACAATAAACGCATACAATACACCAGATTGAATATAAACTGGCGCAGTGAATGTGAATTCCGTGTAAGCAGTTGAATCTAAGAATTGTGGTGTTTGAGAAACTTTAACTTTAGTTGGATCCAAGGTAACTACTGAGTGATCCAATGTTGTTCCGTTTGGATATCCATTTAGTGTACCAACAATTGAAAGTGATACTGGTGAGCCATCATTTATTGATGTTGGTTTTGATGCAAAAAACACCCTAATTGAAGAAAGGAATGCACCATTCGGAAAGTTTGTTGCATCAATTTGAAAAGTTTGAGCAACAGGATCTTGCCTAGGTGGTGGCGGTGGTTGTAAATCCGTTACAATTCTTCTTGTTTGAACTTCGGATGTATTTGTTGTATAAGAAGCATCTTTGTATAATGTTTGTTTGAAAACATCTTTTGCACCAGACGGAGATGCACCAAAATCAATATTTTGTTTATTGACTTGTAAACCTCCTGCATAGAAGGTTCCTTCTGCATATGTTGAGACTGTACCAATATTATTATTGATTCGATTGTCTAAACGAAAAACCTTTTGGCCAGTATGGAAAGTGTTTTCTGGTATCGTAAACACACCAAAGAAATCACCACGTTCATTCGTTTCAATAGGACCAATAGAATATGTTTCAATGTCCGCTGATCCAGAAATTGACACAGCTGTTGCAAGTGTGACTACTTTTGTTGTTCCATTGTATGCTGAAATTATTGCTGACTCACCCGCACCAGGTCCGGAAGTTATATAAAGTCTTAAATTTGTATAAAAATTTGTTGTACTTGATGCTAAAGGTGATAGTGTTATTGATGTACTGGATGCTGCGGCCTTTATTGTACCGCTATAGTGTTGAGTTGAAATAACACTACCAGAAGCAGTAGATGATTGATAGACACCTGATGCATTAAACAGAGCATTTTGTATAGCTAAACCATTATTGTATGTGGTTGTTTTAAAATCATTTGAAACATACAAACGTATTTTTGTTGTATCGGTGTAATTGTATACACCTTCAATTTTGCCTGTAGGTGTAAATGTACCAGAAGAAAAGTAACCAATAATATCACCTTCTTTGAAGGTACCTGTCACAGATCCAATTTCAATTATATTTAATTTACGAGTGTATTTGTCAACACTTATGTTGTCGAAGAAAGCATACAACTGTGTTTTAATTAAAATATCAGAAGCTTTAACTACAATTTGTTGTGTTCTCATCCAAGGAAGAATACTGATATCATTTATGTAACCATTATTCAATGAATACGTGTTGTCTATTTTATTATATGGTCCAAGTAAATTATTTTGTTGTTCTTTATACTTTGTGATATAAGTTGAAGAAAGTGTGGAATTCTGTATTGTTGTTTCTTGCAACCCAGTTGATCCGCCTGTCCAACCAGTGGTATTGGACACAGTGTTCCATGGACTAGATTGTTGTGATTGTAGACTTGTTATTGATGTTCCTGGAACTGTTTGCCAATCACCAAAAGCCAATGTGTTTGTTACATCACCCCTTTGAAAGACTTGTAGATCGGCATCTACAACCAACAAAGCTGGAGAATATGTTGTATCAACCCAAGTGTCCATGTTTGGAGATAATTTTAAAGTACCTTTCGCAAAAGGTGTATTAAATGGGTTCACATTTGTTGTTCTACTTGCCAATTTTTGTGAAAATAGATTAGTTGTGGTGTATGGTAGTGTAAAATAATTCACTGAACCATCTTTACTAACATTGATATTCAATGCAGAAATAGATGCAGCTGTTGGTGAATTCATGTTATACACCATTGCTAAATTCTTCAATGGGAAATTGTTAACGATTTGACCAGCTGTTAATTGTCTGGTTCTTCTATTAATATTTGCATTGAAGTCTGTAATTCCAGAATCTGAAGCTGAAAATCCAGAGAAATCGTCTACCATGATACCATTTTTGAATCTATTTAATCCATATGCATCCGAAATTTGCAACGAAGTTGCATTTTGTTCCAAAGCATTCAAAGATGTATAGTATTCAACACGGTTAATCCTTGTGTCGAGTGCTGCAATATCAGCCATTGTATAACGGCGGTGTTGTATTCTTTCTACAGATAAATCTGGTAATTTACCAATTGGTGCTTCTGTTGTTACATATCCAGTATATGGACTATGTGTAATGTTGGCTATTGTTAATGAAGCATCTGGTTCATTAGGTAGAATTGGATTAATTGAAGGAGAACCCTCAATTATTTGTAGACTTCTATCCTTGGTTAGAATCAACTTATCTTTACGACCAAGAAAATGTTCATAGTCACAAATAAAACTTGTTGTATCTACAGGCAATAAAAATCCAAATCTCGAATCTGATGGATTAGAGTAACGGAAAACAAAATTCGATTGAGCATTTTGTCTTGATGGTCTAAAATCTAAACAATCTCTCAAAGAGTATGTTGTTCCATTTTTACTTGTGTAATTTTGAATTTCTCTGTAATCATCTGGTGATGAAAAATCGGTATAAGATGACTTACTAAAATATCCATCACCACCGGAATGTTTATAATAATCAACATAGACAAGCAAATTGCCTACTGGTTTAGGTGCACCAGGTTTTAGTGTAATCGAAGCATGGTCATAGTAACCATCTCTTTGGCCATTATCGAATATGTAATTACTTGTAACATTATATGTTGAATTGTTATACATTGCAACTAAAGGTAATGTACCTGAAGATTTGGTATCAATAATTCTTACGATTCGTTTTACATCGGATAGATATAAAGATTGTTTTGTTCCTGGAGCAACAACTCCTGCGGCTTGTATATAAATTTGGCCACTAGAAGTTACACCATCATCAACATATGTGTAGGTATTAACTTGTGTTCCATTGGTTACAATAGTGTTTGCATTTGCTGTAACTAAATTTTTAATTTTTAAAATTAAACCTGAATTTGTTGCAACTGGTACATCAACTTTAAATATAATTGTTGCAGTAAATGCAGTTAAATCAGCAGTTGTGGTTTGCAATGTTGCAACAGATAGGTCACCATTCATTGAAACTGTTCTGGGTGATATAGACCAATTAACAATATCGCCAGCTGCAAACTTTGAATTAGATTGAGCATTTGTTACAACAATAGTGAAGTTTTCTCTGACCAAATCCGTGCTGAGTGTGGTATTTTCTGTGCCTATATGTTTCACAACACCCAAATAACTTCCACTCAATGATAGTGTGGCTGATAGTGTGCTGCCCGCTACACCAAAAGAAACCCCTCTAATTTCAATGAAGGTTGTGTATGATGCATCAGTGACGCTTGCAACATAAGGTAAACCTATTGGAAATAATAATTCTGGTTTATTTGGATTTACAAGAACTGTATCACCAAAAGGTAGTCCATTGTCTTTTCCTGTGTCATCTATTTTTGCTGTGCCATATATGGTGTAATCACTGTTATTAATCTGTAACATAGATTCCACGTCAGCCGTATTGAAATTCATTACAAAAGTTGATGTTGCATCTGGTGTTACACTCCAAGACCTATTTACAGTTGCAGTTCTTGTAGAACCGACATATGATGTAATTGTTCTTGTTTCACCTGCATTTGTTCCTGATGTGATTGAAATGTCAACACCAACATATGCATTATCTATTGATGATGTTTTTCCGTTTGTTGCTGGCAGAACTACAGCTATCGAATTTGCTGAAACAATTGTACCAGTTAAAGTTTGATTCTGTAAATCATATACCATTGCTTTAAATATATGTGTATTTGCATTGTCTGTTGGTGCGCTCTGATAATCCAATCCACGAATGTAACCTCTAGACACCAAAGTAGAATTATAAGTTGTTGCGTTAGCCGTGCGTACATCATTTACTGAAACGCAATGAAAATCCACTGTATTTGCTGATGTTACATCAAAGGTTCTTGAGTTTGCGCCATGAACATTTGATACGATAAAATAACTACCATAATTTATAACTGTTGTATCATTTGATTTTGATGCAGTTGTTCTTGCGCGACTTGTTGATAAATTAACAGGTGAAGGATTCTCTACACGATATCCATGTACATATGCAAGTCCTTTGCCAACACCCATTATATACTTGTCCTCATCATCAGGATCAACTTTTGGTGTTATACTGAAATCACTTACAATATAATCACCATTTGTTTCATAATCACGTTTTGCAAAATAGTCATCAATAACTGCATAAACTGAACCATCGACCATTTTAAAAACATTGCCATCTTCAACACGAAGTAATTCAATAAACAATTGGTCGTCACCAAAATATAATGGTTTAGTTGTTAACGCCAAAGCGATTACATATCTGTCTGCACCTGGTGCTTGATAGTTTGATGCACCAACAGCAGGATCCAATAATGATGCATCATTTGCATAGTCAAAAATTGTTTCGGTAATTTCTAGTCCAACTCTTTTAGATGGTGTGCTGTCATACTTGCTTAATATGATTGTTGTTGGCTCAATTTGAACAAAGTTACCAAGAACATAGAAAACACCCTTAGCGATAGAAATCACAGAAGATTCTCCTGTGGCACCATTTGTAATTGCTTGACAAGCTTTGTTAGAATTTACATCAAAGATAACTTCATTATCTGAAAACTTTGTTCCTGATTTGTATACAACAATTAACGTTGGAGGATCACCTTCACTCGTTGTGCCTGTTGATGGTGCTGTTGCAACAACTCTTGCTACAACTGTTCCAAAGGTATTTGTTAATAATAGTCCTTCAAAATCTGCAATATCAATAGTAACACTATTGTAAGTTGCTTGTAATTTTATATAATAACAATTAAAATTCGTGGTAATTTGTCCGCCAGTGACTGGAGAATTTTCTTTGAATATATTATTGGCAAACTTAGTAATCTGATCCTGTAGAATCGTTTGTGCCTGTGTTAATTCTCTGGCCTGTACAGCCTTACCTGGTTTGAATAGAATTCGATGAAAATTTTTCGCATCATCGAAATCATCATAGTAAGGATCAACGTTAAAATTTAAAGCCATTTTTTTCCCTTAGTAACCTAATACAAATTTAAATTGTTCGATGCCATCATCACTTCTCTGTACGCCACTTCTGTTCTCAATGTACGCCAAAAGACCCGAATGAATTGCAAAATTTGGAGTGTCAAAAGACAGTAACGTTCTTGTGATTTTTGAATTCAAACCAAATATTGGACTATTTTCTGCTGGAGTTCCAGATGTATTTATTAGCTTAATTAGATTGGAAGCAACATCAAAATTTAAAACAGTTGCAGTAAATGATGGATTGATAGATGAACCTTGATAAACAACTTCATCCATAGTAAAACCAGCGTCAGCGCCAGGAGCAACAACGACATTTGTTGTTGTGCTGTAAATTATTCCGTTAGCATAAGTCGGATTAGATTGTCTTGTTGTTGGATTTACGATTAATCCTAATTGGTGAAAGTCAATATCTGTTGGAATATAACCACTCTCATCACCTTCAAATTGGCATGTTAACATAACGTGGTCACATCCTAGTTCCGAAATTGGATCAAATCCATGTCCACCCACTGGTGATGTTGCAACAAAAAGTGATGAATTGCCACCCAAAGAAGAAGTTATTGATGCGTTAGCATAAGTGTAATTTGAACCAGAATTGGTAACAATTATATCCTGTATTGCACCATTAGAAACATTTGCGGTTGCAGCTGCACCAGTCCCATCTCCTGTTATCGTAACGTACACCACAGCGTTACTAGGATCGTAACCTGACCCAGCATTAACAACATTGATAACATCTAGACTTCCTATTCCAGCAGTGGTCACCAATGGATTTGGTGTGTTTGAACCAATTGCCACTGGAATCCATTCATTGTCCATAAATTTTAATTTTAAACCAGTATCAATGGTATACATAAACTTCCATTTATAACCATCATCACCTTTAAATATTTTATTTGCACCGTATGTACCTGGTTCAAAATATGGTTCTAATATGGAAGGTTGTCCATTATTATTCCATAAACATTTGAATACTTGGTCGTATTTGTTTTTAACATAAAAGATTTTTCTTAAATATCCATTCGCATCTTTTTCAAACATATCAACTTCATCTGAAAAATAATCATATTTTACACCAGAAGTCCAGTCAATTCTTTCTATCACTGGAGATATATCACTAGGTTTTAATTGTTTTACTACAAACATATTTTTAAATATTTGTTTGATAGATTTTAAATCTGCTGTAGGCACTGGAGGATTTTCATTATCTGTCCAAGGCAAAGGTTTTGCCAAGAAGCAATAATAAGTGTTTATTGGCTCAATTAGATTTGGTGGAACAACAGCTGCGGGTCCATAATACACCAACTGTATTTGAGAAACTTTTGAACCGTTTGTAAGAATATTTTTATTTGCCATGGTTTATTTATCTGTCATTATGAACTATAGGTGAAATATATGCCCGCTGTGTTAGCAATATTAATATTACCAATCATTGATCCATGAACGGAACAACGATACTTGTAATTGCCAACAGATGTATGTGGAATTCTCCATAATAATAATCCACTTGTTTTACCTTGTGCGGCTGATCCATAGGAAATTGTTCCTGTAGGTGAAATGTGAACTAATCCTGTGTCAAAGTCAGCACTATTATCACCTGTTCTAATATGAAATGGATGAGATGCAGAAACAGAAGCTAGATTAAATCCTAAAGTTGTAGCACTAAAAGTTGATATATTAGGATTGTTTAATCCTGTATATTGAGAAAAAATATAAGCTGAGGATCCGCTTGTAGATACATCCAACACAGTCGTAGCACCAAATGTTAATACTATATTTGAAATGGTATTTGCAAAGTTAAAGGCTGCTTGTGCATTTGTTTCTGCTGTGTTAGATTTATTGAAAGCGCCATTAGCAAAAGACGCAGTAGTATTCTGTGATGCGTAAGATGCATTGGCTGTTACAAAAGCACCGTTAGCAAAACTTGCGGCCGCATTAGCGGTTACAAATGCACCATTAGCAAATGAAGATGCTGAATTGGCTTTATCGTAAGCATTATTAGCCTGTGTTCTTACCCATGCATCTGTACCACCTGTATTTGCTTGAGCATAAGCTGCATTAGCGTGAGCAAAAGCACCATTAGCAAATGCAGCAGTGGTATTCTGTGATGCATAAGATGCATTGGCTGTTACAAAAGAACCATTAGCAAATGCAGCAGTGGTATTCTGTGATGCATAAGATGCATTGGCTGTTACAAAAGAACCATTAGCAAATGCAGCAGTGGTATTCTGTGATGCATAAGATGCATTGGCTGTTACAAAAGCACCATTAGCAAAAGATGCTGTGATATTTTGGGAATTATAAGATGCATTGGCTGTTACAAAAGCACCATTAGCAAAAGATGCACCAGAATTTGCTTTATCATATGCATTATTAGCTTGTATTCTTACCCATACATCCGAACCACCTGTATTTGCTTGAGCATAAGCTGCATTAGCGTGAGCAAAAGCACCATTAGCAAAGCTGGCTGCCGAGTTAGATGTATCATATGCATTATTAGCTTGTATCCTTACCCATACATCCGAACCACCTGTATTTGCTTGAGCATAAGCTGCATTAGCGTGAGCAAAAGCACCATTAGCAAAAGACGCAGTGGTGTTTTGTGATGCATAAGATGCATTGGCTGTTATAAATGCACCATTAGCAAACGATGCACCAGAATTGGCTGTTACAAAAGATGCATTGGCAGTATTTCTTACCCATGCATCTGTACCACCTGTATTTGCTTGAGCATAAGCTGCATTAGCGTGAGCAAAAGCACCATTAGCAAAGCTAGCCGTAGTATTCTGTGATGCGTAAGATGCATTGGCTGTTATAAATGCACCATTAGCAAAGCTAGCCGTAGTATTCTGTGATGCATAAGATGCATTAGCCGTTACAAAAGCACCATTAGCGAATGAACCAGCAGAATTTGCTTTATCATATGCATTATTAGCTTGTATTCTTACCCATACATCCGAACCACCTGTATTTGCTTGAGCATAAGCTGCATTAGCGTGAACATACGCTGCGTTGGCAAATATGGCTGCGGAGTTTGCTCTTAATGGTAACCAAGCCGCTGAATTGCCTGTGGCCAAATCTAAGGCAGAGTACGCAACTGTAAAAGCTTCTTGTGCAATTGGTTCAATAACATTTAGTCGGCCCGCTTGGGTGCCAGCCAAACTAAATGCAGAATTTGCTTTGGTCCATCCAGAATTTGCATAAGTGAAGGCACCATTAGCAAAAGATGCTGCTGAGTTGGATGATTCAAAAGAATTATTAGCGACAGACGCAGCTGCATTAGCTGTTAAAAATGCACCATTGGCAAAACTGGCAGCCGCATTAGCTGTTACAAAAGCACCGTTGGCAAAAGAGGCCGTTGAATTGGCTTGGTTATAACCAGAATTGGCTCTTAAAAATGCAGCATTAGCTGTTACAAAAGCACCGTTAGCAAAAGTGGCTGCAGAATTCGCAACTTCATAACCAGAGTTTGCTCTTAAAAATGCAGCATTAGCAGTTGATGCAGCCATTGCAGCTGAGTTGGCCGTTAAGAAAGCACCGTTAGCAAAAGACGCAGTAGTATTCTGTGATGCGTAAGATGCATTGGCTGTTACAAAAGCACCATTGGCGAATGAAGCACCATTGTTAGCAGTCACAAAAGCACCATTAGCGAATGAAGCAGCTGAATTGGCTCTGTTGAAAGATCCATTGGCAAACTCTGCGTATGAATTGGCCGTTACAAATGCAGCATTAGCTCTATCAAAAGCACCATTGGCGAATGAAGCACCACTGTTAGCAGTTACAAAAGCACCATTAGCGAATGATGCTGCTGAATTGGCTCTAGTGAAACCACCATTAGCAAAGCTGGCTGATGAATTAGCTTGCTCGTAACCAGAATTGGCTCTTAGAAATGCACCGTTAGCAAAGGATGCTGCTGATGTTGATGTGCTAGTTGCTGATGTGTTTTGCGTTGTTCCGTCTGCAAAAGTTAATGGTTTTTTCAATAATTGAAAACCGTCAGTGGACAGTTGTGCAACATAGTCTGTATTTGATGTGCCACCAGCAATAAATTTAATCGTTTTACCTGTTGTTGCAGTACCGATTACTAAATTACCACCTGGATCACCAGAACCACCGCCTTGCGAGTACAAGTATGTGTCTAAAGGTAAAATTGCACCATAAACAATATCATTATCAGTAGAACCGGCGATACCGAAGTCACCATAATATGTTGAATCTGTTCCGTTATTTGCTGTTACAACATAATCGGATGATCCCGAACCATTTTTATTCTGTAAATTTATTTGTAAATAATTTTCATTATTTCCAGCAAATTGTGCAACAATGCCTGGAAATATAATTTGATTGTTACCTACATTTAAAGCCGTATTTGCGTATAACGCATCAGCAAGTATTTTTGTTGTGAATTGACCAGTAGCACTTGTGGATTTATCAATACCAACTAAAATAGTATTAGATGTGTTACTATCTAAACGTGTTAAAATTGGTAGTTGCGAAATTTTTACTGTTGACATTGTTTACCCCAATAGGATTGTTCTTCCATCTTCTGTTAATAATGATACACCATTTTCTGTGGCAATCTCTGGTATATATTGTAGCCCAATTGGACCTAATATCTTAATTTGATTTGATGCTATGGTGCTATTTGCAATAAATTTTCTTTTTACGGAAAGTAATGTGTTTTCGTTTGCAGTTAAATTTGTTGTTAAAACTAATTTATCATTTAAATGATCGACTGATCTAACGGTGTAAGTATTACTATTCACTTGAATAGAATCGCCACCATAAACAATATCTTTTAGTGGATAACTCGTGTTACTGTAAACACCATTATTTTCATAATCAAATAGACCTGTTAGTGATGTAATATTTAGTGTGTTGCTACCAGAGGTGCCACTGACAACAGCTACATTACCAAATGTTAACCATACATTGCTTGCAATTGTAATTGTATTTGCCGCATTATTAACCTTTGTAACCAATGATTTGATACTAGCACCACGGTTTGATGCAATTTCTATAGTGGTTATATTTGGAAATATAAATGTTTCTAAATTTGCACCGAGAGTATTATTAAATTTAATAATATTATTACTCTTATTAGTAAAACTGGTATTAATTGTTAATACATCAGATACATAGTTACCAAGATAATAGGCTAATGTTTTACCGGCATATAATCCTTCTTGTGCATTATATAATATTTTATTGTTCGATTTTAATGCATAACGACCTAAAACTCTTGTGCCCGTTGGATGTAAAAGATTTAATAATACATCTTTATATTTTGCAAGTTCTTTTTCTAACGTAATTTGATAGGTGAAATTATTGTACTTATCACTCTGTATAACGTCAAATGAACTTGGTTGTCCTTGTGTCGTTAAATATTGTCCGTCACCGATAACCAAACCATTCAAGAAAGTTGCATTTGCTTTTGCTGAACCGTCACCGTAATTTATAACACCATATTTGTTGTATTCTCTTGTGAATACCGTTTGATTTCCTACGGCATCAAAGTAATTATAAGTTTGTGTGAATTCCGGATAAGCAGAATTTCCCATTTTATAATTCAAATCTCTTTCATCAATTTTTAATATCAAATCGGGATTTGGATTAGTACTGTAGTTAAATACTCTCAAATTGAAAAGTGATAATTCCGAATTTGCATCAGTTGATAATCGTGACACTGAATTAACTTTTGCTGTATATGTTGCAAGATTTATTGATGGTCCTTGATAAACCAAATCACCTTTACTTGGTAGATTGCCAATTGAAACATTTGAAACAACAATATCTTGTACCTTTAATGATACCGATGGTTTACTTTCATAATCTTGTCCATAATCCAAAATGTTTATTGTAGTAACTGAACCAACTCTATCCACAACTAAAGAGAATGTCGCGCCTGTTCCAAGTATTCCAGGAACAAACAATTCTGCGCCAGTTGCTTGTGCATTTGCTGATTGTATTGTTAAACCAGGTATGTACTCATTTACATAACCCATGCCACCCAATGGATATAAAGGATAAGGATAAGCTGGATCAAATGTATATTCTACGGCTGTGATTGCACCGTTTGCATTTACAGATTTTACATTTGCATGTGCTCCACGACCAGTACCACCAGTAATAATAATTCTATCGTTTGCTCGGTAACCCACACCGCTCTTAGAAATTTGAATTGGACCTAATATACCTAAAGTTGCTAAGTCACCATAAGTAGCAAAATATTCATCAGCAAAATCGTCTGTTCTGTATGTCGATATAGCTTTCACTTCAGGAAGTTTAGAAATTCCACCACCACCATTTTCAACAATAACAGATGAAATTGGAAAAGTTGAAAAACTAGTAAATGAAAACGCATTAATTAATCTGGTGTTTGCATTTGCTGTTATTGTTTTTGCAAAATTATATTGTGCATTACTTACCGTAATATTTTTTTTGAAACCTATAATATCTGTTGGTATAAAAGAAACATTTGCAATCGCATTACCTACAGAAGAAGCTGTTTTGATAACTGCATTAGCAGCTAGATTGTTTGATGAATCAACTGTTGCTGTGATACCAACAATAGCTCTTGCATTAACGCTTATGCTGTAGGTGATGTTTGTTATGGTGCCATTAGCGTCAACACTAGAAACATATGCAAATGCAGCATCATCATAAATTACCGGATCGTTAATTCTATAACCTCTACCACCATTTACAATATTAAAAGATGGAGGTAAAAATGGTGATACGGAACCAACATTAGCCTTTGCACCTGGTGCTCCTGTTATTTTAATTATTGTGTTTGGTTTTGTTGAATAACCAAATCCACCATCTACGATATTGATACGTTGAATAGAACCTTTTGTAGTTTCTCCAACAATTGCTGTAGCGCCAACTGGAAAAGGAACATTTGCATTTAGACCACCAAAAACAATAATTGGATCACCTGGCTGGTATAATTGTCCTCTTTTTGTTGAATTAATTTTAATTTGACTAATTTGACCAACAATTTTAGAACGAAGAATTGAACCATCAAATAAAACATCTTGATTGTTAATATCAACAATTCGTACAAATTCACCAGATTGAAACAATCTTTGTATATCAGAAATGAATATTTCTATTTTATCACCAACAATTACAGCACTTTCTATTGTTGCGATGGATTTAGATTCTTCACCAAAAATTCTATAATTTTTAGTTTGTAAAAAGTTATCATTATTTGTTAATAATTTTAAACTCTTTGAGATATACCATGATCCCGCAGATGCTTTGAAAATTGCATCTTTGGTGTAAAAAATATCAACTTCCGAATTGTAGAGAACTCGAAACAAGAATTCATATGAAGCTGGTGTGCCTTTAGATTGGTATAATTGTCTTGCAACTTTTACTGCTTCTTGTTTACTTAACAATGAATCTTTTGGAAAATAAGGTAAAAAATCATTAGTGAAATAATCCAAAAATTCATCAGTAGTTTCGTCAATATCTTTGTATGATAGTAGATTTTTACTTCTTTCTGATACTTTTCCAGTTTGTTCCATCCATTCATAATAAGCCTGAACAAATTTGTGGAAATTGGCGTAATCCGGATTATCACGAATATGTTCAGGTAATTGTTTAAGTACCTGAAGTGAGTTTAAATGACCATTTTCTATCATGTTGTTTTTGCAGTTACGTTAACAATAATCGATTGTGGATCAAATTCGTCCACCGTAATAACTCTATTATATGACGAAGAAATGATTGTTGATATTGGATTCGCGGTGACTGTTAGTAAACCCAAATCGTTGTTAACATCTAGAGGTGAGAATGAATTCAAAGTAACTATACCTAAATTATAATCTACTGTACCAATGTTGCCATTGAATACTGTTTTTACATTTGTTGTATCATTGTAATAGGTTCTCAAAATACCATATCGACCTTCAAGTGTAACAGTACCTGCGCCTTGAGCACCAGTTGTATCACCTGGAGCACTTGTAATTTTTACTATTGCGGATGTGTAACCTGTACCTGGGGTTAACACTTTGATTTCTCTAATAGTACCGTTGTTAGTTAAGACCACTTCAGCTGTTGCACCTATTCCGTCACCTAATATAGCAACAGATGGTTGGTTTTGATAACCATAACCTGGATTTGTTAAAGTAACAGATTCTACACCACCTGTTGATGATGGAACTTCTTCAATATACAATCCTTCAATTCTAGCGGCCAAATTTAAAGGATTTCTATACACAACAGAAGGTGAACTTTGAATACCACTCAAGAACATACCTTTCTTCAATGGTGTGCCGTAATATAATTTGTAAGTTGTTGGTGTTGATAGGTTTGGATAGAATTTCTTTTGTATTTGTATAGTTATTTCATTTGTAATTATAGATGAGTCAACTGCATTAATTCTTACACTAAAATCCGATGCCTTAAATGTGGAATTAAATGTGTTTAATGTTGTTTTTGCATACGTATTAATTGCGGACTTAACTGCGGCTTTTATTTGTTCCGATGAAGAAATAGTTTTTGTTGGATCATACAAAACATTCGCAGTTATTTGAATGTATGTGTAATCTGGATCAATGAGAACCGGTTCTACTGTCATTACTGATATTGGTTTCAATACATCATTTTTTAATTTCAATTTTTGATTTTCCGTTATAGTGTAAGCACCAGTTGGTTTTACACAAACAAAAACTTGACCATAAATCGGTGGATCATTTTCTTGGCCACCCCAAACATTAACGGCATCAAATGAATAACCTAAATTATTTTGTTGAATTGCTGTGATGTAATCTTCTTTAGTGATTGCTCGGCCTTGTGCAGAATAAGATTTTGGTGCTTGAAATCGTATAGAACTTATACTTTCTTTTGGTGAACCTTGTGAAGTGGGTGTTACTGGAGAAACTGATGCATTAGAGTAACCACTAACAGTTTGCATTAGTAAAAAGTTATTTGCACCAGCAGAAGATGTTCCTTGTGTAACAACATAAGAAATTCTTATGATATTATTTTCTTTAATTTTTTTACCTAATATACCATCACCAAAATAGATTTCATAGAAACCATTAAGTCCCTCTTGCAAAAAGTAAACAGTTGAGGTTGGTGACAAAGTTAGATACTTTGATGCAGTTGTAAACGTTTCTACGTAATTATTTGAACCAGATTCTTGCACAGAAACTAACAATGTTGTAGTATCGACATTAATATCTGGTATTTTAAATTTATAACCTAGTGTGTTATTGCCTTGAAAATTTAATTCAACCGCTGTACCTTGTTTTAGCGTTACATTTTGAAATATTGCAGTATTTGCAGTAACATTAACAGTAACCGAATCGGTATTTACAAAATTGTAATTTACACCGTCAATTGCTTCAGACAAAAATGATGTATATTTTGGTAAAGTCAATGATGAATCATTAACACCAGTTATAGTTAAATTAATTGTGGCTGATGGTGCGATTGCAGATTTTGGTACATAATTTAACAGTTTTGCTTGAGAAACAACAGAATTTCTCTGTAATGCAGTATCCAGAAACATTTCATTAGCTACCATATTCAAATAATATGCATTATATTGTGTGTTATATGCTAGTAAATCCATTAATGTAGATAAAGCAGAACCTTCATAGTTATAATCTTGAAGTACGTCTTGGTCTTTTAAATAGTTTTTGAAACTATCTTTAATACTGTTAAAATCCAGCTCAGTTATATTAAAATTTGTGTTTGCGCCTGCCATTTTATCTGTTTCTCTCTAAAAGGACTGTTACAGTAGTTGGTTGTGTTGCGTTTTCTAGATAAAAAGTTAATGTTACTGTATAAAAATTTTTATCGGGGTCTGGAGAAACAACAACGTTTTGCAATGTGACTCTAGGTTCATAATTTCTTATTGCATATGTTATTTCTTGTTGCAGTGAGTTTGTTGTTATGACTGATATTGGTTCAAACAATATAGAATCTAAGTTTGTACCAAAAGAAGGATTGAACAATTTTTCATATTTTTTAGTCAATAATATGTTTCTTATTGAACGAATAACCGCTTGGTTATCATAGCTTAAGGCGACATCATTCACCGCAGGCCGTCTTGCAAATGTGAAATCTATGTCTGAATATATTTTTGTAAGTGATGTTGCCATCTTTTATTTATGTCCAATGGTAAAACGCTTTTTTGGAATTTGAAAGCTGTTGGAGAAAATTCTTGAGCCGGAACGTAAAAATTCGAAAAGTGGTAATTATGAAATTCTGGATTTCAATTTGTCGGTACCAATAATATTCATGTATATGTATTGCTCGGTCTCACCTAGTTTGGTGAATTTCTTGGTTTGATTGTATCTATCGATGAAATTCTTTAAATTTCCATAATAATTTATATCGGAATTTATTCTACTATTTAAAAATGTGTTCGCTGCTTGCATAGTCAAGTTTATTGTTTGCACCTGTGCTGGTGATAAGTTTGAACTTATTGTATTTGCATTGGTTCTATTAACAAGACTATTATCAATTTCTTGAGAAATAGCTATAATGGTGTTTAAATTGGCTTTTAACTGTGTACCAATCAACAAACTAGTAAAACTACCGAGTATTGGAGCTGTGTTTTTTATGGAATCAGTTTGGTTTGTAATGTAAAGTGCTGTTTTACCATAACTTATTGCTTGATCCAGATATGGATTTACTTGATCTTCACCAAGAAATGATGTCACACCTGACAATCTATTGGTATGTTCTAAGAATGTATTTGCAGTATTCGCTAGATCACGAGAAGTGAAACTCAAATTACTTAGACCGTTAGCTCTACAATTGTACAATATTGTTAATGAAGTATTTGCAAGGTTTATTAAATCGGTAGCCAATGGATTTTCATAATAACCACCAATATCATTGTTTTTAATATCTTCAGCTTGCCAAGTTGTAATAAAAGGTGGCATACTTTCTAAGTGTGTTTGAGCGCTGGCAGAAAGTGTAGTTACTTTGCCGTTAGGATCATCAAAATTATAACCCAATGTAGCAAAAACACCGGTTGCATTATTTACTGTTGACATATTAAATTCCTAAAAAATTTGCCAGAGGTGAACTTGTTGGGTAACCTTTGTTACCAATGTGTTGATGATAGTTAAAAATATTTGAATTTATAACATCAGACATTAAAACTGCATCCATAATACCAATATCAGCATAAACAAAATTAGCCAAAGGTGCATTAACTGAAACCAAAGATGTAATTGAACCCATTGTATTAATACAACCAGGAACTGCCACAGGACTCAATGGTGACGGTATACCCAAGGATAGACCACCAGTACTAGAAACAAATCCAAGTGGTCCTGCAAACACGCCTGTTCCTGCATTTACTCTAGTTTCAGCACTAATTATGTCAGCAGAAATTGACCCACCAACAACCAAGTCTGAAGCCAAATATAAATTGTCAGAGGCTGCTAGTCTTATAGAACCACCAAACTGTTCGTTTGCTGCTATAGAAATGTCATCATCGCCTGAAATTGATATGTCTTTATGTGACCTTATATTTGTTTTACCTTGTACCAATAAATTATAATCACCAGCAACTTGAACGTTCATATCTTTCAGAACATTCATATTACAATTACCTTCTATCTGAATGTTACACGATCCTTTGATTAAAACATTCTTATTTTTAATCGTGATTTCATAACCATCGCCAAAAACTTTATGCACCTCATCACCATTCGGGTGCATTTCAATAAAAGTTCCCATTCTATGTGATAAACGAACACGTTCACGACCTGGTGTGTCATCCAATTCAAGTTTATGACCAGACTCTGTAACTGTTGCACTATTGTATGGATAGACTGGTCCATTATCTATATTGGCGGCAGATTCTGGTTCTGTCCACAGGTTATCCGTTGGTGGTGTATTAATTGTACTCATAATTTAAATTGGTGTTCCTTTTTTTGCTGTAACACTTGTACTCGACGCAACTGTATTTGCTGAAGCGAACGTACTAGTAAAATTTGCAATTGTTGTATTGGCTGCAGCCAAATCAGCGGCACTGACGGGAATCAATAAACCAGCTGTCGCAGCCACAGGTATCGCCGCTGCTCCGGCCACTGCAACACCAGCCAAATTTACAGTATTGTACGCTTCTGTTGCTACTTCTTTTGCAGCAGAAACCAATTCTGTTAATTCCGAACTTGCTCCACCACCAGATAATTCTGCAAAGAAATCACTAAAAACACTACCAATTAATTGTAATACTCTAGTTAAACAATCTCTCAATAAAGCCAAAAATCTTGCTGGTAAACTTAATATCCATTGTACAATTGCTCTTAATTTTGTAATGTAAGCTAAAACATATTTTTCAAAATCAATGATTGGCTGAATGATATCTTTTTGTATTCTTTTTAATTCTCTTGCTATAGATTTTAATTTATCTATCAACCATGAGTATTGGCCTGTAGCGTCAGTTACACCAAGTAATCTCATAATTGCACGTATGCCTTCTCGAATTTGATTTGCTACCGCTTTCAAGAATTTTTTTAGTTCTATATTCTTTTGCATTTCAGAAACAAAATCACAAACGTGAGATAATTGACTATTTGTTTTACCCACAGAAGTTTTATCAACAATACCTCTGGATGCAGCATTAATTGATGGCTGACCAGGTATTTGGCCATCATTCTCCGCACCAACAGGTGGTGTTAAATTTGGACCCCCTACAATTGGTAAAGGTTGTGTTACAGCTGCCATGAGTTATTCCTTCTTTTCCGCTATCAATCCAGGTAAAACACCCATCATCACTGGTGCTTGTGCTGATTCGCCGTCCATAAAAAACCCTACAATCCAGTCACCGATTCTAGGTGGCATATAAGAATTCGAATTGTTTACGGGATACATTGGTAAAGCCCATGGTAAATTATCTGTTGGCAATTCTAATTTATTTTCTGTGTGCCATCCAAAAATTCTTACTCTGCATCGACCAAGAGCCAGTTTGTCGGACCTGTCCTCAACGACACCAACCCACCAAACAAAACTATCTTTTCCAATAAAATTATGCATTTACGATACTTCTATAATCTGAACTGCTGTAACTTGGTGAAGAACGAGTTGATTTTAAACTTTCTTTGGCTAATTCCAAAACAGTTTGAAAAACACCTTGTGTTTGTATTATGTGTCTTACGGCTGTTACAAGATATTTTCCCGAGAAAAATTCATCAAGTTTTCTGGTTTTTGTTTCAGGATCATAATTATTACTATACAACTGAAATATAATTGTTTTGCCAGCAGTAATTGCAGTATCACCAGGTATAATTGCTTTTATCACTGTATAATTGGCTAAAGCAATTTGTGCGCCTCTGTTCGGCACGGTTGTTTCAATGTATATATCTTTTGCTACACCAAATTCACTTTGTTTTATGTAAGGTTTATCAATTTGATTTGCATTACCAAAAACCAATTTATAAGAAGAGTCAAACATTTCAGTTTGTTTCTTACCTAATCTATTTGTACCTTCACCGGAATTGCTGTAACCACTTAATTTATTTTTATTAAAATTGGTTATTCTTTGTTCTCTTGTCAGTGGATCAATCGATATTACTTTGCTGGCATATATGCCTGATTCTGTTGCGTCCAATGAATCAAATGTTTTTACAAATTCATAATCTAACACTGTATTTAATCTAGAAGTCATATTTTCATTATCTATGTTTGCTGGCTTATATGTATATGTTCCGTAAGTATCGTCATTAAACAATGATTGTAATGATCGGAAATGATAACCATCATTTGTTTCAAAAAATAACATATCTGCACCGGCCTTACCTGACGGTCTTGCATACGTGGACAACCAACTGATTGCTTGAAATGGTTTCATTCGAGGTATAACAAAATCATATGTGCCATATGTTGTTTCTATATACTGAAGTTTTCCAGCATTTACTTTCAATGAATTTTCACCAAGTAAAATGTCTATAACTATATCAGATATTTGTTGTCCTTTGTAACCTTTTGAAAGTTTTAACTGTTCGGACAATAACATTTCTTCTGAACAAAAATAAACAGTGAAGAACTCCGAGTTTATGTTACCAGAAGGCTTTCTGTTACCTATTTTGTATAATCTAAATGTTCTTTTTATTTTACCTGAATCATTTTGTCTTTTTGTTTTACCATAAGTAATATTAATAAACTCTGTACCATCTAACTTTAATGTTTCAATTAGACCTACAGCATCACGTAAGATTACATATCCCGAACAAGCAAAGGCATAAATGTCTTCGAAAAAAGAAACTTCAACAACTAAATGTTTGAGTTTATAAGTTTTTGAAGAATCTGTTACGATATCTACAGCTTCTAAACTAAAATCTTGTGGATAATATAATCCACTGGACTCTACTGGTGAGTTAATAGAATTTTCCATTTTTATTTCATTAGTGCAACGAATTCAGATTCAAGTTGATCTGCATATATTTTATTTAATAATTTAATACTTCTTTTAGATTCATTTAAATCATACTCATATTCATAATATGAAACGGCTTTTGGTTGTATTGTAACATCAACTATTCCAGTACCAAAAGTGTATGATGTTGATGATGCTATTCCATTAACTGAACTATACAACAATGATGTAAATTCTCCACTAGATATTTCATATTTTTCTACACTCGTTTTTATGTCAAAATCTGTACCACTTGTTCTGTTTGTTTTAGTTATAATTTTTTCATAATGGTGAATTTCGCTGTGGCCACCAGCTGTGTATTTTTGGTCAACATAATCTTCAAATTTAGAACTACTTAGTGGCCAATCCCATTGAGGATCAAACATTTCATTACAGTATAAAACCATCCAATATCTGTAAATATCACCATAGTACTTATATGCAACAATTTCTGGTGTATCATCATCTTGTACATCATAAGGATAAAAATTTAATACATTATTTAACACATCGGGTATAACACTGACTCTAGCCAATAAATTGGTATAAAGTGTTGAAACATTGTTTTTATCCGTATATATTATTTTTGGTAGACTTCTGAAATATTGCATTTTAGTATCCGTTTTGAATATCTGTTCTATCAACAAGCGCAATTTCTTGTAACTGTATTGTTACAGTGGTTTGCACAGGTGCACCATCACCGTGAGCGGCCCAACCATTTGGTGCATAATTAACTTCAACCGATTCAATTACACAGTCTTTTAATTTAGGTATATTCAAATTTTGTGAACTGTTAAATAAAAACTCAACACCAAAAAGTGCAGGAGGATTAAAGAACATACCACCACCTGCGGCTGATTTTTGTGGTAACGACCATGTTCTAAAAAGTTTAATAATTTCTTTAACTTCTTGTGCTTCTTTGGCTGAATATGGTGTAAAGGTAAAAGACATATTAAATTGTCTGAATTCTATACCTTGAAACAATAATTGTTTTTGTGGGTTGAATACGTATCCGGCTTTATTTAAAGCAAGTCTTAATGCATCATTACCGCCGTCACCAACAGCACCAGTTAATCTACTGACTACGGGACCAATAATAGGTAATGCTCCGGCCGCAGAGGCTAAAGTTATACTATCATTGTATTGAGATGAATTCGTGAAGACCATCGTTTCCGGCATATACAATGCAATACTAGCAATTATTTCTGTTTTTCTTGATGAAACCAAATTTGAAATTTGTTCTACAACTTTACCTGAAGAATTTATACCTGAAAATATTGCATCTGTTGTTCTTTCAATAACAGCATCTGAACCACCAGATAAAAATTCTCTTGCTTCAGTAACAGTATCACTAACTGTTTCTATTCCGCTCTCACCAGAACTAATAATACCATTCAATCCAGCATCATATACATCTTTTACAGCTCCGTATCCAGTTTTTACAGCTGATATCACTGTTGATTTAACCTCATCAAGTGATGTCTCATTAATTTTTTTAATTGTAAAAACTACTGCATGACTTTTAGTTGAACTGCCTAAATCTCTAGGATATTTGTAAAATGGTCGCCCACCATTCGTGTACAAAGAGGCTAATGGTCCACTAGTACCACTCAAACCGAATCCCGGAATGTTTATGCCGCCTATAGATGTTGGTATTGTTATAAGTGCCATTGTTTTTTCTAAAAGATTGATATATACTTATTTATGGCATATTCTGGAACATTCCGACCTTCAAATCCCCAAAAATACGTTGGAGATTACAAAAACATCATTTATCGCTCGTCATGGGAATGTCGAGTGATGAATTGGCTCGACAAAAATCCAAATATTATATCTTGGGCCTCAGAAGAAATGATAATTCCTTACAAATCACCTGTAGATGGTCGTATGCATAGGTATTTTCCTGATTTTGTTGTCAAAGTTAGAAATCAAGATGGTAAAACAAAAACGATGATGCTTGAGGTCAAGCCAAAAAAACAAACAAAAGAACCAGAAAAAAAGAAACGTGTCACGAAACAATACATACAAGAAGTTGTTACGTGGGGCGTTAATCAAGCAAAATGGCAAGCAGCCACAGAATATTGTTTAGATCGCGGTTGGGAATTCAAACTTATAACAGAAGATCACCTTGGACTGTAACTAAATATCCGATGACAACGAAATCCATACTAACAACTCTGACCGAACAAAAGATTGAAGCTCAATATCCAACAATGAGCCGAGAATCTTTGAAATGGTTAATGCAAAAAATTGCAAGCCTAAAAAACCCTGGCCGCTTGTCTATTCCAATAACAAAAGAAAAAGAACGCTGGACAAAACCTAGTGATAGGCAAAAATTCTTAATGGGTGGTTTGTATTATTTTGTTTACGATCCAAAAGGTAAAGATGATTTACCATATTATGACAGATTTCCTCTTGTTTTACCATTAAAGAGACAATCTGATGGCTTTATTGGTTTAAACATACATTATTTACCACTTCGTTATAGAGTGTTATTCATGCGGAAACTATTGGACTTTGCAATTTATAATGATGATGATGAAATTAAACGTATCCGCATCACCTATCCAATGTTGGACGCATCATCTAAGTTAAAAGAGTTCAGGCCTTGTATTAAACATTACTTGTATAGCCACATAAAGTCCAGGATCCTGACAGTAGAACCAAATGAATGGGACGTTGCAATGTATTTACCAATACAACAATTTAAGAAAGCCAAACCACAAGAAGTTTGGCGAGACTCTATTCAAGAAATAAGGACCTCATAAATGGCCAAAACAATCAATGATTTCAAATCAAGTTTTTCTGGTGATATATCCAGACAAAATAGATTTGATGTAAACATTACGCTACCATTAACTTTGCTTCCGTATGTTAAAGCTGCTAGAAATCTTACCTTTAGATGTGAGAACGCAAATCTTCCTGGTCGAACACTATCAACAACAGAACAAAAAACTTACGGTCCTGTTGAAAAACATCCATATCTAACAACATATAATGATATAGATTTAACATTCATAATGGATGACGATATGTCATCAAAATTGCTTTTTGATGGTTGGTTGAATTATATTAATCCAACATATAATTATAATTTTAGATATAAAGAAAATTATGCAACAACAATTACTGTAAATCAATATGACGTTTCAAACCAATTATCATATTCAGTAAATTTATATGATGCTTATCCAATTTCTGTAAATCAATTAGATTTAGATTGGAATAGCGATGGGTATCATAAATTAACAGTAACATTTGCCTACACATATTGGAAAAATAATTCTCTACAAGCACTTGGTATGGAGTTGTTGGATGCTGGTATAGAAAACTTTGTAAATGTTGGACTCGGCGGCCTTGGTGGATCACCAGCTGGTGCTATTTCGACAGGAGTAAATTCAATTTTGAATTCGATAGAAACAGTTAGAACTGATACATAATTTAAGGAGTTATTATGGCTTTACCAAAACTTGAAGTGCCAACATATGAATTGGAATTACCACTTTCTAAAAAGAAAATTAAATTTAGGCCGTATCTAGTCAAAGAACAAAAGGCTTTGATGATGGCACTAGAATCGTCTGATGCAAAAACAATTCAACACAATGTAAGAGAAATCTTAACTGTGTGTACATTATCTAAAGATGTGGATATTGAGGAATTGCCAATTGTTGACATAGAATATTACTTTCTACAATTGAGAGCGAAATCAGTTGGTGAAATATCCGAATCAAAATATCGTTGTAATAACGAAGTTGAAGATAAGGTTTGTGGTAACATTATGGAAGCCAAAATCGATTTGACTCAAATACTGCCAGTACAATCTGAGTATGTGGATCCAGAAATTAAATTGACTGACAAAATTGTTGTCAAAATGAAATATCCGCCATTCAAACTAATTAAAGATTCCATTGATATGGATGATATAACAGAAATTACCTTTAATATGTTGGCTCAATCTATTGAATATGTTTATGATGGTGAACAATTTCACTATGCGAAAGAGGTTTCTGTAGAAGAATTAGTTGAGTTTATTGAACAATTAAACCAAGAACAATTTGAGAAACTAGAAAAGTTCTTTAATAGTATTCCTAAACTGTCTAAAAAAATTGATATGACTTGTTCCAAATGTGGTTTCGGCCACCATTTGGATGTGGAAGGGCTCGAAAGTTTTTTCGGCTAGTACTTGGTTATGATGATTTAAAAAATTACTACAAGACTAACTTTTCATTGATGCAACACCATAAGTATAGTCTTACCGAACTTGAAAATATGATACCTTGGGAACGAGATATCTATGTCGCCATGTTGATTCAATATTTGGAAGAAGAAAACCAAAAACTAAAAGAACGACAAAGAAAATAAATGAACTTATTTGGAAAAAATAAAAAAGATGAAGGTGAATATTCGCCTAGTCCTGTCGTATCTGAAAAAACAAAAAGTTCTGCCAGTTTTTTAAAAAAGACCGTAAGTAAAATTGGTGGTCTTTTTGGAAAAAATAGTGTTGAAGATTTAACTGTTGAACCTATGTCTAACACCGAATATCTCGGTGAAATTTATAAATTGATGACACAAAACCGTGATGATGAAAAACTGGATCACGAACAACAGGTCAACCGAAAAGAAGAAGAAGATTCTGAGGATCAAAAAAGGCACGAAGAAATAATTAAGGCCTTAACTTTACGTAGAAGACCAAAGCCTAAACGAGTTGCTCGCCGTGAAAAGAAGGCCAAAGAAAAGGCTGCACCAACTGCACCGAGTATGCCTGGTAAACCTGGTGTTCCCAGTAAAAAACCAGCGCCATCAAAACCAAGTCAACCACCATCCAAACCAGCTGAGACAAAACCGGTTCAACCAAGTAGGCCTGCGGAACCAGTTAAGCCTGCTCAGAAGCCGGTAGAAACTAAACCAACACAAAAGCCAGCTGAAACAAAGCCAGTTGAAAAGCCAGCCGAACCAGTTAAACCTAAAACCACACAGCCGGTTAAGAAAGCACCAAAGAAACCATCTGCCAAACCAGCGGAACCAGTTAAACCGCCAGAACCGGTGAAACCACCGACTGCAACACAAAAACCACCTGCACCAGCAAAACCCTCCGTGACCGAAACTGCTGTAAAGGTTGCTACTGGTACCGCAGGTGTTGCTGGTATGTCTGCGGCTGCAGCGGCTTCTATTAAGCTTGAAACAGGTTCTGATGCATCACAAGCTATTAAAAAAGTAGGTCAAATAGTAGATAATGACCCTAAAGCTGGAATTAAATCTTATGGAGTTTTTGGTTTAAATTCAGGAGGAAAAAATGTTAACGAGTCTTCCATAGGTAGTTTTGTTAAAGACAATCCTCAATTCAGTTTTAAATCAACTATAGCATCTGAACAATTTGATAATGAATGGACAAATATTGCCAACACAAGACCTAAAGAGCTTTTAGATGCTCAATTGGCTTGGTATGACCGATATGTTGCTAAGCCTGCTTTGAAAGACCTATCTGGGTTTCCAATAGCAATAGTTTCTGATCCTAGAGTTATACTCTATATGACAGATAGAAGAAATCAATATGGAGGCCAAGGCTTAAAATCTGCTCTCGAAAAAGTGAAATCGGTTTCAACAGCCGAAGAATTTATAGATGAGATGACAGAAATTGATTTGAACAATATAGAAAAAGATTTTAAAACTTATTTACAAAATAATCCTAAAAATAAATCAGGTTTGATTAGTAGAATTCAAAAAAGAAAACAACTGGCATTAAATCTTTCTAAAACTCAAGAAGTTACTAAAATTGAAAAAAAACCTAAACAGGTTAATTCAAACGCAAATTTGGGCACATATGTGGATCAATCCTCTAGACAAAACAAAGATATGAAAACACAAAACCAGTCACCACCACCAATTATGCAACAAAATACAACTAACGTGAATAATACAACCGGATCACAAACTACACCGTCAGTTAATGATAGACCAAACCACGACAGAAAGTAAAAATGGCAGATAATAAACTAAATTATCAACAGGCTAGACAAGTTAGAAAATCCAATTTTTCTAATATATTGCTTGACCAGCTTGCTCAGAAAGATACTGGAGTACTTGGTGCTATTGGTAAAACTATATCTTTGAAAACTGAATCAAGAATAAAAGGCATCAAAGAAAAATTTGATCCTTTAAATATTGTAAAGTTTATGACTATGGGTTCCAGGTTTGGACCGGCTTTGTTTGGTAAAATGACTGGTCGTAACCAAAAAGACATTGACTATTTTACAGGTCGTACCAGAAGTGTTGTGGGTAGTAGAAACACAGCAGATAAATTGAAGAAACTTGGTGGTGACGGTGATTCTGGTGGTATCAATGAACAACTATCAAAGATATTTTCATTCCTAAAAAATAGTCGAGATGAAGATGTTAGATTAAAACAAACATCTAAAAATTTTGATGAAGAAATTGCTATGGAAAAGGAAAAACGTCACAAAGAATTGGTTAACACATTACAGAAATTAATGAAACAAATTAATTCAGGTACTGCTTCAGCTGAACCTGTAAAAGAAAATTCGTTTCTTGCTGACATGTGGGAAAAATTAAAAGGTCTGGCTGATTTGGTTGGCCTAATGAAAGACAGCCTTTTAAAAATAGCAGAGAAAATAGGTATGCGTGTGGCATCAGCATTGTCTAGTGCCGGTCGATTCGGTGCCAGAGCTCTTGGTGCAGCTGCCACATCTGGTGGTTTAACTGTTGCTGGTGTTGCTGTTGGTGGTGCCGCAATAACTTATGGGGCCGCAAATGTTTTGTCTAATATGAGTCCTGAACAACGTCAAGCCTTACAATCAGACATTGGTAGTGATACTGCATTAGCTGCAGCTGTATTAAATTCTCCCAAATCAGAAGAAGATGCAGCAAACTATGAAAAATCGCTTACGAAATATAGAAAATATATGGATGATGCGCCATTCTTGACACGAGCAGCTGCACTTTATAGTCCTTTAGCTGCTGGAGATTATTTGAGAAATGAAGCAAAAATACCGAAAAATGATTTAGATGAATTTGAGAAGTATGGTATAATACCTCCTGGTCCAAAAGCGGAACCTGTTGAGAAAAAGCAGGAGGCTGTTCCACAAGTACTCACCAATCCACAGTCTGGTGGTGCAACACCAAATTTGCGTCCAACAATGCAGAATGATCCACGACTAATGACACCATCATCGGCAACACCTTCTGCACCATCACCAGCTTCATCACCAGTGTCAAGTTTGACAAACAATAACATTGACCTCAATTTGACAAATACAAACTCCACTACTGTGAGTAAACCGGTTGTAAACAATACAACCAATGTATCAAACAGTCAACAAGGAAATCCATTAAGACCTAGTGAGATATCGATACGTAATGACGAATTAACATTCATGCGTTTGATTCGAGATTCTACAGTATTAGTATAAACAAAAACCCCGCACTAGGCGGGGTCTAAACAAAGTTCTGAGAAAGGAGCTTTTGTTTAATCTTCAGCCAACTTGCTGAAGTATGCCATATCATCATCGTCATCTGATGCAACATCAACTTCAACTGGCTTTTTAGGTGCAGCCTTTGCTTGTTCAACTGTAGTACGTGCTCTTGGAGCATCACCTTCATCGTTCAAACCAAGTACTTTATCTAAACGTGTTTTCAACATATCATAAGACTTGAATTCTTTGTCAGCAGTCAACTCACTCAATGAGAATTCTGACTTCCAAATTTTCTCCAACTTTTCATCGTCATCCAACAATGCAGATGGTGACATAAATTCAGACTTATCATAGTTTTGATAACCTGCAACTTTAGTGATCTTCAACTTAAAGTTAGCACCTTTCCACAAATCAAACGGATTGATTGGTGTTTCATCTTCAAACTGAGGATTCATTGCCTCTGTAACCTTCTCGAAAATCTTAGCACCGAACTTGAACAATTTAACTTGTCCTTCATTCTCTGGATGCTTAGGATCAGAAACGATATACACGTTTGCAATGTAGGATAGTTTACGCTTTTGTTTGCGTACAATATCTTTGTTTGCTTCAATGCCTGAGTTCCACAATTTGTTGTTGTGTTCACATACAGGACATTGTTGGTTCTTGGTTGTCAAACATTTGTCGATTAACCAACCACCAGGACCTTGGAATCCATGTTCGAAAATCTTAGCCCAAGGAAGACCATCTTCACCATCAACTGCTGCTGCGGGTAGAAAACGAATCGTAGCCATGCCGTTGCCAGCTTTGTCTACTTCTGGTCGCCAGAAATTTTCTTTGTCGGATTTACCTTCTGTGGAGGCGTTGAGCTCTGCCACTTTTGTTTTCAATTTGTCCAGATTGCCTGAACTCTTTTTAAGATTTGAAAAATCTACCATGATTTACCTTTCTAGTATAAACGGAATGTACGGAATATAAACGGATTGTCCACATGATGCATTATATAATAATATTTAGGTCTCGTCAAGTATAAACTTTAACTGTACCAAGGTGTCTTGAACATTCTTGTGAAAGATTGCCACTCCACCTGCAGCTCGCCAATCATCGATAACACTTTCGGTATCATCAATGATTAACGTATCTGTTCTTGCGTATTTTTTCTTTAGTTGTTTGCCAGGAACAAAATTACGTTGGAAGTCAATCCCATGTGTTTCCAACCATTCAATCTTTTGTTTAGAGATTGCTTCATGTCTCCTAGGATTGGCCGAGGATGATAGAATCTGAGTAGGTGGTACTGCATTACGCAAAGCCATTACTAATTGCATGGCATCAGGCATCAATTCAAGTGTTGCAAAATTACCATCTTCAATAAATTTATCGAAGAATCCTCCGAACTCTTTGTCATTTCTGGTTTGTTGTGGTGTTACACCATATAGTTCCAAATATCTCTTTTCGAAATCTGCAATAACGCCATCCATATCTAAATAGATGCAATTAATTTTAGGCATATTCTTTCAAACTTTCTTTCAAAATAGATTTAAATTTATTTTTGTCATAAACAATGAACGGTGTGTACTTTTCAATTTTTCTTTTGTATGTTGGCCAAATCACATCGTCTGATATTTTTTTGTTCCACATAGGCAGAAAATTCATAATGTCATTTAATATACACACCGTTTCAATAATTATATTACCACGAGTCATTTCTTTTAGTAACAATGGATATTGTCCATCAACAACTATCAACATTTCATTTGGTGATTGTGTTGTGTTGAGTAGTGACATTATATCTTGTTCGAAGCGATATGTCAAGCTCTGGTTTCTTTTTTGCCACTTCTTGTGGTTTTCTTCACCTTCAATACCACAAATATCACCTACCCAATTAACATTGGTTTCCAAGAAATTGGCAATATAGAATGACTTCAATTCTTCTATGTTGTACTTACGTGATAATTTGTAAAAAGAATATTTAGCTTTGTTGTTTGCAAAGTTGTCCTTTGATACGTTGGTTTTTCCGTTATAACGAAAAAAATTGTAAGAATCAGAAGTAAAATGAAGTTTAATGCTTTGAAAGAGGGCATACGCTTCAAATCCTGTCGTTTCGGTCATAGAGGCAATTTAGAACTTTTCTTCAATAGATTTAAGTCTTGTGCTTCTTCTCTAATCTTTGCTTTCAATGCACTGGAAATTAAAGAAGATGCTACATCAACTTCCATGCCTGTTTGTTCACAATGATGCACGATTGCATCCATATGGGTGCCACCCAATTCATTGACATTTTTACTAATCATTTCACTAAATTCATTAATTTCGGTTTTCGTTGGCACAGTTAATCTTTCGTATGTTTCGTATAAAACAAATGGTTTCCAATTTTTATAACGTACTTCAATTTCCACTTTGGATTAACATAGGTGGCATGATAGAACATCGATTTCGTATTGTATATTCTATCATGTAATATTGATTCTGTCAAGGCTTTTCTTGCAACAATTAGGCATTCTTCCCATGCATATTTGTTCCTAATATCATTTACATTTTCACCAACCCAGCTGAATTGATATGTGCTACCTGTTTTTTGATATACAACATCACATACTGTTTTTGGATAATGTACACTGTTTACACGATTCATTGTAACTTGCGCTACCGCTAATTTACCTTCATATGATTCAAATGCAGCTTCATAGTAAAGATTTTTAGCCATGCAAAGCATTTGTTTGCCTAAGTCTTGTGCAACAGTTCTTTCAATTGTCATTGTTTGTTCTTGTGCCGGTAAAGGTAAAAACATTATCGATAATGAAAATAATAAAGTTGGTAAAAACTTCATTTGTACTCCTTGTGTGTGTGGGGGAAACCCCTAACCCTCAGGCAGTTTTTCTGGTGACCTTGACTTCAGGTGCCGTGGAAATATTAGATACAAATCCATTCAAGGTCGCGGCCTTGCTGATTATGTCTGTTTCTGAGGGGATCGTTGGCAAAGCCGGATATTTGGGTGGCGTTTCACCCTTGGCCTTTGCTGTATCACACACAACGTGCCATTCTTGTTGAAGGCGATTGGTTTGTGCGTGATAGTCATCATATAGCATGTCTCTCGACATTTTCAATAACTCTAAACGAATTTCAAATGGTGTCATGTTTGACATATTTTTTCCTTGTGTGGTGTGTAAGTGTGGCGGTGGTTTTTTAAATGGGCCCCACCTAACCCATATATTTATTTAGTAGATTAGAAACTACGAGTGTATTGCAAACGCACACCGTCTTTTTCTTGATCACCGTAGCTACGGCTCCAGCGAACTGAAACTGAATCTTTTTTAGTAAGTGGATATCCTACTGTAGTGTGAACACGAGTAGTTTCAAACAATTTACCTGATTCAAATGCATTGCGGTAACGTACACCAACATCTGCTGAGAGACCAGCTACAAGAGGAATCTTGACACCGGTATCAACAGCATAGTAGCTGAAGTGAGTTGAATTTGTCATACTTTCACCTAAGCGACCACCAACATACAATGCACCAAAGCTTTTCTTTGCACGAACTTCAAGCGCTTCAGAAATTGATCCACGGCCGATTTCGGTTTGGCTGTTGGCCATTTTGATGCTGTAGTCAACAGTATCCATTTTGCTGCCAATGACTACGCCATGGTTAACATTTTCTGCACCTGTTAAACGATTGCTTTCATCGGAATATTCCAATGATGCATAACCACCTGCAAATGCTGAAGCACCAATTAACATACTAACTAAAAAAACACTAATATTTTTCTTCAATTTAAACTCCTGTTGTTATAAAATTGGTTGGTTATTCTGTTACGAGGAAACCAACCGAAACCCTAGTCAGCGTTTAGGCTGCCAATGCGTACTCGTAAGAGTTGTCGTTTGCATTTACGTTTTTTGCTTGATTAACGGTCATCGCCTACCGTGCTGTCCACTCCGTTACTATTTGCCCTGTCGAAACCATGGCAGGCCCATCAAAAGCATACAATCCCCACTAGAGCCCTCAGAGGTTTCTTTCATCTAGGACAACTATATGCTTATGGTGGACCTGGCGGGAGTCGAACCCGCGTCCAGAACACTTTTCTCTTTGCTTCATACAACAATAACTTCACATTATACATCAGACCTTAATATTTATCAACCTTTTTATTCAGGTTTGATTTTTCTGACAAATGGCTGCCATTGCTCACGCAGTTTTTGCATTGAGGTTTTCACCCCTTGAGGTGTTTGTTCACTGGGAGTAATGAATATAAATCTTTCGTCATAGCTAGCACGGGTTTCTTCTGAATTCAATGCAGGAATAAAAGCATCACGGTACCAGTCCTGTACATCCTGTGGAGTATTTTTAGGTAGTACTAAGTTCCAGCAAGCGTATACATTAAGATTAGGAATGTAGTCTTTCATCAGCTTGACCTTTTCAAGTCCAGGCATTTGCTGCTCACCTGTCATTGCAATTAATTTAAGTTTACCTGATTTGATCAAAGGAGCTCCCACTGCAACAGGAAACACACCAAACTCAACATGACCAGCTACTACATCGCTCATAGCTGGTGCAGGACCTTTGTACATCACGGTTTGTACATTATCAACTGCAGGTTCAACTTTGGCTAACAAGTATTCTATAGCTAGTTTATGAGCAGCACCGCCCACAGCAAAGTTCATCTGTCGTTGACCCGACTTAACTTCTGCAATTAACTTTTCTGGTGTATCAATATCAGAATTTACTCTAGCAAAGAAACCAAGCGGACTTTTACCCATGTTTGTTACAGGAACAAACTCCATAGGATTGAATTTGACAATATTTGCATACCATATCTCAGAAGATACAAATGTACTCTGACAACTTGGGATTGAAATAGTATAACCATCACCAGGTAGTGTATTGAAGTAATTCATACCTACTACCTCAGATGCACCTGGTCGGTGTTCAAATACAAAGCTCACACCTGTTTTAATTTCTACCTGCTTAGCCAAAATTCTGAATGCAATTTCGTTGCCACTGCCAGGTGAGTTAGCAACAAGAACAGTAATAGGTTTAGACGGGGTCCAAGCATGTGTTAGTGCTGTGCCAGTTAATAGTAAAATCGCCAATAGTTTTTTCATAATTATCCTCACGTTATTAAGTATTGTTTGTCATAGAATCAGGCATACTACCTATAGCAAGACCTGATGCTCGTTTGTGCTGCTGAAGCACTTCATCCATTCTGAAAACATCATAGCTGTACTGTTTAACATTAGTTTTCATAGTTAGATATGTTGTAGATTGAGTCTCATAATTATTTTCAAAATTAGTTATTGACCATCTTTGGAAGTCATCAGTATGGTAAAACGCTTTGAATGTATTATTCAAAGTATTAGTAGTATTCAATTTATTCAAGTAGTCTAGATGCATTTGATATTTGAATATGAATCTAAAATAACTAACAAGCTGATAAGCGTATTGTGTGGCTATAGGAAACTGACTCAGTTTAGGAGCAATCACAGAATCATACAAAGCTTGACTTTGAGAAACATCACAAGCATGAATTCTAGAATGGTTAACTACAAAATAATCACGCGCAGGCATGTATTTGATGCTGTTATCTACAGGTGTCTTGTAAAAGTCATTAATTCTATCAGTACCAACAGCCAAAGCATGAAACTTAAAGAATTTCTTACCAATAGCAAGATGATGTTGTAGTACTGGAAATATTTGATCATTGCAGTCACCTGTGACTAATATTCTATCAGTCACTTTTTGTTTCATCATATTGAAAACACTTAACCCGTCACCAATATCATAATTATTGAGTGCAATACAATCAAAATTTGCACGAACATATTCATACATGACAGGAGCTTCTTCCTGTGTATTACTATCTATAGTAACACTGAATTGAATATTGTTTTTAACAAACGCAGCTAAGATAGCTGTAGAATCTACACCTCCACTCCACATCACAACAGGATTCAAATTAGCGTAAGACTGTGCTGTCTCATCCATAATCATACTGTATGATTTAGTAGTGTGAGTATCTTGTGGGATAGTGATGGTTGATCCAGTTAAAAATATACCAGAACGATCTGTCAACTCGGAGTTTGGAGCTCCACGTAAAGGTAGCATCACCAATGATCTATAAATTTGATTAAGATCACTATCGTTCTCAATACTATCTACTTCAATACTCATTCGAGATACTTGTTCTTCATCATCAATGTCTCGAATATCTACAACTTGAATTTGTGATTCATTAAGACCTGACAATTCATCTGTAAAAGATGAATCTGAAAGTATTGTTGAAGCAGGAACACGCCCCCAGTGCCCATTCAAAAGAAATTTGACTTTGTAATTATTAATATCTTCAAGTAAAGATATTTGCTGTCTGATATTTTCTAAGGTTGTAGTCATAATTTTTTTAAGATTAGTTGTAATATAAACCACCAGGGATGTAGCCATGATTCACGCCAAATACTAATGGTAGAAGTGTGTTGTTAGCTGAGAACCAGCTCCATCTGTTCAACGAAGGATTACTACCATAGTATTCGTAAACAGCATTAGATGTATACAACGTTAGTCCATTTCCTGTTATACTGTTAAAGAAATTCTGTCCTAGATTTGGGTACCCATAAGTGGCAATCTGATTGAAGTATAGAGCCGGATTATAGTAATTCCTAGTAAAATTGTATGCCATATATACACCGTTTATCCTGGCTCTTCCCGTGCCATCATCGGCAATTTCGCCAACCTGCTGAGATGGAGTCACAGACTCTCTTTGAGTTTGGGTAGCTTGATACCACACAAAAAAGAAATTATTAACTATGTTGCTCTTACCGTAAAAGTTAGACATAGAAATCTGACCGGACGCAACACCAGCAAGAGTTCTATAAGAAGCTTGGTTCAAGCTAGCTGTTGTAGTACCAGCCACACCAAGTTCTTGGTTGATGTTATTGAACGATATTGCACCTGAGCCTTGTAATGCCATGTTTGTTCCTTACCTTTTGATTATTGATCCTGATGCAGGTGTTGGCATTATTGCTCTCTATAAAATTGAATTGCTTTAACAAGACCATCGATGTGGTCCTCTGTAGTTTCAATAAACAAAGCAGGTGGTTCATTGTCAACAGCCATAATAGTTATCAATTGATGAATGGGTTCTCCAACCATTTCTTCATACATCAATGCATATGCTGTTTCTTGCCAAAAATAATCTAAAATATCATCACGTTGTTTGATTCTTTTAGATGTTTTAAAATCTATAACAGATAAAACACCATCAAACTCAGCAATGCAATCAACTCGACCTGCTAATCCTAATTGTTCAGACCACAAGGCCTGTTCTTGATAATGAATATTGTCAATTCTGTCTAATAATGGTACCAAAGAAACAAACATTTCTTTAGCATCCGGCATAATATCACCTAATTTATCATTATTTAGGTATCTTTCACATAATGTATGTACATTTGTACCACGGGACGTTGCCTGTCGTGATATTTTGTTTGCTACTTCCTCACCAACCCGTTTGCGCCAAGCCATGATCGAAGCCTTCTTTTGGAGGCCAATGACTGTGGTGACGGAAGGCAATTTGCTTCCAACTGGTGTAACGTAATATCGCTTTCCATCAGGAAAAGTTTGCGATTTTAAATCGGGTAGTTGTTTTGGTGGGCAATAATTAAACATATCAATAACCTAGTTCTTCACATGCTACAATCCATTGTTTCACTAAACTACTACGGACAATATCATCTGGTGTAAAATATATTTCTTGAAAAGAAGGCATTTTACGTGCCACTTCTAAGAAACTGTGAAAAGATGTTTGGTCTTTACTACTCTTAATTAGGTCAGTTTGTTTAAAGTCACCGGAAAATATAATTTTAGACCTATGACCAACGCGAGTAATAATTGTGTTAACTTCTGACCAATTCAAGTTTTGATTTTCATCAACTAAAATAATGGCATCATCAATTGAAATACCACGAATTGCTGTAGTTGAAATGAATCGAACATGACCTTGTTCTTTTAATCTATCCCATGCATCAGAACGGCCAAAGAGTGTGGATGCAATTTCTTTATATGGTAACTCGTAGATTTCTTGTTTCTCATCCAAATTGCCAGGTAGATATCCAACATCACGTAATTGAACAAGTGAACGTACAACAACTACTTGTTTGAAAGAATTGGATTTATCTAAAACTTCTTCTAATGATTTATATAGTGCTAAAAAAGTTTTACCTACACCTGGACAACCGAATAGTCCCATGAAGTACGCACCGCCTTTATACATTTCAAAGAATAGTCTTTGGTTCTCTGTTAATGGTTCAAATGTTTTTAGATGGTCTGGCTTAATTTTTAATGAGTTGTTTATCGATGACTGTTGCCTAGTTTTATTCTCATCATCCTGTGATTGTTCCGCTGCGTACCTGGATGTTGTTCTTTTCGTAACCATCAATTCTCCCTTTGACTAATGCTGAAACTTTTTTTGTATTGTCGGATTCTTTTTTCTTCCGAGATTTATTAGAATTTTTTAGTTTATTATTTTCTTCAATTTTCTTTTTAGGTAGAAATAACGCTGGTACTTGCGGCATTACCATTCTCTTTGCATCTTAGTTTTGTGGCCACCCATCGTATTTCCTGGAATGGTTTCCTTCATACGATTGATGACATACTTCTCAAACGAGGAGTCAGCCTTACCAATTCCTGGTGTGTCCATACGCATACCATCACCGAAGCTAGGCAGGCCTTTAGGTATAAAGTGTCGTTCTAAGTGGGGGTTGTTTAATTTAAACTCGTCATACTCAGCAAGGCGCATTGTATGTTCTTCAACTTCATTTGTATCTAAATTCAAAAATGTATAAATCATGTAGGTTGAAACCAGTTTGGAACTGGACGTGAGTTAATCTTTCCTTGCCATGAAGCAAGGTGCTGTTTATTATTTATATAATAATTTTTGTAGGATGCCATAGAATCACCGGCAATCTTTACTTCATCAGGCATGGCAGGTGTAGGACCTGTAAAATCACCTTTCGGTATATTATTTGGTATCATTGCAAGGTCAGATACCAATCTGGCACAAGCATGAGTTTTACCATAACGATAAGTAAACTCTTTGAGAAGTTCACACCACAAATTATATAACCACAAATAGTTTTTATCTGATTGACGAGACCATATTGCAGATGGGTGGTTCTGCATAGTAGGTTTCATTAGACGAGTTTCACGACCATCAGGCAAGCGCCATGCTTTGATTGACCGGTTGTTTGCTGTTAGTCTGCGGTATTCTTCACCGTCAAGTACACGATGGGATGTACAAAGCAATTGAGCATACTCAATAACCATTTTGCAAACATGTTTATCAACGTGCATTTCTGCACACACTTTTGGATCATCATCAAGATAAAAAATATTCATGTCAACATCCTAATCAATCCGATTGTGTCGATTGTGGTAAGGAGTATGTAATTAGCAAGCATACCAAAGGAACGCCGACTATAAGCACACCCAGCATATATAGCACAGCCAAGGATCCACACTGGGTACAAATAGAGTAGAGGTGGTGTTGGAACGGTGAGTGCCATAGTGATAGCACACCCAATGCTAATAGCCCAAGCAAGGACCTCAAAACAAAAACGTACTCTATTACTTTTGTAGTCATCTTTAATCCATTGGATTGTTGTTGATAACATTTATTTCTTTATTCACCAAATTTAGGAATTTCCAATTTGCCTGTTTTCTTAGGTGCAGATTCTTTTTCTATTTTAGGAAAACGCCGTTCAATATCTTCTACTGATACTGTCTGCATAGCAAATTGTCTAAAATGTTCATAACTATCTGTAACACGCATAGAATTTTTAGAATTCATGCCTGCACCATCAAGTGTAAACAATGCACAACCACCAGAGGCCAACGGTGCAATTTCAATGATATGGTCTAAATTAATAATAACTGGACAACCTTTTTCAACTGAATTAACTTCAACAAATAAACTACTCATACTAACTCCTTATTTTTTATCACAATCTTCCACACGAACCAAATAAACTGTTTTCTCTGTCTGTGGTTTTACAAAAAAACATTCACCTTTGATAGACCACAATAGGTGATTCTGTACACCGTCTTTAAAGTCTTTAAATTCTGGTGCCTTAGTATCTAGGTTGTAAATTTGGTAGATTATAACACAACCTAATAAGAATGTCAACCACGTGCTCAGGTTCGATTTAATCAAATCAATAATTTTTTTCATATTTTTCCTAGGTATAAAAGTAGAGTACATACACCAATAACAATCATAATAAACGTAATTACAAGTGCTCCCAGTTTCAACGATTCTTCTTCATAGTATTCCATCTCGTTTTTAACCATGTCCCGTTGAGCTAGGATCATTGGTGGTGCTTCTTTTTCTCCACCCAACATATGAACAGTCTTTTCGGATTCTTTCAACCTACGTAAGGCTGACACATAATGAATGAATGATAACATAATTAATCCCACAATCCTTGATAGTATTTGCCAAACAAACGGAATCCGTTGGCCATTCTTTCTTCAACTTTTTTGATACCATCATAATCACATTTGTAGGTGTCTTTTGGACCATGCCTCATTTCATAGTATTTGTGTTCACCTTTAGGCACTTCGTTACCTTCAACATCCACAGGCACCCACAGTAAATCATGTTCACCTGAACGGTATGCATCTTGCCAAGAATCATCTGCCTTGTGTTCAAATGCAAAAATGATTTCATCAAGAACATACACCCAACGCTTGTGGTGATTGAGATCGGTGTCCCATTCGTTTTCTTTAGGCCAACAAGCCCAAGACTTCAATTCTGTAGGAACATCTTCATCATCAACAAACGGGCTACCGTGTTGGGTTGTTTTCAACTGCTTCAACATTGGAAGAATGATATGGGACAATGTGTGATCCATACTCCAAGTGTCCCACCTATCAATCTTTACATAATTGATTTGAGGATGCACAAAATCCAACACACGTAGAATTGCACGGCTGATAGGTGTCAAACGGTCAGACCATTTTTCAACCCATTCAGGATGTTCAACATACTTGTAATTGCGTTCTTCTTCAAGTGAACGAATTGGTGTTTTGTCACGACTACATTTAGACCATTCAGTCCAAAAGAACATATAGTCGAGGATAGTGTATGGGCTAATCCAGTGGTTGCGATAGTTTGATGTATAAATTTTCATTTTTGAACTCTTAACATTTCTTCTATTGTAAACGATTTTTGCATATATGGCGAGACATTTTTAAGTACCGATTTGGCCAAATCACCATATCTACGTGGCAAATAATTTACTTTGAAGTCACAATCATTTGCCAGTTTAAATTTGTCCACGATTTGTTGTACAGTGTGGCCTGTGCCAGTGCCTAGGTTTTCCACCAATAGATTGGATGGTCTCTGTACTGCCATTTTGATAGCATTGCACACTTCAAGTACATGAACATAATCACGCTCGGCGGTACCATCAATTGTATCATAATCATTCCCGTAAAGATTGAACTCACCTGTTTCCCTTGCTTTCATTAAATTGTACAACAGACCATCCCAGTTGGTTGGTTTGAAACCAGCACTACCTGTTACATTGTAGAAACGAAAGATGGTGTAATCCTTGTTATTCATTATACAATATTGGCGAATGAGGGCTTCAACATTTGCTTTCGACAAAGCATATGGACTACAAGGATTTTCTGCGGCACCAGTAGATGCAAAAATGAAATTATCAAAACTAATATTCTCCATCAATTTCAACGTACCAACCACATTAGTTTTGTAGTAGGACATTGGAGAAATCATAGATTGGCCAACATTGACCAATGCAGCCAAATGAATGACTGTATCGTAATGGTCATAGTGGTCAAATCCAGATGTAATGTCCTGCATGACAAATTTCTCTGCCATGACAGGTACGAATATGCGGTCCATGCCAACCACATATTCTTTTTCCAGTACTTTACATAGGTGCTGGCCAATATAACCAGAACAACCTGTTACGAGAATCTTCTTCATTCTTTATAATCAATAGAGTTAATTGATTCCATTTTCTTGGCAATATCCCAAGACTTGCAATAGTCATTGTCTTTATCAAACAATTCCAAATAGTCTTTAGCAGACAATTCACGGGTAGAAACAATCACTTCATCCATATGTACTTGTGAGAATTCTTTAAAGGATTCTTTACCAATTTCCATGACGAATTCGTCCGTTGCATGACCTTCTTCACGAGCCTCAATCACATAACGCATACGAAACATCGATACAGTTTCAACTAGATACAGTTTCTTTTCCATTTTCAACTCCAAAAGTTTTTTCAATTTCAAACACACACACATCAGCCAATTCACCAGAAGACCACCTATGATCCTTGGCGAATTGTTTATTTTCTTTTATGATATCAATACAACGTTTTATAATTTCCTGTTCGTTCATCATACCTCCACAAATTTCAATTTAAATCTATCAGCACGATCCTCATATCCATCATAACCACGAGGATTACATACAATACGAGTAGAACCAATCATATAGTCAAAATCTTCATGTGTATGTCCATGAGTCCACAATTTGATTTGTGGATGATCCATGATGAATTCGGACAAATCAGAACTGTAACCGCCATTCATAATTTCTTCATCAGCATAACGAGGATGAGTTGACAGTTTACTTGGTGCATGATGGCCAACAACTACAAACTGCTGGTCAAACTTACCTTCAATTATTATGCGTATATATTCCAGCATTTTTTTGTGGTCTTCCACCGTATCTTCTGGTGTAAACCTATTCTTACCATTGAACACACAGCGAAAGTCATTCATCATACCTTTCATGTGCAACAATGTGATTGGATCTTCATTGTTCATATCAGTCCACAAAGTACCACCAATAAATGTTATATCATTCACAGTAAGAATTTGTTTATCTAAGATATGAAGATTGACCAAATAAGAAAGCCTATCACGCAGAATTGTAACAGTGTTAGCGTAATCACCGTGATAATGTTCATGGTTCCCCATAATGTAAATAACATGAGGAAATCTTTCACAGCATTCCTGAAAGAATTTATGCCATTTTTCAGAACGGCCAAAACGGTCGAGAATATCATAATTATCCTTTTTTGTCAAATTTTTTGCCACACAAATATCACCAGAGAGAATAAGAACATCAGCGTTCTCTGTATTCTCTAACGAAATTGTATCGAATTCGAGATGTAGGTCTGAGCAAATTGCGATTTTCATAATATTATTATAACAGAAACAGGTATATATGTCAATTGGATGTGTTGTTTAAATGTGACACACGTAGGATTCTTACTTGATTATCCGGCACAGCAAACATTCTTGCTCTAAAATGTGTTTGTCCGCCGCCTCGGTCTTCAAATTTAGTAAATTCAATGCATTTAGTTTGCATCGCTTCAAATAACAGCAAACTCATCAATCGTTCTTTGATATCAGACTGAAAGTTTCTTGGATCAATCTTTAAAAATTCCATCTCGTTCATGACTATGTAAGATTTAATCATACTACCTTGAATCGCGTACTGCTGAGAATTTATATCTATTGGCACATCCCACGGATCAATGATAGCCATTGTCCAATCCTTGTTTAAGTGTTTTTTCCATATGTGGAAGTAACCTCAACATAACATCCTGGCTATCCGATTTTTGTGCCAAATCCACCATTCTTGCCATTATAATTCCCGCCAATGTTGTGTAACTAACCTCATAGTTTAAAACAATCTTCATAAGAAAATCATCAAAGTCTTCGGTAATTTCTAATATCTTAGAGTCTAATATCATTTTTTATCCTGCAACGTATAGTGTGTAACAAATGTGCCAGGTTTCTTCAATGCCTCAGCACGGCGTTTTTTGTATGCAACATTGTCAACATCAAGTAACTTTTGTTCATCAACTTCGCGTTTGTCCCAAATGGCTTCACATTGTTTTCTGTTGTAATCAGTGTATGAAAGGCAATCTTCAACAAAGTATTTCCTGTCATCTTGAGGTTTTGACAACAGTTCTTCTTTCGGTTGTGGATTAACTTCTATTGGCTTTACTTCTGTAGGTGGAATTTCTACTGATTGTATAGGTTTTTCGATGATTACTTCTTTTTCAACGATTACCTCTTTTTCAACGATTACCTCTTTTTCAATAATTACAGGTTTTTCAATAACGATTTGTTCCTGTTCAACTTTAGGCACCACTGGTGTTTTTGATTTGTGGTTTGCCATAACAATGACAGCACCTAGAGCCAACGCACCAATGATGATTTGTTTCCACCAGAGAAAAAATACAAGTCCAAGAATAAACACACCAATGCAAGCCAACACAATGAATTCCAGTGTGTGTTGAGAAAGACCAGAATCATTGACGATTTCTGTATACATTTAAATCACCTTAGTATTATTGACGAGCAGAATAAGTTTCACAAGTAACAGCAACAGGCAACATGATAGTACCATGGTCTGTTTTCTGCGGCAGTGATTGAATCACTGGTTTCATTTTTGCATCAATGCAATCTTTTTGTGCTCTGATAACCTCAGCACGCTCTACCAACTTGGGGTCTTTGAAACCTTGTAGTTTAGGTGTTGAACAGGCGGAAATCACCAAAAACAAAACAATAAACATATTATACCTTAAACTTTTATTAAACACTTTTAATCCTTTCAATTAATTGATTTGCTTCACTGAAATTAGCAACGCTATCAGTTAATTCCATTTCTTGTACCATCAATTCAGCTTTTGCTAAACGAATTAATTCCAATGCATAAACAACATCATCGTTATCGGCTTGATCCAGCCATTCATCAAATGCACCATCATCTGTTTCCATAATGAATTTGAGATTATCTCTGTCCCATTCATTCATTTGAAGTTCACCTTAATACCATTCTCTTTGAATAAGAGTCCAGCAAGGCCAGTTAAACCCATTGATGTAATGAAACCAATTTCATTCACACCATTAACAGCGTGAATGAGGAATGCATTCCAACATAACATAACCAATAATGAATTTAAACAAAGGATGAATGTAAAAATCAACGCTTGCAGAAAAAATTTAGACCAGTTCATATCTTCTCCGTTTATATTGTGAAGAATCATTAGGCTTCAACAGTTTCAGTTGGTTGTGTAACGGGTGTTGTTGTTTTAGGTGCACCAACATAACGACCATTAACATCAAACTCGGTGTGATTAACTAACTGATAGGCAGTAACTTTACGTCCTTCTTTGTACACTTTAACAATGCCGCCATCTTTGCGGATGTTATAGATGTTTGTGGATAAACGATACAAAACCGATTCTTGATCCGTGCCTTTGAAGCAGGATTTGATTTCATCGGGAGACACAGGTTTACCCGACATTAAAGTTACGGTGATTTTTTCGTGGCGATTTTGTTTGCCTGAGCGAACGGTGTTTGACATTTTAAGTCCTTTCAAAGTTACATGATAAAATTACCAACATATGAATTATAACACATGAGTGGCATGTTGGCAACCATCCATGTGTTGTTTTTTTGCATCAGAAGGGAATTTCTTCTTTATCGGATGAAACCGCGTTCACTTTGCCGGGAGCATCAACTTTCGCATCAACCTTTGAATACAAGTCAAGGAACGCCATCTTGGTGTCTGTATCAAACCTGGACACACACAATTCAATAGCCTTCATTCGGTCACCAAAGATTTTAAATGCTTTAGCAATGTGGACCAAACGGCGAGTGGAGATAATTTCATCAACAGCACCTTGGTTAAATGATTGTCGAACAATATCAGCCCATTGTGTTAACTTCTCAACAAAATCCTGGTCAGCAATCAATGGTGAAAGTATTTTCTTTTCAGTTTTAACATCAGGATATTCCTGTTCAACTGTAATTGGGAATCGTTCTAGAAATGCATCATCAAGAATCTGTGATAAATAACGACCTTCTTCTGAACCACGGCCTTTGGTGTTTGCGGTAGCAATCACGTTGAAACCATTTTTCGGATAAACCATTTCACCGTTTTTCTTGTTGTAGTATGGCTTGCCTTCTAAAATACCTTGCAAGCACATTAGTTTGTTTGACCCACGGTCAACTTCATCAATCAACAGAATAGCGCCACGCTTCATAGCGGTAATAACAGGACCATCACGATTAACAACGTTGCCATTAACAAGTGTAGGGCCGCCAAGCAAATCGGATTCATCAGTTTCAATCGATATATTAACTCGAATACATTCCCGTTGTAAGGTTGCACACACTTGTTCCACCATGAGAGTCTTTCCATTACCAGAAAGACCCGTGACAAAAACAGGATAAAACATATCAGACTTAACAATATTAGTAAGGTCTTTATAGAAACCGAAAGGAACATAATCAGGATATTTTACAGGGATTGATACATCAGAATCATCAACTAGTTTAGGTTGTTTGAATTCTAACACTTGTGCTGTCAAAGCAACTTCAAATTCAGGTTCTTGGACTTTAGGTTTTGTGCCAATGTTAGGCAATTTATATTGTCCACGATCAACACGATAATTCGATTTAGTTACAAACCAATGCGGAAAAGAAAGGTCATTTTCTTCAATGACATGATTGATGCCCTCGCGTGTTAAGATAGAACCTGTGCCAAACAATTCTTCAGCAGCTTTAACAAAAGTGATTTGATTTCGATTTAAACTCATTAAATTTTCCAATTAGTTTCAAACAGATTGTATTAAAAGTGCAACCATTGGCGCAGCAAAATTTACAATATAAATTATTGTGATTAAGGGTATCATTCTCCGTCCCATTTCTCGGTTTGTTTAAAAGATTTTTCTTGAACTGTAAGGCTATCCTTGGATATATGCCTAGGATTGCCACACAAACCACATTCAGGATTGCCGCAATCCATGGCACGTTGTTTAGCAAACTTATGAGGTTCTTTAACATTCATACCATGGCACTTGGCAATCTTTGTTTGTTTCTTGATGGCATTCTCATCTTTCAGCAAACGCTTAGAGTGTTTGATTTTATCATCTTCTGTACTCATTAAGGTTCAATCCAGCTATTCGCGTTTGCTTGCACAGGTGCAGTGAATTCTGTTTCATCTTCCGGCACCACACCAACTTCACCAATCACTTCATAACGACAGGCACGACCTTTTGAATTGTCATAATCAGTTGGAATCGATACAACATCACGAGGATTGATTTTAACAATCACGGTGCGTTCGCCGCCAAAGTGTGACAAATAAGATTCTGAACAGAAATGCAAACCAGCAGAGCAAGTTTGATTCTTGTCATCATTCACTTGGTTACGTTCCATTTCTACAATCTTACCAACAGAATTGTCCATCTTGCCTGTATGGCAATCGGTGTAATCAATACGAACACGCTTGTAAGCCAAGAAATGGCCATCAGGTGTAATTGGCAAACGATTCTTTTCCAAGAAACCATACAATTCATTCACAGCACGGAACGATGGATTTTCCATCATGTTCTGCATGAAGTTGGCCAATGGTTCAATAGGGAAACCTTCTTGCAACATTTGCACCATACGGTCAACAATAGAACCATGCATCTCTGTGCCTTTCCAAAACAATTTCTCGCCTTGGACTTCGATGTTACCTGCACCATAATTCAATACAACCTTTTTAGGATTGATTGTATCACGCACAGTTTCCCAATCACCTGCCTTGATGGCATCAACTACCTTTTGATAGGTGATGTGGGTTTTAGAAATTGTGTGTGGTGTGTTATCAATAACAACCACGACATTAGAACCTTGAATCAAAAACGGGAACATTTTAAATACCTTTCACTGTATCTATTAAATTAACATACTCACACACATCGTTCTCATCTGCATAAGAACCAAACTTGTCTATCAATGGATATCTT